>RRYU01005037.1_pt1 | contig 62373 bp, 55 predicted proteins | sample 2162651 | NCBI WGS metagenome assembly RRYU01 (sample SAMN10267283, study PRJNA491782) | microbial mat metagenome | isolation source: biomat in the production well | place: Japan: Minami-Kanto gas field, natural gas well KTG3 | collected 2017-06 | reverse complement strand
GCAGCGGGCAGACTATCGCAGGCCGTCCCCAAGCGTTACCATTACTATTTGCACATAGGCAACCCGGTCCGGACAACTGTGACATCTAAGGAAAGATAGGCAAAGACGCAGGGGAAACGCGTCCACGCAGACTGCAAGCCCTAGCAGCTTGTAATTAAGCTGTCGCCTATGCCCAGCATGACCAACCGATCGCCAAACTACTAGGGACATGCAGAAGCCACCAGGCAACCCAGCTTCCGCTCGTCCAATATCAAACGGAGTCCGCGGCCAAGACCGCGAGGAGTGCATTGATCATGAGCCTAGCCGCCGAAGTCACGGAAACCCGTCTCAGGGACCTGGAAAAGCATCTGGAACAGGAAAATCCCATCCTGTTGCAGACCGTACAGAGCTTCCGGGATCTTGATCGGGTCGCTTATAAAATGGGCCTTCTGGAGCGTAATCAGTCTTTTGCCATGCAGATTCCCTGGTGGCCCCTGGTTTCCATCCTGGGCACCTTCTCCGCAGGCAAGTCCACTTTCATCAACCACTATCTGGGTTTTAAACTGCAGCGCAGCGGCAATCAGGCGGTAGACGACCGTTTCACCGTCATCAGCTATACCAAGGATGCCGAATCCCACGCCCTGCCCGGTGTGGCCCTGGACCAGGATCCGCGTTTCCCCTTCTACCAGATATCCAAGGATATTGATCTGGTGGCGGAAGGAGAAGGCGATCGCATCGACGCCTACCTGCAACTGCGCACCTGTCCCAGCGAAGAATTACGCGGCAAGATCCTCATCGACTCCCCCGGATTCGATGCCGACGCCCAGCGCAACTCGACCCTGCGCATTACCGACCATATCATTCATTTGTCGGATCTGGTGCTGGTATTCTTCGACGCCCGTCACCCGGAACCAGGGGCTATGCACGATACCCTGGAACATCTGGTGGCCAATACCATCCACCGTTCCGACTCCGGAAAATTCCTTTACATTCTCAACCAGCTGGACACCACCGCCAGAGAAGACAATCCGGAAGAAGTGGTGGCCGCATGGCAGCGGGCCCTGGGCGAAAAGGGACTGACTGCCGGGCGCTTCTATACCATCTACAACCCGGACGCCGCGGTGCCCATCGAGGACGAGGCCCTGCGCCGCCGCTTCGAGGGTAAACGCGACGCGGATATGCAGGAAATCCACGGGCGCATACGCCAGGTGGAGATCGAACGTGCCTATCGCATCGTTGGCAGCCTGGAAAAAACCGCCCGGGACATCGAGGAACGCACGGTACCATTTCTGCGCGGCGCACTGGATCGCTGGCGCAAGCGCGTGCTGCTTGGCGACGGCATCGTCTTCGGTCTGATCCTTATCGCCGCCCTATACCTGGGTTTGCAGACCGATGCATCAGGCAGCACGGCCCTCAGTGGATGGATCGAAAGACTGGGCGGTGATCACATGCTCAGTCTGATCGCCCTCGCCGTGTTCCTGATCATCATACTGGTCATACACTACGGCATACGGTCCCTCGCCGCCCGCAGCCTGATAGGTACGCTCAGTCGTGAGGCGGAACGGACAAAGCTGCGCGGCGACCTGATGAACGCCTTCCGTCGCAGTACCCGGATATGGCGCAGTATTTTCACCAAACGGCCCGCCGGATGGGGGCGGGGTACACGCAAACGCCTGCATCGCATCATCGAAAAAACCGACGGTTACGTACAGAGCCTCAACGATAGTTTTACCAACCCCTCCGGCGAGACCCGAGGACAAGAACCGCCTGCAGCAGAACAAGAGGTCAGGACAGCCGCCTTCTCCGGGGACAAGCAAGACTGAGGGGCCAGCGACACCACGCAGACGTCATATACGGTAGTGCAGTGTATAAAGCCGCCATCCCCGCGGGGATGGCGGTTCTCCTCAGGGACTGAGCGCCCAATACCCCACGCCTATCTGGAGACTCCGACGACGCCCTACTCAGCATGCGCGCCCTTTAAGGACAGCAAACCATCCGTATTTAGCGTTATAATTGCTGTCATACCGAACGGTAGTGCAACCAGGCAGTATTCCAGACCATGACCGCCATCTCTCCACAGCAGGCCTCCTTACACCCCATACAAGTCCCTGCACATCCCCATTGGCCCACGCTCACGAAGAGCGAAAAAGCCCAACTGCGTGACCGTATCAAACGTCTGATGCGGACGCAGAATGCCGCTCTGGTGGCACATTACTATACCGACGGCGAACTGCAGTCCCTGGCCGAGGAGACCGGAGGCTGTGTGGCTGATTCACTTGAGATGGCCCGTTTTGGAACCACCAGCGATGCCGACACACTGATTGTCTGCGGTGTGCGCTTCATGGGTGAAACCGCCAAAATACTCAATCCGGAAAAACGCATCTTGATGCCGGATCTTGACGCGACCTGTTCGCTGGACGAGAACTGCCCGGCGGATGCTTTCAATGCCTTCTGCGATCAATACCCGGACCACACCGTGGTGGTCTACGCCAATACCAGCGCGGCGGTAAAGGCGCGATCAGACTGGGTGGTCACCTCCGGCATCGCCCTTCCCATCGTGCGGCATCTGCAGGACCAGGGCAGAAAAATCTTGTGGGCACCGGACAAGCATCTGGGCCACTATGTGGAACGGATCACGGGTGTGGATATGCTGTTATGGCCCGGTGCCTGTGTGGTGCATGAAGAATTCAAGGGCGTGGCCCTGGACCGGGTGCGCAAACTGCACCCGGATGCCGCCGTACTGGTGCACCCGGAGTCACCGGACGATGTGGTAGATCAGGCGGACGTAGTGGGTTCCACCACCACTTTGATCAAGGCGGTTTCTGAGATGTCCAACAAGGAATTCATCGTCGCCACGGATGAGGGCATATTCTGGAAAATGCATCAACTGGCCCCAGACAAGCTCCTTATCCCCGCCCCCACCGCTGGTGAAGGAGCGGCCTGCGAGAGCTGTGCCCACTGCCCATGGATGGCCATGAATACATTGCAGAACCTGGAACAGGTATTGAGCAATGGCGGCAATGAGATTCGCATAGACCCGGTGTTGCGCGATCGGGCGGTACTCCCTATTGAACGCATGCTCAAATTTGCCCGGACGCGGGGTATCAGCGGCAAACTGCCGGGGAACTGAACGGGCGTTATAACGCCCTGCTTGGGGAGACACGGCACATTGCCGGGCAATTTCACACCCGTGCGCCGCTGCTGCGCCATTGCAAACTCATCCCTGCAGACAGGCCTTATTCGACTGACTGACACAAGCACAAATTCTCATGCGCCGACAATTATGCCCCGCAACCTGAGTTGCGGGGCATTTTGCCATCACCAGGCAGTTGGGGCCTGAACCGCGTTTATTTTTTCAGCGACTGATAGTAGCCGATCAGGATATCTGCCACCTCGGGACGCGAGAACTCCTTGGGCGGGGCGATACCGTTGCCCAGCATCTCACGCACCTTGGTGCCGGACAGCAGGACGAAGTCTTCTTTGCTGTGGTCCGGGGCCTCACGCATCATCACCACCTTGTTCAGCTTCTTCGACCAAGCGGTGTGGTCTGCCTTGAAGATCTCAATGTCCAGTGCGCCTTCCGGCACTTCGTCATCGAATATCGTCTGGGCGTCGAAGGCACCATAGTAATCGCCAACGCCGGCGTGGTCTCGGCCGATGATAAAATGGCTGGCGCCCATGTTCTGGCGGAAGTAGGCATGCAGCACGCCCTCGCGCGGTCCGGCATACAGCATGTCGAATCCATAACCGGTGACCATGGCGCTATTCGGCGGAAAGTACAGCTCGACCATCTTGCGGATGGCAGCGTCTCTCACCGGGGCCGGGATGTCGCCGGGCTTGAGCTTGCCCAGCAGCATGTGAATCACAAGACCATCGCAGCCCAGGCGATCCATCGCCATATGGCACAGTTCCTCATGGGCCAGATGCATGGGGTTGCGGGTCTGGAAGGCGACGATCTTCTTCCAGCCACGTTCGGCGATATCATTGCGGATCTCAACCGCGGTACGGAAAGTATCCGGGAAGTCATCCTGGAAATAGGAAAAATGCAGCACTTGGATCGGCCCGGAGACCACATATCGGCCCTGGGTATTGAAGGCCTTGACGCCGGGGTGTTCCATGTCGTCGGTACGGTAGACCTTGTCGGTCATAAAGGCCATCTGCTCATCGCTGACCTGCTCGATTGCCTGCACGTCCATGATAGCCAATACGGGATTGCCTTCCATATTGGGGTCACGCAGGGCAATGCGACTCACATCCTTGATAGCGTCCACGTTTTCCAGCATGCACATGACAGGCACGGGGAAAAAATTGCCATTGCTCATGCGCATGCTTTCGCAGGTGCCCATGGCATCCGCCACCGTCATATAGCCGGAAAGCGGACTGAAGTATCCCCCCCCCATCATAACCGCGTTGCCGGCGGCCTGAGAGCTGATGACCACGGACGGCAGCCCCTCGGCCTCCTGCATCAGTTTATGATGCTGTTCCTGGTCGTAAACAAACAGTGGCTTGAGCTCGTCGGAACCGACAGGCTTGATCATGGCGCAGGTCTCCTTCATTGAGAGCGCAAAGTCTCTCGAACCATTGTGTATCCGCTGCCCCAGGGGGGTCGCGGGAGAAGCGTGCTAGGCGGGAGTTTGTAGTATTACGGCATATTTTTGCCGCATGACAATTCGCCCGTAGACAGGCGCCAAGACTACCATAATGTACGCAGGGGATCTGCCTAGGATTTTTTATGCAGGCATAGCCAGAACGAAACACCTGCAACCGGAAGGCGGATGGCCTGCTGATGCTGAAACACGCAAAACAGGAAGCATTATACCATCCAATACGGACTTTTGATCATGCCATCCGGTTCAGACAACTCACCCTGTTCAATGCCCTGTCCCAGTGACTGCGCGAGCCCTAAGGGTTTACCGATAGGCATCATCGGGCTGATAGCCCCGCAGCATCTCAATGATCTGCACCATGCCCTGATCGGCCACATTTTCCAAGGCAGGCGCATCCACATCCACGAGTGCGGCGGCACTGGCATGTATGCTTTCGACAATGGACTCGAACTCCTGCCCCAGGCCGAGCCCGTTGGTAAGCAACATCGCTACATGCACAACCGCAACGTCCAGGGGATAATTCTCTGCCAATTCCGGTTCATGATGGAAAGCGGCCGCCTCACATAGCGCACCGGGCAGTTTCCAGCGGCGCAACAGGGCGGCACCCACCTGCGCATGGGTGTAGCCGATGATCTCCCGCTCTGCATCCGGCAGTACGGTTTCATCGTCAGTGGCGATCAGCAGCGCATCACGTGCCTGCTCCGGCAGGTAGCGGCACAGAACAAGCAGACCGATATTGTGAATCACACCCATCACGTAGGCGCGCTCCGGGTGTAGCATGTTGCAATGCCGGCCGAGAAGAGCGGCGTAGACACCGGTGCTCACCGCGTCGTTCCAGAATTTGTGCAGATCCATGATCTCCGCCGGTATGCCGGTGAACAATCTGCGTGCCACCGTCAACAGACTCAGGTCCCGCAGGTCTGCGGTGCCAATAATGGTGACAGCGCGGGAGATGGTTTCCACTGGGCTCGCCAGACGGTAAAAGGCACTGTTGACAGTTCGCAATACTCGAGCACTGAGATCCGTATCCATCTCCACGACCTGGGCGAGGCTTGCCGTCCCCGCACCGGCATCGATCTGACGATTGATACGCAACCACACATCCGGATAGGACACGAGACGGTCTATATCCGCAACCAAAGCTTCGGCTGTAGCGGGCGGACTGATAGCTGGCTGATAGTATGCAGGCATTTGTGTTTCTCTTGTGGCGTCACTCCGGATTACTGAGTGAGCTTAAGACTACTGTTTGAGTGTTAATTTTCAGATACACTGACCACTATTAGTTCGGCCGCGCGCAAGGATACTTTACCCTCCGCTTGGAAAATCTGCGCATTCACTGGGAACTATGCCAGCAGCCGGAAACATCGCCTTCGGAGTGACTGTCTCCGATGCTCGCAATAATCGCTTGCCAGCCATGCACGGCCATACATCAATCGGACCCGGGAGTCCTTTGAAAAAAAAATTATCGACCTAATATTTCCAGGTTGCCCACACACGCCACCTTGGACGGAATAATGCCGTATTTCATATATCAAATCAGTGAACACAGAAAACTTGAGCACCTTGATACCAAGGAAAAATACCGGGATGCACGGGACCTGGTTCGCCGCTTGCGCGCCGAAAACAGCCATATAGCGCCAGAAAACATCCGCATGATCTTCGCAAAGCGCCCCGCCGAGGCAGAAAAGCTGCTGTCCGCACCTCGGGATGAACGGGTGATCGGCGAAGACTGATTCGGGCACTGGATAGGAAATCACCTCATCATGACGCCTTCTCCCTTAACGCGAGACCAGTGGATTCGCTTCCAGAAACTGATGGATGAGAATCGGAATACCGCCCTGGTGTTTCTCAGCGCCCAGCTGAATGAATTATTTGGCAGCACCGATGAGGCTCTTCTGGATTTTGCCGAACAGGCGGAAAACAACGCCCTGCAGGGGCGTTTTTATGAAGCCATCGGCCTGGTCCGCACATACCGCTCGCAATTGGAGCTCCGTTACCGCGAGGAGATTCACGCGGGCTTCGAGCACTTCGGCGAGGAGGGACAGGCCGAGCAGGACTCCGCTCTGGACCCGGACAGCGAGCTGTCTCTGATCGGACGCGACGAAATGGAGGAATCCGTCGCTGCGGAAAACCTGGCCAACAATGCCCGCAGCAGCTACTACGTAGAGCTTTATGCCCTGAGCCAGCGGTTGGCCGTGGTGAATGGCGGGCGCAAGATAGCGGAGGCTGATATACCCACCGGCCCACAACATCTGGTACAGGCCTTCAAGCAATCCGTATCCGACCTCAATATCGACATCAAGGCCAAGTTTGTACTCTATGCCTTGTATGAAAAGTTCGTGCTAAAACAGCTCAAGAGCCTGTACGACGAGCAGAACGACAACCTCAAACAGGCTGGCATATTACCCAATCTGCGTCCCGGCGTAAGCATGAACGACGTGCGCAGATCGCCTGATGCCAGTCAGGCAAAAGGACAGCAACCGGAGACCACACCTGAAACGCTTGCCCATGATAGCGAGCCGGTAATGAACACTCGCGCCGGTGGGGCCGGGACCACCCAACCCCATGCCAATGCCTCCGCACCTGGCATGGGCTCCAAGGGCGCACTGGGCATGGAACTGTTCAGTTCCATTCTCGACCTTCTGGCAGTCAGGCGTGGCGGAGTTCCCATGCATGCCCGGGCCTATGCGGCCAGCGTCGGTCCTGGCGCAGCGATGAGCGGGACAGCCGGTACAAATACCGGCATGGCACATAATATGGCAGGCGCAGCCGCACCCCCTGCGGGGGGAGCAACAGGCGGCCTGGCCCAATCTGTTTCGCCCAATCTCATATCCGCTATCGATGATGTCCGTCCATCCTCCCTGGGGCATGGCACGGGTGTGCTGGCGGACCTCAATGCGCTGCCACAAATTGCGGTTGACCCGCAGTTCCTGGACAAACTGAAGGGTGTCCTGCACCAGGAGCGGGAGGAAATCCTGTCCCGGGTGGAAGAGGACGACATCCAGGAAGTGGACTCCGACACCATTGACCTGGTGGGCATGCTATTCGAATACATGCTCAACGATCCCCTGCTGCCAAACCTGGCCAAGGCATTGCTGAGCCACCTGCACACCCCCTATCTGAAACTCGCGCTGACAGACAGGCAATTACTGGTCGATAGTGAACATCCGGCCCGTCTGATGCTCGATATGCTGGTGGAAGCCGGTGGCCAGTGGGTGTATGAAAACGACGTCAAACGAGGTATCTACCCGCAGATGCAACGGGTGGTGGACCGGGTATTACAGGAATTCTCCGACAACGAAGGGCTGTTCCCGGAACTGATCAGCGAATTTCGCGCCTCCATGAACGAGCATAGGCGCAAATCCGAAGCCATCGAATCCCGGGCCCAGGACTCGATGAAAGGGCGCGAAAAACTGCAGGTGGCAAAAATGCGCGCCACCAGGGAGATGCAGGCCAGGGAGCAGATGACGCCCATGCCGAAATCCGCCCGTCGCTTCCTGACCCAGGCCTGGAGCGACCGTCTGGTGTTCATCCTGCTGCGGCACGAAGAGGCGGAACTCGGCGACGAATGGACCCAGGCACTGCAGGTCGCCGATGACTTGGTCTGGTTGTTCGATCCATCTTCTGCAGACGCGGGCGATGCGGAAATCCGCAATACGGGCAAGCGTGTGCACGAGGCCGTGGAAAGCGCCCTGGACACCCTGGGCGGCTACCATCAGCACTATCTGCATGAGCTCTTCGGTTTCCTGGACGACCCTGACACCATTGCAGCCTGGCGCTCGGACCGGGAGCTTTCCGACATGGTCGATTCCGCCCTGGCGGATTCCGACTATGCTGCCGAGCAAGCCTTCCCAAGCCAAGAGGCACCGGAACCGGTCGATGCGCTGGCGCATACCGCAGGCGCAGCACATGAAAATCTGGAACCCAGGGCCGATCCCGGCCCCGAACAGCAGGAAATGCTGAACAAACTGCACACGCTCAAGTTCGACACCTGGTTTGAGTTCAATCAGGCGGGACTGGGCAGCCGTCGCCTGAAGCTGTCCTGGCTCAGCCCTCTCACGTCCACTTGTATGTTCGTGGACAAATCCGGTGTGCAGGCCGAAGTCAAATCCCTAGAAGACGTAGCGAGCATGCTGGTAGCCGGACAGTGCAAAATCATCCCCAAACCCAGGCATCGATTTGTCGAGCGGGCCCTGCTGGCGATTAAGAACACACTGCAACGTTCCATGGAAGCAACGGATTGAACATACAAATCGACAGAAGGCAATCACCCCGCAAACTCGCCTCCGAGACCATTCATGTCAAGGATGTCAATACAGGGCACAATCTGGGCCTGGCGGTCAACCTGAGCAGCGAAGGCATTATGCTGTTCACGCAGCAACCCATTGAAAGCAACCTGATCTATCAACTGGAGTTGAAACTGAAGAGACCGCATCGGGGACATGGCTTTCTGCTAATCGGAGTGGAAAGCATGTGGTGCAGCAGCTCCAACGAGCGCAACCACTATTGGGCGGGGTTCCGCGTCATCGACATATCTCTGGAAACCATTGAATTGATCGAGTCCCTGATTGACAGCTGGGAAACGGACCGTGCCAGGCATTGATGCCTGGGTGCTGCCGCGCCAGGCTGTTAGATATGGAAATGGAAGATTGCAAATGATGACTGGGGACCTATCGAGTCCTCCTAGATTTCCCTGGGTCCGCCTTTGCGCAACCCGAATTCATCGCTCTCCTTCTGCTCATTGCGCTCCCTGGCCAGGTGCTCTTCCCGACTGAATCGATCCATGGCCTTGCCGATGGCCTGGGTACGGGTGTACTTCTGCTGCCAATGCAGTTTTTTGCTGCCGCTTTCACGCCGGCTCTGTTCCACCATCATCTCCTGCTGTTTGATGGTAATCTGCAATTTGGCCATGAACGACTGGTATTCCTGTAACTGGCTGGAGGCCATACCGCAGCGCGAAGTGTCTTCAAAACGCTTCTGATATTCGAGTTCGAATATCCGCAATTGCTGGAGTTTGCCCTCCTGTTCCTGCACCCTTTGTTGCGCGTCACCAAAAGACTTGGCGGCTTTCCGCTCCCGGTTTTCGGCCACCCGCCGTACCGGTTTAAATCTGTCGCTAGAGGCCATACTGAGTCTGCCTTATTGTCGTTTTTCGATTCTGATTCAATGATAGTCGAAGCGACGCCTCATACCGGTTCATCAGCGGGAAACAGGGTCTGCAACTGACTCAGGCTTTCCTCTAGATTGACCGGGGTGTGCATGTCCTGCTGGAGAAAGTTTAGCAGGGCCGGCATGGCCTCTATGGCCATGTCGATACGTTCGTCACTGCCTTGTTCATAGGCCCCAACACTGATCAAGTCCTTGTTACGCTGATATATTGAGTACAACTGCTTGAATGCCCTGGCGGAATCCTGATGGTCTCTGCCGGTTATATCGTTCATGGCGCGACTGATGGACGCCTCGATATCCACTGCCGGGTAATGTCCCATCTCCGCCAGTTGCCGGGACAGCACCACATGGCCATCCAGGATGGCCCGTGCCGCGTCGGCGATGGGGTCGTTCTGGTCATCACCCTCTGCCAGCACGGTATAGAAGGCAGTGATGGACCCCCCTTCCCGGATACCATTGCCCGCCCGCTCTACCAGTTGCGGTAACTTGGCGAACACCGAGGGAGGATAGCCTTTGGTCGCCGGTGGCTCATTGATGGCCAGGGCAATCTCGCGCTGGGCCTGGGCGAATCGGGTCAGGCTGTCCATCAGTAACAACACCTGTTTGCCCTGATCCCTGAAATACTCGGCGATGCTGGTGGCCAGCATGGCTCCGTGCATGCGTCGCAAGGGAGGATTATCCGCGGGCACAGCCACCACCACGGCACGGCTCAAACCATCGTCTCCCAGGATATTCTCAATGAACTCCTTCACCTCTCTGCCGCGTTCCCCGATCAGCCCGACCACCACCACATCCGCATTGGTGTATTTGGTCATCATACCCAGCAGCACACTCTTGCCCACGCCAGACCCGGCGAACAGGCCCAGGCGCTGGCCCCGGCCGACACTGAGCAGGGCGTTGATGGATCTTACACCCACGTCCAGAGGTTCACGGATGGGGGAACGCATTAATGGATTGAAGGCGCGCCCGGTGAGTTCACGTCGCTCATCGGCGTGAATCGGGCCGTTTCCATCCAGGGGATGGCCTGCACCATCGATGACCCGCCCCAGCAACTGCTCCCCCACCACCGCCTCGCATACCCGGCCGGTGGGAATGACCCGGGCGTCCTGCTCCAAACCGCGCAGGTCGCCGGTTGGCATAAGATAGAGATTCTCTCCGCCAAAGCCGACCACTTCCGCCTCGATGCTCTGGCCGTTGGCGCCCACAACGTCACATTGACCGCCGATGGCGGCCCGGCAGCCCACGGTTTCCAGGGTAAGTCCGACCATGCGGGTCAGCCGCCCCTCCACCACCAGTCCCCGGCTGTCACCCAGGCGCCTCCCGGCTGCCTGCAGCCTGGAGCACCACTCAGCACTACGCATCAAACTAGGTTGCTTATCTGGCATGGAACAGCCCCTGGCATTGCGGGATGGCTCAATTACATAGCCCCGTCGTCGGGTTACTGGTCTTCACTGCGCAGGCCTCCCACCAAGGGGGCGATCAGGTTGTGCAGACGCGACTCCAGGGTTGCATCCACCTGGGATGTCTCGGTAAGCACGCGGCAGCCGCCGCGCTGAACCACCGGGTCCTCCACCACCTTCCAGCCCTGTTCGATATCAGCCATGTTGTAGAGTTCATGCACGATTTCCGCGTCTTCGGGATGCAGCATGACGCGGATGCCACGGGAATTCACCGGAAGTATGGCCAACGCCTCGCGCATGACGCCGACAATCTGGTTTGGATCGGTTCTCACCTCACGCCGCACCAACTGCCGCACCATTGCCACCACCAGGGTCAGCAGTTCCCGTTCCACCTCATCGTCAAGTTCCTTGAAAGGACTGTCCAGCATGGAAAACATGGCTTCCACCCGTTGCATATTTGCGGTGACCTGCTTGCGCCCTTCCTCCAAGGCCTCACGGTGACCAAAGTCGAAGCCCTCTTTCCTGCCCCGTTCATAGCCCTCCTCATGGGCCTGGCGCTGAATGCTCTCGATTTCCTCCAGGGTGGGCAGGCAGGCGGATTCCACAGGTTCACCGGCTTCCGCTGCGTTTTCGCCTTGGTTTGATTCGGCCCCATCTGTACCCGTTGCGCAAAACGGGTCGGAAAAATCCGGCGGCCGCCATTGCTCGACGCTCTCGAATTCGGCGTCTGATTTGACTCGCCAGGGATTGTTAGACGAATTCATCGCCACCGCCTCCACCCAGACTGATCTCGCCCGCATCCGCCAGACGCCTCGCCACCGACAAAATCTCCCGCTGGGCCCCTTCCACATCGCTCAGGCGAGCCGGAGCGGCGGCCTCCAGGTCATCGCGCAGCATCTCTGCGGCGCGCTTGGACATGTTGCGAAAAATCTTTTCCTTCAATCCGCCGTCGGCTCCGCGCAAGGCCAGCAGCAACTGGTCAGAGGCTACTTCCCGCAACAGGCTCTGGATGCCCCGGTCGTCCACCTCATTGAGATTATCGAATACAAACATATTGTCCTGGATTTCCTGTGCAAGATCCGCGTCTGCATCCGCGATCTGGTCCATGATGCCGCTTTCAATGGCGCCATCCACCAGGTTGAGCATATTGGCCGCGGTCTTGATGCCACCCATGCTGGAGGACTGCACACTGGTATTACCGGAAAGCTGGCGTTCCAGAATTTCGTCCAGTTCCTGCAAGGCGACAGGTTGTACACCGTCCAGAGTGGCCACTCGCATCACGATATCGGAACGTTGGCGCTCTGGAAACTGAGCCAGAACCTGGGCGGACTGGTCAGGGTCCAGAAACGACAGTACGATGGCGATGATCTGCGGATGCTCCAGACGGATCAACTCCGCTATGCCTCGCGGGTCCATCCACTTCAGTTGTTCCAGACCCTTGCTGTTGCGGCCCAGCAGGATGCGGTCGATAACGCTGCTGGCCTTGTCCTCGCCCAGGGCTCCGGTCAGCACGTTGCGAATATACTCGTCCGAATCCAGGCCCAGCGATGTCTGATTCTCCAGGGAGGAGACGAATTTGTTCATCACCAGTTCCATCTGGGTGGTGGTGACATTATCCAACCCGGCCATGGCCATGCCCAGTTCCTGCACCTCTTTGGGTCCCATGTGTTTGAGAATAGCTGAGGCGTCCATCTCCCCTAGTGCTAGCAGCAGGATGGCTGAGCGCTCCACACCCCGCAGTTTTTCAACCGTTTCGGCTTGTTGTGCAGTGTCCGGAAGCTGCGCCATGAGCTATACCGCCTCCTCGGTTATCCAGTGCCGCACCACCTGAGCCACGCGCTTTGGATCATCGCGCACCAATTGGCGGGCCGCCTCCAGGGTGCTTTCATAACTGCCGGGACCCGGCAGGCGAACCTTCTCTCCGGACGGTAAGGCCGCAATCAGATCGGCTTCCTCACCCAGCATGCTTTCCAGTCCTTCCTCGCGACCGTCGAACTGTGCCTCGGGGCCACCCTCTGTGCCCCCGGCGGCCTCACCACCGACGACTGCAGGGGCGGTAAGCCGGTGCATGGCCGGACGCAGTACACCGAAGATCAACACCAGCACCAGGAGTATGCCGCCCACCTGGCGCATCAGATCCCAGAACCAGGCCTGTTCCCACAGTGGCAGTTCAGGCAGGGGCTCGATGCTTTCCGGTGCACGAAAGGCTGCATTGACGATACGCACACTGTCGCCGCGACGGGCATTGAAGCCGATGGCCTCGCGCACCAGGGTCTCTATCCGGCTGAGTTCCTCGGGGGTGCGCACAAGTTGTGTGGTATTACCCTGATCATCGACCTCAATCCTGTCGTCCACCACGACCGCGACGGAAAGACGGCGCAAGGTGCCGCTGGGCATGCGGGTATGGCTGATGGTCTTGTCCAGTTCGAAGTTACGGGTCGCCCGCTTACTGCTGTTAACGGGTTCCTCCGTTACCTCTTCACCATTTTCGCCGGCCTGTTCAGGCGCATTGCCGCTCGCCGGGGGCTGATTGCTCAAGGCGCCGGGTACGCCCTCCACCGGGCTGAGCTTGCTCAACTGCTCCTGTGTCTGTTCACTGCGCAGGGCCGGTTGATCCGGGTTGTATTGCTCGAAGGTCTTCTCTGTCATGGTGAAATCCAATTCAACCGTGACCTCGGCGCGCACCGCATCCGTTCCCAACACCGGAGAGAGAATATCCAGCACCCGTTGTTTATAGTGCTCTTCCTGCTCCCGGGTGTGCTCGAACTGAGCGCTGGAAAGGCCAACACCCTGACTGCGGTCCTCGCCATTCATCAGACGGCCCTGCTGGTCCACCAGGGTCACGCGGGAAGGTGCGAGTTCCGGCACACTGGCGGCCACCATGTGCACGATGGACTGTATCTGCATCTTGTCCAAACTGCGCCCCGCGTGTAATTGCAGCATCACGGAGGCGCTGGGATATTTACGCTGACGCACGAATACCGATTGCTTGGGCGTGGCCAGATGCACCCTGGCGCGTTCCACTGCCGCAATGGTAGTGATGGAACGTGCCAATTCGCCTTCCAGTGCCCTTTGGAAGCGGGCCGCCTCGACTGTGCGGCTGGTGCCGAAACCGCTCTCCTGCTGGAGCAACTCGAATCCCAGGCTGTCGCCACGCGGCAATCCCAGACCGGCAAGTTTCATCCGTGCATTGTGCAGATCCGCACTGGGCACCATGACGGCTCCATTGGCCGGATCCACCTTGAAGGGTATTCCCGCCTGCTGTAGCGCCTCCATGACCTCGGGGGCATCTTTCTGCGACAGACTGCCGTAGAGCAGTCCATAACCGGGGGTCTGGGACCACAGGACCACGGCCACGCCGAGGGCAACACTCAGCGCGATGCCGATCATCACGCCCAATTGGCGGACCATTGGGTTTTCCAGCAGTTTCTGGCCCTGCACCTGGGGTAGTGCCGGGGATGTGGATTGTGCGATTTCAGCCATCGAAGGGTGTCCGGGTGAGTATCATTGGCTAAACCGGCATGCTCATCACGTCTTTGTAGGCATCAAGCAGCTTATTGCGCACCTGCACCATGGTCTGGAAGGAGACGCTGGACTTCTGCATGGCCACCATCACTTCCGCCAGATTGGCATTGCCTTCACCCAGTTCAAACTGGGTGGCCATTTCTTTGGCTTTGTGCTGAGCCATATTCACCTGGTCGATGGAGTTTTTCAGCATATTGCCGAAATTGGCGCCCTGCTCCTCCACCTTGGCCTCGCCCCCTCCCTGGGCATCGATACGCATGGTCCGCATCTGGGCCAGGACCTGTTCGACACTCATGTTATTGCTCATGTTTCAATCCCGTCGCTGAGAGAGGAATACGTCATCGCCATATGAACAAGCAGGTTCCGGACCAGATCAGGCAGGTATCGCCACACCCGACTCGCGCATGCGGGCGATCTTGTAGCGCAGTGTGCGTTCGCTGATGCCAAGGTCCTTCGCCACCTGTTTCCGGCTGGTGCGCCCGTCCCGCAGGGCTGACAGTATGCGCTGTTCCTCCACCGAGCGCAGATCGTCGTTGAGACGGCCGCTTGCGGGAGGAACAGGAGCAGCCGGGGCGGGAATGACAGCTTCCTGCTCATGAAAAGAGAGATCCTCGGCGCTGATGCAGTGACCGTTGTGCAGGATCATGGCGCGCTGCACCAGGTTGTCGAGTTCCCGGACATTGCCCGGGTAGGCATGCGTGAGCAGGCGCTGTTGCGCCTCCGGACTGATCTCCGGCATAGCCTCGTCCGCGCCGAGATGTTGACGGATCAGGTGCCGGGCCAGTGGCAGGATGTCTCTGCTGCGTTCCCGCAACGGAGGCAAGGTAATGGGAAAGACGTTCAAGCGATAATAAAGATCCTCGCGAAAACGTCCGGCGGCCACTTCCTCGCGCAGATTGCGGTTGGTGGTGGCGAGTACGCGCACATTCAGCTCGATCAATTTCCGGCCGCCCAGGCGTTCGACCTCCCGCTCCTGCAATACCCGCAGCAACTTGGCCTGGAGATCCAGGCTCATCTCCGATATCTCGTCCAGCAACAGGGTACCGTCCTGGGCCTGTTCGAATTTTCCCGGTGCGGCACTATAGGCGCCGGTGAAGGCACCCTTCTCGTAGCCGAACAAGACCGCCTCCAACATATTGTCCGGGATAGCGGCACAGTTGATGGCGACGAAGGCCCCGTCGCGGCGCGGAGAGGCCCGATGCAGATAGCGGGCAAACACCTCCTTGCCGGTACCACTCTCACCACACAGGAGTACGGTGGCGTCACTCTGGGCCACTCGTCTCGCCAGTTCCATGACCTCGCGGGTACGCAGATCCTCGGCGATGGGTTGTTCGTCACTGTCTTCGATTTCCGGCTCGGTCAGATAGCGGGCCACCTTGTTCAGCAATACTTCCGCCTCGAAGGGTTTGGCCATATAGTCCACCGCACCGTCCCGGATGGCGGACACCGCCTTGTCGATACTGCCATAGGCGGTCATCAGCAACACCGGCACCCTGGGAAACCGGGAGCGAATCTGTTGCAGCAGGCGATGACCGTCCATGGGCCGCATCTGCACGTCGCTGACCACGATGCCCACCGATTCGCGGGCCAGCACCCCCAAAGCACTGTCGCCGTCGGCAGCGGTCTTCACACTGTAGCCCGCCAATTCCAGGGTATCGCCCAGGGCTTCCCGCAGACTGCTATCATCTTCCACGACCAGAACGGTGGCTTGATTCATGCTCATTACCTCAGGTTATGCGATCTTGCAATGCGGCTGGCATGCCGCATCGGCCAGGGGCAGCTCAATGGAAAAACAGGCGCCGTCACAGGCACCCTGGTCCAGACTGATACGTCCGCGGTGGGCCAGGATGACCGACTGCACCACAGCCAGGCCCAGGCCTGTGCCGTCACTGCGGGTAGTGAAAAAAGGGTCGAAGACCTGGTTGCGGATGTCTTCCGGCACACCCGGGCCGTCGTCCTGTATGCGGATGCGCACCTGGTTATCGGTAGTGCGTGACAGGTCCAGGGTGATTCGGACCCCCTCCCCGCCGTGCTCCATGGCATTGTTGATGAGATTGGCCACCGCTCCCTGGAGACCGTCAGGGTTGCCCAGGACCCATAGGTCGCCGCCACTGCGGTCGATAAAACTGACGCGGGCCTCGCGCGCATCGGCCAGGGCCTGCACCAGGGTCAATACATCCGACAGCAGATCCGTAATCTCGATAGGCTGGATGTGATCTCCATGGCCACGGCTGAAGGCCAGCATGTCGTTGACCTGGCGTTCGATCAATTGCAGACGCTCACGCAGTCGACCGGCAAACTTGCTGCGCTGTTCCTGGCCGAGACCGTCATTGCCCAGGTGGCCCACGTACAACAGGGCTGAACTCAGTGGCGTACGGATCTGGTGCGCCAGCTTGGCGGAGGTCTCGCCCATGGCGCTCAGGCGTTCGCGGCGCTCCAGGCGTTCCTGTAGATGGCGGGATTCCGTCACATCCTGAAGCAGAAGGATGCGGCCGGGGGTCTGATCCAGGCGCCGTTCAGTAACGATCACCCGGCGGCCATCCGTAAGGGAGCGCTCGGCGCCAGTCTCACCGGACAGAAACACGCGGGATTCGATCAGGGACCAGGAGGTACCCATGGGAATCGGACCCAGAAGATCACGCGCCACAGGATTAAGTTCACTCAAGCGGGACTCGCCGTCCAGCAGCACTACTCCAGCCGGCAAGGCGTCGAGCAGTTTTGACAAACGCTCAGCCAGCTTCTCTTTTTCCGCCAGATGACGAATCCGTTCATTGCGGGATTCGGCCAGTTCGCTGCCAAGATGCTCGGCTCGCCGTTCCAACTGGCTGTAGGACACGGCCAATTGTGCAGACACCTGGTTGAATTGCTGAAACGCGTCTTCCAGGGCCAGTGATCGAGTGTGGAAATCGGTTTGCATGGTCCGCCTTGCCTGTACATACGACCCAGTGGCCGTGCGTATACAGAACAAAGCAGATTCAATGCCAGATTATTATTATCTTTATAATCAATGAGATAAAAAATTAAAAACCATCGTCCGTCAAATAGTCGACTCCTGTCCACGGTGGATTCCGTACTTTCTCAGCTTCTCCACCAGGGTGGTACGGCGCATGTTCAAACGTTTGGCGGCATGCGCAACCACCCCGTCGGCCTCATCCAAGGCCTGCCGGATCAGACTCATTTCCATGTTGTTGAGATGGACTTTGAGGTCAATGCCTTCGTGGGGCAGGCGCTGCGGCATACTGGCGGATTCATTTGCCTGGTCCGACATGCCGGACTCCACCTGCAGGGCATCCTCCAGGCCGGGGATAGTTTCCATCTTGCCAGCGGGACGGAACTTTTCAGGCAGATCAGCAACATCCACCACTCCATAAGGGAAGAGTATGGCAAGGCGTTCCACCAGATTGGCCAACTCGCGCACATTTCCCGGCCAGTTGTGCTGCGCCAGGGCGGTGACAGAAGTGGGCGTGAGGCGGACCGAGCCGCGTTTTTCCTTCTCCATACGGGTGATCAGGTCAGAGATCAGCACCGGGATATCCTCACGGCGATCGCGCAGCGGCGGCATCTCAATCGGGAAGACATGCAGCCGATAGTACAGATCTTCGCGAAATGTACCTTCAACTATGGCCTGCTCCAGGTTTCGATGGGTGGCGGCCACGATACGCACATTCGCCTGCAGCGTTTTATTGCTGCCCACGCGTTCGAAAGTGCGCTCCTGCAATACCCGCAGGATCTTCACCTGCATCGGCATACTCATATCGCCGATCTCGTCCAGGAACAAAGTGCCGCCATCCGCCATCTCGAAACGCCCCTGTCGCGCGCTGATGGCCCCGGTGAAAGCGCCTTTTTCGTGGCCGAACAACTCACTCTCGAGCAGATCACCGGGGATGGCCCCGCAGTTCACCGGCACGAAAGGTTTGCCGCGACGGGATGAATGGTAATGCAGCTTACGCGCCACCACCTCCTTGCCGGTACCCGATTCGCCCAGAATCAATACGGTGGCTTCGGAGTCCGCCACCTGCTGGATCATTTTGTTCACCTGCTGGATGCCACGACTGTTTCCGGACAGACTACGGAACAGTTCCACCGGTCTCTGGTGTTTGGCGGCAACGGCCTGAGATTCGATAAAGACCTGTGCCTTGTGCAGCAGATTGATCAGAACCTCGTATTGGGTCGGGATGGATAATACCCCAAGCGCATGGATGCCTTCGGCGGCCAGCCGGTTGGCGGCATCGTCTTGCATATCAACCAGGAATACCGGCAGTTTGACCTCGGATGCATTGATTAGCGAAAACATCCCCTGCCGCTGCCCTGGCGTCAAATCAGGCCCCAGGAAGAGCACGGGCAACAGTTCCGAGGCACCTGCATAGCCCGCAGAGAACTCATCAAGCGATTGATAACATTCAAACTGATAATCGAGAAAATTGAGAATATTGGTTAAATAGCTGGCGCGCGATTGCGAGGCATCTAGCAGTACTGCCCTGCCTTTGCACAGAACCACCGCCGACTGTCCCTCGGCCCCCATGTTCATCCCCAGTGTAAATTATTGTGACACTAGACCATTATGGCACAATGTCAAAAATACGTCGCTTCCATGTGATTTCGAGTTTTTCCTCTCAACTCAATGAATAGTAAATCATATCCTCATATAAGATCGGACTGGACATGAACAAGTAGGAGTTTTCATCCCTTGAAACCCGCAGGCAACAAGATACCATCCATAACAGGCACAGACTTCAGAGGGTACTCCGAATACCATGTCCGACTTGAATCCAACAGAAAATAACGGGACCGGCCTGAAAGCCTGCTTGCAGATACTCTCGGGGGAGCACATCGGCCGCATCATACCGCTCAACCGCAACATGGTACGCATCGGCAAGGCGGGTGGCGATTGCGCCATGATCGCCCACCGGGACGGCGGCTACTACCTGACCTACCTGGAAGGCGACATGCCGATTCTCAATGGGATGTCCATCGGCGACGAGACCGTTTTGCTCACTGAAGGCAGCACCATTGAAATCGGTGGCACACAGCTTCAGTTTTACCATTGATGGCCGATATCCGCTGCAGACATTCAGACCCGGATGACATCAAACGTGAAAGATCAAGCCGACCCAGGGGATAGAAGACGTTTCCATCGCATCCTTTTCGACGCCCCGGTAACAATTGAAGCCGGCGGAGTCTCCCTGGAAGCCACACTGCTCGATATCTCCCTCAAGGGGGCCCTTGTCAATCTTCCAGGCACCTGGACTCAGGAGATGAACCAAGAGATCAGGCTGCATATACCCCTGGACCGGGAAACCAACTTCATCCGCATGAAAGGACTGGTGATACACCGGAAGGTGAAGCACATCGGAGTCCAGTGCCTGCACCTAGACATAGACAGCGTCACTCACCTGAGGCGACTGGTGGAACTCAATCTTGGACAGCCCGAGTTGTTGGAAAGGGAACTCGAGGCCCTGGGATGAAGCAGTCGTCCTTGCGGCCCGTGGCCTTCTAACAACGGCCTTTGCACTCACAATACCGCGATTTTTGGAATTCTGAGTGCTTGCCTCCCCCGGATCGAGCAAGCAAGGCATCTAGCATGCAGCGCAATATCCCGACTCCGGGCATCCCTCCGTCGCTCACTGTCTGTTTCAGACCCTGCGCAGTATCAAACTCGCCGCAGCAATACTGATAAAAGCAGGCGCCAACGAGGTCAGCTGGGGGCTGACCGCGTACACCACCGATAACTGGGAAAGTGCCTTGCTCAACACATAGAATCCGATACTGATCAGCACCCCGACAAATATGCGCTGTCCTACACCACCGCTTCGAAGTGTGCCGAACAGCAGTGGGACGGAAAGAAACATCATGGCCAGTATGACCAGGGGCATGGCCAGCTTACCCCACATGGCCACCTGATAGTTAATGGCGTTCAGGCCGTTGTCCTGCATGAACCCTATATAGCGATACAGACCCCATACCGGCAGGGCATAGGGGTCCACCACCAACAGGCTGAGCATGCCGGGATCCAGCAGCGACGCCCATACCGCCTGGCGGGCAGATTCCATTTCCACGCCCTCGTCGGATATGCGGCTTTGCTTCAGATCGGAAAGCCGCCAGGCATTGCCGGTATAGAACGCAGCCTTGGCATGGGTGGAGACCTTTAGCCGTTTGTTTGCATCGAACTCGTAGATATAGATGTCACGCAGACGTCCTCCCGGCATTATTTCCCGAATATTGATATAGGACTCACCATCCCGGGCCCAAAAGCCATATCGCCCTTTGAAAGATACGCCCTGGGATAAGGCCTCGGCCTTGAGTTGCGCCCCCTTTTCCTCCGCCAGGGGGACGATGAACTCGCCTACCAGCACGGCAATGACGGCGGCCAGCAGACCGGCCTTCAACACTGACCAGACAATGCGCGCCACCGATACCCCGGCGGCACGCATGGCGGTGAGTTCCGAATGGGCTGCTAGAATGCCCAGCCCCTGCAGACTCCCGATCATGGCGGCAATGGGGAAGATCTGGTAAGCATAGGCTGGGAGCGACAGGGCTATGAATGTAAAGGCATCCCCCAGTGAATAGCGGCCGGTACCCACATTGTCCAGCTCATCGGGTAGAATCAAAAAACCCACCAGCGGCAGCAACACCAGCAACACCATGCTCGTGCCGAACAGAACCGCACGGCGTATGTAGGCGTCTAGCGTATTCATTCTAGTGCTCTGTACATAAGAATAGTTATGCTCTCCGAGCTTCCATTAGCTTCAAGGAAAAACTACATTGCAATAGTAAGCTGCCAACCAGGTGATATTTGCAGATACAGCCAAGGTGAAGCGTGCAACCGCCATATGCATGGGACAGACTCACGCATTGTAACTCAACAACGCAGACACCCGCTTCCGCCCTGCCCGTGCCAAGATGTCAATACCAGGCTTTGCATTGGACAGACGACCACTGGCCTCGCATAACACTATAAGAAAACCTCTCTTTCAGGAGTGCTCATGCAATTCAAGATAAAAACCGGAGATCCATGCAAACTGCGCAGTCCCTGCCTGGTACTGGGCGTATATACCAAACGTCGTCTGGATGGCACCGCTCGGACCATCAACAACGCCGCCGACGGCTATCTGCAGCGCATGCTCAAACAAAGCGGCATGGATGGAGAGCTCAAACAGACTTTGATGCTGTATGAAGTACCAGGCATCCAGGCCGGATCCGTCCTGCTGGTGGGACTCGGCAAGGCCAAGGAGTTCGATGCCAAAACCTACCGTAAGGTCCTCAATACAGCCATCGGCGCACTGAAGGGAAACCGGATGAAGGAGGCCGTTTGGACCCTGCATCAGGCGGCGCCCAAGGACACCGGGGTATATTCCTGGGTACGAGAAACAGCATTGGCGGCACGGGAAAATAATTATCGTTTCGACCAGATGAAAAGCAAAGCGAATCCGCCTAAACACCCGCTTAAGCTGTTGCTGCTGCATATTATTAATAAATCCTCTCAGCCAGGAGTGGAAAAGGCCCTGGCTCACGCCCAGGCCATAGCCGACGGCATGGACCTGGCCAAAGACCTGGGCAACCTGCCGGGCAATATCTGCACCCCCTCTTTCCTGGCCGACCAGGCCCTTGCGCTGGACAGACAATTCCCCCGCCTTAAAGTCAAGGTGCTGGAAGAAGCAGATATGAAAAAACTTGGCATGGGTGCCCTGCTGGCGGTCAGTCGAGGCAGTCGCCAACCCGCAAAGCTGATACTGATGGAGTACGGGGGGGCGGGCGAAAAGCAAAAACCGGTGGTGATGGTAGGCAAGGGTCTCACTTTCGATGCCGGCGGAATCTCCATCAAACCCGGAGAAGCCATGGACGAAATGAAGTACGACATGTGCGGTGGCGCAGCGGTGCTTGGTACCATGCTCGCATGTTGCCGCATGGAACTGCCCATAAACCTGGTCGGTGTGGTGCCCGCCTCTGAAAACCTGCCGGACGGGGCCGCCAACAAGCCCGGCGACGTCATCACCAGCCTGTCCGGCCAGACCATAGAGGTGCTGAACACAGATGCGGAAGGCCGCCTGATCCTATGCGACGCACTCACTTACAGCGAGCGCTATGAGCCGGATGTGGTGATAGACATCGCCACCCTTACCGGCGCCTGCCTCATCGCCCTGGGCAAGCATGCCTCCGGCCTGTTCACCCAAAATGAAGAACTTGCCATCGACCTGCTGTCGGCGGGCCAGTGCATCAATGACCGCGCCTGGCGCATGCCGCTGTGGGACGACTATCAGGAACTGCTGGACAGTAATTTTGCAGATATGGCCAACATCGGTGGTCGTGCCGGCGGCGCCATCACCGCTGCATGTTTTCTATCCCGCTATACCAGAAAAATGTGCTGGGCCCATCTGGATATCGCAGGCACCGCCTGGCTCAATGGTTCTAACAAAGGCTCGACTAGCCGCCCGGTGCCCCTGCTGAGCCAATACCTGCTGCAACGCTGTGATTTGGCGGAATAAACCATGACCCGAGTGGACTTCTACGTTCTCAAGTCCGATACCGGCAGTCGGCACGGCATTGCCTGCCGACTGGTGGAGAAGGTCAATGACCAGGGCAGGCGCATCTACATCCACACGGGCAGCCAGGCCGAGGCCGAACACCTGAACCGGCTGCTGTGGACTTTCCGTGAAAATAGTTTTATCCCCCATGGCATTGTCGGCCTGGTTGATCAGGCCGTAACTCCGGTGCTGCTGGGCCATGGTCCCGCTCCGGAGCAGGAGCAGGACGTGCTCATCAACCTGGCCCCTGAAGTGCCGGAATTTTTCAGTCGCTTCTCACGGCTGGCTGAAATCATCGACAGCGACCAGCAGGTCAAGGAGTCAGGCCGGCAACGCTACCGCTTCTACAAGGAACGCGGCTATCCTCTTGACACCCACGAGCTGAAACAATGAGTGACACTCCATTGCTACCCCCCATGCGATTGGATACCGATGGCTTTCCCGTACTCGAAGAGGTCGTGGATGAGATTCCGGAAGCCGCCATACCCACACTGAACGACATTGTAGAAGACAACTCAGAATCGGGCACGGCGGAGGCGCTAAAGATGCAACTGCTGACGGAATTGGAACCCCGCCTGCAACGTCTTGTGCATGCCGCCTTTGTCGAGACAGTCAAGGTGGTTGCGCTGCAGATGAAGCGCAACTTCGAGCGGGAACTCGACTCCGCGCTACAGACGCAGCTTGCCGATATGGTGGATAAAGCGGTGGACGACATCATGCAGTCAACAGACTGAGTCTGCCCCCGGCTTTCCTGGCAATGGCATACAAGCTTTTCCCACCACCTCCACATACGCGTGCAGCCGGTCCGTATCACTGAATGGACAGTTCTGCTATATGATTCATTGTGATTATTCGGCGATGTTGGACTGGTTGGCTGAAAGCGGGCTTGGGGCCTGACTGCAGCCGGTACTTGAATCCCAGCCTGGCCGTTGGTGACGCGGAATAGTCATGAATCGTTTTGATACCGATGCTGGCCGGCGATGCCATAGGCCCATGGCATCGCCGCCCGGAAAAAAACCTGAGATGCCCGATACCGATTCTTTCGTTCGCTGGTTCCGTGCCTCATCCCCCTATATCCACGCCCACCGGGGATGCACCTTTGTCATCACCCTGGGTGGCGAGGCTGTGGCGGATGCAGGTTTCGCGGCGCTGATACACGATATCGCCCTGCTGCACGGACTGGGTATACGCCTGGTGCTGGTACACGGGGCCAGGCCGCAGATCGAGGAACGCCTGCAGGCTCAAGGTGTGGAGATGCGCTATGTTCAGGGCCTGCGGGTCACCGATGCCACCGCGCTGGGCTGCGTCAAAGAAGCTGCCGGCGCAGTCCGGGTGGAGATCGAAGCCCTGTTGTCCATGGGTCTGGCCAATTCCCCTATGGCCGGGGCGCGTATCCAAGTCGCATCGGGTAATTTCGTCACCGCCCGGCCGCTGGGCGTGCACGGCGGGGTGGATTACGGCCATACCGGCTTGGTTCGCCGCATCGACGCAGAAGCCATACACCAGCGGCTGGACGCCGGGGCAATAGCCCTGGTGCCGCCCATTGGCTACTCACCCACAGGTGAGGTCTTCAACGTCACGGCCCAGGACGTGGCCACTTCCACCGCCATCGCCTTGGGGGCGGACAAACTGTTATGCCTGATCGAAGACAACGGCCTCAATGACGCAAACGGGGCGCCATTGAGCAGCCTGGAGCCGCGCCAGGTCGACAAAATGTTGCAACAGGAACTACCGGAAGAACTGGCCCAGCATTTGCGGGCCGCCGTCAAGGCCAGTCGCAGTGGTGTGAAACGGGTGCACCTGATAAAGCGTGGTGTCGATGGTGTCCTGCTGCGGGAACTGTTCACCCGCGACGGCATCGGCACCCTTTTGAGCACTGTACCCTACGAGGACACCCGCACTGCCCGCATCGAAGACGTAGGCGGCATCCTGGAGCTAATCGAACCGCTGGAAAGGCAGGGCGCCCTGGTACGCCGATCGCGTGAGAGCCTGGAAACCGAAATCGAGCGTTTCATCGTAATGGAACGTGACGGCATGACCATCGCGTGCGCCGCCATTTATCCCTATCCCAAGGACGGCGTGGCGGAACTGGCCTGCTTCGCTGTGCACCCCGACTACCAAGGCGGCGGCCGGGGCGACAAGCTGCTGGCGTTGCTGGAAACACAGGCGCGTGAAGCCGGCATTGAAGCCTTGTTCGTGCTCACCACTCAAACTGCCCAGTGGTTTCAGGAGCGTGGTTTCGAGACCGCCGGCATGGAAAGCCTGCCCACCGGGAAACAAGACCTGTACAATTACCAGCGAAATTCAAAGGTCTTCCTCAAGCGACTGCCCTGATCTCACCATGAGCGACAGCCGAAGAGCCTTCCCTGATCGCATTCCCCTGTACCTGACACCGGAGCATGAATGCGCCTACCTGCCTCCGCGCCCGTCACAAACCCTGTTCATTGATCCCGGCCAGAAGCCGGATGAGCATGTCTACGAGCACCTGCTGCAGGTCGGTTTCCGCCGCAGTGGCGACCATGTCTACCGTCCCGAGTGCATGGGCTGCCGCGCCTGCGTGCCGATTCGCATACCGGTAACTCAATTCCAGCTTAGGCGAAGTCAACGTCGCTGCTGGAAGCGCGTCGTTGACCGGGTTGAGGCAATCTGCAGACCCGCCGAATTCGATCCGGAACACTATCGTCTGTACCAGGCCTATACCGCCACCCGCCACACCGAAGGCGACATGGCGGACGCGGACGAGAACCGTTATCTGGAATTCCTCACCACTCACTGGTGCGAAACCCTGTTCGTGGAACTGCGGCTGGACGGTCGGCTTATGGCGGTGGCCGTCACCGACCGGCTGCCCGGTTGCCTGTCTGCCGTATACACTTTTTTCGATACCGGAATGTCCAGTTTCAGTCCCGGGACCTTCGCCATCCTGTGGCAGATCAATCAGGCACAGCATCTGAAACTGCCCCATCTCTACCTTGGCTATTGGATCGATGACAGTGACAAGATGCGCTACAAGGCTGATTTCCGCCCCCTGGAGGCCTGGAACGGACACTTATGGCGGCGCTTTGGTCCTGGAGAACGCATCCAGGTCTAAACCGACTGATTTAGTTAGCCCATATCGAGCGGTTTAGCTGCAGGGAGCCTGTGATATACTCCCCACCCCAGAATTCAGGTAATGGCCGAGAGGCCGGGAAGCAGTATGGCAAAAGAAGACTTTATCGAGATGGAAGGTACCGTAGTGGACACCCTCCCGAACACCATGTTCCGGGTGGAACTGGAAAACGGCCACGTGGTAACTGCCCATATCTCTGGAAAAATGCGCAAGCACTACATCCGTATACTTACCGGCGACAAGGTAACGGTGCAGTTGACGCCTTATGATCTAACCAAGGGCCGCATCACCTACCGCGCCCGCTGATCACGCGACTTAATGCGCCAATTGCCGGTCGGGCACTTCCTCGTATTCAAAGATCAGCTCCCCGTTCTCCACGCCGATGCGTACAGTGCCGCCCTGACTCAGGGCGCCGAACAGTATCTCGTTGGCCAGGGGCTTCTTGATGTGGTTCTGGATCACCCGTGACATGGGACGCGCGCCCATCTGCGGGTCGTATCCGTTTTCGGCCAGCCACAGCTTGGCGTCTTCGTGTACCACCAGTGCCACTTTCTTGTCCTGCAGCTGGCCCTCCAGCTCGAACAGGAACTTGTCCACCACGTTGGCGATAGTGTCGGCCCCCAGGGATTTGAACTGCACAACCGCATCCAGCCGATTGCGGAATTCCGGGGTGAAAAACTTCTTCAACGCCTCCATGCCGTCGCTGGAATGGTCCTGGGCGGTAAAGCCGATGGAGCGGCGACTGATATCCTCCGCCCCGGCATTGGTGGTCATCACCAGCACCACGTTGCGAAAATCCGCCTTGCGCCCGTTATTGTCGGTCAGAGTGCCGTGATCCATCACCTGCAGCAGCAGGTTGAACACGTCCGGATGTGCCTTTTCGATCTCGTCCAGCAGCAGTACCGAATGCGGATGCTTGTTGATCTCCTCGGTCAGCAGGCCGCCTTGATCAAAGCCAACGTAACCCGGAGGCGCGCCGATCAGCCGCGACACCGTATGCCTTTCCATGTACTCGGACATGTCGAAGCGAATCAGTTCCATGCCCAGGATGCGCGACAGTTGCCGGGTCACTTCGGTCTTACCCACACCGGTGGGTCCGGTGAACAGGAAGGAGCCAATGGGCTTCTCCTCCGGACCCAGGCCGGAGCGGTTCATGCGGATGGCGGATGTCAGGACGGCAATGGCCTCGTCCTGGCCGAAAACCACCATCCTCAGGTCCCGGTCCAGGCTCTTGAGGGATTCATGGTCGGAGGCGGAAACCTTCTTCGGAGGAATCCGCGCAATCTTGGCCACTATGTTCTCAATATCCCCCACACCCACTGTCTTCTTGCGCCTGGAAGCGGGTTGCAGTTGCACATTGGCCCCGGCCTCATCGATCACGTCTATGGCCTTGTCCGGTAAATGCCGGTCGTTGATGTACTTGGCCGACAGTTCAGCCGCCGCCTTAAGGGCCGGCAGCGAATAACGCACGGTGTGGTGCTCTTCAAAACGCTCCTTCAGGCCCTTGAGGATCTGGATAGTCTCATCCACTGTGGGTTCGTTGATATCGATCTTCTGGAAGCGCCGCGCCAAGGCCCGGTCCTTCTCGAAGATGCCACGAAACTCCTGATAGGTGGTGGAGCCGATGCAGCGCAGGTCGCCTGAGGCCAGCACCGGCTTGATCAGGTTGGAGGCATCCATGACACCGCCTGAGGCGGCACCTGCGCCGATAATGGTGTGTATCTCGTCGATGAACAGTATGGTCTCGGGCTGTTTCTTGAGCTGCGCCAGCACTGCCTTGAAGCGCTTTTCAAAATCTCCGCGATATTTGGTACCGGCCACCAGACTGCCCAGGTCCAGAGCGTATATGGTGCAATCGGCCAGGATCTCAGGCACCTCACCATCCACGATTTTCTTTGCCAGGCCTTCGGCTATGGCGGTCTTGCCTACACCGGCCTCGCCCACCAGCAGGGGGTTGTTCTTGCGCCGGCGGCACAACACCTGCACCGTGCGCTCGATCTCCAGGGCGCGTCCGATCAATGGGTCGATCTTGCCCTTGTGCGCCTGCTCGTTGAGGTTGGTGCCGAAACTTTCCAGCGGGCTGTCTGATTCCTTTGCTTCCGTGCTTAATCCCTCCTCGGCCCTGTCCTGGCCTTCGTCCTCCCCCCCCGACTCCTTGGAAGTCTTGGAAATACCGTGGGAGATGTAATTGACCACATCCAGCCGGGTGACCTGCTGCTGGCTGAGAAAATACACCGCCTGGGAATCCTGCTCACTGAAAATGGCGACCAGCACATTGGCCCCGGTGACCTCCTGCTTGCCTGAGGACTGCACATGAAACACCGCCCGTTGCAGCACCCGTTGAAATCCCAGGGTAGGCTGGGTCTCACGGATCTCACTGTCCGGTATCAGGGGGGTGGTCTGTTCGATGAAATCACCGATTTCCTTGCGTAGAAGTTCTGTGTTTACGCCGCAGGCGCGCAGCACTTCCACGGCTGACGGGTTCTCCAACAGGGACAGGAGCAGGTGCTCCACCGTCATGTATTCATGGTGGCTTTCACGGGCGTTCTTGAACGCCTCGTTCAGGGTAAATTCCAGTTCTTTACTGAGCATGGACATGGTGTTGCTTTAGCTTGCCTCTAAACCTGATTATGACCGCCATACAGAGCGCGTCAATCGTTGATATGGCGAATACTCGCACTCCAGGAGTCCCCAAGCACAGCCTAGGCCTCTTCCATGCTGCACAACAGGGGGTGCTGGTTGCTTCGCGAATATTCATTCACCTGATACACCTTGGTCTCCGCTACATCCCGGGTGTAGACACCGCATACACCGACCCCTCGTGTATGCACATGCAACATGACCTGGGTCGCCTTTTCCCGGTTCATCTGGAAAATGCTTTCCAACACCTGGACCACAAATTCCATGGGTGTGTAATCGTCATTCAGCAATACCACTTTATACAAGGGTGGCTGTTTCAGCTTGGGCTTGGCCGGCTGTACCGCCACCCCAGCGTCGTGGTCCTGTTGCTCCCGGTCGTTCATAGTGTGGATTCTAGTCAGTTTTCAAGCTCTATGGAGCCACAAGCTCCATTCCACGAGTCCTTGACGGCTTTTCTGCCGCCTCTACAAGCCACTGAAATGTGGTGTTTTTTAAATATTTCAAGCGGGTCGATCAAATACTAAGCATAGATCGGCCGACCTGTCACCAATGCCTCGACAAGCATGGGTATTTGACCTACTGTCGTAGAACACTATACTTGCAAATCAAGGCGTTAACCTGGCCGCAATGTTCAGGCCGCCCAATGGGGCCAATCGGCATAAGACCGAAGCCCCACGCATAATAAACCACACCAAAGGGACCGCCTCGCGGTTGAAGTTTTGGAGGAGTGCAATGAGTATGACCACTGGTACTGTGAAATGGTTTAACAATGCCAAGGGATACGGCTTCGTCACACCCGATGGGCTGGAAAAGGACGTGTTCGTCCACTTCTCGTCCATTGACATGGATGGGTATAAGACCCTGAAAGAGGGCCAGAAGGTGGAATTCGAAATCAGCGAGGGCCCCAAAGGCCTGCACGCTGCGAACCTGCACCGAGTATCCTGATCAACACATACCGCTAGAATTCTCGCCCCGCCGATCTGTAAGCGGGGCGATTTTTTCCCTGCCCTAATGGGGATTTATGTACCTCTGTCCGCTTGTGGGAGACTGAGTCCTGGCCTTTCATTCACTGCCCTTAGCCAGCCGGGGCAGTGCTCTTCCATGCTTATTGCTGCGCGGCCATGGCCCGATGTCTATCACTGCATTACAAGGCTGAAACATGAACCCATCCATCTGGACACCCCGCGTCTCGGTAGCCGCTGTGATCGAACGCGGGCACAGGTTTCTCCTGGTGCATGAAAGCAGCAACGAAGGCATGGTTTACAATCAGCCTGCCGGCCACCTTGAAGACGGCGAGAGTCTTGTGGACGCTGTGAAAAGAGAGGTCAGGGAGGAAACCGCCTGGCGATTCGAACCCGCCGGACTGGTGGGTGTGTATCGCTGGCGCATTCCTGACACGGGACGAACCTACCTTCGATTTTGCTTCTACGGCGGATGCTCCGATCACAGGCGCGGACAGCCTCTGGACGAAGGCATTGTTGAAACATGCTGGATGCTCAGGGAGGAACTCGCCAGCTGCGGCCGCTTGCGCAGCCCTCTGGTACTCAAGTGCCTGGACGATTATCTGGCGGGCAGACATTATCCGCTGGAATTGCTCACTGACCTGGATTGAACATGCAATACCCGGTTGAACGCCTTGCGGGTGCACGTGCAGAACTGCTGAGGCAAGAGACACGAACACGGAAGCGCTGTTCGCTGCCATGGAGTTGAGATACGAGCATGCGTCATTACAAGCCCGCTATCGAGTCTTCCGGATGTATATGCCTAACGAACACCTGACAGCAGGCTGGCTTCGGAATGTGCCTGACACCATCATTTTGTAGATTAACCATGTATTCAAGGTCCTCATGACCCAACCCGGCCGTGTCATGGTTGGCCTGTCAGGCGGCGTGGATTCCGCAGTCGCCGCCCTGTGCCTGCTGGAACAAAACTGGGAGGTGCGCGGACTGTTCATGAAGAACTGGGAGGAGGATGACGCTGCGGAATATTGCGCCGCCGCCGAGGACCTGAAGGACGCCAGTGCCGTGGCCGAGAGGCTCGGGATAGAACTGCTCACGGTCAACTTCTCCACCGAATACTGGGACCGGGTGTTCGCCCATTTCCTCGCCGAATACCGGGCAGGCCGCACCCCCAACCCGGATATTCTGTGTAACAGTGAAATCAAATTCCGCGCCTTCCTGGACTATGCCCTGGATCTGGGCGCCGATCACATCGCCACGGGCCATTATGCGCGCACCGTCCGAGACCAGGCCGGCTGCCATATGCGGCTGGCGGCGGACACAGGTAAGGATCAGACCTATTTCCTGCACAGGCTCGGCCAGCGCCAGCTCTGTCACAGCCTGTTCCCCCTGGGCGACCTGCCAAAATCCGAGGTACGCGCCATCGCCGTGCGGGCAGGCTTTCCCAATCACGCAAAAAAGGACAGCACAGGTATCTGCTTCATCGGAGAGCGCCGTTTCAAGGACTTCCTGGCGCGTTACCTGCCGGCCAGCCCGGGGGATATAAAAACACCCGGGGGGCATATTATCGGCCGCCATGCAGGCCTCATGTACTACACCATAGGCCAGCGCCAGGGGCTAGGCATCGGCGGACGCCGGGATGCCGGTGATGCACCCTGGTTCGTAGCAGCAAAGGATCTGGAGCACAACACACTCATCGCCGTTCAAGGCCATGAACATCCTCTGTTGATGCGCACGGCCCTGGTGGCGGGAGACCTAAGTTGGATCTCAGGTCATCCGCCGAATATCCCGGATCTTGCGTGCCAGGCGCGCATTCGTCATCGCGGCCCCTTGCAGCCATGCCATGTGCGCACACCAATGCAGGATCACAGCGAAGTGGTCTTCGATAAACCGCAAAGGGCCATCGCTCCCGGCCAGTCCGTGGTGTTCTATCGGGAAGGGGAATGCCTGGGAGGGGGGGTGATCGAGCGGGCAATTGACCGCTAAAAGCGCTAGACTGTTACTCTCATCGCAATGCGCAGCTTTGGCGGCCGGCACGCCGTTGGGCACACGTTTCTGACGATCAATCTAATGACCCACTCCAGCCATGTATCAAGCGTATTTCGGGCTGAAAGAAGCCAGCTTCTCCATCACTCCTGATCCCCAGTACCTCTACCTCAGCCCCCGTCATGAGGAGGCCCTGGCACACCTGCTGTATGGAGCCGGAGACAGCGGCGGCTTCGTACTGCTCACGGGCGAGGTAGGCACCGGCAAGACCACCGTGTGCCGCGCCTTCCTGGAGCAGCTGCCGGAGCACGTGGACATTGCCCTGATTCTCAACCCCGCCCTAACTGTGCAGGAACTGCTGCAGGCGATATGCGGGGAATTTGGCATCCGGGTGGATCCCCGGGAGACCACGGCCAACAACCTTGTGGACAGGCTCAATACCTACCTGCTGGAGGCCCATGCCAAGCACCGCCGTCCCGTACTCATGATAGACGAGGCGCAAAACCTCTCTCCCGAAGTACTGGAGCAAATCCGCCTGCTCACCAACCTGGAGACCGCCAAACACAAGCTGTTGCAGGTTTTTCTGGTGGGCCAGCCCGAGTTGCGCGAAATGCTGCAGCAACAGAACCTGCGGCAACTCGCCCAGCGCATTACAGCCCGGTATCACCTGACACCGCTGAGCACCAGCGAAACCAGCGCCTACATTAATCATCGCCTGGCCGTGGCCGGTGTCGACCGTCCGCTGTTCAGCCCATCCGCCATCCGCCGCGTCTACCGTCTCAGCGGCGGTGTGCCACGCCTGATCAACATCCTCTGTGACCGCGCGCTGCTGGGCGCCTATGCAGGCCAGAGTGTCCAGGTGGACAGCCCCACCGTAGCCCGCGCCTGGCGCGAACTGGGCTGGGATGGTGCTGCAAACCGACGCACACTGGCATTGGCGCTGAGCCTGAGCGCTGTCGCAGCCGTTTCCGCCGGCGCCGCCTGGTTCACCTACCCTTGGCTGAAAACCGACCGGCACGATGTCACTGCCGGTATAACAGTGAATGAACCGGAAAAAGTGGCCAAGACCCTGGAGGATCCACTTCCCAGGGCTGTAAGCAACACTCCGGAAGTACCGGTGGCAACCATCCCTGTCCCTGAACCCGCCGTGCAAGCAGCCCTCAGGACTGTCCCGGAAGCGCAATCCACAGCATCCCTACTGGAAGGCTACTTGATGGATAGGCACAGGGCCATGACCCTGCTATTGGCTCAATGGGCCTTGGAACTGCCTTCCGGCGTGGCCGGCGAACCCTGCGACTTGGCGGAATCCCTGGGCCTGCTGTGCAAGACCGGGCAAGGCGGCTGGGAAGTATTGCGCCACCATGCCCGCCCCGCCCTGATCCGGCTCATCGACAGCAGCGGACGGCAGGGCCACGCCCTGCTCATAGGCCTGAGCGACACCCATGCGGAACTGGACAATGGTGATACCCACCTGCGCTTGGACCTCGCCACACTGGATACCCTGCGTTCCGGCGAATACCTGCTGTACTGGAAACCCGCACCCGGGCGGCGCACCCTGATCGGCGGCAATGCCCCGCCGGAGAGCGTACGCTGGCTACGCGAGCGTCTGGCCGCGGTACCCGGTGTTATGATGAGCGATCAGGACTCAGGCGATTATGATGCGAAGCTGCGTGATCTGGTGCGCCAGTTCCAGACCGCGCACAGCCTGCAAATCGATGGCGTGGTTGGACCAGAAACACTGAACCGGCTCAACAGCCTGTCCAATCGCGCAGACATCCCCCATTTGAAGAAAATTCTTTAGCCCACCATGTCGTACATACTGGATGCCTTGCAGCGGTCTCAGAAGGAACGGGAACTCGGTCAGGTCCCGGCGCTGGGTTCCACTCAGCACACTGAACGGGCACGCACCCATGCCCACCCTTCGCCCTGGGTACTGGTGTCCGTCACTCTGGGTATCGTGGCCGTGGCCCTGGCCCTGTATGCCGCGTTATCCCAGAAATTGACTTCCGTCCATCCAGCCTCCGCCCCGGTGGCCCAGGTTATGGCTCCACCTACTGCCCCACAACCCGCGCCTGCCAGCATGCCCAAGGCCAGACCGCAGACAACGGCCGCGGCAGAACCTACCCGCCCGGGTTCCGGGCCAGGACCTGAAAGACCACCTATCTCACAATCAGCCGTACCGCAGTTGAAGCACCCTATCGAAGCCGGGACCACAGCCGATCCGCCCAGAATACAAGCTGAGAAACCAGTTCCACCTGTAATGGCGGCGCTTCCCGCGCCTGAACCCGCGCAGGGCAAACAGAAGGGCCTGATGCAGTTCGGGTCAAATCTGCCAAAAGACCTGTTGGGCGATATCCAGAACTTTAAACGACGGGTTGAGCGGGAGGAGCAGACGAAGGTGCTGAAGGCCATGCCGGGGGCGCCCGCTAATGCCGACCCTGAATATCCTCTGGTGGTTAAACCATCCAGAACTGAAACCGAGATTCCGCAGGCAGATCCCAAGCCCCCCAGGCTGCACGCATTGCCAGCACAGATCCAGAAGGGCATTCCGGCACACCGTATCTCGGTGCATGTCTATGCGGAAGAACCGGCGGACCGATTCATCATCCTGAATTCACGGCGCATGGGCGAAGGCGAGATCAACCAGGACGGCCTGCGGGTGGAGAGCATCCGGCCCCGGGGCGTCGTTCTTAGCTACCAGGGAAACCGGTTTTTCAATGCGCGCTGATCAACCCAACTCCTTGGCGAACACCAGGGCATCCTCAGGACCCCTGGCAGCAGGATAATAAGCTTTGCGCACACCCACTTCGTTGAACCCGCTGTTCAGATACAAAGAGATGGCAGCCGTGTTCGAAGTGCGAACCTCCAGAAATGCGGTGTCCGCGTGGTGTTGATGCCCCAGGTTGAGCAGGCGCTGCAGCAGTTTGCGGCCCAGTCCGCGGCCCTGCCAATCCGGATGCACACACACATTGAGGATGTGGCACTCTCCGGCGGCTACCGACATGACACCGTGGCCAATGATCTCATCGGCCAGATAATAGACCCAGCAGCAGTAGCCCACGCGCAGACAGTCACGGAAAATACCCAGGGTCCACGGATGCGCATAGGCGGCGGTTTCCACCCGCATGACCGCATCCAGATCGTCTTCAATCATGGGCCGCAGCCGCAACCCGGGGTCTTTCAATACGGCATTCACGTTTTCGAGTACATCCAGTACAAGTTCCAATCAATCTGGGCAATAGTAAAACAGACCCGGTGGCTGCTTGCCAATCTACATACGTTCGCGAAAACCCAGAATGATCTGATTGCGCAGTGATTTGAGCAGATTCAGGGTATTGCCGGTCATCTGCAGGCCATCGGCCGAGGGATGGTCGCCATAGATCAAACCCAGCGGACGTGTATTGACCACCAATGGAAAAACCAGGAAAGAGCCCGCATTGGATACTTTCTTGAACCACTCGGGCAAATCCTTGCGAATACGCGGATCCGAGGTATCGGAGATATACACATCCACGTTCTTGCGCAGGGCGGCGTGAAAGACATCAGAATTCCAGGCCAGCGGAAAGCGGAAATCCTTGCGGAAACTGTTCAAATCATTACCGAACCCGGTCTTTGCCTCGATCTGGGTGCCGGAACGGTCTTTGAGACAAATGATGATGCGTTGAAAGGCCATGGCTCGGTACATGGTCTCCAACACGACATTACATAATTGCGGCAAGCCGGGCTGGGTAATCAGCAGATTGGTCACCTCCTGCAGACCCGCCATCAACAATGACTCGCTATCACCATTGGTTTCCGGCATGTCATTCAGGATCTGCCGCGCACCTCCCGCAGCAATCGGAGAAGTGTCCGACGGGCCGGCAACGCCCTCCGCGGCCTTGCTCCCCGCAGATGAGTCGAGGTGCCCTCTCAGACGCCGCACAAAAGGGTCTATCTGGGTGCCTATGGCAGCATGCTGCACCAGTTTCAAAAACTCCTTGGTTGAACTGGACAGGAGTTTGTTCAGCTTTTTCCCATTCAGGTCCAATGCGTCGCCGAAACGCTCCAGCAGACACTTTAGCGCCGCTTGGTCCTGCCCCTCGCTGCCAATCCATTGGGCAGTCTCGTTGGCGAAACTGGACACCGCTCTGCGCCTCTCGGCGAGTGTTTTGGGCGCCTTGACCCCTGCATCCAGAGGCAGCGGCTTCAGGCTGTGCCGGATATCGTCCGGGAAATTCCATTGCCCCGCGATGCCGATGCCCACGTCCTCGAAACTGATCCCCAGCACCATACGCTGCGCCTTGTCCGCCGGCATGTCCTGCTGCGCGACCAGGCGGCGGATTTCCCGCGCCTCATCGTTCAGATAGTAGGTGACGATAATAGCTCCGAGATTTTGCAACATGGCCGATAGAAAATGTTCTTCGCGGTTCTCCGGGTCGATGTCCGCCGCCAGGTTGCCGGCCAGTACGGCACTGTACAATGCACCCGCCGTCATGGCCTGCATTTCAGCTGCCTGGGACTTGTCGCTCAGATGCTCGAAAAAGATCAGAGAGGCGGCCAGGGAACGAATGGGCTGCATGCCCAGCACCACAACCGCCCGGCTGACGGTACCTATCTTGCCTGCAAAATGCCCGAAATACGCGGAATTGACCACTTTTAGCAGCTTACTGGTGAGAGCAAAGTCCTTGACGATGACCTTGGCCACATCTCCCACGTCCTGATTGCTGCTGGACGTCATGGCGTTGATCGTGCGAATGCTGTTGGACAGGGCGGGAAAATCACTCTTGCGCTGCATACGCCTGAGCAGAAATTCGATGGTACCCTTGCCACTTGCTGATGCGACAGCCACCGCACCCCGGGCATCCCGATATTCCCGCAGCGCGCTCAGAAACTCCCCCGCATCCGTGAAGCGGGCGGAGGGGTCCTTTTCCAGGGCCTTGAGTACGATACGGTCCAGGCGCTCATCAATCTCGGGGTTCGAACGCGATGGCGGATCAACCGATTCATTGACGATGGCGTTGAGCACCGTCTGCTGACTGCTGCCCTGGAAAACCGGTTCGCCACTCAGCATTTCGGACAATATCAGCCCCAGTGCAAAGACGTCGGTCTGGGTACCCACCATACCCTGCTCGATGTACTCGGGGGCCATGTAGCGGGGTGTGCCGATGAGCCTTGTGTCCAGGTCACGATTACCCGAGATTATCCGGGCGATACCGAAATCCATGATCTTCGGGATGCCCTCCCCGCTGATGATGATATTGGCCGGCTTCAGGTCCCGGTGCACGATGCCCTGCTGATGCGCGCGTCGCATGCCTTCCAGCATGCCCTGAAACAGATCCATGACCGCACCCGGTTCTGTGCCCGGAGCACTCATCTCCGAGAGCAACTGTCCTTCCACGTACTCGAAGACCAGAAAGGGCACACCGCCATGGCGTCCCGCTTCATAGATGGAAACAATGTTGGGGTGCTGAATCTTGCTCATACTGCGGGCCTCACGATGAAACGAGGCAGCTGCCTCCTGAGAGCCCAATACCGTTTTATCCAACACCTTGATAGCGACACTGCGTTCCAACTCGGGATCCATGCATAGAAAAACCGTGCCCTGATTACCTGAGCCCAATCTCCTGCCGACCTTGAAACGCGCTATCTTCTGCTGCATCAGCTTCCACATCCCCGCGCGTCAGTAGCGCATGACACGCCCACTGAAGGCAGCGGGCGCCTTGAATGTCAACACTACCGAGGGGATCGGCTGATATTTACAGATATTAAGGCCTGAGGAAAAAAGAATTCGGATAGCGCGGTGGAAAATACAGCGTCCATCGCCGATTCATCCCTGCGAATAATCCGCCCACTGACATTAACCATTTTACAGCAGGTGAAAATGACATACCCACTTGCCAAGACCACGATCAGAGACGATCCTGTTCATCAGAGACGCAGTTCATAGACAGAGAACAAGGACAACGCCATGCCTGAACACCACATGGTCAGTATCGACGGCAACGAGGCCGCTGCCTACATTGCCCACCTCACCAACGAAGTCGTCGCTATCTACCCCATCACCCCCGCTTCGCCCATGGGCGAATGGGCGGATGAGTGGTCCGCACAGGGGATTCCCAACATCTGGGGCACGGTACCGGATGTGATCGAGATGCAAAGCGAGGCAGGCGCCATGGCCGCTCTGCACGGGGCGCTGCAGGCCGGTTCACTCTCGACCACCTTCACCGCCTCCCAGGGCCTGCTGCTGATGATTCCCAGCATGTACAAAATTGCCGGTGAACTCACCCCTACGGTGCTGCACGTATCGGCCCGTTCTCTGGCGGCCCAGGCCCTGTCCATCTTCGGCGATCACGCGGATGTAATGGCCTGTCGCGCCACCGGTTACGCCATGCTCTGTTCCAATTCGGTGCAGGAGGTGATGGACTTCGCCCTGATAGCCCAGGCTGCGACCCTGGAGGGCCGGGTGCCCTTCCTGCACTTCTTCGACGGTTTCCGCATTTCCCACGAGGTGAATAAAATCGACAGGCTCGACCACGAGGTGGTCAGGGCCATGATCGACGAGCAGTTGATCATGCAGGTGCGCGAACGCGCCATGACGCCGGACCGGCCCACAATCCGTGGCACATCGCAAAACCCGGACGTCTACTTCCAGGGCCGTGAGACGGTGAACCCCTATTATGAGCGTCTGCCCGGTATCGTACAGGGGGTAATGGACCGCTTCGGCAAGCTCACCGGCCGCCACTACAGGCTCTATGAGTATGTCGGCGCGGCAGACGCAGAACGGGTCATGGTGCTCATGGGCTCGGGTGCCGGCGCGGCCCAGGAAACGGTTGAGCACCTCAACGCCAGGGGCGAGAAAGTAGGTTTGCTCAAGGTGCGTCTGTTCCGACCCTTCGATGCCGCCACCCTGCTGGCGGCAATTCCGGATTCCGTGACCAAGCTCGCAGTGCTGGACCGAACCAAGGAGCCCGGTGCCGACGGCGAACCCCTGTATAAAGATGTTATTACCGCCGTCGCCCAGGCGCTGGCCGACGGCACCCTGTCCACCATGCCGCGCATCGTGGGTGGACGCTACGGCCTGTCCTCCAAGGAGTTCACCCCGGCCATGGTCAAGGGGGTGTTCGACGAACTGGCCCAACAGGCCCCCAAAAATCAGTTTACCGTGGGTATCATCGACGACGTGGGCCATACCAGTCTGTCCTGGGACCCCGATTTTCGCGTGGATGCCAATGCGGGCGTCACCGCCTGCGTATTCTACGGTCTGGGTTCCGACGGCACCGTTTCCGCCAACAAGAACTCCATCAAGATTATCAGTGAACAAACCGACAACTACGGCCAGGGTTACTTCCAATACGACTCGAAAAAGGCCGGCGCGGTCACCGTTTCGCACCTGCGCTTCGGCCCCCAACCGATCCACTCCACCTACCTGATCGGTAACGGCGAGGCCAGTTTCGTGGCCTGCCACCAGCAGGTATTCCTGGACCGCTATGACATGCTGGACATGGCGGCAGAAGGCGCCACCTTCCTGCTCAACACCCAGGCCTCAGCTGAGCAGGTCTGGGACGAACTGCCCAGCAGTATGCAAGGTCAGATCATCGACAAAAAGCTTAAATTCTTTGTGATTGACGCCTATGGCATTGCCGGCGCAACCGGCATGGGGCGGCGCATCAACACCATCATGCAGACCTGCTTTTTCGCCATCTCCGGCATCCTGCCGCGAGAAGAGGCCATTGCCAAAATCAAGCTCATGGTGGAAAAGACCTACGGTAAAAAGGGCCGCCGTCTGACGGAACGCAATTTCCTCGCCATCGACGCCTCCGTGGCCGGATTACACCCAGTGCGGATACCGGCCGAAGTCACCAGCGGCACCGGCAAGCCACCACTGGTGGCCGCGGGGGCGCCGGAGTTCGTGCGCAAGGTCACCGCCACCATCATCGAGGGACATGGTGACAGCATCCCTGTAAGCCTGATGCCGGCGGACGGCACCTGGCCGGTGGGCACCGCCGCCTACGAAAAACGCAACATCGCCCTGGAACTGCCGGAGTGGGATGAGCATCTGTGTACCCACTGCGGCAAATGCCCCCTGGTCTGTCCGCATGCGGCCATCCGCTCCAAGGTGTTCCCGGAAACGGCCGCCGCAGACGCGCCGGCGTCCTTCAGGCACGTCAAGGTGCGCGGCAAGGATTTCCCCGCGGATCACCACATCAGCTACCAGGTGGCCCCGGACGACTGTACCGGCTGCGGCCTGTGCGTGGAAGTCTGTCCCATCCGCGACAGGAAGAATCCCCAGCACAAGGCCATCAACATGACACCGTCCGTGGAATATCATGAGCAGGAGCGGGCCAACTGGGACTTTTTTGTCGCCTTGCCGGAATACGATCGGCTCAAGCTGGTGCCCGGCAAGATCAAGCACTCCATGGTGCTGCAGCCTTTGTTCGAATTCTCCGGCGCCTGCGTGGGCTGCGGCGAGACACCCTACATCAAGCTGGCCACCCAGTTATTCGGCGACCGCATGCTGATGGCCAATGCCACCGGCTGCTCATCCATCTACGGCGGCAACCTGCCCACCACCCCTTACACTACCAATCCCGAGGGACGCGGCCCCAGCTGGAACAACTCTTTGTTCGAGGACACCGCCGAATTCGGCCTGGGGATGCGTATTGCGGTGGATACCCAGAACCAATACGGCCGGGTACTGGTGGAAAAGTTGGCGGACCGCATCGGAACCGATCTCGCGCAGGCCATTCTCACTGCCGATCAGAGCGATGAGGCCGGAATCTTCGCCCAGCGCGAGCGGGTGGCGGCCCTCAAGGAGAAGCTCAAAGACCTGGACGGCCCGCAGGTCCTCGGCCTGCGGGCCGTGGCCGATCAACTGGTAAAGAAAAGCATATGGCTGGTGGGCGGCGATGGCTGGGCCTACGACATCGGCTATGGCGGCCTGGATCACGTACTGGCCTCCGGGCGCAATGTCAATATCCTGGTGCTGGACACCGAGGTCTACTCCAATACCGGCGGACAGACTTCCAAGGCCACCCCTCTGGGTGCGGTTGCCAAATTCTCCGCCGGCGGTAAACCGAGCAAGAAAAAAGACCTGTCCATGATGGCCATGGCCTATGGCAATGTCTATGTGGCCCAGGTGGCCTTCGGCGCCAAGGATGTGACCACTTTGCGCGCATTCCTGGAGGCGGAGTCCTATGACGGGCCCTCGCTGGTGATCTGTTACAGTCCCTGCATCGCCCACGGCGTGGATCTGTCCAACAATCTGCGCCAGCAGAACCTGGCTGTCGACTCCGGTCACTGGGGCCTGTTCCGCTACGATCCGCGCAAGGCAGCCGCCGGTGAGAATCCTCTGCACCTGGACTCCAGGAAACCCAGCATCCCGTTGCGTGACTTCGTCTCCACCGAGACCCGCTTCAGTGTGTTGGAGCGCAGCAATCCGGCAGACGCGGAACGTTTCCTGCGCCAGGCCCAGAAGGAGGCGGAGTCGAAATTCTTCCTGTACGAGCAATTGGCGCATCTGGCCGTGCAGAATGCCCCTGAGCCACCCAAACAATCCTAGCCAGGGCAGCGCCGACATGTCCTGAACCCCTGGTCATGCGTGGTGGACGTCACCCACCGCGCGGAAAGACAAGAACTCGGAGAAATACCATGAATCTGACTACAAACTATCTGGGCCTGGAACTGGAATCCCCCATCGTGCCCAACTCGTCCCCCCTGTCGCGCAGTCTGGAGATGTGCCGGGAGATGGAAGATGCCGGCGCCGGGGCCATCATCATGTACTCCCTGTTCGAGGAATCCATCACTGCGGAGGAAGAGACCATGGTGCGCTTCCTGCACCATCAGGACATCGGCCATGTGGAGGCGCAAAGCTTCCTGCCTGATCAGGCTGACTTCGATGGCGCGATGGACCGCTACCTGGACAATCTGCGCATGCTCAAGGAGGGATTGGAGATCCCGGTGATCGCGAGCCTCAACGGCGTCACACCGGGCGGCTGGATCGAACATGCCAAGGAACTGGAAAGCGCCGGTGCCGACGCCCTGGAGCTGAACGTCTACTACATCGCCGGCGACATCCAGCAAGCCGGTTCCGACGTGGAGGCCCGCTACCTGGAACTGCTCACCACCCTGCGCAGGGAGATCCGGATTCCCATCAACATGAAGCTGGGCCCCTGGTTCAGCTCCATTGGCAACCTGGTCAAACAAATGGAAACGGCAGGGGCCGACGGCGTGGCCCTGTTCAATCGTTTCTACCAGCCGGACATCAATATAGACTCCATGCGCCTGCAGCCCAGCCTGCACCCCTCCACCTCCATCGAAGCGCTGCTGGCCATGCGCTGGATCGCTATTCTGCACGGCCGCATCGACCTGTCACTGGGCGCCACCACCGGCATCCACACCGCCGCGGATGCCATCAAGCTGCTGCTGGCAGGTGCCGACGTGGTGCATATGGCCAGCGCCTTGCTGGAACACGGCGCCGGCCATGTGCGCGTGGTGCGCAAGGGCCTGCAGGAATGGATGGAGCAGCAGGGCTTCGAATCGGTGGGCGAGTTCCGCGGCCGGCTCAGCCAGAGCGCCATCCCCGACCCCTCCGAATTCGAGCGGGCCAACTACATCAACATCCTGGACAGCTACAGCTTTGCTCCTGGGGTACGGGCCTGAGGGATATGATGAGCAACCTGTCTGTCTGCGGGAATGCCGGTAGAGTAGAGAGCAGGCATCCCGCATCCGCAGGCCGAGCCTATCGAGTCCAATGGGATCAAACTCGATTGAATCATTTCAACAACCAATAGGGTCAGACCCCATCGATTTGGCCATGAAATTTATACTCTCCAAGGCCTGAAGAAAGCCACCAGGCTGCCGTTACAGGGAAGACAACACACAACGGAGTCAGTCCCTGATGGCAAAAGCAAAAACCATATCCACCGAAGACATCCTGGTGATGTTGTGTAATTCCCTGAGCAAGGTGCTGTCATCGGCCACCAAAAACCAAATCAACTATTCCCCCATGGTGCAGCGTATCACCCGTACCTGTCTGCGCCCGGATATTGGGTGTTTCGTACTCTTCGACGGCGGCTTCTCGGGCCTGGTGGTGATTAATTTCTCGGCCGCCTCCGCCATGGAGATCTATCGTTCGTACATGAAGAACATGGGTATGCCTGAGTCCGAGCTGGCCACCCAGCACACCTCGGACGAGGTGGGTAATATGCTGGGGGAGCTGATGAACCAGATCGTGGGCGACTTCACCGGTAAAGTGGGCCAGCAACTGTTGGTATCCATCAACCAAAATCAGCCCAAGATGCTGACCATCAACAAGGAAGTGATGGTGTCCATCGACACCAACCTGGATCGGCCCCAGTCCCGCCGCGTAGCCTTCACCACGGCCAAGCACAATATGTTCTATTTGGAACTCTCCATGGACAAGACCGAATTCATCAAACTGCATGATTTCGAACCGCAGGAAGCCAACCCGGACCACATCCTGGAACAAACAGGCCAGCCAGAACGGGCGGATGCCGGCATGCAGCCCGAGTTTGACGCCGGCCTGCTGGATGAACTGGGGATTTGAAGGTCAGGCGGCTTTTTTACTACTTTTACAGGCGGCTGTGGCCGTCGCCAAAGGGAGAATCGACCACCAGTCACCGATACGCTCCATTCGTCGGAAAGACAGGGCAGCCAACTCCGTTGCAGGTTAATGCTAGTGTCAGCATCTAACTGAAACTGCACAGACGGAATAAGGTTAGGTTTAGCTCTACTGACAGTTGGCGGTTGTGGCTGTTGCTGGCTTTCAACACAAGTCACGGCGATATACGAGATGGACTCAGGAATACCACAGGATTCGATGGGCGCATTAATGCCATCCCCAGCGGGCCGGGCAGGAAAGACCGACGAACGGCAGCGGGGACTGACGCTGATAGAGCTCATGATCGCCATAGTCCTGTTGTCCATAATCCTGGCATTCGCGGTGCCAAGCTTCCGCACCATGCTCATGAACAACCGGATGGTGTCGCATACCCACGCCCTGATCGGGGCCTTGAACCTGACACGCAGTGAAGCGGTCAAGCGCTCCGCCACCGTGACCATATGCCGCAACAGCAGCAACTGGCTGAATGGATGGACGATTCTGACCGGCTCGGATTGCACTCTCAGCGGCGATGAAAAAGAACTCTCCAGGCATGCCGCGTTCGAGGCCCTGCAACAGGTCACTTCCACTGCCAGCAGCCTGTCCTATTCCAGAAAGGGCGACCTGACCTCCGCAAGCACGGTTCTGTTTACCTTCTGCGACGAGCGCGGCGGACCCCATGCCAGGGCGGTCCAGGTGAACAATGCGGGCCAGGTCAAATCCTTCACCACCAAGCCGGACGGAACCGCGCTGGTTTGTCCCTGAAATCGGAGGCATGCACCCTGTGAACATCGAGCGAACCAGGCATAACCAGACCGGCTTGAGCCTGCTCGAGGTGCTGGTTGCCACCCTGGTCTTTTCCGTCGGCATCCTGGTGTCGCGGCGCTGCAGGTCAGTGGCATGCGCGTCACCCGCTCCGCGCAGAACCTCAACATCGCCACCCTGATCGCCGAGGACATTGCCGACCGGATGCGTGCGAATCTCGCCGGGGTGCAGGCTGGAGACTATGACAACCGCTGTATTTGCAGTGGCACGTCCTGCACGGGTTGCGACACCAGTGCCTGTCCGGATCTCACATCCTACACCCGCGGCTGTTATGGTGCAGACTGTAGCAGTGATCCAACCGATATTAAGAACGCAGATGCCGCTTCCTGGAAAGTCCTGATGTGCACCACGGCGCCACCAGGCGCCAGTGCACGAATCACATGCAATCCCTGTACTGCTGACTCGCCACGCACCATCCGGGTCGACTGGAAAGAGGCCGAGCGATTCGAAGACCCGGACACGCCGGGCACCCCGGAGAGAACGGATCACAATGTGACCCTGATCCATCACCCCATCAGTCCGCACCAATGAGTCAGGCAATCGAATCGAACATGAACAACATGGCTTCCAACCCGGCGGCAAGACAAGGGCAGAAGGGACTGACCCTGGTCGAGATACTGGTCGCCCTGGCGGTCAGCCTGTTCCTGCTGGCCGGCACCATTTCCGTCTTCGTGTCCAACAAACAGGCCTTCCGCATGCAGGAAGACTCGAATTTCCTGCAGGAAAACGCCCGCTTCGTCATGGATTTTCTGGGGCGCAGCATACGCATGGCGGACCACTGGGGCGGTGTCGAGTCCAGCGACATAGACGTCAACTCGGCCCTTTCCCTCACCGGCAGCGGAGGCTGCAATCAGGCCTGGCTGACCGACTTCGATTACGGAATCCAGGGTTTCGATGGCGACGACACGATCGGCGACGTCACTCAATTCCCCGGCAACTGCATCGCCGCCACGGACTATGTGCCGGGCACCGACATACTGGTGGTCCGCTATGCCGACTCCGAGGCGGCGGGCAACGGCGACGTCTTTCTGCGCAGCGCCGTCAGCAGACGGGCCGTACTGGGCACGGCGCCGGATACCGGCGACCTGCCGACCTACAACCTGAGCGCCCAGGACGGGACCCTGAACAACACGTATCGGGTCGAGGTCTGGTTCCTGCGCCCCTGCAGCAACCGCGCCGGAGGGACCAGCGCCACGGCCTGCGACGGCGCCGATGACAGAGTCACGCCCACCCCCAGGTCAATCCCCACCCTTACCCGCTTGACCCTGGTCGGCACCACCCTGACACAGCAAGCCATGCTGGAGGGCATCGAACAGTTGCAATTCGAGTACGGGCGGGATTTAGACGGCGACGGCAGCGTGGACCGGTTCGATACAGCCGACACCTTGAACGTGTCGGCGAACGGTCAGAGGCGGGCCGCCTGGAAGCAGGTGATCAGTGTCCGGGTGGCACTGCTCGCCCGTTCCGCCGAGTTCGACACAGGCACCAGGGACACCGGCACCTACTACCTGTCGGGTGACAAGGGCGCTCAATCCGGCGGCATCACCATATCGGATAGCGCCGTCAATTACCTGCGCAAGGAATATCAGCAGACCCTGCAAATCAGAAACCGCGTGAGGAGTTGATGAACACGAAACAAAGGCTTCACACGTCCATGATCCCGCTTCCGGGCCGGCCCCGCGGTGGCAAGGCAACATATAATACCAGCCGCCGGTCCCTCTCCCACGGCATGGCCTTGGTCACGGGCCTGTTGCTGATGCTGGCGCTGTCCATCGTCGCCATAGCCGCCATGCAGGTCACCTCCATGGGGTACAAGATGAGCGCCAACTCGGCCAACCAATCCCGGGCCCGGCAGATCTCCGAATCCGCGCGCATGGCCCTGAGTTCGGTACTGCCGGAACACATTTTTCGGCGCGAGTGGACAGGCATTGACCTGGCGGACGGACTCACCATCAAGGACAAGGATTCAAGCGGCAGTGCGGACAAACTCTACGGCAGCAACATTGAATGCCCCGCTGGTGGTTGTTTCAATCACGACTCGCTCACGGAAGATGCGGTATTTGCCATAGACATGGACAACGCGGATGCCGATGACGATGTAGAGACCGGTACCGGCGACCCACTGGATTTACGCGCCTCCATCGCCGTCTACCAGACCGCCACGCTGCTGGACAAGGGTGCGGGCACCGCCATGGTCGCGGGCTACATGGGGCTGGGCAAAGGCGCGGCGGGCGGCGGCACCCTGTTGCACTTCTACGTGCGCTCCGACGGCAACTCGGCCTTGAACGCGCAGGTCACCACCAGCACCGATGTGAAAACCAGGGTATTGAATTGAAATTTCATCCATTCGATTTCACGCCTGTCATCAGTTTATTGGAGAGCAGATCGCCATGAAAGCAAGCCCCAAGCCCGGTAAGATCAGCGTACGTTCGGTTCCCATGACAGGCGGAGAGCTTGGCAGACGGCTTGCGTTCACCCGCATACTCCTGTTGCTGACCGCCATCGGCTGCCTGATCGCCATGGCCCAGTCCGCTTCCGCGGTCGACCTGCAGAACGGGGGGTCCACTTCCCAGGCAATCCATACGGCTCCATCCAGCATCGTACACAGCACGCTCAGCGCTGCCATGGAGGGGCACATCCAGACTCCGAGCGGGACCTTCAGCACCTCGAGCGACAGCCGCTTTTATCTGCGCAACTCGGGGGCGCTCAAACGCATCTACAGCCTTACCGGCCATGTCGGCCTGCCGGTGCAGTTGATGGTCCGGGATGAACGAGTCATTTGGCTGGCAGTGGAAACCCAGGAGGCCATTCGATGAACATGCGCATCACAGTTAGCAGCGGCCTGATCTCGGCGCTTGTCTTGACCGCCACCCTGCAGGCGGCGCCGACCGAAGACTATCAGGCCATCCCGCCGTTTCTGGAGGTGAACTCCCCCGCGCCGAACGTGCTCGTCGTCCTGGACAACTCCAACAGCATGGACGAGAACGTCACCGGTGAAGCGGTGGGCAGCAACGACGTCACCAGCCGTTCCGAAATCGCCCGCAACGCGCTCAAATCCATGATCACGGAGTTCGGCGGCCAGATGCGCTTCGGGCTCATGGCCTATCGTCAATCCAACATCCAAAGCCGGCACATCCACAACTCCTTCTTCTACCTGTCGCACGACTCGGCGACCTACGACCCGGCAGGCCCCTTCACCTCGCGCGATTCAGCCAGCAACACGCAGAGCAGCGACATCAACGGACATACCATCTATTACGACCAGGCGCTGCCTTTTTATGCCGGCAGCAATCAAGGCAACAGGCTCTGCTATTCGACCAACTTTCTACCGCGGCCGGACCCGACGCCCCCGGTCACCGATATCAATCAGAACATCAGCCTGGACAACAGCTACACATGCTGCACCGGCAAGACAGGTAACCTGGACATCACCCCGGACGGCATCAACAACGACGCCGCCGCCATCGCCGAACACACGGGGACCTGCAACACCTACAACTTCAACCTGACCGACAGCGACGTCGCCGGCGGTTTCTGGCAGCTCGGCGAACACTATGGCTGGAATCACGTGGGTACCGCCTGTCTCAGCACTTCAACCCCCGGCGGCGGCTACCTGCATGTGCCCATCGCCGACAGCAGCACCGCACACACTGCCGCGATCGATTCCGTGCTCGGCACCTGGAACGGCGACTGCAGCACCGACACGCCCTTGCGCAACGCCGGCCTCACCCCGCTGGCGAGCACCCTGGCCTCGGCCCGCGATTATTTCGCCGACAGCCTGTCCAGCGGCAACAATGGCGGACCCCAGTCCACGCCGGTGCAATATGAGTGTCAGCGCAACTTCGTACTGCTGATCACGGACGGCCTGCCCACCGAGGACCTGGACGGTGACGGCGAGCGCATCGACGATGCGGTAGAGAAGGCAGCGGCCCTGCGCAGCCTGGATGTGACCGTGAACAGCGAGACGGTGAATTGCGATGTGCAGACCTTCGTGCTCGGCTTCGCCCTGCCCCGGGGCCAGGAAGGCGCCCTGGACCCCATCGCCGTGGCCGGCGGGACCTCCATCGACACCAATGGGGACTCGATCGGCGAGGCCTATTACGCCGGCACTGAAACCGATCTTGTTGTAGAGCTGAGAAAGGTCCTGAACGAGATGCTCAACCGCACCTCATCCGGCACCGCCACCGCCATCAACCTCAACAGCTACCGGGGCGAGGGCATGGCGGTGCGGGCCACCTTCCGGCCAATGATGACCGACCCAACCCGCAGAGTGGCCTGGACCGGGCATCTCAACGCGCTGTTCGTGGACGATGCGGGCAACCTGCGCGAGGACCGGGGCACCGCCGGCGTGCTGCAAAACCCCACCACCGACCGATACGTGGACATGTGCTACAACGAAACCCAGGAACTGGTTCGCGTCAAGCTGTCCACCACGGAGGGCAACCGCCCCACGCGTGCGCAAAGCCTTGCCTGCGCCATCGGCACATTCGGCAGCTCACTGGACGACGTCAGCTATCTGTGGGATGCGGGGCAATGGCTGGCCGACATAGCGGCGAGCGACATCCCAGATCAACGCGGCTATACCTCCACGGACGCTGAGCGCTACATCTTCACCAACATCGACACGGACAAGGACGGCGTGGTGGACGCCGGAGAGAGCGTTGATTTCGTGGCGGCCTCCTTCACCGATACCAACGCGGGATTGCTGCAGGCGAGCGATCTGACGGAGGCGGCCGCTATCGTGAATCAGATTCGCGGCGCCGATCAGGCCGGCATGCGCAGCCGCCAGATCACGGTCGCGGGCTCTACCAAGACCTGGCGCCTGGGCGACATCGTGTATTCCTCGCCGACCAGTGTCGGGCGCCCCTCGGAGGCCTTCGATCTCCTCTACAAGGATGCCGGCTATGGCGCGTTTTTCGACGCCTACAAGAACCGCCGGCAGGTGGTCTATGTCGGCGCCAATGACGGCATGCTGCATGCCTTCAATGCCGGTCACTTCAACTTCGACACCCTCACCTTCTCCAAGGGTTATACCGGTGATACCCAATATGACCTGGGCGCCGAAATCTGGGCCTTCGTGCCCTATAACGGCCTCGCCCACCTGAAGTACCTGACCGATCCCTCCTACGGCAGCACGGACGGCGACCACATCTACTCCGTGGACCAGCAGCCCCGGGTATTCGATGCCCGGATTTTCGGCGAAGACGGCGTCATCGGACAGGCCAACGTCACCCACACCAACGGCTGGGGCACGGTGCTGGTCGGCGGCATGCGTTTCGGCGGCGGGGAGATCACCGTGGATGCGGATATCACGGCCACAACCGACAACCGGACCCTGCGCTCCTCCAATTTCATATTCGATGTGACCGACCCGGATAAGCCGCCGAAGCTGCTGATGGAGTTCACCCATCCCAATCTCGGCTACACCACCGCCGTACCGGCACCCATCAAGGTGGGCGACAACTGGTACCTGCTGTTCGGATCAGGGCCTCATCCGGCGAACGCCACCGCCCTGGGCGCGGCCTCCAGCGACCAGGCGGGCCGCCTGTTTCTCATCAACCTTAAGACCATGGCCCTGGAGACGGGCTTCGGCACCGCTGGCATGCTCACCCTGGCGCAGGCCAACAGCTTCGCATCCGATTTGATCGCCGTGGACTACAACCTGGACTACAGCGCCGACAGCGTCTATTTCGGCACCGTCAGCGGGACAACCGGCAACTGGAGCGGCAATCTGCAGCGCATTCGCATCGTCGACGACGAAACAGACAGCCCCTGGACCTACTTTGGTGTGAGCGGATGGGCGGCCAGCGTCTTGTTCAATACCGCCAGGCCGATCACGGCCATGCCGTCCATCGCCCTGGACTCTTCACTCAACCGCTGGATCTATGCCGGAAGCGGCCGCTTCCTGGTCCAGGCCGACGTATCGGATACAACGGTGCAAAGCTTTTTCGGGGTCAAGGAACCGCGCGACACCAGCGGCGCCCACACCTGGGGGACCGCCACCTCGCTGCTGGACGTCAGCAGCGGCGCCGTGTACCAGAACTCCGAACTGGTCACAGGGGTATCGGCCAGTGCGCACGACGACTCCCCCTGCCCGGCCGGCACGGTGGACACCTTCTCCGAACTCGAATGTTTTCTGCGGCAATACAGCTATGCGGGAGACTACAAAAACGGCTGGAAGCGCAACCTGCCCAGGACCCGGCAGCGCAACATCAATCAAGCCTCGATTCTGGGTGGAACCGTCACTTACACGGGCTACACGCCTTCCGACGTAGTCTGCGAGGCGGAGGGAAAATCCGACCTGTTCGCCCTCTACTTCGGTACCGGCACCGCCTATCGAGAACCCATCATAGGACTGGGCAGCACGCAGAACAACGGCAATCGTGTCATCAATACCATGGTGGAACTGGGCCAGGGACTGGCGTCCAGCCCCAGCCTGCACACAGGCGCCGGCTATGAGGGCAATGCCGAGGGTCGCAAGACCAAGGCCATTGTGCAGACATCCACGGGAACCACTTATACTATCGAGCAGGACAATCCCTTCTCCATCCGTCCGGGCGAAATGAACTGGCGGGAGCACTAGGATGATCCGGCCCTACCAGCGTGGAACAAGCGTGCAAATAAGATGAATACAGACAAGACTGCGGCTTGCGGGCGTCCCGCCGGAATGGACAGGCGATCACGCACGCGGCCGACGCAAGGTTACCGGCGTGGACTGAGTGGTATCACATTGATCGAGTTGATGATTGTGGTGGCCATCGTCGGCATTCTCGCGGCCATCGCCTACCCATCCTATCGGGAGCAGGTGATCAAGGCGCGCAGGACGGATGCCACCGGTGCGCTGATGGCCCTGGCTGCCCAGTTGGAGAAATATGCCTATAGCAGGGGGACTTATGCCGGCGCAACGGTCACAGGCCTGATGGGCATGACCACCTCTCAGGAAGGTTATTATCAGCAGAGCATCGCCGCCGCCACAGGACCCTGTCCCATAGCCGATTGCTATGTCATCCAATCCACTCCCGTGGCGGGAACAAGCCAGGCCGAAGACACCAAGTGCGCCAGTTTCACCCTGTCCTCCACCGGCGTCATGGATGTGGGCGGAACCTGTGCCAGTGGTGCGGACGACTGCGTCGATCAATGCTGGTGAACCCAGCAGCCAGACAAAAACACGCCAGATCAACCTAGAATCCTCAGTTGGACAGTTGGTAGGTTGGGGTGAGGAACGAACCCCAACAAGGGTGACAGCATAAGCCATGGATTGTTGGGGTTCGCAAGCTCACCCCAACCTACGAATTGCTTGGCAAATCCAGTTACAGATACTGAATAGTTACAAGTAGCCTTTCCTTTCCAGGGTAGCCCCAACCGGCGGGCTACCCTTCCCAAAACGAGGGGACCGAGGGGCATGACATACACCTTTGGTATCCTGCCTGCATGCGGGAAATTGCATCCGACGCCTCGCCCGATTCGAGCGGTTTGACCCGGGATCAACCGCTCCCGCCTTTCTGATACACCTTGCGCCGGAACAGATCGGTTCTGCGGCTCACCACCCGGTCGATAAACAACTGCCCGTCCAGGTGGTCGATTTCATGTTGCAGGGCGCGCGCCTCGTAGCCCTCCATTTCGAATTTCAGGCTCTCCCCCAGCGCATCGCGGGCCGTCACCCGAATGCGGCTGGCGCGAATCACATTGCCCGTATAATCCGGTACCGACAAACAGCCTTCGCGGCCGATATCGTATCCCTCCCAGTGCTCGATCTCGGGATTCACCAGAACCAGGTGGCCATGATTCGGCACGGGTTTACGCAGGCCCGAGCAATCCACGATGACCACACGCTGGAACCGGGCCACCTGGGGGGCGGCGATTCCCACTGCCCCGGGACCCGCCTGGCGGGTCTGTTCCAGATCCTCTATAAAGGCCCCAAGCTCCTCATCGAATCGTTCCACCGGTTCCGAGACCTGCTTCAGTCTCTCATCGGGTATTTTGAGTATGTCCAATAATGCCATGTGTTCTCTAACCGATCAGGGTTTCAACGGCACACACATCCACGACTATGCCGTGCTCGAGGAGATCGGCAAGCGATGCCTCCAACTCCTCCAGGGTGCGATCTGAAAAGCCTTGTATGTTCATGATGTATACCGGCTGTCCCTCAGTGCCGGCCACATCGGACTCCAGTTCCAGTATATTGAAACCGCATCCGGCCAGGGCGCCGGTTACCTGGGCCACAATGCCCGGGCGATCCGCACCGTGCACCCGCACCTGCACATTGGGGAACTGATGCTGGTGCAAGCCGCCACCGACCGGGTCGGCGTGAAAACGCAGTTCCAGCCGATCCGCCACCGGCCGCACCGCGGCCTCCAGGGCTGAGACACCGCCATCCGAGGACGCCATCAGCATGATGCTGAAGTTGGCGCCCAACCTCAGCATGGATGCCTCGCCCAAGGTGCAACCGGCCTCGTACAGGGCCTGGGTCAGTTGCGCCACTATTCCCGGACGGTCCGCGCCGACCAGGGTCAACATGGTCCATTGCTGCATCACTTTACCTCGTGGGTTTGTATCCAGATCATTGTCGCCATTCGACCGGTCGTGCCATCGCGGCGAAAGGAAAAAAAACGCTCTGAATCTTTCAGGGTACAGAAATTACCGCCATGCATCGAATGCACCCCCAGCCGGGCCAGCCGCAAGCGGGCCAGAGCGTAGATATCCGCCAGCCAGCGTCCCCTGGATGAGGGACGAAACGCGCTCTGCGCGGCGGGGTCTTCCGCCACAAAGGCAGCCCGCACCTCCGCTCCCACCTCGAATGCATCAGGGCCGATGGCGGGGCCCAGCCAGGCCATGAGTCCGGAGCCAGGCACAGCCATGGACTCCACCGTTGCCTCGATCACGCCGTTGAGCAGGCCGCGCCAGCCGGCGTGTGCCGCTGCCACACGCTCGCCCCGGGTATCGCAGAACAGCAGAGGCAGACAATCGGCTGTCATGATGGAACATACCCGGCCCGGTTCAGCTGTCACCAAGGCATCGGCATCCACGCAATCGAGAACAGGATCGGCCCTGGCCACCGTGCAGCCGTGTACCTGGTTGAGCCAGGCCGGTTGCGACGGCAGGGCCAGTTCCTGAGCCAGCAGTTGACGGTTTTCTGCCACCGCTTGCGGATCGTCGCCCACATGCGCACCCAGATTCAAACTGGCATAGACACCCCGGCTGACACCGCCCATCCGGGTGGTGCTTATTGCCTGCACCCGTGGCGGCGCGGGCCAGTCCGGACGAATCAGGCTCAGGCTCACAGGATCTCGCCCCGCAACAAGTTGAGCAGCCGTGTCATGTCCGGTGGCGGCGGCGTATGCCAGCTCATGATTTCACCACTGCCCGGGTGCTGCAGACTCAGACGTTCGGCATGCAGGGCCTGACGGCGAAATCCGCGCAGGCCTTCGATCAGCCGCTCCGAGGCACCCGCCGGCAGGCGCAGGCGCCCGCAATAAACCGGGTCGCCGAGAATCGGCAAATGGACATGGGCAAGATGCACCCGGATCTGGTGGGTGCGCCCTGTTTCCAGCCGCACCTCCAGCAGGCTATGGGCCCTATAACGTTCGCTGACCCGGTAGTGAGTGACGGCCGGCTTGCCACCCACGGTAACCGCCATGCGTGTACGCTGGGTGGGATGGCGGCCGATGGGCGCCTGCACCGTCCCACCCGCCACCGGCAGGCCCAGCACCACCGCCAGATACTGGCGCTTGACGCTGCGCGCCTGCAACTGTCCCACCAGGGAGGTATGCGCACGCAGACTCCTTGCCACCACCAGCAACCCGCTGGTGTCCTTGTCCAGGCGGTGCACGATGCCGGCGCGGGGCAGGCGCGACAGGTTTCCGTCGTGGTGCAACAAGGCATTGAGAAGGGTGCCGTCGCGATTACCCACCGCCGGATGCACCACCAGCCCAGGGGGTTTATCCAGCACCAGCATGTCCTCGTCTTCATACAATATATTCAGGGGCAGATCCTGCGGAAGGAACTTCGCTTGCTCCTCCACCACCCCAGACACCTGCGCCTGCTCACCGCCCAGAACCTTGTCCCGCGGCCTGCAAGCCCGGCCGTCCACCCGCACCATACCTTGTTTGATCCAGTCCGACAGGCGGCTGCGTGAATACTCCGGCAGCATCTGCGCCAAGGCCTGGTCCAGACGCTTGCCCGCCAGTTCCGGGGATATCCGCAAGGTATGGTGCGCCAGGCTTTCAGCGTGCGGACTGCTCCCGCCGGCATCTTCGGTTATACTGCGGCTCGTTTCGTTGGTGGATGACATTGGGTCGATAATAGCAGGGGAGAAATTTTCGGCCGGTGCCATTATTCGCCGATTTGGAGATTGAGCCCCGCACCTGCGATGGATGATAACCGACACCATGATCAATAGCCGCATTGTACCTCTTCTGCTACTGCTGTCGGCCATCACCGGCTGCGGCCTGCTGCCTACCGATGACGACACCAAGGACTGGAGCGCCAGCCGTTTTTACAACGAGGCGTCAGAGGCAATGAACGATGGGGATTATGAGCGGGCAGTCACTTATTACGAGAAACTCGAATCGCGCTATCCCTTTGGCCATTACGCCATGCAATCACAACTGGACGTGGCCTATGCCCATTACAAGAACGGAGAACACGATTCAGCCCTGGCCGCGGCAGACCGGTTCATCAAGCTGCATCCGCAAAACCCCCACGTTGACTATGCTTATTATCTAAAGGGCATTATCAACTACAACCGGAAAATCGGCTTCCTGGATCGCTACATCCCCACCGACCCATCGCAGCGCGACCCGGGTGCGGCACAGGACTCCTTTGCGGATTTCGGCGAGCTACTTCGCCGCTTCCCGGACAGCCAATACGCCAAGGATGCCCGCCAGCGCATGCTGTACCTGCGCGATAACCTGGCCAAGAGCGAAATCCATGCGGCGCGCTACTATCTGAAACGCGGCGCCCCTCTGGCGGCGGCCAACCGGGCGAAATTCGTGGTGGAAAACTACCCGCGCACCACGGCGGTGCGGGATGCTCTGGAGATAATGATCGAGGCATACGGACGATTGGAACTGGCCGGTCTGCAGGCGGATGCCCAACGGGTGTTGGATCTCAACCTGGCCAAGGGCTCGTTTGTATCCGACCGGCCTTCGCCGGAAGATATCAGCATCGGTCAGCAGGTGTGGGATTACATGGAGCTGGATAAGAACTAACCCAGGATCACCCGGCGCTCGCGCAACAAACAGCAAGGACACCGTGGGAGTAACCCCACGGCATCCATCTAATCCGGGTCATCTGAACCGCGCCGGCATTTGTTCATATCGCCGATTCATCCTCTTCGCCGGTGCGTATACGTACCACCTGTTCCACCGAGCTGACGAAGATTTTGCCATCGCCAATTTTACCGGTGCGCGCCGCATTGGTAATAGCCTCTATACAGCTGTCCACCTGATCATTCTTGATAACCACTTCCACCTTGATCTTGGGCAGAAAATCCACGACGTACTCGGCCCCGCGATACAGTTCGGTGTGTCCTTTCTGGCGGCCGAAGCCCTTGACCTCTGTGGCTGTCATGCCGGTAATGCCCACGGTGGACAAGGCCTCGCGCACGTCGTCCAGCTTGAATGGCTTGATGATCGCATCGACTTTCTTCATTTTTCATCCCCCGGTAAACAGTATTCGTAAATTCAGAGCAGTATATGAGAAGACGACCGGACTTTACCATCCACTGCTCAATGGATATCGCCGGTCCCGGCCAAAGGCCCGGCGGCTGATGCGCACTCCAGGCGGGGCCTGCCGGCGTTTGTATTCATTATGATCCACCAGCCGGGTGATGCGCTGCACCGTTTCCCGCTCGAAACCGGCCGCCACTATCTCCTCCACACTCTGCTGCTGCTCGACATAGCGCTGCAGTATTTCGTCCAGCGTCTCATAAGGCGGCAAGCTGTCCTCATCCTTCTGGTCCGGACGCAGTTCCGCAGATGGCGGCCGGGTCAGGACCCGTTCGGGTATTATAGGCTTGATGCCATTGCGATATCGGCAAAGCCGGTACACCAGCAGCTTGGGCACATCCTTGATGGGCGCAAAACCCCCCGCCATATCACCGTACAGAGTGGCGTAACCCACCGACATCTCGCTCTTGTTTCCCGTAGTAAGCAGAATCCGCCTCTTTTTGTTGCTGATAGCCATGAGCAGAATGCCGCGGCAGCGGGCCTGAATGTTCTCCTCGGTAACATCGGCTGGCAGGCCGGCAAATTCTGCCTCCAGCATCTGCTGAAACGCCAGAAAAGCGGGTTCTATGGGGATGGAACGGTACAACACCCCAAGGGCGCGGGCCTCTGACTCGGCATCCTCATTGCTCATGTCCGCGGTGTAGCGAGAGGGCATGAGCACCACCTCCACCTGGTCCGGCCCCAGTGCGTCAGCCGCGATAGCAAGGGTGAGAGCGGAATCCACACCACCGGACAGGCCCAGAACCGCACCCGTAAAACCGTTCTTCTGTACGTAATCGCGCACCCCGAGCACCAGGGCCCGATATACTGCCTCATCCTCTGCAGGCTTAGGCAGTATCTGCCCGCTCAGCGGTCCGTTTTGCGGATCGATGTGCAGGAGAATTCCGGCCTCCTCGCAGAACGGGCCTCTCAGCATCAGGCCACCGGTGGCATCCATGACGAAAGAACCGCCGTCGAACACCAGTTCATCCTGACCACCCACCAAATTGGCGTAGATCACGGGCAGACCCGCTTCCTCCACCCGGCGCAGCACCCGCTCTTCCCGTTCGTTCTGTTTGCCATAATGAAAGGGCGAGGCATTGAGATTGACCAGGACCTGGGCCCCGGCATCACGGGCGGCCCTGGCCGGACCAGGTACCCAAATGTCCTCACACACGCTCAGACCCAGGCGTACGCCTTCCAGGTCCACCACGCAGGGCTCATGTCCGGCCTGGAAGTAGCGCTTCTCGTCGAATACGCCGTAATTGGGCAGTTCCTGTTTTCGATACTCCGCTACGATGCGTCCCTGTTTGATCACTCCGGCCATGTTGTACAGCGCGCCATCCACCCGCCGTGGATAGCCTATGATCAATGCGATCTCCGGCGCGGCCTTGAGCAACTGCGACAGAGCCAGCTCCACCCGGCGTGTCAGTTCCGGACGCAGCAGCAGATCTTCCGGTGGATAACCGGTCAGGGTCAGCTCAGGAAAAATCACGGCGTGTACCCCGTGATCATCGCGGGCGCAGCGGGCGACATCCGCCACTTTGGCGGCATTGCCGGCCACATCACCCACCAGCAGGTTTATCTGGGCGATAAGGAGTTTCAGGCTCAAGGCTCGGTTCCTTGCGAGTTACGGCTTCTGCTGATTATCGCCCAAGCTCGCAGTCCGGGGTAACCCGGGAAACTCTTGCACCGCCTCCCGGGTCTGGTTGCTGGATATCAGCTAGGAATTCAACAATTCCGTCATCCGCGCGCCGATCTGGGCCGGTGAACGCACTGTGGCCACACCTGCCGCCTCCAGGGCCGCATATTTACCGTCCGCCGTGCCCTTTCCTCCACTGATGATGGCGCCCGCATGCCCCATGCGTTTACCCGCAGGGGCGGTAACCCCGGCGATATAGGCCACCACCGGCTTGTCGACATGGGATTGGATGAATTCGGCGGCCTCTTCCTCGGCGCTGCCACCTATTTCGCCTACCATGACGATGCCCTCGGTGGCGGGGTCGTCCTGAAAACGACCCAGGCAGTCGATGAAATTCAGTCCATGGATGGGGTCGCCACCCAGACCCACGCAGGTGCTTTGTCCCAATCCCTCACGGGTGGTCTGAAATACGCATTCATAGGTCAGGGTGCCCGAGCGGGAGATGATGCCGACCCGTCCGGGCTGGTGGATAGGTCCGGGCATGATGCCGATCTTGCATTCGCCCGGAGTGATGATGCCGGGGCAGTTGGGACCGATCAGCACGGAATCCGAATTGTCCAGTGCGGCGCGCACCTTGAGCATGTCCAGCACCGGAACACCTTCGGTGATGCAGACGATGACCTTGATGCCCGCATCCGCCGCCTCCAGAATGGCGTCCGCCGCGAAGGCCGCGGGCACATAGATCATGCTGGCGTCGGCTCCCGTGTCCTGCACCGCATCATGCACCGTGTTGAACACAGGCCGGTCCAGATGGGTCTGGCCACCCTTGCCGGGGGTGACACCACCTACCAGGTTGGTGCCATAGGCGATGGCATGCTCGCTGTGAAAAGTACCCTGCTTGCCGGTATAACCCTGGCAGATGACGCGGGTGTTTTTGTCGATCAATATACTCATGCTGCTGCCCCCCTGGCCGCTGCGGCCACCACCTTGTCCGCCGCATCGGCTAGATTATGCGCTGTCTCTATCGCCACATCGCTGTTCTCCAGCAATTCCAGGCCCTGGTCCGCATTGGTGCCCTCCAGGCGCACCACCACCGGGACCTTCATGCCCACCTCTTTGACGGCCTGAACGATGCCCTCGGCGATCAGGTCGCAACGAACGATGCCGCCGAAGATATTGACCAGCACCGCCTGCACCCGCTCATCCGACAGGATAATCTTGAACGCTTCCGCCACCCGTTCCGCCGTTGTACCCCCGCCGACGTCCAGGAAGTTGGCCGGTTCGCCGCCGTGCAGCTTGACCAGGTCCATGGTGGCCATGGCCAGGCCCGCGCCGTTGACCATGCAGCCGATAGTGCCATCCAGACTGATGTAGCTGAGGTCATGCTCCTTGGCCTCGGCCTCGCGGGAATCCTCCTGACTGATATCGCGCAGTGCGTACAGTTCCGGGTGACGGCCGATGGCATTGTCGTCCAGGTTGATCTTGGCATCCAGGGCCAGCAGGCCGCCGTCCTTGCGCACCACCAGGGGGTTGATCTCCACCAGACTGGCGTCACAAGCGCAAAACATGCGGTACAGGCCGTCCATGATGCCCTGCAGTTCCCGTACCTGGGCGCCCTTGAGCCCCAGGCCGAAGGCGATCCGCCGGCATTGCCAGGGTTGCAGGCCGGCAGCCGGGTCCACGAGTGTGGTAAGTATCTTCTCCGGTGTGCTTTCCGCCACCTCCTCGATATTCATGCCCCCCGCGCTCGAGGCCATGAACAGGATGCGTCGTGAAGCCCGGTCGACCAGCAGGCTGAGATAGAGTTCGCGGTCGATGTCGGTGAGTTCCTCGATCAGCAGGGTGCCAACGGGCAAGCCCTCGGGGCCGCTCTGTTTGGTCACCAGCTGGCTGCCCAGCAGGCGTTGCGCCTCCTGTTCCACCCGGTCCAGGCTGTCGGCAAGCAGTACACCACCTGCCTTGCCGCGGCCACCGGTGTGCACCTGCGCCTTCACCATCCAGCCAGTGCCTTCCATATCCATGGCCGCCTGGCGGGCGCCCTGGGGTGTGGTTACCGGTGTGCCACGCGGCACGGAGACATCGTATTTCGCAAGTAATTGCTTGGATTGGAATTCATGTAAGTGCATGGGCCATCCGCCGATTGTGTGGTTGAATGTCGTTTATTGTTTTATCGATTGAGGCTGTCGGATTCTGGATGATCTATAAGTCACCTCTATTCGCCTGGTATGATCTCAGGATAGGTCTTCTTACCCAATCCCCCCATATTTGATGCCATGCAATGACCACCATATTCCGACAGCCTCCCAGGCCATTATGGCAGTCATAACGTTACTTCCATAGTATGGTGAGCGGTGTAGAGCCATGGCATTTCTTGGATCACGCCGACAAGCATCAGACGTGAGATAATCCCTACCGGGCCTCCCCCGACCCCCGAATGCATCGAGCCTGGGAGTGTCATCAGGGCGATCCGCGAAAGACCCTGTCGCCCATGCCGCCAACCTAATTAGCATCGTTTTTAACGCATCCCGGCAATCTTAGCAGAAATCCTCGCCAATTCTGGAATTCAGCCGAATCACATAAGGTCCATGGTGTCCCCGATATTCGCAGGAAACAAGAATTCCGACGAATCCCGGGATCCGTCCAGACTTTTTTTGGTACTTTGGCACTAGCATGGACCAAACCCGTATGATAGTTCGATGGCACTGATCCACTCCCCGAAATATCCAGAGCACGAAGACCGGCGCACCCAGACAGTACGCGCACTGCGGATGTATCTTCTGTACCGCTTACTGCTGAGCCTGGCCCTGGGCTTCGCATTCTTCACCGGGACCGGCCCCAGTCTGCTGGGACACAATTTTCCGGACTTGTTCGCCATCACGATCAGCGCCTATCTGCTGTTGATTGGCCTCAGTGGCATGCTGTTGCTGCAGAAGCGGATATCAACGGATCGGCAGGTGCAGATCACCCTGCTCATCGACATTGTCGCCATCACCTTGCTGATGCATGCCAGCGGAGGCATCCGCAGTGGCCTGGGGCTGTTGATTACCGTCTCCCTTACCATCGGCAGCCTGCTGATGCGCGGCCGGCTCAGCCTGCTGTTTGCCGCCCTGGGCTCACTGGTGGTATTGGGGGAGCAGGTTTATGCACAGCTGGTTGGCAATTTCACCACCACCGCCTATACCCAGGGCGGCCTACTGGGTATCACCTTCTTCTCCGTTGCCCTGCTCGCCCGCATTCTGTCGCTGAAACTACGCGAGACCGAGCACCTCGCCCGGCAGCGCGGTCTGGACCTGGCCAACATGGCACAGCTCAACGAGTACATCATTCACCATATGAATACAGGCGTATTGGTAGTGAATGGAGCCAACCGCATCATGATGGTGAATGAAACGGCCCGTCAGCAACTCAGGCTGGGGCATGAAAATACCGGGGTCCTGCTGGATCAGGTCATGCCATCGCTGGCGGCGTTCCTGCAGAACTGGCAGGACGATCCGGACAGGTCACCCGGAGATTACCATCCCGGCAAAGACGCACGCGCCCTCATACCCAAACCCATCCCCTTGGGACAGGACCGGGCCGACGGCACCCTTATTTTTCTGGAAGACAGCGCCCGAATGGCGGAGCAGGCCCAGCAGATGAAACTGGCCTCGCTGGGCCGATTCACCGCCAGTATCGCTCACGAGATCCGCAACCCCCTGGGGGCCATCAGCCATGCCGGGCAGTTGCTGGCCGAGTCACCGCAACTGGAGTCTGCTGATCGACGCCTGACCCAGATCATCCAAAGCAACTCGCAGCGGGTGAACGACATCATCGAGTCCATCCTGAAACTGTCCCGGCGCAAGGCGGCGCAGACGGAAATCATCCCACTCAATGCCTGGTTGGGCGCCTTCGTGGAGGACTTCTGCCAGGGCGCCAATGCGCGGGCAGACGCCATTGCACTGCACCCAGGCCCGGACAAGCTACAGGTCAAGGCCGACTCACGCCAGTTACATCAGGTGCTGTGGAATCTGTGCGACAATGCCTTTAAATACGGCGGCGGCGAGAAAGCGGGCTTCCGCCTCGGGCTGGAGGCAGGCCTGTCACCGGAGACCGGCATTCCGCGACTGGAAATATCGGACAACGGACCCGGCATTGCCCCGGAACACATCGAGCAGATATTCGAACCCTTTTTCACTACAGGGGCAAAAGGCACGGGACTGGGCCTTTACATCGCCAAGGAGTTGTGCGAAACCAATCGCATAGACTTGGAATACGCGCCCGGCCCGGACGGAGGCAGCCGCTTTCGCTTACACTTCCGCGCTTGGAAACCATCGGACTGACCCATGAAACAGGCCCAGGCCCTCATCGTCGACGACGAACCCGACATCCTGGAATTGCTGGAAATCACCCTGGCGCGCATGCAGGTGAACAGTATTCCCGCCGCCGACCTGAAACAGGCCTACCGCGCCCTGAGCCAACACCATTTTGACCTGTGCCTGACCGATATGCGCCTGCCCGACGGCAGCGGCATCGATCTGGTGCGGCGTATCAGCCGGGAATACCCGAAGCTACCGGTTGCGGTCATCACCGCCCACGGCAACATGGAGACCGCCATCGAGGCCATGAAGGCCGGCGCCTTCGACTTCGTCTCCAAGCCGGTGGACCTGGAAGACCTGCGGCGCATGGCCAATACCGCGCTCAAATTGCGCAAGCCGGCTATAGGAACG
>RRYU01004037.1_pt1 | contig 62713 bp, 57 predicted proteins | sample 2162651 | NCBI WGS metagenome assembly RRYU01 (sample SAMN10267283, study PRJNA491782) | microbial mat metagenome | isolation source: biomat in the production well | place: Japan: Minami-Kanto gas field, natural gas well KTG3 | collected 2017-06 | reverse complement strand
GTGGTATTCAAAGTCAGCGGATCATTCAATGATTATCAGGGGGTTATAGCAGCGGATTCGGCATCCAAAGTGCTCACATCGGCTCAAGCAGACATCAAAGTTGCTTCAATCGATACCCGCGAAGTCAAACGTGACGGCCACTTGCTGAGCGCTGATTTTTTTGATGCCGAGAATCATCCTCTGATGACTTTTACCAGCAAGCGCGTTGAAGGAAGCGGCGACGATATCACTGTTATTGGCGATCTTACCATTCGGGGCACGACGAAAGAGGTGGCTTTAAAGGGAAGCTTCCGTGGCGAGAATACGGATCCCTGGGGGAACGCACGCGCCGGGTTCTCTGCCAGCACAGTTATTAATCGTCATGATTTTGGTCTTAGTTGGAATAAAGCTCTGGAAACAGGTGGATTCGTCGTTGGCGATGAGGTGACGATCAGCCTTGAAATCCAGGGCATTCGTATCTAGTTGTCGGTTCAACACGAAATCAACGGCAGCCGGTTTCTACCAAAGAATCCGGCTGCCGGCAGGTAGCCAAAGGAGGCTGATGATGACCAGCAAAACAACCACAACGATGCCAGTATTGTTTGTCGGCCATGGCAATCCACTGAATACTATTACCGACAATCAGTACACGCATGGCTGGGCAGCGCTGGGCAAAGCTCTACCTAAACCACGAGCCATCTTGGCAATATCAGCTCACTGGCATATTCCAGAAACCAGAGTTACCGTCATGCATCCACCTCCGACCATTCACGACTTTTACGGCTTTCCAGAGGAGCTTTTTCAGATTGAGTATCCGGCGCCCGGCAGCCCTGAACTGGCCGAACAGGTTGCCGATCTGTTGCGTCCGGATCGGGTCAGTCTGGATCAGGAATGGGGTCTTGACCATGGAACCTGGAGCGTACTGCGACATATGTATCCGCAGGCCCAGATTCCAGTGATTCAGCTGAGTCTTGACTTGCACAAGGGGGCAGAAGAACACTTTCGCTTGGGGCGGAAATTGCGTAATCTGCGCAAGGAAGGGGTCCTGATTGTCGGCAGTGGCAACGTCGTCCACAACCTTCGGGCCTTTAACTGGGGAAAGCCAGCAATGACTCCTCCTGATTGGGCGATCGACTTTGAAGACTGGAACCGGCGCAACCTTTTAGCAGGAAAGCCGGAAGAGCTGATTGATTATCTTGCGACCGGGGAAATGGCCATTCTTTCGGCCCCAACCCCTGAACATTACTTGCCACTGCTGTATCTGTCAGGATTGCAGGAAAAAACAGATGAAGTCAGCTTCCCGGTCGAAGGCTTCGATGGCGGAACAATGTCGATGCTCTCTATTCTTTTGACCAACCAAATATCGACTGAGTAAGGAAAGGAGACCGACCATGGCAAAATTAACTATGCAGGACCGTGCAGCGGGTGCCCTGATGGGCGCACTGATCGGAGATGCCCTGGCTCTCGGACCGCACTGGTACTACAACCTCGAAGAGCAAAGACGCGACTACGGTGAATGGATCAGCGATTATACTGATCCGCAACCAGATCGCTATCATGCTGGCTTGAAGGCCGGGCAACTCTCGCAGTCAGGCTATCTGCTGAAGATGATGATGCAATCTTTGGCCGATCAGGAAGAATACGACGAAACAGACTTCTGCCATCGACTGGAAACTGAACTGTTCCCTCAGCTCGACGGCACTCCGATGATCGGGCCCGGTGGGTACACCAGTCAATCGATCCGTGAAGCCTGGAGACGCCGTGTTCAGCAGAAGTTGCCCTGGAGCCAGACCGGCGGGCATGCCGACACCACCGAAGCAATCGAACGGACCCTGGCGATCGCGGTGCGCTACGCAGTACAACCCGAGCAGCTTGCAGCAGCAATCACCAGCAACACCCTGTTGACTCAGGTCGATGACACGGTCGTCTCGATGACGGTCGCCTACGGAGCCGTACTGAGCCTGTTAGTACAGGGGCACAAACTGGATGCGGAGCTGTCAAATAAGCTGATGAGACTGGTTAAAAAAGGGCAGCTCCCCTTTCATGCGGTCACCAGTGACAATCTGCAACCGCCGAAGCAGGGCGATCCGGATCCGCCACGCGTCGGCCGCTTCGCTTCCCCCGATGCGCTACTGTCTCCGTCTTACATGGCTGCCGCCGCCGTCGACCCGGAGATACGCATTGAGCCGGCCTGGAAGGTTTCAATTGTCTACGGCATGCCGTGCGCTATCTACCATCAACTGCCGGCAGCTTACTATCTGGCTGCCCGTTTTCAAAATGATTTCGAGTCGGCGGTGCTGCATGCGGTCAATGGTGGTGGACAGAATCAGGCCCGAGCTATTTTAACGGGGGCATTGACCGGAGCCCAAGTTGGTTGTTCGGCTATTCCGCAACGGTTACTGGATGGTTTGGAAAATTCGGAGCAGATGTCCGAACTGGCAACCCGAATTGCTAAAATGATTTGAGCTCTCTGCTGTTTGGGCTGCAACTCCGAAGAGGAGAAAACCGGGTGACTATTTTTGAACTTACAGCAAATCTACTACCTGCGAGTATCGACTTGTCGGACGGTGTGATCGAGTGTGGTTATAGCCCATAAGCACTGACTTGGTACGAACGTCTCACCAATTGCTCTATATTGAAATCTGGGACAGTAGGTGTTGTGGGTCAGTTGTTACTGGAAACCCTGGGTTAAAAGAAATCCACACCCGGATTGCCAATCGGGGAAACGATATTTAAGCTGCTGTGTTTTTTATAGAAACAGCAGCAACTGTTCTATTCGTAATGCGACCACATTCGCAGCACTTTCGCCACTCTTGTGCCTTCCAGAACCTGATAGACAAGTCGATGCTGAATGTTGATTCGACGGGAATATGCTCCGGCCAAATTGCCAACGAGCTTTTCATACGGAGGCGGGGTCTGATATGGATTCTCCGCTAGGATACCAAGCAGCTTTTCTGCTTTCGGCTTCAGTCCTGAAACCGATAATTTCTTCCCATCCTTTTGGGCCTGTTCGGTAAAAACGATTCGCCAACTCACCAGTCAAGTTCTTCATCGCATTCATCGACAGAGGTATTGATCCCCTGAACGATTGATTCCTTCATGCCCGGCACGGAATGGAGATAGAGTGTTTCCTGAACAGCTCGCCAATCATCTTCAGCGATCAGGACTGCATTGCCGCGCTTACCGGTAATTTGCACAGGTTCATGCGATTCGGAAACTTCATCGAGAAGTTTATAGAGGCTTTTCCTTGCTTCAGTAGCGGTTATAGTAGTCATTTTCGTTCTCCTCTCTGGGGTACGTTAAAGCGTACGCCAGCTAAGGTTGATAGTCAACTAAAACAGAACTCAAAATACCCTTGGTGTTCAGCGCCAACAAAAGAACCACGTTTCTCATAAATCATTGCTTATAGAATGGATGGTTTAAAAGTTGTCTAGGTGCGGTCTTTCTACAAACCCGGCATTAAGAGAAGACACCGCTTGAACTGCCAAGCAGGGTTTTGGTGTCCTTATGATTGATGGGTGCGTCTGCAGCGACGATAACCATGCTATTTTGGGTACGGCATTGATAATCGCTGTTGCCGGATAAATTGAAATCGGCGATTGCGGCATTTTCCGCCAGATGTTACTTATTATCGATCGAATAAAATTCCTTTCAGCTCCGCACGGTTATCATGAAATTCATTCACACATCCGATATTCACCTGGGAAAAAGTTACCGTAACTCTCCCGGCGAGGGTGAACGCTACGACGATTTTTTTGCCTGTCTGTCGGGTATTTGTGACGATGCTATCACAGAGCGGGTCGATGCGCTGCTGATTGGTGGCGATCTGTTCCACGTCGGCCAGATTCTGCCGAAAACCTTCGCCCGCACCATCGAAGTCCTCCAGCCACTCAAGGATGCCGGCATCCCCTGTATCGCCATCGAAGGTAACCACGACTGGATTCACCGTCGTGATAACATCTCGTGGATGGAAGCCTTGTCGCAGATGGGCTATATCAGGCTGCTGCGACCGGCGCGTACCGATGATGGCGACTACCGTTTCGATCCCTTCGATGAACAGACTGGTATGGGCGGGCATATCGAGATTGACGGGGTTAATATGTATGGTCTTGGTTATATCGGCGCCCAGGCCGGTCATCATGTGGAACGGATCTGCAATGCGGTTACCACCGAGAACAACTTGCTGCTCTTCCATGTCGGCATCTGGAAATATTCCCCGGTCGAGATCGGCAACATGAAACTGGAAGAGGCTCTTCCGCTGGCCGAAAGGTTCGGCTATGTCGCTCTTGGTCATGGTCACAAACCCTATGTCATCGAAACCGCAGAAGGTAAGCCGTACGCCTTTAATCCCGGGTCTCCGGAACGCGTCAATTTTGGCGAAGAGAAGTACCCTAAGGGGTACTACCATGTCATTTTCGAGAACGGGGTGTTTATCCCCACATTCAGGAACACCTCGCCGCGTCCGATGTTGGTTGAAACGATTGATCTGAACGGCGCTCAGAATGTTGAACAGGCCCTTGCCGGCTTCAGCGAACAGGTTTTCGCCAGGGTCGAACATAGCGGTGATAAACGTCAACCTCTGCTGGAGTTAAAGCTGGTTGGGCGCGTCGGGTTTCATCCCTTTGAGTTGGGGCGTGAACGGTTAAAAGTGGTGCTGGAAGAATTGGTCGCCCCATTGCATGTCGAGATCAAGAACCACCTGTCCCTGGTCAGCAGCTCCGAAGAGGCGAATGGCGTCAATAAAAGCCTGGAAGAGATCGAACAGGAGGTTCTGCATGAGCTGATCACATCCGGTAGCGAATACCAGGGGCGCGAAGAAGAACTGATCCGGCTCGCCATCGTCATGAAGAATGCGGTGCAGAAAGGTGATGTCGACGGTGATGAATTGCTGGCCCTGCTCGACCCGGAGGATAACTGATGCAGATCCTCTCCATCCATCTTAAAAATATCAAGTCGCACCGCGACACCGAACTGAACTTCTCCCCTGGTATCAACGTCCTCTCCGGTCCCAATGGGGTCGGCAAAAGCACCATCTTTGAAGCGATCGGTTATGCCCTGTTCGGGGTCGATGCGCAAAGCTTTGTCGGCAACGTCGATCGCTTCGTGACTATCGGGGCCAGGCGGGGAGAAATTGCCGTTGTGTTTCAACGCGCCCAGGCCGACCGTTATCGTGTCAGTCGCACCGTTGGTACGCCGTCCAGGTGGCTTCTGGCCAAGGAGGTCGGAGGCGTTTTTGAAGTGGAGGAACACAAGGACAGTAAAGAAACCGAAGGGCGCATCAAAGAGTTGCTGGAGCTGAGATCGGCCCGGTCACTGGCAGAACAGTTTGAACTGGTGATCGGCCCGTTCCAGCACGACTTCCTCGGTCCATTTGTCATCAAGCAACCATCCCGGCGGCGTGACAAATTTGACGAGATTCTCGGCATTGACAGCTGGCGCAAGACCTTCAACGAGACCAAGGCTCTGACCAGTGCCATCAAGGCCAGGGTGGAGGTCCTGGAAAGCACCATCACCCCGCTTCAAAACCAGGTGGCTGAGCTGCCGGCAAAAAAGGATCAGCACAAAGCGGCGCAGAAGGATCTGGAACAGGCCGAAAAGGAACTGGCGTTGCAGCAGCAGCAGCTCAAGGACCTCGAAGGGCTTCTCCTTGCTGTGGATCAGCGTGAAAAGGATCTCAAAAGGCTTGAAAAGGAGGTAGAAACCCTCAAGGAACGGATCAGTAATGGTAACGAGATGATCGGCAAACAGAAGCTGCTGGTCGAGGAAGCGGAAAAAGCTCACAAGATCATCGCAGAGACCGCGCCCGGCAAAAAAGCCTACGAACAGGTCGAGCAGCAACTGGGCGAACTGCGGGAGAAGGTCAAGGTTCAGCGACAACAGGAACAGGACGTTGCTGATCTCAAAAACCAGCTTGGCAGGTTAACCGAACGGTTAAGAGTTGAGACCCAGGTGACCCAACAAACCCGCGAAGAACTGGCTACTGAAGAGAAGATGTTGCTTGAGAGACGGGCGACCTTGTCTCTTGATGATGAGCAAAAGGTCCTGGCTGAGCGACTGCCTGTCCTCCGGGAGAACCTTGAAGAGGTACGCAAGCAGCTTGGGTTGCTCGAAGGACGTCGGGCGGGACTGGAGGAGGGGAGCGAAAAACTTGCTGAGGGGATATGCCCGTTCTTCCAGGAGCCCTGTCTAAATATTGCCACAACCCCTCCGGACGATGTCTTCTCGGCCAAATTTTCTCGACTGGACCGGGAGCGCCGCCGTCTTCAGGACGAAGTTCTCAGGCTCGCACGGGAGGAGAAGGTGGCCAGTGTTGCCAACGATCAGCTCAAGGCAGTTGCGGTCAGACTTGAAGGGCTGGATTCTCAGTTGGTAAAACTGGCGGAGCGGCGCACAGTAAATGAGCTCAAAGCTGAAGGACTGGCTGGACTGCAACAGGAACAAACAGCAGTGCAGCAACGGCTTGATGAAAAGCAAAAGGTGTTGGATACTTACCGCCGGTTACAAACCGAGATTGAAGAGGCTGAGAACAACAAGGCACACCACCAGGAAGATCGTGACCGTTATCTGGCCAATCAGCAACAGGCGCATGAATTGGACCAGCGCCGGGCTGATCTGGAAAAATTCACCAAGCACCTCAAGCAGTTGCAGGATGATCTGGCAGCAAACGAAGCAGCCTCGAGTGAGGCGGGGAAGGACTATGACGCCGCCGAACATGAACGGCTGCGCCGGCAGAAAGAGAATCTTTGGGGAGGGGTCAGCGCCCTCGGCCAGAAGATAAAGGGGCTGGTCATCGATGTCGCTCGTCTTGCCGTTGATGTCGACAAGCTCAAGAACATTGAAGAGGAAATCACCGCCAAGCGGGGACAGATTAAAACCTATAAGGGGAAGGATGAACTGGTCAAATTCCTGCGTAACAGGGTGTTCCGGAATGTTTCCGGCTATCTCTCTGAGCGCTTCCGGGAGGAAATCAGCCAGCGCGCCAATCGAATCTATCGAATCATCTCCGAAGTCGATGAGGAACTGGCCTGGGGTGACAACTATCAGATTGTGCTACGCGATATGGTCGATGGTGAACTGCGTGAACGAGCCGATGATCAGCTCTCGGGCGGTCAGATCATGAGCGCTGTGGTGGCTCTGCGTCTGGCCATGTTGCAGACGATCGGCGCCCGTATTGCCTTCTTTGACGAACCAACGTCCAACCTCGATGTGACCCGCCGGGAAAATCTGGCCCACGCCTTCAGGGCCATTGATGTCGGTAAGGAAGAGGTCACCGAACACTGGTACGATCAGTTGTTCCTGATCAGTCACGATGTTGCTTTTACCGAGATTACCGACCAGATTATTCCTCTCTGACATAATCCATCCAGAGCCCTCTCCCCGTGCCGCCCGCTGTTGGCCGGGAAGAGTCTTCATCAAGCAAGAAGCTCTTTGACCTGATCGCAGATGTGGCGGGCGATCGGCAGGGCCGAGGTCGCTGCGGGGGAAGGAGCGTTGCCGACAATCATGCTGTGTTGCCCTTTGACAAAGAGAAAATCATCCAGGGTCTTGCCGTCGGCCCGTACCGCCTGGGCGCGAACTCCCGACGGGTAGGGGCAGAGGTCTTCAAGCTGAAGTTGCGGACAATAACGTTTTGCCAGCTGCAGATAGCCTGGGCGATAGAGGGAGTTTTTCAGTTCCGTCAGGGTCGGCCCTGGATACTTTCTGATCAGTCGGTACAGCCCGGAGTAACCGAACATCTCGATCATATCACGCAGGTTCATGGCCCAGCGGGTATAGCCTTCGCGCGCCAGAGCGAGGGTGGCATTGGGACCGACGGTGAGAGAGCCGTCACTCATGGGGGTCAGGTGGATACCGAGAAAAGGCAGTTCCGGATTGGGGATCGGATAGATCGGATGATTGACAATACCGCGTATTTCCACTGGAACTTGAAAGTATTCGCCACGAAATGGCAAAATCCTGAATTCCGGTTCCTTGCCCAGCATGCGGATCAGACGGTCGGAATGTAATCCGGCACAACCGACGACAAATTTGGCGGAAAAGCGCCCGATGCTGGTGGTGACTGTTGTCCCTTGAGACTCACTAAGGTCGGTTACGAGGCAGTTGGTGAAAAGATGTCCGCCGGCAGCTATGAAGAGTTCCGCCAATTTGTGGGTGATTTTGGCAAAGTCAACAATTCCGGTGGTGGTGACCCAGATGGCACCCAGACCGACAATGTTGGGTTCTTTGTCCTGTAGCTGTTGCTGATTGAGAACTTCGGTCGGGATCTCGTTCTGGCGGCAGCGATCCAACAGATCCTGCATGCGCCCCAGTTCGGCATGGTTGGTCGCGACCAGCAGTTTGCCGGTTTCCCGGAAAGGGATTGTGTGTTTTTTGCAGAAGGTCTTGGTGGCCTGATTCCCTTCACGGCAGAAACGTGCTTTGAGACTTCCCGGTTGGTAATATACACCGGCATGGATGACGCCGCTGTTGCGCCCGGTCTGATGCAGGGCCAGGCGTGCCTCCTTTTCCAGGACGGCAATCTTGCTAGCGGGATGATCCTGTTGCAGTTGACGCGCGGTGGCCAGACCGATAATGCCACCACCAATAACAATAAAATCATATTGTGCCATCAATGTTACTCCTTTTTCGGGGGCCAGTGGCCAAGCCAGCCCAGATCCAGTAACCCATAGAGTCCGATCAAAACCGCCTCAGCGGTATCATGACGCAGTGCCGTCGGTTTTTTGTGACTTAGGTGGTCGATAACCGCGCTAGCCACCTTCAGCGCCTGCTGTTTAGCGACGCGACCGCTTGGATGCTGGCGGTCATAAAAGAGTCGTTCACGCCATTGGTCGGCATGCAATTGGACAAAAACGCACTCCAGTTTGACGGCTTCGCGTTGCCACAGCTCGGCCAGAGGTCCGCCGCCTTCGAGATAAATATGGGTCGGCTGCGGGGTGCTGCGCAATAATGTGGCGATCAGGCGTTTCAGTTTCTGCTGATCAGCCAGATGATGGGAACGATACCACAACAGCCGGCTGTCGTGACGGTAGAGTGCCAGTCCGGTGTGGAGGCCGGCATCAACGGCAAGCAGATGCGGGACCGGCTGGTCCGTGGCTGACAGCGGTCGCCTCTCCGTCATTTGTCATCGTTAAAGCGCGGGGTCAGGTATTGCTGATAGAGCCGGATAGCCAGCTGCTCATCGCTACAATCATTGAGTTCAGCAAAGGTTAACAAGGGGTCGGCCAGGGTCAGCCCCTCCGGTTGCAATCCGGTCCAACGGCACTGGCGCCCGAAGGTCTGCAGCAGGGTGACCTCGCCGTCAGGATCGGCGGTCAGCTGCAGTTGCAGCATGGTTTTGAGCTGTTGCTCCGGTTCCAGATAGAGCACCGCCGATTGAGGTTGAAAACCGCGGGTCATCAGAGTGGCACCTAACTCGCCACCAATGAATATCTGCGAACTTACGTTTAGCTGTTTCAGTCTTTGGGCCAGGCTGACCGGCGTGTCACCGACAGCCAGTCGGCAGCGTTGCAGGAAAAGGCGCGGGCGCAGGGTTTCGATGTAACCCAGCTGCCAGCGTTGTAACAACTCCTCGACGGCAGTTAATTGCCGTTTGCCCTGTTCGTCCAGGATTAAATTACCGCGTTTTTCCAATTCGCCAAACAGGCTGCCAATGGCTCCCAGAGCGATGCCGGCATCATCGGCCAGGGCACGATGGGTAGCGTTGACTGCTTTACGGTTGCGCAACAGCAGATAAATCAGCTTAAGACCACTGGCGCGGAACAGGCGATCGACGGTCGGGGTTTTGGGCGTAAGTTTGCGGCCACTGATGTCAATGTATAACGGCATCTGGTCAAGATAGACATTGCCGGCACAATCGGCATGCTCGATTTTGCTCTTGCGCAGTTTTGCCGCCATGTTGGCGGAAATGTAATTGCTGACCAGTAGTGGCGCAGCATTCTGTGGTGCCGGCGAGGTTTTGAGTTGGTGAATGACCAGATCAGCGATGTCGGCGGTCAAGCGTGGTACCACCTTGATGTAGTAATAGCGCTCACCCCAGGGGCCTGACAGGCGGAATGCTCCGGCGAAGGGCCCGCCGATTTTCTGCATCATGAATTCGATTTTGGCCTGGGGGATGCCGCGGATGGCCTGCATGCTGTTATAGATGATCTGATCGTCTTCCAAGCGAGGTTTGCGTGGCATAAAGCACCTTAATTGACTGTAAAAAAACTATCTATGTAGCTGTTGCGCTCACGAAAGGGGGCGGACAATGTTCATTGAATTTTTATGTTCATTATTTTTTGCAGATTGGATAGTGCCCGTCAAGAGATAATCATAAAAAAAGCTCTCCGGTCGTATTCACGGAGAGCTTTGCAATAAATTGAATGGCAGGTTCGGGTTACTCGAGGCGTCTTTCCGTGCGATCAAGCATCGGATCAGCTTTGTAACCTAGCGAGCTCCAGGCAAAATCGCTGTTTTTGCCGTGGCAATCGGTACAGCCCAGAGCCTGCTCTTTTGGCGCCACCATGTGGTTGATACGCCAGTACATGGTGGTGGGGGCAAAACCGTACTCGCCACTGAACTCGAGGCCACTGGCCTTCATCCCAGCCGTTGCGGCCTTGTTCCAGTCGAAAGTAGTCCAGTAGGCCTCCGGATCGCCTTTTGGCCCCCACACTTTAGGGGTGATCAGATACATGTTTTTGGTGTCATAGATCTGTTTTGCGGTGTGAACTTTAAAGGGGTAAATCTTTGATTTCGGATCGGTGCGCTCGCCGATGGGATAGCTCAGTGCTGTGACCTGGTCCGGGTCAATTCTGTCTCCCAGTTCATAAGCTCCGGCCTCGCCGTTATACCAGGCATAGGTTGGTTGGATGTTTTTTGCCCAGGTAAAATGGCCCTTGCGCTTGTCATATACCGTACGCCCATTTTCATCTTTAGGAACATCAAGATCCTGCCCGGCCGTAGACCAATCCCATGAGGTTTTGGTGGCAACCCCTTTGGCAAAAGCGTGAATATGACAGGTCTGGCAAGCGACAGAAGCATAGTGACTATTAAGAATTTTACTCTTGTGGACATCTTCGCCGTGACAGCCGACACAGCCGATATGATTTTCACCGCTTGGAGAAACTACCATGGCATGGCCGCGAATATTGTGTTTATCGGTAGTATGGCATTCGGTACAGCTGAAGTTCATGCCGTCGACCGCCATGTGTACGTCAACGTCGCGGCTGGGATTGGCAATGCTTGAATCGAGATCACCATGTTTGACCGCGTCACCGCCACCACCGAAGAAGTGACAGGTACCGCAGGTTTGACGTGAACTTTTGCCGACGCTCTGAGCCACCTGCAGCAGGTCGACTTCAGGAGCGGGATTGCCGGCGCCGGCCGGGGACTTTTTGTAGGTGCCGGTTCCATCGTGGCAGACCAGGCAGTCGACTTTGCTCTCGTCAGTAAAATCGAAGTTCGAATCCTTCCAGCCATAGCCTACATGGCAGCTGGTGCAGCGCGGCTCATTGGAGCCAACAGCAACGCAAAAATTATTGACGGCATTGACTTTGCCGCGATTGAGAGTTTTCCCGTCGACGTTCTGTTCAAGTGACCAGGTCCAGTGGCTGGTCTCCATCACTTGCCGGGAGGCGTTTTCGTGACATTGTAAGCAGGTTTTGGTTACATCCGGGCCGCTACCAAAGGGCTCAGTAATAAACATGGAGTGGTCTGCTGCTGTGGCGGTGCCGGCCAACAACAGGAGCAGGGTAAAGAGAATTTTTTTGCTGACGGCGTGCATGTTCGAACTCCTTTTTCCAGTGGGTGATGGGTTTCTGTTGCTGTCAGATCCGTTTGAAATCCTCTGCGGTGGCAGTCAGGAAGAGGAATAATTGGATACTGCACTAAAATTTGGGCAATGGTAGCCCAAGCCTAAAAACATATCAACATAAAATATCGAAGAATTGTTACATGGGGATATACGGTAATAAACGAAAGAATGTTTGTTCGTTGCAGTGCGCGTCAACGCTGCCGCTGGGTCGCGTTTTTATGTGGAAAAAAAGTAAAAAACCCCGCCATGAACAGATTCATGGCGGGTCCGGAGGAGCGTCTGACGGTTGATGTGCAGGTGGGGCAGGGTCTGATCAAATGATGATAAGTGACCGCTAATCGATCTTGCTGATCAGGACTTCGCGAGGTTTGCCGCTCCCGTCAGAGGGTCCGACGATCCCTTCCTGTTCCATTTTTTCGATCATGCGGGCGGCGCGGTTGTAGCCGACACGTAGGCGTCGCTGGATCATGGAGATGGAAGCCTGGCGGGTATCACTGACGATTTTAAGCGCATCATCCCAGAGCTCGTCGTAATCCTCTTCGCCGGCTTGTTCAGTGGCGGCTGGAGGGGTGGTGAGGATCGATTTGTCATACTCGGGCTTGCCCTGGCGCGAGAGAAATTCCACCACGCGCTGAACCTCCAGTTCGGAAACAAAGGCGCCGTGCACCCGTTGCAGGTAGCCGACCCCGGGAGGAAGAAAGAGCATGTCGCCCATGCCGAGGAGGGCTTCAGCACCCATGGAATCGAGGATGGTGCGCGAGTCGATGCGCGAAAACACCTTGAAGGAAATCCGGGTTGGAAAGTTGGCCTTGATCAGACCGGTAATAACATCAACGCTGGGTCGCTGGGTCGCAAGAATCAGGTGAATTCCCGCAGCCCGGGCCATCTGTGCCAGGCGGGCGATGGATTCTTCGATGTCACGCCCGGCAACCATCATCAGGTCGGCCAGTTCGTCAACAATCACGACAATATAGGGGAGGTGGCCGTGTTCCAGTTCCTCCGGGGGAATTTCTGCGGTAATGGGGGGCAACTCGTCCAGCAGATCGTTTACATCCAGCTGTGGTTCCGGATCGGGCCCCCGGCTTTGTGCTTCCCTGGCTTCCTTAATAAGTTTGCGGTTGTAGCCATCGATGTTGCGGACCCCTTTGGCGGCCATCAGTTGATAGCGGCGTTCCATCTCCCGTACCGCCCAGTTCAGAGCCAGAGCGGCTTTTTTCGGGTTGGTCACCACCGGCAGGAGCAGATGTGGAATACCTTCATAGATTGACAATTCCAGCATTTTTGGGTCGATCATGATCAGCCGGACATCCTCAGGTGTGGCACGGTAGAGCAGGGACAGAATCATGGTATTGATGGAAACCGACTTGCCACTACCGGTGGAGCCGGCAACCAGCAGGTGGGGCATGCGTGACAGATCGGATACTACCACCTGGCCGAAGATATCCTTGCCCAGGGCCATGGGAAGTTTGCCGCCATGCTTGTTAAAGGCCTCGGAATCAATGATTTCCTTAAGATAAACGGTTTCGCGGTCCTTGTTTGGGATTTCGATACCGACTACACCCCGGCCGGGAATCGGAGCGACGATACGGATGGAGACCGCCTGCAGGGCCATGGCCAGGTCGTCCTGAAGATTGGAGATCTTGTTGACCTTGACACCGGGGGCCGGGGAAAATTCGTACATGGTGACCACCGGTCCCGGTTTGACCTCAACCACATCCCCTTCGACGCCGAAATCGAGAAGCTTTTTCTCCAGCATGCGTGCGGCCATGGTCAGGCTGTTACGGTCAATCGGTTTGGCCGGGGCACCATCGTGTTCCAGCAGGGAGACTGGTGGCATGTGGTAGTCGCCAGCGGCTTCCAGAAAAGAAAACGCGACCTGAGGATCTTCTTTATCGTTTGTTCGTTTTTTGGATTTTTTCCCCGTAGCCTGGGTCAGATTTTTCGGCTCGCTGGTGATGATGGCCGGGCCTTTTTCCTCACGCTGCAGCCGGGTTTTTTTCTTCAGCTCCCTGCGCGAGCGCCGTGCTTCCCGGCGCATTTCCAGCCGTCGTCCCAGGCGATCGAGAAAGCCGTCAATAAATAGTACAAAGGAAAAACGTGTCGAGAGGATCAGCGCGACCAGGAAAAAAACGATCAGTACAATCGCCGCCCCGCCGACATTGAGATAGTGGGTCAATGTCTGCACCAGAATGCGCCCCAGGGTGCCGCCGGCTTCATCGATTTGCTGGCCGAACAGGGGGATACTGTTAAAACGCAGGGCGAGCAGGGCGCCCAGCGTGATCTGCATCAGCAGAAAGGCGATCAGGCGGGTGATGCGAAAATGGACATCATTAAACTTGAGCCAGCGCCAGGCCAGGTGCAGACAGCCAAGGGGCCACAACAAGGCGGTCAGGCCAAAGGCTTGGTACATCAGGTCAGCCAGATGAGCGCCAAAGACGCCAACCAGATTCTGTACCTGCTCCGGATGCAGGTTGTTATTGAAAGAAGGATCGTCATTACTGTAACTGAGCAGGCAGATTAACAGAAAAATCCCTAAGGCCAGCCACACCAGGCCGAGGATCTCCTTGCGCATTCGGTTCTCGGTCAAGGCTGATGTTTCTTTATTGTTCATATCAGAGTTCCAGAATAACCGGCAGAATCAACGGGCGCCGGGCGATGGCGCGGTTAAAAAAACGGCGCAGAACCTTGCGGACTTCGACCCGCAGTTCCTCCCAGTCACTGACCATTGCCAGACTGTGCTCCTCGAGCAGTTCGCAGACGCGTTGCCGCGCTTCAGCCAGTAGCGCTTCACTATCTTCAGAATCTTCGGGGATAAAGCCTTTGGAAAAAATATCCGGCCCCTGGATGATTTTACCGGTCGACTGGTTAATCGCCAGCATCAGAATCACCAGGCCATGGTTGGCGAGATGGCGGCGGTCGCGCAGTTCCATGACTCCGACGTCGCCGACCCCCTTGCCGTCGACAAAAACCCGACCGGTTTCAAAGCGTTCTCCCAGACGTAATCCCTCTGTGCTAACGATAAGCTCGTGACCATTCTCGAGGACCATGGTGTTTTCCGCTGCTACTCCCATCTCCATGGCCAGTTGGCGGTGCTTGACCAGATGGCGGTATTCGCCGTGAAGGGGAACAAAATAGCGCGGTTTGACCAGGCTCTGCAAGAGTTTCAATTCTTCCCGACTGGCGTGGCCGGAGACATGAATTTCACTGGTCTTTTCGTAAATGACTTCAGCTCCGCGACGGTAGAGATGATTGATCAGGTCGCTGATGGCTTTTTCGTTGCCGGGAATAAATTTAGAGGAGAGGATGACGGTATCGCCTGGTTCGATATTGATCTGTTTGTGATCCCCAAGGGCCATGCGCATCAACGCACTTAATGGCTCCCCCTGGCTACCGGTGGTGATAATCAGTACCTCTTCGGGCGGCACGTGGGGGAGATCGCGCAGTTCGATAAACTGGTCAGACGGAATCGTGAGGTATCCGAGTTGACGGGCAATAGCGATGTTGCCAACCATACTGCGTCCGTTTATCAGCAGTTTGCGCCCGGCCAGTCCGGCCGCGTCGGCAACCTGCTGGATACGGTGGATGTTGGAGGAAAAGGTTGAGAGGATGACGCGCTGCGGACAGCGCGGGATGATCTCTTCCAACACCTTACCGACGGTGCGTTCTGACAGGGTGTAGCCTTCGTTTTCGACATTGGTGGAATCCGCCAGCAGCAGCATAACTCCTTCCTCGCCAAGTTCCGCGAGGCGGGCGAGATCAGTGTTTTTGCCGTCGACCGGGGTTGGATCAATCTTGAAGTCGCCACTGTGGACAATCAATCCTGTCGGAGTTCTGATCGCCAGTCCGACCCCGTCAACGATGGAATGAGCGGCTCGGTAAGGTTCAACCACAAAGGGTGAAAGATCAATCTGCCGGCGAGGTGTCATTTCAATCATCTCCACCCGCTGGTCGAGGTCATGCTCTTTCAATTTGCGCTGCAGCAATCCCAGGGTCAGGCCGGTGCCGTAAACCGCTGGGGAGCCGAGACGTTGCCATAAAAATGGCAGCGCGCCGATGTGATCTTCGTGACCATGAGTCAGGATCAGGGCAATGATATCGGCACTGCGCTCCTCAAGGGCGCTGATGTCCGGCAACACCAGGTCGATGCCGAACATGTAAGCTTCAGGAAACATCAATCCGCAATCGATCAACAGAATTTTTCCTTGCGTTTCGATGCCGAGCAGATTCATGCCGATTTCGCCAAAACCGCCAAAGGGCAGCAGACGAACTTCTTCCGTAGTGTTTTCAGCAGGATTGGTCATGGCTTTCCAGACAGCGGGCAATCCGCTCGTGGACCTGATCGGTCAGTTCATCGATGTGTGACATCTTCAATCCGGCCGTAGCAATCGGGGACATAATGGTCAGCAGCAACGGAGTCGGGTTGATGCGCAGACTGCCTTTGGGCTGCACCTGATGGCTGCCGTGAATGGCCATCGGCACAATTGGCACCCCGGCTTTGGCAGCCAGTAGCAGGGCCCCTTTTTTGAACGGCTGCAGGGTACCGTCGGGGCTGCGGGTTCCTTCCGGAAAGATGATGACTGATACGCCATCGCGAATCCGTTTCGCGGCGGCCGTCAGGCTGCGCATCGCCTCTTTACGATTGGAACGGTCAATCGGGATATAACCACTACTTTTCATTGCCAGTCCAAATAGAGGGATGTTGAACAGTTCCTGTTTGGCCATCCAGCGGAACTGGATCGGCAGGCCGGCGTAGAGCAAGGGGATGTCAAAATTGCTCTGGTGGTTGCTGACGTAAATCGCCGGGCCATCAACTGTGAGGTTTTCGCGTCCTGTTACCTTGAGTTTTAACCCTGCCAGCCAAAGACAGCTGCGTCCCCACAGGATCCCCCAGCGGTGGACAGTATTCTGTCCAAATGGTGAGAGACCGACGCCAATGGTCAGGGCAATCACTGTCCAGGGATAGAAAACCAGATAAAAAAATAGTGTGCGCAGCACCCGTGATGGCCCCTTCCTTAATAAAAACAAAAGCAGATCATTCTACTGTCAGATCTGTATCAGCGTCAAACTTTTCTCATGGAGCGTGTCGGACGAGATGATCCCCGGCACCAAAGATTTCCGGCGCTACCTGGAAAAACGTCACGAACCTCATCAAAAAATCGTCAAACCCTAACATTACCCTAACAAAAAGAGTGCGATATGTGCAGCAACGAAACAGCGAGCAAGCACGTGAAGTTCATGTGTCCAAAAGAATTTTTTAACCACTACAAAGGAGAGAATTTTGTCATGAAAAAAAGTATCGTCAGTATCATTGCAACCGGCCTGCTGTGTTTCGCCCTGCCGCTTGCCGCTTTAGCCCTTGACCCCGCCTTAAAGCCTTATACACCGGTATCCGGGGTGTCCGGTACGATCAAAAGTATCGGTTCAGACTCCATGAATAATGAGATGACCCTGTGGGCCGAAGGGTTCTTAAGTTTTTATCCTAACGTTCAAATAGAAATCGAAGGAAAGGGCTCCAGTACAGCTCCTCCTGCACTGATCAGCGGTACTGCCCAGTTTGGCCCCATGAGCCGCCCGATGAAAGCCAAGGAAATCGACGATTTCGAAAAACGCTATGGCTACAAACCAACCGAACTGAACACCAGCATCGATATGCTTGCCGTGTACGTCCACAAGGACAATCCCATCGAGTGTCTGACCCTGCAGCAGGTGGATGCCATCTTCTCCAAGACCCGCCGCGGAGGGAATGCCGAGAATATCCGCACCTGGGGTGATGTTGGTCTGACCGGTCAGTTCGCCAATCTGCCGATCAGTCTCTATGGTCGTAACTCCGCTTCCGGCACCTACGGTTTCTTCAAGGACAACGCCCTGTTCGGTGGTGATTACAAGGATGAAGTCAAGGAGCAGCCGGGCAGTTCTTCCGTGGTGCAGGGTGTCGCCAGCGAGCTTGCCGGTATCGGCTACTCAGGTATCGGCTACATGACTGCCGACGTGCGTGCCGTTCCACTGGCAACCCGCCCCGGTGAACAGTGTGTAGCTGCAGCAGCGGAAAATGCCTATACCGGTGAATATCCCCTGTCCCGTTTCCTGATTCTCTACACCAATTACAAACCAGGTAGTGAGCTTGACCCGCTGCGCCGCGAGTTTGTCCGCTATATCTTCAGCCGCAACGGCCAGGAAGATGTGGTGCGTGACGGCTACTTCCCGGTTTCCAACGTGATTGCCCAGGAACAACTGCAGAAACTCGGGATTAAATAGGAATGCGAGTTGGGTAACACCTGCAGCCCGGAACCGTAGCTACAAAGGTTACGGTTCCGGGCTGATTTCCGCGACCCCTTCTGGTGGTCAGTATGGGTGCCAAATACAGAAGGTGTGGCAGAAGTTGAGATTATAGAAGAGTTTTAACGCGTTACTTGCCTAACTGATGATGGTCGAATAAATGTCCCAACAGAAAAAAATTACCGGCACCCAGCGGCGCTACGCCACCAAAAAAAGCATCAAGTATATGGATGCGGCTGCAAGAATCTTTATTTCACTGGGTGGGCTGGGAACCATTATTGCCGTTGCCGGAGTCTTTGTGTTCCTGGCGTCGGTGGTGGTTCCATTGTTTGCCCCGGCCGAGATGACACCGGCACAAAAAATTTCTGCAATCAGCAATGAAACCAGAACCTCGCCCCTGTTGATCATTGACGAATTTCTTTTAAGTGCCTGGACTCTTGAGCAGGGCGGGAGCAATGTTCGGGTTTTTGCTCTGGATGATGGTGAAACCCTGCAGCAGATTCCGGTTTATGAGGGAGAAACACCGCAAACATGGGCATATGATTCGCTCTCCAGAACGTTGATCAGTGCTTTTTCTGACGGGCGGATTGAACTGAAAAAAGTCGAGTTCAACACCAGTTTTTTACTGGATGAGCAGACCTTGCCCGGTGATTTGCAGGAACTTGAAGTAGGTTCGGTGGCCCCATGGGGAGGCGGTATTGTCCAGCGCACCCCCGTCGGTCAATTGCGCCAGCTCAAGCTGGAGATAACAACCGAGTCGATTGTTGAAACAGACTATCAGGACATCCGCCGGATATCCATGATCATGACCAACAGTGGGCCGGTGCTGGCCTATCTGACCGATGACGGTATGTTGCGCATCCAGCGCATGCTGTCACGGCGCAACCTGCTTACCGGCCAGGTGACAACCACAGTCACCGGCGGATCGCTGCAGCTTGATTTGATGCAGCGTGGCATGCCCCGGTGGCTTGACCTGTCCGGCCGTGGTGATACAGCTTTTCTAGCCTGGACAGACGGTCATCTGATGCGAATCGACAGTCGCAACCTGAACCTCCTGACGGTGGCCGAGGAACTCAGCCTGATACCTTCTGGTGATGCAACCTTGACGGCACTTTCTTTCCTGATCGGCCGCACCACTCTGGTGGCCGGGGACTCGCAAGGGCGGTTAAGCGCTTGGTTCCGGACCCGACCTGAAGGCACAGGCACTTCGGATGGCAGCAAGTTAACCTTGGTCCATGATCTTGGTCAGGGGCCTGATGCGGTTGTCGCTCTCGCTCCTTCCACCAGAAGCCGGCTTTTAGCGGCTGGTTATGCCGATGGCACGGTACGTACCTATCACGTTACCAGTGACCAGTTGCTGGTTGAAGAAAAGGCCGGGCAAGGGGCCGTTGCTGCCATTGCCCTGGCGCCGCGCGACAATCTGCTTACTGCGCTGGTGCCGAGCGGTCTGATGGGGTGGCATCTGGACAATAAGCATCCGACGGCGACCTGGAAAACCCTGTTTGGTAAGGTGCATTACGAAGGGATGAATGAGCCCGGCTACGTCTGGCAATCAACCGGCGGAACCGATGATTTTGAACCTAAATACAGCCTGGTGCCCCTGATCTACGGTACGCTTAAGGCGACCTTTTTTTCCCTGTTGTTCGGCGTCCCCGTGGCGCTGCTGGCAGCCATTTACACCAGTGAATTCCTTGAAGATAAACGCGTCAAAGCCCAGGTCAAACCACTGGTGGAGCTGATGGAAAGTCTGCCCACGGTCGTATTGGGATTTCTTGCGGCCCTGGTCTTTGCCGTTTTTGTCGAGGAAGAAACAGCCGGAGTCCTGGCAGCCTTTTTTACCGTTCCTTTGTGTTTTTCCCTGGCGGCTTATCTGTTTTTGTTGCTGCCGATCGATAAATTCGTCCGTTTTTCGCATTATCGCTTCTATATTATTGCCTTTCTGTCACTCCCCATGGGGATTGTAACGGCCGATCTGTTGGGTCCAGTACTGGAAAACATTCTTTTTGCAGGTGATATCAAGGCATGGTTGGACGGCCAGATCGGTACCGGCACCGGTGGCTGGTTTTTGTTGTTCCTGCCCCTGGTCAGCACTGTATTGATCGTTATTTACGGCTTGTTCGTCAATCCCTGGCTGCGCAATAAAACCGCAGGGCTAACGCGTTTTGCTACGGTGATGGCGGAAATCGCCAAATTTGGTTTCGGTATTGTCATTGTTGTTGCTGTTTCCTGGTTGATCGCCGCCAGCCTGACCCTGGCAGGGATTGATGTCCGTGGTGATTTCCCCTTTACCGGTCAGATCATGGGAACCTATGTTCAGCGCAATGCGCTGATTGTCGGTTTTGTTATGGGCTTTGCTATTATTCCGGCAGTTTACACCATAGCCGAAGATGCTCTTTCAAGTGTTCCTGAACATTTACGCTCCGGGTCTCTTTCGGCCGGGGCCAGCCCCTGGCAGACTGCTATCCGCATTATTATTCCGACCGCCGCCAGCGGTCTTTTTTCAGCGGTGATGTTGGGGCTTGGTCGGGCGGTCGGTGAAACCATGATCGTGCTGATGGCGACCGGCAATACTCCGGTGATGGAAATGAATGTTTTTAACGGATTCAGAACTTTGTCGGCCAATATTGCGGTCGAATTGCCGGAGGCCGTCATCTACGGCACCCATTTCCGCATCCTGTTCCTGGCTGCCCTGACCCTGTTCCTGCTGACCTTTACGATCAATACGATTGCTGAGGTGATCAGGCAACGTTTCAGAAAAAGAGCATTTCAGCTCTAACGCTGATAGCGATTAGTACAAAAGGAAACCCCCCGGCTTTGCCGGGGGACCCTAAAAGTTTGACAGTTCCGGGAGTAATTTGAAAGCCTCCCCTCTGTGAACCGCTCAAAGTTTACAGAAAAGGAGGCTTTCGATGAACAACATACAAAGCTTAAGTCATTCAGTATGGGACTGCAAGTATCACATTGTTTGGATACCGAAGTGCCGTCGGAAAGTTCTTTATGGCCGAATCCGGCAGAATCTCGGGGAAGTGATACGAGAACTGGCTCGGCAACGTGAGAGTCTGGTGTTGGAAGGCCATTTGTGTGCTGACCATGTTCATGTGTATGTCGCGATCCCGCCCAAGTTTGCGGTAGCTCAGGTCGTCGGTTACATCAAAGGGAAGAGTGCGATATATATCGCTCGGACATTTGGAGGTCGGACCCGGAACTTTACCGGGGAGCACTTTTGGGCCAGAGGTTATTTTGCCTCGACCGTAGGCCGAGACGAAGAAGTGATCCGCAATTACATCCGGAATCAAGAGCGTGAAGATAGCAGAGTCGACCAATTGAAACTGCTCAGCTAGCCGCCTTCAGGCGGCCCAAGGTTTAAACCCACCGCTTTGAGCGGTTCACAAATAAAGCCCCCGGCTTTGCCGGGGGATATTTACTTTGCTTAGCTGAAGGTACGGCATTACGAGTATGGAAACAGACTTGAATACAGGCAGTAACAATAAGCAGCAGCAACCGTCAGTACGGCTGTGGCGCCGTCAGGGGGGTGGTACCTCGGTAGCTTCTCTGGGTCAGCCGATGGTCTGGCTGGCTGGTGGCATGCTGGCGCTGTGCGTTGTCATGATTATCGCGTTGGTTCTGCTGGTGGTCGTGCGTGGTATGGCAACTTTCTGGCCCGGGCCGGTGACCAGTTATCACACCGTGAACGGTCAGGTGGTTGCCGGTGAGGTGACTCGCTCCGGTTCTTATCAACCGCGATCGGAACTGATTGAGGCTTTGCCGGCAGCGTACCGTGAACGGGCCGAAAAGATGCTGGCAGAGAACGAAGGCATTGCTGAACGCGTGTTGGTTCGAACCGGTAATTATGAGATCGACAACAGCCACTTCACCTGGGTGAGTGATTACACGATTGAGCGCATCGAAAAGCCGGAATGGTTTGTGGTCATGGAGCGCATGACCTGGGGGCGCTTTTACGGAGTTCCTGCGGCCTTTTACCTCGATGGCGAACAGATTGCCGATACCCCGGCCACGGTCTGGCAGGAGTATGAACGCTATCACGACGAGATCCGCAAGCGTTGGAAGCAGCGACGGTCACTGGAAAGTGAAGAAGTCGGCAAAATCAACCATCAGCAGGAAAGTGCTCGTCTTGACTTGCGCAGTTTTGAGATAGCTGCGCAGCAGGCGCGTATTGATCATGGCGTGCGCTCTGAAGAGTTTCGTCAGGCCCAGGCTGCCTTAGAACGCCAGCAAGCGATTTATCAGCAAACAGACGCCAGGCTTGAAGAACAGTATGAAGAAATTCGTAAACAGATCGCCGAGCTCAACCGTGAAAATGATCGTTATCAGATCAAAATGGTGACGGTTGATGGCCAGGAAAAGACCATGGGCCTGGCCGAAGTGGTGCGGGCCTATCCCGCCAATCAGCTTTCCCTGCTTGAGCGTATCGGCGTTTATCTGGATCGCTGGTTGGAGTTTCTCCTCGACGACCCACGGGAGGCCAACAGTGAGGGTGGGGTCTTCCCCGCCATCTTTGGAACTGTCGTTATGACCCTGATCATGGTCGTGTTCGTAGTGCCTTTCGGTGTACTGGCAGCTTTGTATCTGCGTGAGTATGCCAAGGCCGGCCCACTGGTCAGTGTTATTCGCATTGCTGTTAACAATCTGGCCGGGGTGCCCAGCATTGTCTATGGGGTTTTTGGCCTGGGGTTCTTCTGTTATTTGGTCGGTGGTACCGTTGATCAATTGTTTTTCAGTGAAAAACTGCCCAATCCGACCTTTGGTACCGGCGGTATTCTCTGGGCCAGTCTGACCCTGGCCCTGTTGACCCTGCCGGTGGTTATCGTTGCCACCGAAGAAGCTTTAGCAGCGGTACCCGGCTCCATGCGTGAAGGGTCTTATGCTTCAGGTGCGAGCAAATGGCAGACGATCCAGCGCATTGTGTTACCCCGCGCGATGCCGGGGATCATGACCGGCATGATTCTCGCTATGGCGCGCGGCGCTGGTGAAGTCGCACCGCTGATGCTGGTCGGCGCAGTCAAATTGGCACCGGAACTACCGATCGACAGCATTGCTCCCTTTGTCCATCTGGAGCGCAGTTTCATGCACCTGGGTTTCCATATTTACGACCTGGGGTTCCAGAGTCAGAATAGTGAAGCAGCAATCCCCATGGTGTTTACCACAACCTTACTGCTTATTCTGATCATTACCCTGCTTAACGTCGGCGCCATCTGGTTGCGTAATCGGTTGCGGCGCAAATTTGTGGTCAGTGCGGTTTAACTTATTTTTAAGAAGAGGCAGGTTTGATGGCAACAACAGATATAACAGGAACCACCCATAACGGTAACGGCGCCGCCGCTGATCCGTCCTATGCCGAGCGCAGAAAGCGCGGGCGTTTGCAGGAGATTGCCGCGGGCAAATGGTTCCCGCCGGTGGTCGATAAACAACTGGATCGGGAAGAGGCGGTTTTGAGTGTGGAGGATTTCTGCCTCTGGTACGGCAAAGCCCAGGCGCTTTTTGATGTATCGATGAAGGTGCCCAAATCCAAGGTCACTGCCCTGATCGGTCCATCAGGGTGCGGCAAATCAACCTTGCTGCGCAGCGTCAATCGCCTGAATGATCTGGTTGATTCGGTGCGCATTAGTGGTGAAATGAAGCTTTACCAGGATTCTATCTACGCCAGGGGGGTGGATGTTATTGAGCTGCGCAAGCGCATGGGGATGGTGGCACAGAAGCCGAACCCCTTTCCCATGTCGATCTATGAAAATGTTATCTATCCGTTACGGATTGACGGTATCCGCGATCGTCGCATTCTTGATGAGGTTTGTGAAAAATCACTGCGCGGCGCCGCTCTCTGGGACGAGGCCAAGGATCGTTTGCAACAGAGCGCCCTCGGGCTGTCCGGTGGTCAGCAGCAGCGCCTCTGCGTTGCCCGTGCCATTGCTTCCGAACCGGAAATGCTGTTGATGGACGAACCCTGCTCGGCCCTTGATCCGATAGCTACCGGGAAAATTGAGGATTTGATCGATCAGTTACGAGGCGAATACACCATTCTGATTGTCACCCACAATATGCAGCAAGCCGCCCGGGTCAGCGATTACACCGCTTTTATGTATCTTGGTCAACTGGTGGAATACGGTGCCACAGCATCACTGTTTAAAAAGCCGCAGCTCAAAGAAACCGAAGATTATATTTCCGGGCGTTTTGGTTGATGGACGTCTCCGGTTATGGAAACTGTCAACTATTCCATGTTGGGTTTTTCCAACACCCCTATGACATTAAAAAACAAAGGAGAAAAAAACAATGATCAGATTCAGAAATATCATGCCGATGATGATGCTTGTCCTGGCGGCTGTTGTCACTATCGGTTGCGCCGCCAGAGATCTTGACGCTGCTAATCATGGCACAAACTATGACCGCCCCGGTTATGTGACCGCCGTTGAAGATGGTCGCCTATGGGTTTTTATCGCCGGCAGCAAAGAAGCGCAAGCTTACACCGCTGACAAAAGTAAACCGGCCAAACATGTGGTACGTCCCGGTGCCGGGCCGAACCGCATGACCATCCGTTCCCCTGAATTCGAAATAATTGATGGTTATCTGATGTGGAAACCAGGTTTTGTCACAGCAGTTCAGGATGGTCGCCTGTGGGTGTTCAAAGAAGGAACCAAAGAGGCGGATGCCTACATCGCCGCCAAGAGTAAACCGGCCAAACATGTGGTACGCCCCGGCGCAGGTCCTAATGGCATGACGATCCGTTCCCCGGAATTCGACATTATTGATGCGTATCTGGCAACCAAGTAATTTTAGACTGATATGGCTCCATGAGCCAATGAGAGAGTTATGACTCAGATTTTTTTCCGAGAGATCAAACGCCTGAAAACCCTGCTCCTCGAGCAGGGTGAAGCGGTGGAAGAACAGGTCAAGCTGGCAAAACAGGCCCTGCTGGGTATGGATTTGAAACTGGCCGAAGAGGTTATTGCTAATGATGATGCCATTGATCAGCGCGAGGTTGATCTGCAGGAGGAGTGCTTCAAGTTATTGGCGCTACACCAGCCGGTGGCAGTAGACCTGCGCTTTCTTGTCGCGGTGCTTAAATTCAATAATGACCTGGAACGTATCGCTGATCTGGCCGGCAACGTTGCCAAGCGCACGATCAAAATGCAGGAACTTGGTGATACTGATTTGGTGTATGATTTTGCTGAAATGGCTGCCCTCGCCCGGCAGATGCTGCATCAGGCGATGGCCGCATTGGTGGATATTGATGCCGAGGCTACGGCGGATGTGTTCATTCTTGAAAAAAGTCTCAACCGTCTGCACAAGGCCAACTCCAATATTATCCGACAGGCGCTGAAAAAGAGCCCGGAGCGGGCTGAATCGCTGGTTCATCAACTGGTCATCTCCAGAAATATGGAGCGCATCGGGGATCTGGCGACCAATCTGGCCGAAGAGGTGATCTATGTCGCCCGTGGCGAAATCGTTCGCCACAGCGATTCTCCCCTGTAGAGCGCATCTTTTTGCCCTCCGGCCTCGGAGGATCAGGGTGATATGACGATCAAAGGGCGACCCCGTTTACATTACGGGACCGCCCTTTGTTGGTTTTGGAGCCTTAAGAAAAAATCAGCAACGATTCAGTGCATGATGTCGATGCCGAAAAACGCGGGATTAAACATCAGCATCATCAGGACAATGATCTGAATCAGAATAAAGGGGATCACCCCGCGATAGATCTGTACCGTCCTCACCCCCGGTGGAGCAACTCCTTTTAAGTAAAACAGACTGAAGCCGAAGGGCGGGGTCAGAAATGATGTTTGCAGATTCATGGCAATCAGAATGGCAAACCATATCGGATTGATGCCGATGGCTTCGGCTATCGGAACCAGGATCGGAACAATAATATACGAGATTTCAACAAAGTCGATGAAGAAGCCGAGCACCAGGATGGCAATCATTGACAGGATGATAAAGCCCCATTTTTCTCCCGGTAGGCCGAGCATAAAGGACTCAACAATTTCTTCACCACCGGTATAAGAAAAAACCATGGAGAAGGCCGTCGCGCCAATCAGGATGCCGAAAACCATCGCGGTAACGTTGACGGTTCCAAGGGCGGCTTCATGGAGCATTTTAAAGGAAAAGGAGCGATAGAGCAGCGCCAGTACTATTGCACCGATACAGCCGACTGCAGAAGACTCCGTCGGGGTTGCTATCCCGGTGAAAATCGACCCCAGCACCAGTATAATCAGAATCAGTGGCGGCGCTACTGCCAGCAGAGCGTTAAAGACCTGCTTCGTTTTGCTTTCTTTACTTTGAATCTCAACCGGAGGGGCAATGTCTTTTATGAAAAAAGCAGCGATCAGGATGAATAAAATATAGCCAACCACCAGGGCGAGGCCGGGAAACAGTGCTGCTTTAAAGAGATCACCGACCGGCAGTTGAAAAACATCGCCCAGAATAATCAGAATAATTGAGGGTGGGATAATCTGCCCCAGGGTTCCGGCCGCGCAGATTGTTCCTGTCGCCAGTTCCTTATTGTAGCCGTATTTCAGCATGACCGGCAGTGAGATAACCCCCATGGCGACAACACTGGCACCGACAACCCCGGTTGAGGCGGCGAGCAGGGTTCCGACGAGAATGGTGCTGATCGCCAACCCTCCCCGAACCTCTCCGAACAGAAAGCCCATCGATTCAAGCAGGCGCTCGGCCAGCCTGGTTTTTTGCAGTACGATCCCCATGAAGATAAACAATGGAACGGCCATCAGGATGGTGTTTTGCATAATGGAAAAAATGCGGAAGGGCATAAACCCGAACATATCCTTGCCGATAGTAAAGCCTTGCAGAATGGTTCCACCGTACTGCAGTGACTCGACTATTCCACCGATCATCGCAAAAAAGACCGAGACCGCACCGAAGGTAAAAGCGACCGGAAAACCGAGCAGCAACATCACCAGGGCCGCAAAAAACATGATAATACCAACCATGTTACACCTCCATCGACGAGCGCGAATGGGCCCGGTAACGGTTGATGTTCTTGATGATGAAGCCGAGGTTGATGAACAGCAGCAGGTAGAATGACAGAGGAATCATTGCCTTGATCAACCAGCGATAGGGCAGGCCGCCGGGATCACCGCTCCCTTCACCACTGCGGTATGATTCCAGGACAAATTCTGTCGATCCGGTTGCAATCAGAAGTGAGATCGGAATCAAAAACACCACGGCACCAAACAGGTTGATCAGTGCCTGGGTCTTTGGCTGCAGCCGATCATAGATGACATCGACCCTGACATGGCCATCCTCTTTTAAAGCATATGAGATGCCGAACAGAATAATCAGGGAGAAAAAATGCCACTCAAGCTCCTGCATGCCAATGGAACCACTGCGGAAGAAATAGCGCATCACGACATTGTAAAAAACATTTAACATCATGATAACCATCAGGATTCCACAAAAGTGACCGATCCAGTCGGCAAACTTGTCGAAATAATATTCCGCCTTTAAAAGCATTTTCGTTCCTTAGGGTACAGGCAATGAGTCAGACAAGAAAGACACCGCCTTTTATTGTCTGGTCAAGAAGTCCAAAAGAAAAAGCGGTGCCGGATGATTGTTTAAGTAGTGTGTGTTTGCAGCCGGGGGCTGATTGACAAAGCCTTGATGAGATAAAAGTGGCCTTGGGTAACAGTAAATCAACCGTTACCCAAGGCGTTGGTTTATCAGACTAAAGATTGTCTTTCAGGTAGTCAAAATCAGAGATCTGGGTCCAGACCCGTGCTTTTTTCTGATACTCCGCTTGTGATTCCATCGTTTCTTTAAACAGTGGGTACTCGTCGGACATCTGTTTGAGCAGCTTCTGGTTGGCAACTTTCATTGCATCGATGATATCCTTGGAAAAGGTTTTAACCTTGATGTGGGGAAATTCTGTTGCGATAGCTGCCCAGGCAACAGCGCTTTCATGATAGTTCTGGGCATACATGTCGTATGCTGCTGTGCGCATGGCGACCCGTAATATCTCCTTGTAGTTTTCCGGCAATGCTTCAAAGGCTTTTTGGTTGACCAGGTACTGCAGTTCGGTAGCCGGCTCGTGCCAGCCGGTGTAGTAATAGGGCGCAACCTTGTGGAAGCCCATTTTAATATCCATTCCCGGACCGACCCATTCAAGGGCATCAATGGTCCCACGCTCCAGGGCAGTATAAAGCTCGCCCGGTGCTATGTTGGTGACCACGGTGCCCAGTTCCGCCAGAACCTCTCCGGCAAAACCTGGTATGCGCATTTTCAGGCCCTTGAGGTCGTCCAGGGTATTGATCTCCTTGCGAAACCAGCCACCCATCTGATTGCCGGTATTGCCTCCCGGAAAGGAATACATATTGTGTGGTGCGTAAGCTTTCTGCATCAACTCCATGCCGCCACCATAATAAAACCAGGCATACTGCTCAGGCGCCGTCATGCCAAAAGGCATGGTGGTGAAGGGGAGCAGATTAATGTCTTTGCCTTTCCAGTAATAAGAAGCGGTGTGGGCCATTTCGTACTGGCCGGCCTTCACCATATCGAGGACACCAAAAGGAGATTTGTGCCGGTTGGCCGAATCGATACGAATGATAAAGTTCCCATCGCTCATCTTTTCGACCATCTGGGCCATGCTTTCAACCGAAGTGGTAAAGGGGTGCAGGGTTTGGCCCCAGGTCATCGCCAGCTTCCACATAACCTTTTCGTCAGCTGCATGTGCATTCAGGGCAACGGCAGCAAACAGCACCAGCATCGTGAGTATTTTCTTCCAGTTTTTCATCCTCGACTCCTTGTCCTTGGTAAGAGGTGCTCTCAAATATTGTTATAAATCAGAGAGTAAGATCACAAGCTACCAGATTATTTATGAAAAACTCAAGAGATAACTTCTTTTTTTATTGCTTATCCAATAAAGAAAAGGGGTCAGTAAAAAGCGGTTTAAATATAGATCATTTGGTTTAGCCAATAATAATCGGGACAGCTGAACAGGGGAAATCTATGCCTCTTTGAACCCTACTGTGATCATCGCGGCTAGTAAGTGTGGCGAATGATTTCACCATCAATCATGTAAAGCACATCTTCGGCAATGTTGGTGGTCAAATCAGCGATACGTTCAAGGTGGCGGGACAGGGAAAGGTATTCAATCAGAGCGTCGAGCTGCTCAGGGTGCTGGCGGATCTGATCCTTGACCAGGCCGTAATTGTCTTTGTGCATAGCGTCGACTTCATCATCGAGATGGCAGACTTCCCGGGCCAGTTTCATATCCAGATTGACCAGAGAGTCGAGACTTTTTTTCAGCATGCTTTCGACTTTTTCCGCCATGGCAAACAAGGCAAATGGTACGGGCGCCGGTTTTAAGGCTGCCAGACCGCGGGTGCGTTGCGCAATATTAACCGACAGGTCAGAGATCCGTTCAAGATCGTTGTTGATCTTCAGCACCGAGACAATAAAGCGCAGATCAATGGCCACTGGTTGATGCAGCGCCAGAATTTTCAGACACTCCTCCTCAAGATCAACCTCCATCTCGTTGACTTCGGCATCCCGTTCAATAACGGCCTGTGCGAGGCTGGTGTCCATCTCCTCGAGGGAGTGAATCGCCTGATGAAAGCTCTCTTCCACTACCGCTGAAAGGGTAAGAATGCGTTTTTTCAAGTCCTCAATCTGCCTTTGGAGATACTGGGGCATGCTTTAATCCTCTTGGTTGGGAATGTTTTTTGGAGCCAGGTTGGTACTGGGTGCAAAGTTGTTGCCCGATTCAGCTTTCAGTGGAATCTGCAGGGAAAAGGTGCTCCCTTCGCCGGGCTTGCTGGTGACCGTTACCTCGCCACCATGGGCCTGGGCAATATGTTTGACAATAGCAAGGCCTAGTCCGGTTCCACCAAGCTTGCGGCTACGCGCTTTGTCGGCGCGATAAAAGCGTTCAAACAGGCGTGGCAGGTGGACCTTGTCGATGCCGCACCCCCAGTCACGGACACTGATGATGGTTTTATTATCGCCATGAGTTGCTTCAATCAGCACCTTGGCTTGCTGCGGACTGTACTTGATGGCGTTGCTGAGCAGGTTGATCAACGCCTGTTCCAGCAGCGGGGCGTTGATCGGGATGTGAAGAGCGGGGGGGCAGACAGGCTCAATATGCACCTGTTTCTCAGCGGCCAGATTGGCACAGGCCTGAACCGCAGCGTTGATGACAGTGGTGAGGCTCATGGTGGTGAGGGGGAGTTCCTGCTGGTCACTGTCCTGTTCAATGCGGGCAAGGATCAGCAGATCATCAATAATGTCGTTGAGGCGGTCGGCCTGACGCATCATGATCTCAAGAAACTGCGTGGCGCTGTCCGGATCGGCAATGGCACCTTCCTGCAGGGTTTCGACGAAGCCCTTGATGGCGGTGATGGGTGTTTTCAGTTCGTGAGACACGTTAGCAACAAAGTCGCGGCGGACATTTTCCAGCCGCCGTAACCGGGTGACATCATTGAGAACAATCAGGGCGCCAAGTTCCTGTCCAGATTCTCCGCGCAACAGGGAACCGTGAGCCTGGAGATAGAGATCTTCGCTGCCATGCAGGATAATATCGCCCTCAACCGGATCACGCGCTGAAAGGGCCCGACGAACAAAGCGCTGCAGGTCGGCTTTACGGATGGCCTCCTGAATACTGCGCCCCTTGACCTCTTCAGGAGAGACACCAATCAGTGTCGCGGCGGCTTGGTTTATGCGGATGATGCGTTCGCTGGTGTCGACTGCCAATACCCCTTCGACCATGCTGGCCAGTACCGCTTCCTGTTCGTTGTGCTGACGCACCACGGTGCGTATGCGCTGGTCAAGTTCGTAGGCCGTGGTGTTCATAGCTGTCGCCAGGGCAGCAATTTCTTCAGAGCCGCGCACCCGCAAACGCTCGGTCAGTTCGCCGCGGGCAAAGCGTTCTGCGCCCCGGCGCATCTCTTCTAACGGGCGGCTGATGCGACGACTGATATAGGTACCGATCAAGGTCGCAATCAGCATCACAACCAGACCACTGATGACGATCTGCCGATAGACAATGCCAAGGGTCTGATCAATCGTGGTGACCGGTAACGCAGCCCGAACGACGCCAAGCAGTTGGTCCTGATTCTGTACCGGAATCGCGACGTACATCATGTTTTTATGGATGGTGTTGCTGTAACGGGTGGCTTGTCCGATCTTGCCGGTCAGGGCGATAGCAACTTCCGGCCGCAGGGCGTGGTTCTCCATGCGCTCGGGGATCTCCAGTGAGTCAGCAAGAACAGCCCCGGATGGCAGGATAAAGGTAAAGCGGGTTTTTGTCTCTTTGCCAAGACGGATGCTCAATTCGTCGAGGCGATCGCTGTGGTTAAGGGCGAAGGAATCGGCAATCTGGAGAGCTGCGAGTCTGGCACGGGCCTCCAGTCCGGCTGCCGTTTCTTCAAGGTAAAAGTTATTTAAGTTGCGCGCAAAAAGCCAGGTCAGCAGCAACAGGGTGAGCAGGATAAGGAAAAAAAATGCCGGCAGGATCTGCCATACAAAACGCAGACGCATCATAGATCCTTGAAACGGTAGCCGACACCGCGAACGGTCTCGATGATTTTTCCGGCAGGCCCAAGTTTTTTGCGCAGGCCAACAATCTGGACATCGACGGCGCGATCGGTCACTGAATAATCGTCCCCACGTACCGCATTGACAATCTGATAACGGGTAAAAACCCAGCCGGGACGGCGGGCGAGCAGATAGAGAACGCGGAATTCGGTAAAGGTAAGATCGACTTCTTGGCCATCGACCAGCACCTCATTGCGGCCGGGGTGGATGCTGATCGAGCCGATGTGCAACGATTCGCTCTCATCTGTGGCACTCTCATTGTCGCGTTCGCGGCGACGCAGCACCGCCTTTAAGCGTGATGACAACACCCGTGGGCTGAAGGGCTTGGTCACGTAGTCGTCGGCACCGAGCTCGAGCCCGGTGACGATGTCGTGTTCTTCTCCCTTGGCGGTGAGCATGACAATGGGGACAGCAGCGGTTGATCTGGCGCTTTTTAAAGCACGGCAGACGTCCAGCCCATCAATCCCCGGCAGCATCAGATCGAGGACGATCAGATCAGGGCTCTCAGCGCGGGCGGCATTCAAACCCTCTTCCCCGGTCTGCGCACAGGTGACCTTGAATCCTTCTTTGATCAGGTTATAGTGCAGCAGCGCGATGATATCTTCCTCATCTTCAATGACCAGAATATGTTCTTTCCCCATGGCACCTCCAAGTGCGTCATTTTCTCTTAATTCCCGAACAATTACTATCGTACTGTTAGGGTTTGATGAGCTTTACGGAAAAAGGATAAATATAAAATTGATTCTTGACTGGTTCGATAGGGCTTGCCCTGGTTAAGCAGGAAACGCTAAAAACGATTCAGGTTCGCTTATTTTAAGCAGGGTCGAAGTGGTGTTGCCAGAAAAAAAGCAGATCGTTTTCAACCAACGAAAGAGGGTTTTTTATGTCTGGACTACAGTACGGGCTGATCTATGGAGCTTTTTTGGCCTATGTCGCCGCAGTGTCCCTTTATTTGTGTCATTTTTGCTGGGGTCGGACCTGGTTGTGGCGTAGCGCTTTTGCCATGGTAGTATCAGGTTTTGTACTGCAGACCTTATGCTTGGCAGTGCGTTGGATCATCGCCGGCTATCTGCCGATCACCAATCTATTCAACACTCAGTTCTTTTTTAGCTGGTGTCTGGCAGCGACCTATCTCTACGTCGAACTGCGTTATCGGATTCACGGTGCCGGTCTGTTTGTCATGCTCTGCTGTCTGCTGCTGTTTGCTAGTGTGCTGACCCGTAATTCGGCTATCCCCATGCTGATTCCGGCGCTTGACACCCCCCTGTTTACCCTGCATGTCACCACCTCGTTTGCCGGCTACGCTTTTTTTGCCATGGCATTTTCCATGGGGGTTCTTTATCTGTTCCAGCGCTGGGTCGGCAGTTCCCTGCTGCCGGAACTGAAGCTGCTACGTAAAATTAACGAGGAGGCGGTTTTTCTTGGTTTCTGTCTGTTTACCTTGTGTCTGATCTTTGGTGGTATCTGGGCCTATGTTGCCTGGGGGTATTATTTCTCCTGGAATATCAAGGGAATCTGGTCAAGTCTGGTGTGGCTGTTTTACGGCGGCATGTGTCACGCCAAATTCGTGCGGCGCTGGCAGGGCAGCGGTTATGCTATCTTCTCGATCGTCGGTTTTATTCTGGTTCTTTTTACCTATATCGGGATTGGTGTGCTGCTCAGCAGTAACCATCCCCTGACCTGACGGAGGTGACGATGTCAAAAAATCCTTCATGGGTTGGGAGCCTGTGGTCGCTGCTCTGTTCATTGAAGCTGGCGATTGTTCTGGCCAGCTGTGCTACCCTTATGGCCGTTGGTGGCTCACTGCTGATGCCGGCAAACCCGCAGGTGTTTAATCCCCTGGATCAGATGATTCTCAGGGACTGGCTGGTCGAGGTTGCTCCCCAGGCCCCCAGTCTGACCTGGTGGGTAGCGGTGGCGGCAGTGCTGGTGCTGCTGCTTGGGTTAAACACCCTGTGCTGCGTGATTGACTGGCTGGTGCATCTGCGCTCGCGCTGGCGCAAAACTGGAGAATATCTGATCCATTTCGGATTTTTTCTGATTGTCTGCGCTTTTTTGTGGGGGAACCTGGCTGGTTATCGCGCCGATGGACAACCGATCTTTGTCGGTCAGAGGGTTGAGTTGCCCCCTTACGGTTTTGTTCTCAAGCTTGAGGAGGTGAAGCCGCTGTCAGGCCCCGGAGGTCGCGTCATGGAGATGGCCAACACCCTGGCCCTCTATCGTGGTGATGAACTGCTAAAACGGGTCGAGACGCGGGCTAATCACCCATTGACCTGGGGTGGATTGGTGGTGATTCCGGCGAATGCCGGCCAGATCATGATGGGGGGGCAGCTGCGCACCTATAGTCTGATGACCGTCAACTACGATCCCGGTGCCAATCTAGCCCTGGCGGGATCTATCGCCATGGGGTGCGGGGTGCTGGTGGCAATGTTATCCTTCTATCGCAAGCGCTCCAGCGGCGATCATCCCGACATTGAATAATCTTGGTCGGACCCCTCCAACCGGCGATTACAGTCACTTTAACGCGGGAGAAACACGATGAACAAACAAAAGAGCCTGTTCCTGTCCATTCTGGCCGTGTTCGTTTTTTTCATGAACGGTGCTCTGCTTGCGGCCCAGGAGTCCGATCCGATTGCGGTTGAGGTCGGTGGAGTGGGAACTAATCCGCTGACCGGTTCAGCGGCGGTGTTACTTTATGCGAAAGCGGAGAATCTGGTATTACCGATTTTTATCGGCAGCGCCGAAGCCGGTGCCATCAGCCGCTATCTGGATGGGGTGCGCACCCCGCGGCCGATGACCCATGATCTGATCAGCAATCTGCTGGATGTGTTTGCCGGCCAGCTTGAGGAGGTGATTGTCAGCGACTTTCGTGACAGCACCTACTTCGCCTTGCTGGTTATCCGCCTTGAGGATAAGGTGATTCGGGTTGATGCGCGTCCGAGTGATGCCATTGCTGTGGCATTGAAACAGGGTGTGCCGATTGTTGTCGAACGCAAGGTGCTTGAAGCCCTTGGCTATCGGCATGATGGCGACGAATTGGTGCCGCCGACTTCAGAAGAGATTCCACCCACCGAGTGGATTTAAGGGAAAAAGCATATGAACTGGGCCGTATTATTTACCGCCGGATTGATTGGTTTGAAGCTGGCGATTCCCGGTATTATGTCCCCCGATTCCCCCACCCACGGAGTGGATTTAAAGGGATGAATATAAGAACTGGGCAGTTTTACTTGCCGTTATAAAATAGTCATTGACATGGAAACTCAGAGGTCTATATTGTGCATATACACAAAACCTTAAGGAGGTTTCTATGAAAATCTGTTTTCCGGTACAGAATGATCAAGGTCTTGACAGCAAAGTGTTTGGCCATTTCGGTTCAGCACCACAATTTGTTGTGGTCGACAGTGAGACCCGTGAGGTCGGGCAGGTGATCAACCGTGACCTCAATCATCAGCATGGCTCCTGCAGCCCCCTCAAGGCTCTGGGTGGTCAGCAGGTTGATGCTATCGTTGTAGGTGGTATTGGTGGCGGTGCCCTCATGGGGCTACGCCGTGCCGGTATGAAGGTTTATCAGGCGTCAGCTGCCCGGGTAGTCGACAATCTGGATCTGCTGGCAAATAATCAGTTGAATGAAATTGGTGACGACATGGTGTGCAGCTCCCACGGTCATGGTCAGGGCCAAGGTCACGGACACGGTCATGGGCACGATCATTCCCACAGTTGTTGTCACTGATTGTTAGCGTTTTCAATGCGCTGGCGGCTATCCGTTCGTTGGATAGCCGCTCTTTTTAAGGAGCAACATGTCACCTCGTCCTAAAAAACATCGCCACTGTTCCTGCCCGCACCGTCCAACCTTCGCCTCGGTGTATAAACCTGCCGGTATCTCAATGAAGGATCTGTCGCCGGTGCTGTTGCCGGCGGATGAACTCGAGGCCTTGCGTTTGTGTGACGGGCTGGGGTTGACCCAGGAGGAAGCGGGAGAAAAAATGGGTATTTCCCGAGGTACCGTCCAGAGATTGGTCAGCAGTGGCCGCAAAAAGCTGATCAATGCCATTGCCGCCGGGCAGGCGTTGATTATTGAAACAGCACTGGAATCGGCTTCCGGTGAAACGAGGGAATAGGATGAATGATTGTCGTGGCTGCCTGAGCTGTACGGTCTATCAGGGCGGAGAGTGCCTCAAAGGCAATGACTTCAGTGCGATAAGTGTGCAGAGCAAAGAAGCCTATCTGGATGTTGAATCTGCAAAGATACTTAAAGTTGCTGCCGAAGTTGAAGCAGAGCATTACATGGAGTGGAACCGGCTGGAAGAGTTGGTCGGCTTTTTTCAGAAGATGGATTGGCACCGGGTCGGTATCGCCAACTGTATCGGTTTAGCTAAGGAGACCGATCAGTTGGCGCGGATTCTCTCACGCCACTTTGAAGTATTCACGGTCTGTTGCAAAAACAGTGGCATTGATAAAGTTGATTACAGTATGCCCCGTATCAAGCCTGATCGTTATGAAGCCAGCTGCAATCCGGCCGGGCAAGCCTTTGTCTTAAAAGACAACCGCACCGATGTCAATATTATCGTCGGCCTCTGTGTCGGTCACGATATGCTGTTCAACCAATACTCCCACGCACCGGTTACCACGTTTGCGGTCAAAGACCGGGTCCTCGCTCACAACCCCCTCGGGGCTATTTATTCCGGCTATTGTCTGCGTAAGCTGACGGGGTAGGTATAAACACTACAGCCTGTTTTTCTGCAGCAGCAGAATACGTGAGTTGTGGGTGGCGAGGATCTTGAAGCCGTATTGTCGGCAGATAAAGTTGAAGGAATTCAGGTGATAGAAACTGACATGGGTCGGGTCGGTTTTATAATACCAGGTGCGAAAATCGATCTGTTCATGCCACAGTTCGGTCATGATAAAAAGGTATCCCTGTGGCAGCAACAGCGCTGTCAGGCGTGACAGTTCGGTGGCCGGGGAGTGAAAATGCTCGAAACACTCGGTGGCAAAAATAAAATCAAATAGCTGTTGTGGATATTCTGGAAAAAAAATGGGATCATAGTTATGGCAGGGAAACCCTTCTCGCTCCAGCAGGACGCTCAGGGTTGGACCGGGGCCGCAACCGTAGTCGAGCCCGCGCATGGTCGGGGTCAGATAAGCCCGCGCCGGTAGAATGATCCGCTGTAAAAAGTCCACGTAACCTGGGTGATCAGGGCTGTTCTGATGAAAGGTGTAGGTCTCTCTCTCCTGCTCTAACGTGGGCAAGGCGTCGCGATCGACGAAAACCAGGTCACAAAAGCGGCAGTGCCAGTAACGACGTTTTTTGCGGGTCTCGAAGATCAGATATTTGCTGCCCGCACAGCGGCACAGCGGGCAGACTTGTGGATTTGTTGTTGTCTGGTACCGGTTACGATTCATCGGGCTCTGCAGAGAGAAGAGGTATCAGGGGCGTCCAGCAGCTTTTTCTAGCACTATTCTTGCGGGGGGGCAAGACTGTGGCGGAATGGGTAGAAAATGAGAGAGCGATCTGGTAAGAATGATGTTTAGCAGATAACGCGAGATGCTACAGTGACGGCCATGAAAAAAATCATCCTTTTTGATCATGACGGAGTGCTGGTCAATACTGAACACTGGTACTATCTGGCAAATAAAAGGGCGCTGGCGGAATTGGGAATTGACCTGCCCCTGCCGGTCTATCTGGAGTTGATGGCGGAGGGCACCAAGGTCTGGACCCTGGCCCAGGCGGTCGGAGTTGACGATCAGCAAATCGACGCTGCCCGCGCCCGGCGTGACAACTATTATCAGCAATACCTGATCACCGAAGATATCGAGATCGGTGGTGTCACAGAAACCCTCAAAGAGCTTTCCTCTGTCTGTCGTATGGCGATTGTCACCACTTCCAGACGGATAGATTTTGAGCTGATCCATCGCAACCGTCGGATAATCGACTATATGGACTTTATCCTGACGGTCGAAGATTACCCCCGTGCCAAACCCCATCCTGATCCCTATCTGAGTGCTTTGCATCGGTTCCAGGTAGCAGCGGATCAGGCTATCGTGGTTGAGGATTCCGCCCGCGGGCTCAAGTCCGCCGTGGCGGCGGGGGTTGACTGTATTGTCGTACATAATGATTTCACCGCCAGCCACGATTTTTCAGCAGCTACGCTGAAAATTGACGATATTCGTGAGTTGCCGACGGTCATGGCCGCACGTTACAAGGTAACAGACTAGTATCCTGTAACCCATAATCTATCGCATCCTGCTTGTCTTTTGACGCGTCAACGGCGTTATGACCAACGCTGATTAGTTATGGCTAGGCAGCGTCGGCCATGCTTTGTTGCCCCGCCAAAACCCGGCGCAACCTTTGCGACATTTTATGAGTTACAGGGTCCTAACTCGTGTCCATCCCGTAACTCCGGAGGTTAACCAACCTTCAACTGTTAACATGGAGATCCCATGCGGATATTTCTGATCATCTGTCTCCTGCTGCTGTCAGGTACGGTGTCGACTTCAGCGCAGGAGTTGATTCAGGTTAAACCCCTGTATACCTCCAACCTGTCCCCGGTCATTCAGGTCTATGGCCTGCCTGCGGCCGAGCCTGGTGATCTCACTGCCGTGGAGGAACTGTCAGTACAGGTTGTTGCCGAAGTGGCGAGCCATTACACTAAAGAAGATAAGGCAGCGGAATCGGTTCTGTTCGATGGCGAAACCAGCCGCGCCATTGTCTCCATTCGTTATGGTTTGGCCGAGAGGTGGGAGGTGGGTGCTGATGTGCCGATGATCTCCCATGATGGCGGTGTGCTCGACAGCTTCATTGAAGGCTGGCATGATTTCTTTGGTCTGTCACAAGGGGGACGTGACAGTGCTCGACATGGTCAAATCCGGTATGCCTATCAGCGCAATACCTCCTCCGCCCTTGATTATTCAGGTAGTAGCGGTGGTTTTGGTGATCTTTCCCTGTTTGCTTCCTATCAATTGCTCACGGCTGAACCGGCTGCACGCCGCAGTGTCGCACTGCGCGCTGGCATTAAATTGCCGACCGGCAACAGCAATCGACTGCGTAGCAGCGGTGCAATGGATGCTCATCTGCGGTTGACTGCCAGTGATGCCGAGACCTTAGGGATGTGGCAAACCACCCTGTTCGCCAGTGGCGGGGTTTTGTGGCTGGGCAAGGGGGAGATTCTGGAAGATCAACAGCGCGACTGGGTCGGCTTTGGCTCGATTGGTGTCGGCTGGCAACCACTCTCCTGGGTCGATTTCAAGCTGCAGCTTGATGGTCATACCTCCTTTTACGACAACAGCAACTTAACTCAGATTAACTCATCATCATTGCAGCTGGGTATCGGGGGTACATTGCATTTTTCCGAGCAAGTCAGCCTGGATCTGGCGGTCATCGAGGATGTTGTTGTTAGTACCGCCGCTGATGTGGTGTTCCACAGTGCCTTGAATTGGCGATTTTGAGCGTTATGATTATGACACGCCTGTTCCCCTCACCCTTTACGTCTACACCTCACGGATTCAGGAGTCAGTGAGTCTATGTTTGTAAGTGATGACGAATTACTGTGGATGTTAAGACAACTCTACGGACGAAGGTTCAAACGGGAAGAACTGATCCGTAAATTCAGTAATCGTGGCATTTCCAGTTTATTGCCATATGTTGCTGGAGTAGCAACATTCTACAACCAACTTGATGATAAGACGCAAGTTATAAAGAAAGCCGTTCGTGCTTTAGAAGCCAGGATCAATCGGGAGATTGATCCTGGCCTTTTTTCAACCACAATAGCCTTTCCTGATTTGCAACATCGGTTGGTGCCAGTCCTTATCCGCTCCATCGAGGGTGAGGATTTTTCTGCTTTGGAAAAAGGGGCGAGGGTCTTCGTGCGGCTGGAGAGTGACAGTCGTTACGTCAGGCCCGGCAGCGAAGGTTTTATTACGGAAAAACTCGATGGCTCCTCAAGGGTCCGATTTTACTTTACTGCCGGGCCCTATGGTACTGATACCTTTTCAACCGAGATTCCTGATCAGGAACTTCAGCTGTTGACCGTTGAAAACCTTATTGCCCGACATAAGGATGTTCAGGGTGTAGCGCAGTATTTTTTTAGCGATTCCTTGTTAAGGTCGATGAAATCCAGTCTTGATCCCGCCGTCTATTCTCTTACCTCAAAGCTCGCTGTTCAATTCCTGCTAGATGAGGGTTTCCTGAAGGTTGATGATGACGAGTTTGTCGGTGTTCTGGACCGGATTTTCCCCGTGCTTGCCCCCGGCTTTGATCGAGCCTACCAGGATCCGAGTCTGTTTAGTTCTCCAACCTTGTCCTGTCCGCCGTCCGAGCGCAAAGCCCACGTGTTGCGTTTGGAATTGACCACCGGCTGTGATTACAATCGTTGCACCTTTTGTTCTGAATATACTGACCTGCCGGCAGTGACCAAATCTTTCGATCAATTCAAGGACCATGTCGATCGGATTGCTGATATTGTCGGTTCAGAAAAATCACGGATCCAGCGGTTATTTATCGGTAGCGGCAATTCGTTGGGGGTGGATACCAGGTTGCTGGTGCGATGCTTAGGTTACGCAACCGACGTTTTTAAGCCCGAGAAAATTTCCCTGTATGGCCGGACAGCTTCCATTCTGGAAAAGTCCGTTGACGAATTGAACCGGCTCAAGCAAGCCGGGTTGTCCCTAGTTTACTGGGGACTGGAAACCGGTGCTGATGAGATCCTGCATTATATCCACAAGGACTGCACCCGCGATGACATGATCAAAGCGTCGAAAAAGCTGGCCGCAGTGGGTATCGAGGTGTCTGCGATGTTGATGCCGGGGGTGGGTGGCCTGAAGTTTTCGCAACAGCACGTTGAGGGAACCCAGGAACTATTGCACAATATGGACATCAAATACCTGACCCTGCTCTCGATTAACCCTTCAGAGTCTTCATTCTATGAAAGAAATATGCAATCCGAAATTGACAACCGCCACCTGACCCCCGATGAAGTCAATGCCCAGATCTACAGGCTCCTGGAAGGGCTAAATCCATTGGGGGTTCATATCGGTATGTTCACTGATGAAATTGACCAGGCCAGCAGCAATACCAAGCGATTTAACTGTCATTTTACTGAGGCTAACAAGGACATTTTATTGCGGGAATTTTGGAAGACATAGAGCAGAAAAGTTTTTGCTCCTGAAGTGATTTTGTGAATAGAACTTTGAGTCTGCCCTTCAACAGTGTAGTATGCCGGATTCATGACATTGTAAGAGTGTGATTATCATGTACAACTGGTTACTGACAAAAGTTAGTTGAAACGGCAGCGATTTGATTTTAGGTGTTTATCCGAGGCAAGTTGACAAAAGTTAGCTGAAACTATGTAGGAAAAAACTAATTATTGCTCCTGATTTAGATAACTTTTGTCATTTTAATTTTGATTCTATTTCTATTTGTTAAAAATCGAAAACAATAAAGAAAGAGACCAAGCAGACAGAGAGGAATACAAGTTTCGTTCTTCATGAGCCGGACCTTTCTGCTTTGAGATTGTTCCATTTTTAATGATCTGCTTACTATCATCCGACACCCGCTACCTGTTTTTAAACAAAACCCCTAGGTGCCCTTGGGGAACCCCATTCGCTTGTTGTTGCCTGAAACCCATCCACCCAAAATTGGCCGAAAGCCTCTGGTGGTGGATGATAAATCCTAGGGGAACTAAGACCCTATTGCAGCATAAAATGCGAGACAGCCCAAACTTTTGAATTTTGGTTGTGCTGTTGAATATTCTGAAAATTGTGATTTATAAGAAACGCCCTCGATCTGGAGATTGGGAGCGTTTCGTGTTCTACCGCAGGTGCTCTACGAGATTTATTGATCGATTAAACTTCTGTTTAAAAGGTTCCACCCCTTTTCTACTGTCAATTAACCTGGATTTTAATTCCTGTGGATTTTTGTTTTTTCAGCTTCGGCAACTCCACCCTTAAAACGCCGTGCCTATAATTGGCTTTGGCATTATTTAAATCAATCTCGGCCGGCAGTGGTATCGCGCGCTCAAAGCTGCCGTAGGCACATTCGACAACATGATAGCGACCATCCTCATGCTCTTTTTGTAGACGTTTTTCACCTCGAACCACCAACATGCTATTGACAACTTGGATATCAATCTCTTCCGGTTCAAGGCCTGGAGCCTCCAGCCGGACGATGACACATTTCTTGTCGTCTGAGACCTCGGCTGCCAAAACGCCCCAACCAGAGCTACGGCGGGCAAGTTCGTGCTGCTCTTTTTCCGTAGGATTCAATTTACTCGCCCCCGGCACAAAACGGGTAATGGCTCCGGAGGCACGTTCGTAAAGCTGGTGCCAGCCGTCAACAAGAGAATCCCAAGCTCGGCTGACGTTTTCACGCAATTGTTGCCAGGTTGCCATTGCTCTCCTCCTTATTTTTTGTTTGGCCCAAGCCGTTTAGCGGCCTGGGTGCTATGATCAGGCAGCATTATTGTTTAGTTGTGTCCCTCGAAACATCCTCGAACTCGGTATCCCTCACCCTGCCACCCGGAGGCCCATGGTTTCCACCTTGTGCAGAGGCGATTTCTGTTGCTACCTGTTTTGTATATCTTTTCGGTCGGCGTTGTTGAGGCGTTTGTGAGCATCTGGTTCACGTAAGCCAACACCGATGACTCGACTTGTGTTTTCCATCCTCCTTGCTAGAACTATAACCGCTCGACCTTGCGGCCGCGTGGTTTTTTTTTTGACTATCTCTTTTAAATAGACCTCAAAGAACGTGCCAACTGTTAATCCCGGTAAATAGTCGAATCTGAAATAGCTTCTTGTTAATTGCGACGTCGCGCTGTCGCAGCTCGGATGTCGCATGCGACAACGGTTGCGACAGTTGCCTGCTTGAACAGATTTCATACCTGACCATTCTCCGGTAGGGCACTGATATTATTAACTTATTTTTCCTGTTCTCGAAGGGCTCGACTGGCATGTTATTTGAAATTCGGAGGCACTAAACCAGCAAAAAAAACAAACAACGAAAAGGAGGAGAAAATGGCTGGATGGGATCTGTTTCAGGAAATGGACATGTTGCGCAGAGAAATCGATCAGGCTTTTAAAGGATCTGGCAGAACCTACCTGAATCCAACCTTTTTGCCCGGCATTAGCACAGGTGGCTATCCGCGCGTCAATCTGGGCGAGGATGAAAACAACTATTACCTGGAGGCCCTGGTGCCCGGCATCGAACCGGATGACATCGACCTGAATCTGATGCGCGGAACCCTGACTCTTTCTGGAGAACGCAAAGAGAAGGTAACCGATGGAATGACCTGGCACCGCCACGAACGCGGTGCAGGAAAGTTCATGCGAACCATCGAACTACCCGACATGGTTGACAGTGCAAATGTTGATGCGGAGTACCGGAATGGAGTCCTGTTGATCACTTTGCCAAAACCGCAAAGTGTTAAACCGAAGAAGATTACGGTAAAAGCACAGTAAGGCGTGATGAATCTAATACTTAATACTCAGTCTTTAAGTTGATAGAGGAGGATACACCAATGACAGCTAAAGATATGGTTAAAAGTGAAAAAAACATCCCGACGAACCGGGAGGAAACGCGTTCTGCAAGCAGGGTTCTGGTACCGGCCGTCGATATTTTTGAATCGGATGATAATCTTACCCTGATCGCTGATATGCCAGGAGTAGAGAAGGGTGGTCTGGAAATCAATCTGGAAAAAGGGCTACTGACCATCAGCGGAGAAATGGCTTTGGAAAGCCGTGGAAAGCCCTTGATGCGTGAGTTCTCTACCGCCAACTATTATCGGCAATTTAAAATTTCTGAGCATATCGACGCAGATAAGTCCTCAGCGGATCTGAACAACGGTGTATTGACCTTAACCATACAAAAAGCCGAGTCGGCGAAACCGAAGCGGATCGAAATCAGACATTGACAAACTGAAAAAAAGATGGCCTCAGGATCCTGGGGCCATCTTTTTTAGGGGGGGGGTAACAAAAAGCTGATAATCTGGCCGATTACAAAACAATACTGGAAAATTGACGATGACATTTAAGCATTTGCCCAGATGACTTTGCGCCAATTTTTGACGGCATGGCTGGGATCGAATATTCCCCTGAAACATAATACAAGTCCGAGCGACCAGTCTTGGAATTTGTCGCATATAGATTTTTATTGGGGGTTAGGTAATCTGGGTTAGATAATCAGAGTGCATTACCAGAAAAATCCGCCCGGATTGCCGAGCGGGAATTTTTTGTTCTTATGGTCGTCAATTTATTCGAATGGAGTGAGCCGAAGTAAACGAGCATCCTTTTTATCTTCCAAAACCCATATTGCGCCTTCTGGTCCTTGCTCAACTTCTCGTATACGATTACCCATGGTAAAGCGTTCGACCTCCTCAGCCTTGTCGCCTTCTATCCGGACCCTTATCAGTGACTCTGACCTGAGTCCACCGATAAAGGCGTTGTTCTGCCAATCGGGAAACAGAGCACCGTCGTATATGATTAGGCCTGAGGGTGCAACAGTTGGTACCCAGAATAACTCAGGCGCGTTGAATTCCGGGCGCGTATTATGATCGGGGATGGGAATACCAGAGTAGTGATCGCCCCAAGATACAATTGGCCAGCCGTAATTGTCTCCGCCAGTGGTCAGGTTGAACTCATCACCATGTCTTGGACCCATTTCGTGTGTCCATAATCGTCCCTGTCTGTCGAAAGCAATGCCAAGCAGATTGCGATGGCCCAGAGACCAGAAGGTTTTTGCAAGGGGTCCCTTGTCCTGAAACGGATTGTCAGGGGGCACTGATCCGTCTGCGTTCAGTCTGATAACCTTGCCCAAGTTTTGTTTCCAGTTCTGGGCTGGCGTTTGTTTTTGCCGATCGCCGGAGGTAATGAATAAATGCCCATCAGGGCTGAATGCCAAACGGTGTGAGTAATGCCCGTTGCCTGAGACTTTGGGTTCTTGCCGCCAGATGACTTCAAGATTTTCCAGTTTTGGCTCAACTGACGATGGGCGGAATTGAGCACGGGCAACAGCAGCCCCTTTTTTCCCTGATGCATCCTGTTCAGCGTACGATAAGTATATCCAGCGGTTATCCTTGTATTGTGGATGGAGAATGACATCACCTAAACCACCCTGACCACCGTAAGCTACCTCAGGTACGCCTTCGACAGATACCTTGGAACGACCATCCAAGTGAACCAGGAGCAAAGTGCCGGGTTTCTCGGTTACCAGCAGGCTTCCATTTGGCAAAAAGGTCATGGCCCAGGGTTCATTGAATACTCCAAAGCTCTCGGAAGAGAGTACTGAACCTGCATTGCCATGAATTGTGTTATCAACGGAGTCGGCGACGGAGTCGCAAGAAAGCAGGAGTAATAACAGGGACAGAAAAAATATTAAACGTAAGTATTTCATAATTGTCTCCACTGATGAGATGGGTTTGATAATCCCTCAATGACAGTGCCCTTAGTTATTCGAACAGACGGAAAGGGCATTTGGTTTGATGCACGGACATATTTTGCCACAGGATCGCATCCTTGATACGCATATATCCTACCAGAGAGGTTCCATCCATTCTCCTCGTCTTTAAGTATAATCAAATCATTACAAAGCGGCAGCATTATGTCAAAGTTCAACTCGATCCCACACCATTTGGTATAGCAGAGATGTGGTCGTCTTTCATAAATCACCTTGAAATATTTGTTGGGTTAAAATTGGTCCAGGTGAGTAGTTACTGGGAATCCTGGCCTATAAGAAACGCCGTCGATTTGGTATTCGTGGGTGTTTGACGAATCCACCGAGAGCTGACCAAAACCGCGAGAAACAACAAATGGACCATCGGGTTCAGTGTCGGTGTTGTGGTATTTTCAGACACCCCGGGAGGGATTGACGAGGCTTTAAAAAAAACTGATGCGCTAATGTACCGAGTAAAAAAAGTCAGGAAAAAACAACTTAATCTATGAAGTGCAGAATTAAAACCATTCTTCCTGCAACTCCATCAATAGATGACAGAATAAATTTAGGTTGCAGCAGGGGTTGGTGGTCAAGCTCTTTGCCCGTCCTACAAATCATCCCGGATTAAGATCAGGTGGGGTAAATTTTTCTAGTAACCCATTCCCACATTTTCTGCGGATCTCGTCGTCAGCTTGTCTTATTCGCCAGTGTAGCCACATACCCCAGCTCGTGGCGAATTGGGAATCGGTAGAAAATTGACTTCGTCACCGCAGTTATGGACTGTTGTGCACTTCTGGCAGAGCCAACCTTCACCTTCCCAGTTGCATTCGGGGCAGATACACACAGCAGGACGCTTTTCGCAATCATCGCAGGGGATTTCCGGCGGGTGATTGCGGGCCATGATTGTTATCAATTTTCCTCTGGGTGCCAATCCCTGATAAGAACCGAGAACCTTGATCCGCAACTGAGTGGTATCACCCATGTCATAGTCATAATCAATTTCATCCCCTGCCCTCAGCGTCCTACCCAGCCGCTCCTGCATACCGATGGTCTGCCGCCCGATGAAAAACTGGCTCATATGGCCACAACATTCGAGCCAGAGTTTGCGTAAAAACGTATCTAGTGTTTTGAAGGTTGCCCGCTCTTCCACCTGTAGGTTCAGCCAATAGCCCGAGGGATAACGGGTCGTAATCTGAAGGTGCAGGGTGAAACGCTGATCATCCACAAAGGATTCTGCTGGCTGTCTGGTCAGGCAACTGGCCAGATGCTTGCTCATACCCGAACGGGTGTACTCCTTGCCGCAGAGATTGCAGGCTCCTTTGGTGGTCTTGATGGTCATGCGAGGAATTCCTTCGTGGGTTAAAGCGTTACTATCTTTTGTGATCAATCTGCCAAGGTTTTTTGTTGAATCAAAAGAATAGCTCAGGGCTGATGCTGAACCGTTTTGTCAGATTTGCGATATGTGTCCTGGTTAAATTCTTCGATCCACTCAGGATTTGAGATATGAGAGATTTTGAGCCTATCTCTTCCTTGAGATCGGAATATGACAATTTGTGCTGGTCTATGAGCACCCTCAGCGTAGATATTCCCGGATCTAAGTTCTGAACCTCTTGGATATAGCTGCTCACACTCTCAAGGCTGTTTTCGTATTTATCGATTGCATCAGCAACCATGTCGATCATACGAAGTAATGGCTCCCCCTCACGGTCCTCAGCCTTCGTCATCAGGTGCTCAATAAGATCCATAGCGAATTCGTAGTCTTCTTCGGTTTTGATTTCAATTGCCCGGTGTGCAGTCTCGAAGAAGGAGAGAAATGAAGTTTCAAGTTTTATTGCTGTCGCCGTATTCATTATTTCTCCTTTCTATATTTCCTGCAAAGCTTGTTGTATTCTGCGTGCGTGACAATATGCTTGACGTAGAATTTCTGGTTGGTGAACAGAATCATCGCCAGGATTCGCAGATTATTACCGCCAATGTCGATCACATACCATTTGTCCTTGTACTTAAAGTTGTCAAGGGATGGAAATATTTGTTTCAGTTCCTCTGGAGTGTTGAATGTCCCACTATTCAAGACTCGGTAAGCGTCCATGATGGCAGTTTTATCGTTTGAGAATTTCTTAGCGGCTTCCTCGAAAGCCCTCTTACGAATAACGTGCATTCCTTCTCCATCACTGCGCAGAGTTTACCTTGGGTAAACACTACCATGTTTTGATTTAGTTTACAAGAAGTGAACTTGGCAGATCAACACCATCCGGAAACCCGCATGACCTTATTCTCTAAACGAGTCAGTTTTGATCGCGGAATATGATCCTGGATTTTGATTAATAGTGTCTTCTGATCTGAAAGGCCGAGTTGTTCAGGTTTTACTGAATAACCTGCGTTACCAGAAAACCCCGCCTGATCGCTAAGCGGGGTTTTAATGTTCTTATAATGGTGAGATATATACCTCGATTACGCCGGGCGCTTAGGTGCATCAAGTCTTGTTCATACACATCTCGATCACGTCAGTACCGGAGATCATGTTCAGCTAAAGCGCTCCGGAAACAAGCTGGAACTGTGTGACGCGGCCGGTTATCCTATCGCTGTATTGTCGAAGGGGGCAAGGGACAGGTGGTCAGCTTCGCTAGAGAATATTGAGAGTATAAAGGTCATTGCAATGGTTGAGCGGCGGGCGGAGGATTCACAAGATCCCGACTTCAAAAAGCTTCTCAAATCGGAACAGTGGGAAGTGCCAATCGTGGAAGTGATTTACTCGGGCATAATTTCCTGATTCATCTGCTGTGGTGTATCTTTAGTGTTAATGGCAGAATTGACTTTCGGTCATCTTCCTAAAAATGTATCATGCTGTATTCTACAAGTTAAAATCATCAATTAATTTCTGTTTGCTTTTATTTCATGGCGGTTAGAGCCTTGTCTAATATTCTTCTTTTTTGAGTGACACTAACTTTAGGCGAGTGACAACAACTTTAGTCCAGTGACAATAACTTTAGTCCGGTGACAATAACTTTTGGCAATGAGCAAACATAAGGAGGTTTTCATGTCGGTTAACAAGGTTATCCTCGTAGGTAATCTCGGTAAAGATCCTGAGCTTCGCTACACCCCGTCCGGTACGGCGGTGGCAACCTTCTCGTTGGCGACCACAGAGCGTTACAAGGATCGTGACGGCCAGCGGCAGGAAAAAACCGAGTGGCACAATATTGTCGCCTGGCGGCAACTGGCGGAAATCTGTGGCAAGTTCCTGCATAAGGGGAAGCAGGTTTATATTGAGGGAAAAATCCAGACGCGCTCCTACGATGATCGTGACGGTAACAAGCGCTACATCACCGAGATTGTCGTTGATCAGATGCAGATGCTTGGCAGCAAGGATGACGGGCAGCAGGGTGGTGGCGGTTACGGTGGACAGCAGGACAGTGGCAATACTCCCTCCCAGCGCAGTGGACAACAGTCTTCAGGTGGCAGCTCAAACAGGGATGATTTTGAAGAGCCGGCTTTCAACCCGGACGATGAAATTCCATTTTAGACAGACCCTTTTTAAAAATCTTGAAAAAGCAGGCTCAATCTCTTTGACGATAAGGGATTGAGCCTTTTTTATGATGAGAAAAGGGTTGAGCCTGAAAACGATGGGATGAAAGGAATCCCTGGCTGAAGAACTTCAGATTAAAAACGACGGGATCGCTCGAATGGCTGGTGAAATTGCAAAGATGACATGACCTTTTGCACAATTTGCAATCGTAACCAAAGGTTGAGCGGCGTTCTCTCATATTCCTCGCCTAGAGTATGTCGAAATACTTTACAGTGACGAAATACTTTACGTTGTGCTCCCTCTGTGTCTGAACAACAACTAACCGGCTAAATGAATCCCGGAAAGTAGCAGGGTACCGGGTTTTGCTGTTGGAACTGGCTTGTCATGTGCTGGTGATCCTAATGTATTTACTGCAATTTTTGCTTATTGATAATTAGGATCAAGCAAAATACAGGCCACCAAATTAAACTACATATTTCAATAGGTTGTCGCTTTTCACATTTTTCCCCTGGCATTGTGTAAACTTTTTCGACACTATTTTTAGAGAGGAATAATTCATTTTATCGACAAGGAGTGGTCGTTTTAGATAAATCTGGTTAAATTAAAAGCAGGAACCCAGCCGAGTCAAAAAGAAAAAAACTTCCTCCGATTGTTCGACAGAGGGCACCAGGGCTGACTTTTTCGCCGTTTGACGCCTGCAATCACGGATGTTGGTTTATTATCCGAGCAAGTCCCATTCTCCCTGCACTCCAAACAGCTAAAGGAGATGAGCCTTGGAAACCAACCTTTCACATTATTCGCCTCTTAATCCATCGAATATCGCTACTATTAAAAAGAACGGTAGTCAAATCAGTCCCTTGGTCCCCAAAGGTGCCCGGACACAGGGCATGGAATTGGCTTTCGGTGGGATGATGGTATCTCGCTGAAAAACTGATATATGTTACTGGTAAGGATTTTATTTGAATAAAATTTTTTCAGACTTAACCAGGGTAAAAAACCCTCAGAGACAAATTATGGGGTGGTTTCCTGGCGTTGCTGGGCTCGTACCCTTGGATGTGAGGACGGCAGGATGAATCAAGCTAATCCCGATTGCGGTCAGCAACAGGTTGTCATCGCTATTAACGTGTGGCGATTGGAATCGGCACTTGTTGAAACCTTCAGTATCGGTCTGGTGGAGGTGTCATGAAGCCCCTTTCGAACACCGGGTTTGCGCTTTTTGGTGCAGCGCTGGTCGCTATCAGTTACGGACTTGCGCGCTTCGCCTTCGGCGTGTTCGTGCCCCCGATCCGAACCGAGCTGGGACTAACTCCATACGTCATTGGTATCATCGGAGCGCAGCCACTTATCAGTTTCTTGCTGGCCACGCTCATCGCACCGTTCTCAGTCGATCGTCTCGGTGCCCGCAGAACAGCGGTGTTTTCTTGTGGTTTTGGTGCCGTCGGTCTGGCGCTTATAAGCCAGTCCTCCGGCGCCTTATCTCTCGGCATGGGAGTTTTTTCTTGCGGCATCTGTACCGGCCTGATGATGCCGGCTCTCACGGCCGCTATGCAGGCACTGGTAAATCGTTCACTGCACGGACGGGTAAGCTCGGTCATAAACGCAGGTACCAGCATTGGTGTCGTCGTCGCTGTACCGGCGGTACTGTTCATGGCCGGCGCCTGGCGATTCGCGTACATGACCTTTGCCGCCCTGGCGGCTATCGGTATGGTTGCCGCGTGGTACTTCATCCCATGGGTATCGCGGATCACGCCGGCGAATGCCGCTTTGCCACGTTCGATCAGTGCCCTGCAGTGGTCAAGACTCTTGCGGCTCTCCTTGTTTGCATTCGTGATGGGCTTCATTTCATCCGCGTACTGGATCTTTGCGCCCGATCTGGTCGTCTCTCTCCGAGCCCTGCCGCCTGACGAGACCGGTTGGTTGTGGCTGGCGGTAGGCATCGCCGGTCTCGGAGGAGCCCTGGTGGCCGACCTGGCCGACCGCAACAATCCCCCCATCACCCAGGCACTGATGCTGATGATGCTGTCCGCGAGCCTGACATTGCTCGCCGCCAGCCCGGGTCAGCTGGCCATCGCGGTATTTTCGGCGTTGGTCTTTGGCCTGGCATATATGAGTCTGACGGGTCTCTATCTGATGACCGGTATCCGCTTGTTGCCGGGTCGTCTATCGCTGGGGCCAGTATTCCCGCTAATGGCAGTCGCGCTTGGGCAGGCCGCCGGCTCGCCCCTCGTCGGTGTGCTGGTGGATAGGTTGAGCTACAGCGATGCGTTCGCCATCTATTCTGCGATTGGTATTATAGCCGCAATGTTGTCGCCACTGTATCCACGCTACATTGAAGAGGAAGTCCAGGGTGAGGTTGAGAGCGAAACGGGTCTGCAGGCGGCGTACGATTACCAGCTTCAGAATGAGGATGGCGAACCGTTCAAACATATGACGAATAAAGGCGATAATGAGGAGCAGATATAAAAATCAAAGAAACCGGAGTTTTCCATAGTTGATCATTGTTAAAAACCATAAGCTGACATTTTTCAGCAGGTGAGATTCTTTCTCAAAAGTAGTATTTCGGTGCGGGTCTGTTATTATCATAGTAACTACAGTAACTGTGAAAGCTGGGTGCGGAAAGACCCAGGAGGTGTCGCTATGAAAAAGACAGCAGTATCGATGCTGGTGCTGGCGCTTGTCGTCAGTGGATGTTCCCCTTACTCAGCCGGCCCGCGTGAGCAGACCGGTACTCTGCTCGGGGCTGGAACCGGCGCTTTGCTTGGAGCTCAGGTTGGTGGCGGCCGCGGACGGCTGTTGGCGGTGGCGGTAGGAACCCTGGCGGGGGCGCTGATTGGAAAGGATATTGGGCGGACTCTGGATCAGGCCGACCAGGTGATCATGCAGCAGAATGCTCAGTATGCCCTGGAATATGCGCCGACCCGAACATCAACACCATGGCGGAATCCCGACAGTGGTCACCGTGGAGAGTTGACACCGTTGGAAACCTACCAGACCAGCTCCGGGCAGTATTGCCGTGAGTATCAACAAACGGTATGGATAGGCGGGCAGCAGCAGCAGGCCTACGGCACTGCCTGTCGGCAACCGGATGGAAGCTGGATGATTATCCGCTAAAAAGATGGTCATCAGGACATCTGGGAGCTGATGCGAATCAAGAACCTTAACCCGGGGACATAATACCAATGATGAGCTTAACTGGTATTATGTCCCCGGGTTACTCTTGCGCTCATCCCTTTCAGAAGAGGTTTTTATGAGCATGTTGTTTTCGCCACTGGAACTGCGCTCCCTGACCCTGAAAAACCGGATTTTACTCTCACCGATGTGCCAGTATTCGTGCCGGGATGGGTTGCCTGACGATTGGCACATGGCTCATCTGGGCTGCCGTGCCGTCGGTGGCGCCGCGCTGATAATGGCGGAGGCGACAGCGGTACAGGCGGAGGGGAGGATCAGTCCGGCGGACTGTGGGCTGTGGAATGACGTCCAGGCACAAGCGTTTGTACCCATCACCCGTTTTATCAGCGCCCAAGGGGCCATACCGGGGATTCAGCTGGGGCACGCCGGGCGCAAGGCGTCGGTTCTCCCGCCCTGGAGTGGCGGCACGCCGATCGGTGCGCAGGATGGAGGATGGCAACCACTGGCGCCGAGCCCTGTTCCCTTCAGTAATTCCTCAGTGACTCCAGTGCAGCTCGACCACGACCAGATCGAAAGGATCAGCGACAGCTTTACAGCGGCGGCCCGACGTGCGCTGGTGGCAGGTTTTCAGGTGGTGGAGGTGCACATGGCCCACGGTTATCTGTTGCACCAGTTTCTTTCTCCTCTGGCCAACCGCCGCACCGATGCCTTTGGCGGCAGTCTGGAAAATCGGCTGCGTCTGCCGCTGCAGATCGCCGAGCGGGTCCGGGCGGTCTGGCCTGATGAACTGCCGGTATTCGTGCGCATATCTGCTACAGACTGGGTCCAGGGGGGCTGGGATCTGGAACAGTCGCTGGAGTTGTGCCGTCACTTGAAAAAAATCGGCATCGACCTGATCGACTGTTCTTCCGGCGGTCTGGTCAGCGATGCGCAGATTCCCGTTGCTCCCGGTTTTCAAACCCCCTTTGCGACAGCAATCCGCCGTGAAGTCGGCATCGCGACCGGCGCGGTCGGGCTGATCACCGCGCCTCAACAGGCAGAGCAGATTGTCGCGACGGGCCTGGCTGACGTGGTGCTGCTCGGCCGCGAACTGTTACGCAATCCCTGCTGGCCTCTGGAGGCCGCTTCCATCCTCAAGGCGGAGCATTCCTGGCCGCTGCAATATGAGCGGGCGAAAGGATGAAGCATCAACGGGAAACATCATGAGCCGGAGAATAATCCAATCGTTTTTGCTGGTAACTCATCACCAAAGGAGTAAACTATCAAACATCGGAAACACCACTTGCTTCCTACTGTGGAGTCTAGCGCCCTCTCACCAACTGATTACCTCGGAGGTCATGACATGTACATCGCAATCAAGTTTTCCCGTTGGTTTCTCCTGGGTTTCATTCTCCTGGCTTATGCCTGTTTGCCCGCCATGGCAGAGTCGGACTTAAATCAATCTGATCTGTTAGGTCTCAGCCTTTCCCGCAGCCAAGAACACCACTTGTCTTTTAAATATTTGCCGGCAGAAAAAATATACGTCGCCACCAGCAAACAGCCTAATGAGTTACTTGTCTCCAATACAACAAATCATGAAATCGTTGACCGCATTACTGAAAACCGGCAAAACAATGATATCGAGAAATGGCATAAGTATTTTGGCTATGGCACTATCTTGATGGCAGGACTGACGGCTATAAGCAGTTCCAACGAAAGTTTTCATGAAGCTGCCGCCTATATGACAGCTGGTGGAGCTGTCTCGTCAGTGGTGACCGGCTATTTTGCTCACGCTTCACGTTTCGACATGGAAAATGGATTTTTCGCTGACGATAATTTCCATATAATCCTTGCCTCCCTTGGTGCAGCAATTTTGACGACTGCGGTCATTACCGCCGATGGTGGTGATGAGTCAAGCCATAGCGGTATGGGAATAACTGGTGGGGCACTGATGACACTGGGGCTGATAAAAATTAAATGGTGATAAAGAATCTTAAGACGGTTTATTTGAATATTGTCTCTTAAAACCTTCGAATCCCGACAGATCAACAAAACAAAAAGCCCCAGGGGGATTCACCCACTACGTCCCCCGCATCACGCGGGTTCCTGCGTCGGCTCCCCTGCGCTCGCTGCGCTTCGAATCCCCTAATTGAAGCTGTAAAAACAGAAAAAGCCCTCCCACTTGCGTGAAAGGGCCATTTCTGTTTTGGCGTCCCCAGGGGGATTCGAACCCCCGTCGCCGCCGTGAAAGGGCGGTGTCCTGGGCCAGGCTAGACGATAGGGACTTGAAACTTCAAGCCCCTGCGGGAAATGACCCCGCAGGTGGTACTGTGTAAATGGTGAGCCGGACTGGGATCGAACCAGTGACCATCTGATTAAAAGTCAGATGCTCTACCAACTGAGCTACCGGCCCGTAGCAACGGAAAGCTTTTATACGTGAATCATTGCAGAGCGTCAACCTTTTTTCACGACTTTTTTGTGAAAGGGTTGCTGCGCTGCAGGGTCTGGTCGCGGCGGGGTCCAACCGATACCAGAACGACGGGACAAGCAGTCCAGCTTTCAATTTTGGCGACATAGTCACGAACCTGTTGTGGCAGATCAGCATAGTTGCTCAGTTCGCTGATATCTGACTGCCAGCCGGGAATTTCTTCATAGATCGGCGTGCAGGCGCTTAAGACATCGAGATCCTGGGGGAACTCCTCGATAATCTGTTCGCCGTGACGATAGGCGGTGCAGACTTTGATGGTGTCCAGTTCACTCAGTACGTCCATCTTGGTCAGGGCGATGCCGGTCAGGCCATTGGTACGGACCGCTTCACGCAGGGCGACAATGTCGAGCCAACCGGTGCGGCGCGGGCGACCGGTAGTGGCACCAAATTCGTTGCCGGCAGCGCGCAGAGTTTTCCCCATTTCATCGTTGAGCTCAGTCGGAAAGGGGCCTTCGCCAACCCGGGTAACATAGGCTTTGGAGATGCCGATGATTTCGTCGATGACCTTCGGCCCAAGACCGGTACCGGTGCAGGCACCTGCGGCAATGGTCGAGGAGGAGGTGACGTAAGGATAGGTGCCGTGGTCAATATCGAGCAGGCTGCCCTGTGCCCCTTCAAACAAAATGTTTTCACCATTGCTGATGGCCTGGCCGAGGGTTGTCGAGGCGCGGCCGAGATAAACCCGCAGCCGTTCAGCGTAGCTAAGGTATTCTTCGACGATGGCTTCTTCATTCAGGGGCTCTTCGCCGAGATATTTTTCAAGGAAGAAGTTTTTCTCCGGCAGGACCTCTTTGAGTTTGCGCCGAAAGGTCTCAGGCTTGAGCAGGTCAGCAAAGCGGATGCCTCGGCGCCCGACCTTATCTTCATAGGTCGGACCGATACCGCGTCCGGTGGTGCCGATTTTCTTAGCTCCGGATTTGACTTCGCGGGCAATGTCGATCTTCTTATGGTAGGGCATAATGATATTGACTGCGCCATCGACCATCAATTGCCGATCATCTTGCAGGTAACCGCGCTTCTTGAGTTTGTCGATCTCCTCAAGGAAGACCTTGGGATCAAGCACCACGCCGTTGCCGATGATGCAACGTTTGCCTTGATGCAGGATGCCGGAGGGGATCAGGTGGAGAACGGTTTTTTCGTCACCGACCACCAGGGTGTGTCCGGCATTGTTACCGCCCTGAAAGCGTACGACATTCTGGACGAATTCGGTGTAGATGTCGACGACTTTGCCTTTGCCTTCGTCACCCCACTGGGCACCGACGATAATCAAGTTGGCCATAGGTTCCTGCTCGCTCCTGTTGTGCCGGTGCGGTGATGCTGCCGGCAATGGGTAAAATCAATACAAGGTGAAGTCCGGGTGTTGAATCTGCTGCCAGTTGATGCGGCTGCGACTGGAGTCTGCCAGCGAGATCAGCTCAATATCGAGATCTTCGGTAGCGACAACTGCCACGTAACGGTAATTCATCTGGCGGGCATAAACAAGAGTTTCATCAATCTGACGTCTGATAATATCCCGTGCTACCGAATAACCGCGCTGGCGTAACTGGCGCGCTAGTTTCTGTGCTGCACGCAGATTGTCGCCGGTAGAGTACACCAGCAGATCGGTGCCGGGAGCAATGGTTTCATCAAGGTTTTTATCAAGGGCAAAGAGCAGATGGAGCAGGCTGAAGGTGAATCCGGTTGCGGGCACATCGAGACCATACTGCGCCATCAGAGTGTTATAGCGACCGCCACTGCAGATACTGCGTCCAAGCCCGGGAAGGAACCCCTGGAAGGTCATGCCGGTATGATAGTTGAGTCCACGTAGTTCGCCGAGATCAATGGTGACATGCTCGCTGATGCCGTAGGTTTCAAGCACATCAAGAATGTCTGCCAGGTTATCCAGCGCCCGGCGGGAGCGGTCATTACTGACCGTTTGCTCGGCGTGATCGAGAACTTCGCGGCCGCCAAATAAACGCGGCAGGGCCTGGATCTCGGTCCTGGTGCGGTCGCTGATGCTGGTGCCGGCAAGGAGCAGATCAAGTTCGGAACTGTCCTTGCGCAGAATGGCATCGGCAACCTGCTCGGCTTTGAAACGATCAACCGGGAGCCCATCCATGACGCCACGGAAAAACTCCATCTGGCCGATATCAACGGTAAAGCGATCGGCACCAACGACGCTCAGCGCTTCAATGGTCATGGCGATCATTTCGGCATCAGCTTCGGGGCTGTCCAGCCCGATCAGTTCAACACCCGACTGAAAAATATCGCGATCCTTGCCAGCCTGCTGTTCGGTATGGCGCAGGACTCTGCCGTTATAGCACAGGCGTAATGGGAGCAGCATCTGGCTCATGCGGGTGGCGGCAATGCGGGCAATCTGGGCGGTCATGTCCGGTGGAAAAGCCAGGAGGCGGTTGCTCTGGCGATCATCAAAACGGAACGCGCGATCACGCAATCCTTCGCCCAGACCACGCTCCAGGACGTCGAGAAATTCCAGTTGCGGCGGAATGACCGGGTGAAATCCCCAGGCGGAATAGACCTTGCGGAGCTGCTGTTGCAAAAATTCCAGCTTGGCCGCTTTTAAGGGGAGAAAGTCACGAACCCCTTTGGGGAGGTCAGAATCTTGTGGTGGATCGGAAAAGCGCATGAACTAAAGCTCCACTGAGGTGCCCGATGAATTTCTTTTGCCCTTGATAAAGGAAAAGGAACCGTCATTGTCTGTTATGCCGAACGCGGCAATCTAGCAACAGTTTCACTGCTGTGTCAAGCTATCACCACCTGACAAACAGGGGAATCAGGTCAGCCTGGAACCACTAAATATCAGGTTGTTCTTCTCTGCGCCCGGGTGTTTTTTGTGGTGGCCGCTAAAACCATTTTTTGCGCTTAAAATAACCGAGCATTGCAACTGCGCAGGCCGCCATCAGCAACAGGGAAAATGGGTAGCCAAGGCGCCACTCCAACTCAGGCATGACGGCAAAATTCATACCGTAAACCCCGGCGATAAAGGTCAGGGGGATGAAGATGGATGCAATGACAGTCAAGACCTGCATGACTTCATTAGTGCGGTAACTCATGCTTGAAAGGGACAGTTCGATCAGCCCTTTGGCGGTATCTCGGTAGCTGTCGAGGTTAGCTAGAACATGAAGAATATGGTCGTGAAGGTCGCGTAGATAGAGGCGGGTACGCTCTTCTATCAATGGTGACTCGCTGTGAATCAGGACCCGGGTCAGGTCGTGGATAGGGGCAACCGTCTTGCGAACGAACGATAATTGACCACGGATCTGGTGGATCTGTTGCAATAAGTTGCGGCTGGGGCGATCAATCAGCTCAGCCTCAATTAGATCAAGGCGCTCACCAATGGTTTCAAGCACATGGTAATAGCTATCGAAAACTGTATCGATCAGCGCGTAAGCGAGATAGTCGGCACCCCGTTCGCGGAATTTGGCGTTTTTCGCAGCCAGACGCTGCTGCACCATGTTGAACAGGTCACCCGTCTGTTCACGAAAAGTAAACAGGCGCCCGCTAGTTAGAGCCAGACAGAACTGTTCGTCGCGGATCTGCAGCTGATCTCCATCTAGCGTCAAAAGCTTGAGGATGATTAGGATAGCGTCGTTGTACTCTTCACACTTGGGTTGATGGTGGGTATTGAGAATATCTTCCTGGGCCAGGGCATGTAGCTGGGCCAGATTGCCGAGTTCGTTGACCAGGGTGACATCGTGCAGACCCTCAAGATGAACCCAGCAGACTCCGTCAGTCGGCGCCGGTGGGAAACAGTCGGCAAGGGAGGCAGCAGATCGTTGCTGATAACTGCTCGGGCTGAAGTCGGTGCGGGTCAGAAGCGGATGTTCCATTTCCCGCGTGCCGACATGGATCAGGGTACCTGGGGGAAGACCAATCTGTTTCGGCGGCGTGCGAAACAGGGAGGTGACGGTTCTAAAGCTGGCGGATAAGGGTTTCATTGCTGATCCTTTGCGCTGGTCAGGCCCCGCCGGTTTCGGCAAGCAGGTAGTCGATGAGCAGGCGGACACCGAAACCGCTGCCGCCACGGGGGATGCCGGCTTTGCCTTTATCCTCCCAGGCCATGCCGGCAATATCCAGATGCGCCCAGTTATACTGGTCGGCAAATTTCTGCAGGAAGGCGGCGGCCGTGATGGTGCCGGCCGGGCGACCACCGGTGTTTTTTACATCGGCGAAATCGCTCTTGATCTGGCTGGCGTATTCTTCCCACAAAGGGAGTTGCCAAAGGCGTTCGCCACTGCGTTGCCCGGCTTTAAGCAACTGATCGATCAGCTGGTCATCGTTGCCGAGGATTGCCGCTGCCTGGTTGCCGAGGGCGATGATGCAGGCGCCGGTCAGGGTGGCCAGATCAATGACCGCCTTGGGTTTATAACGTTCCACATAGGTCAGGGCATCGGCGAGAATGAGACGACCTTCGGCGTCGGTATTAAGAACTTCAATGGTCTTGCCCGACAGGGATGTCAGGATGTCCCCCGGCCGGATGGCGTTGCCGGATGGCATGTTTTCTACCGCCGGGACCACTGCAACCAGATTGACGGGCAGTTCGAGACGGGCGGCGGCCAGCATGGTGCCGATAACGGTTGCCGCACCGCCCATATCCATCTTCATCTCATCCATCTTGTCTGCAGGTTTAAGGGAGATGCCACCGGTATCAAAGGTGACCCCTTTGCCGACCAGTGCCAGTGGGGCGCTGCCTTTCGGTCCACCGGAATATTCAAGCACAATCAGATAAGGCGGGCGTGAACTCCCCTGGGCAACACCGAGCAGCGCACCGCAGCCAAGCTGTTGAAGCCGCGCCTGATCAAGTAAATGGGCCTTGATGCCGTTTTTTTCCGCCATGGCCACCGCCTGCATGGCAAGAAATTCCGGCGACTTCAGATTGCCGGGAGCATTCACCAGGTCGCGCGCCAGATGAACGCCGGCACAGATCGCTTCGGCTCGGTCGGCACCGCGCTGCAGCAGGGGAAGGGTTTTAGTGTTGGCAGCCAACAGGACAATCTGTTCCACGGGTTTAGCTTTGTCGGGGGTGGGGTTCTGGTAGCGAAGATATTGATAATTGGCCAGCAGTATCCCTTCGACGATGGCCTGCGCCTGTTGTTCTTCCGTTGTTTTTTTGATCAGCAGATCGTTCAGGCTAAGGCTGGCCTTGCTGATGTTTTTTTGTTTGAGCACGGCCACTGCGCTACTGGCAGCCTGGCGTAATTTGTTCAGAGAGGCGTCGCTGGCTTTGCCAATCCCCACCAGCAATATACGCCTGGGACCACTCGTGCTGACGGCGTGAAGCAGGAGGGTTTCAGCGTGTCGACCACGAAATTCATTGTTACGTTGTGCTGAGGTCACCAGTTGGCAGAAATGATCATCAAGCTGGGCGAGAATCTGGGGGCTGGTTCGGCTTTCCGGGGTAAAGAAAATTAGGCAGGGAGTGGTAATGGTGGTGCTGGTTTTTTTGACCAGAATCTTCATGGTAATTGCTCCGTACGGTTATCGGTTGTGCATTCAATAAATCGCAGAAAAATCTTCACGCGGTCAACTTACGTCCCGGTCGATAAAATATCGGAATCCTGCGTGCAGGGGTGCGGTTCCCGCGCCCAGGATGGGGAAATCCAACTTCTACATTTAAAGACCCTCTTCCAAGCGCTTGACGGTGTTCATGACCGCTGTCACCCCTTGCTCCAGAGAATCATAACAGATTTCCTGATGGTGCTGGGGCTTGGTGTGCAGATAGAGGGGATCATAGTACTCCTGCATCAACCTGGCGATCAGCAGATCCCAGTTTTCAGTGTCGAGTAAGTGCTTGAGCTGGTCGACCTTTTTGTTTCCCAGGCGCTCACGCAGGGAATTAAGGGCGCGGGTAATCGCCGGGTGGAGCTGCTCCAGATCGGGATAGTCGGCAAGAATAACCTCGGTGCGCAGTTTCATCGAGGTCGTGAGCCAGAGGCTGGGCTGCTGCTGCATTGCCTGATGAAAACGCGGCGGGACGGCGCGGCGACCGATATGGCGGCTCTCGCCTTCGGTGATGAGGTATGGGCTGTCGCGCAGTTCATCAAGCCTGGCCCACAGGCTTGCCTCAAATTGTTTTTGTCCGGGCTGTTCGCCGAGTCCCAGACCACCAAATGCGCTGCCACGGTGATTGGCAATTTTTTCCAGATCGATAACCGGCTGTCCCTGTTTTTCAAGTTGATGCAGGATGCGGGTTTTGCCGATACCGGTCAGACCACGCAGCACGTAGATTTTTGGCCACAGGCATTCGTCAAAATAGTTGCAGACCATGCGGCGAAAGGCTTTGTGTCCACCGATAAGTTGGCGAGCGGGAATACCAGCCAGGTTCATGAAGCTGGTCATGGCCAGGGAGCGCATGCCGCCGCGCCAGCAGAAAATGATCACCGGGAGGACCGACAGGCCGCGGGCCGCTTCGATCTGACTGACGAAATCAGGAACTTTTGGAGCGGCAATGACAACACCACGGCGTCGGGCGATCATTTTCCCTTGCTGCTTATAGAGGGTGCCGATCTCGGCACGTTCATCGTTACTGAACAGGGGGACATTGATAGCACCGGGGATACTTGCTTCAAAATATTCAGCTGGAGAGCGGACATCAACCAGTAGCGCCTGTTGCCGGCGGTATTTGAGTGCTGCTTCCAGGTCGATGGTTGCCTGCATTACGGTGCTCCAGAAGGTGGTGCTGCCCAGGTCTGTGTATCCGGGGTGAAGAAGGTCGCGGCAACTATGGGGACGAAAAGTCAATGATGTCAAGAAAAAGGTTGACAGTATTCGTTATGGGGAATAGGGTGTCAAGTTCTGGCGCGGGATGGAGCAGTCTGGTAGCTCGTCGGGCTCATAACCCGAAGGTCGGGGGTTCAAATCCCTCTCCCGCAACCAAAAAAATCAAGAGGCCACGGATCATACGATTCGGCGGCCTTTTTTTGTCTGTTCTAGTATTTATTTAGTTATGTCGGCCGAGACTATTTTTCTTCTTTTTCGCTAGTGCGGTTATTGTCTTTGCTGCGCAGCCAGCGGTTGAAGCGCTCTCGTGGTCCCTGCGAGAGTACACGCTCAAAAGTTTTATGGTCGTGAAGGTAAAGACAATGGCGGACAATGGTGTAAGGACTGAAAGTGTTGTCCGGATTGGCAGCCAGGAAGAGGTTGCGATATTCCTTGACCGTTTTAAGGTTGTTTACCAGGGCCTGGTGAAGATCAGAACGTTGGAAACGATGATCCAGAGAGAGGATGTCCTGGACGAAGTTGTCTACCTTGTAGTCCTGAAATTCAAAATCTCTGAAAAAATGTCCCGCGACCCGCAGGAAATTAAAAGCGTTGATGGTTCTGCCGTTAACGGATTGGCTGTCTTCCATTTCTTCGTCACTGATGGGCATGTCGTTTAAGGGGGCTGCTGTAGCTGCCTCCATCAGCTCGCTGGTAGCGTTGCGAATTTCCTTGAATTCGCGATCGGCCAGTTCAAACAATGCTGAGAGAACATTGATACGGCGCTTGAGGTTGTTGGGAATCGATTTCTTGTATTTGATCTTGTGATCAAGAACACTCCAGGTATCCTGGATCAATGACCGAATCTGTACTTCAAATGGACAGTTGGCAATATCGTCACGACGAAGGGTTACTGTGGCCGGTGCCAGATCCATATGGAGCCCCTTGTAGCCGAAGAGGTCTTCCGTGCCCTCCATGGCAGCGATCTTGTCGGTGACGTCGATAATGCTGAAATGTTTCTTGATGGTTTCAGATACTAGGGCGACCTGATCTTCATAGAGGCAGACAATGCGAATGCCAATCAGGTCAGTCAGATAGTCTTTGATAGCATATGGTCGAGCTTCGGTTTCAAGCCTGCCCTGATATTTACGCTGAAATTTTTTAATGCATTCGTCCTGGTCCTTGACGCGACCTTCAATTTTGGTCACTTCGCCAAGGTCTGACTGATTGATCAGGGTTTCAATCGTACTGATGTAGTGATTCTTGATGTTTTCGAGATCACACTGGTTTTGTGCGTAGAATTCTCGAAAAAGCTTCTTTTCCCGTTCGAAGTCCAATGAGGCCAATGGTCTGATCCTGTTGTTAAAATTAATAATATTCTAAAAAACTGTTGTCCACGGAAAACACGGAATGCACGAACAAAATCAAAAAATACACTACTTTTATTGGGTCAAAAGCCGCTTTCAGGGTTGTGGATTTGAGGTTGTCGCTTACCTGAAAGCTGTTCTTATGTGACAAATAACATACCCTGTTTTGTTTCCTGTGGGGAGAGTTTGTGACTTTAAGTTGCTGGTTAGAGGGGGGTGAGTCAGGGGTAAGTAAAAACTGACAAAAAGCGGGCAAAAAAAAGGCCCCGTAAACGGGGCCTTTTGGCGGATGCAAATATGAATCAGATTCTTTGCACGTTGGCCGATTGAGGGCCCTTCTGGCCTTGGGTCACGTCAAAACGAACGCGATCACCTTCGGCAAGAGACTTGAAACCGTCGCCCTGGATCTGTGAGAAGTGTACGAACACGTCCGGTCCGTTATCCTGCTCGATGAAGCCAAAACCCTTAGAATCGTTAAACCACTTTACTGTACCTTCTGCCATTTTTT
>RRYU01018300.1_pt1 | contig 62930 bp, 57 predicted proteins | sample 2162651 | NCBI WGS metagenome assembly RRYU01 (sample SAMN10267283, study PRJNA491782) | microbial mat metagenome | isolation source: biomat in the production well | place: Japan: Minami-Kanto gas field, natural gas well KTG3 | collected 2017-06 | reverse complement strand
GGGGGGCGGGCCGAGCGGGAGATCGCCCGACAGGGGGGCGTCCGGGTCAATGATGGCATCTCGTGAGTCTGAGGGGCCAAGTGTCCTGAACGTGCCGGTATCCCAATCAAGCGCAGCCGGATCCTGCTCCGACCATTCTGGGCTGCCCGGCGACCTGTCCGGGTCCGCTGTGCTCAGATCCGTCATTGGCATCGGCGTGGGGTCGACCGCACCCGGATCCTCGATCAGCTCAGGCGCCTCCGCGAGCACGTATCTCAGTCGTAGATCAAGCCGACTCCAACGCCGGCCGTCCTCCGAGACCAGGTAGCCTACCCGAGTCCCGTCCATCGCGCTGAGCTCGAACGGGGAGCCAGTCAGATCCCCACTCAAAGGCTCAAGACGCTCGACCACCAGAGCATTCAGCCGATCCAGGGTCTCAGGGCTCAATGGGACACCATCAAAGGTGGCGAAGACACCGATCGGATCGCGGGGAAGCAGAGCACGCGCGACATAATCGATCGGCGGCGCGATGAGCAGATGATAGAAGCGGTCGGGGACGAGATGGACCAGGCCGTCGCTGGCCAGGTAACGCCATTGATGGATCGGGTCGAGACCGCCGACCGCGAAATCCGTCGTATCGAGCCGCAGGCGCAGCTTGACCGGGTCCAGGCCCAGCTCACGCAACTCGGCGATCTGCACCGGGACGCTGCGCAGGAGCGGAGCCTCGCGGATCGCCAGCAGGGCGGCGATGCGCTCCGGATCCGCGTCCACATCCCAGGGGGCGCGCATCCGCCAGCCCGCGGCAAGTCGCTCGAGCTCGATGGTCGGCTCGCCGTCCCGCGCGATCTCGATCAGATGCGGCTCGGGCATGCCCGAGCCGACAAGGGTCGGCGGGGACCGCGTCACCTCGAGCTCATGCCGGATCACCCAGGTGAGCAGCAATAGGATCAAGAAGAGAACGAGATTGATTGCCCAGCGTGATCTCACGCCCCCCTCCAGCGCAGCCAGCGTACACCGAGTCCGATGAGCAGAAAGCCGGCCGGCATCAGGACCAGGGAGCCGAGCCCGATCCAACGGCGTTGGCGTTCATCCAGGACGAGCGCCCGGGGCGCGGCCGGATCCGGCGGCAGCTCGCTCAGCTCACCGGGGTCGCTCAACCAGGACAGAAGCGCCATCACGAGCGCGCGATTTCCATAGGCACCGATGTGAGCGTTGCTCGCGAAATCGCCGTCACCGACCACCAGGACGCGCTGCTCGCGACCCTCGTCCGGGACGGGCCGCACCATGGCCAGGACCAACGGCAAGGGACCGGGCCGCTCGCCCACGACCTCATCGAGCTCGATGATGCCGTCCAGCCGGCCGGTCTCATTCCAGCTCCGCTCGCCCGACGTCAGGTAGGTCTCGAGGAGCCACCCCGGTGCTAGCTCGGTGTCGAAGGCGACACTGCCGGGCAGCAGGGCCGGGATGCTCAGGCCGGCGGAGAGCGGATGATCCGGGTAAGCGGCGATCACCGCCACGGCCGCTGTCGCGACACCCAGTGCGGCGGCATCCGCGTCGACGACGGTCCCCGGCAAGAGGGTGAGACCCAAATGCTCGACCAGGGGCTCCAGCCCGTTGAGCGGCCCTGGATCCAGGAGCCAGAGCAAATTGCCGCCCCGCTCCAAATAGTGGATGAGTGACTCGACCACGCCTGGAAAGAGCGGGATGCGTGGCCTGGACAGCACCAGGATACGGGTGTTGATGGGCACCTCACCGACTCGGCCCAGGTCGAGCGGACGCGCAAGAAAGCCCCGTTCGGCGAGCTCCTGGCCCACTCGGCTCAGGTCCGCGCCCGTCTCGCCGTGGATGGCACGTTCGCCGTGACCCTCGCTTATGGCGACCCAAGGGACTCGGCTCACGCCGAGACGCGCGATCCCAGCGCTGATCGCCCGCTCGTTGACCTCGGCGAGGGTCTCGCGCCGACCCCGATAGTCCAGCAGGATCTGTCCGACGAGGGTCACGCCGGCATCGCGCGTCCGCTCCGGGAAGAGCTGCGGATCCACGAAATCGACCTGCATGCCCGGCAGGGCCTGTCGATAGCGCTCCAGCAGTCGCTCGATCCCCTTGCCGAGCGGGCTCGCAGGGTCGGCAAAGACCGTCGCGCGCAGAGGCCCATCGAGCCGGCCGAGAATCACCAGGCTCTCCGGCGTCAGACGATTGCTGCCGACGGCGGTCCAGTCCCAATAACGGTCATGGCGGGCGATCAGCCAGCCGCCGGCGATCAGAATCGCCAGGAGCAGCAGCAGGAAAAGCCCATCGGCAAACGGGCGATGGAGCCTGCCGAGTTGAGCGAGGACCCGGGTCGCGACGCCGTTCATTGAAGGGCCCGATTGGACAGGCGTCGATGGGTCAGCGCCAAAAAGAGGCCGGAGAACGCGATGAGATAGAACAGATCGCTCAGACGCACGGCCCCCATCAGAAACCAGAAGAGGTGCTCATTCCAGGACAACCAGCCGAACAGGGACGGGCCATGCGAGACCAGCGTCTCGGCCCGACCGATGATCGATAAGACCAGCAGGATCGAGAAGGCAGCGAGCACGGCCGCGCCGGGCTGAGCGGTCAGGCTGGAGGCATAGAGTCCGATCGCGCAGAACAAGACCCCGACCAGCCAGAGCCCGAAGGTTGCCGCGGCAATCTGACCGGGGTCCAGCTCCGCGCTGCCCGGGAGCAGCGCGAGGTTGAGAATCGGGAGCAGGCAAAGCGGCGTCATCAGTGCAACCAGCGCCAGAAACTTACCCATGACCAGCTCCCCGATCCGGACCGGGGCCGCGGCGAGCAGCTCGAAGCTGCCGTCGCGGAGCTCACCGCTCAGCATCCGCATCGCCATCAAGGGCACCCCGATCATGAGGATCACGGCTGCGAATCCGAAGAGATTGAGTGTCAGCTCGAGCGTCAGCCCCGCGACCCGCTCGTCGGCCTCCAGACCCGTGAAGTCATCGACCACTTTGAGGAAGATCCAGGAGAGGACGACCTGTCCGCCCCCGAGCAGGATCCAGGGCAGGGGCGTCACGAGCCCAGTGCGCAGCTCACGTTTGGCGATGACCTCGATCATGCCCGATCCCCTGCGCCGATCAGGTCGAAAAACACCCGCTCAAGATCCGGACGCTCCGGGGCAAGCTCGAAGAGATCCAGGCCGGCAGCCAGGACCTGGCGGGGCAGATCGGCAGAGGTCGCACCCTCGGTCAGGATCACACGGAACCGCCCTCGACCGAGTGCGATCGCCGCCTCGACGCAAGGAAGGTGCTCAAGTCGCTCCGTTTCGCAGGCCGGGGACAGCGTCAGCCTCCAGAGACGGGTTGGCCGGGCAGCGGCGAAGTGGTCGCTCCGCAGCAGACGGCCCTGATGCAGGACCAGGACCCGGTCACAGACCGCCTGGACCTCCGACAGGATATGGCTCGACAGGATGACACCGCAGTCGCGCGACAGGTCGCGGATCAGGGAGCGAACCTCGCGGACCTGCATTGGATCGAGGCCCTCGGTCGGCTCGTCCAAGATCAGCAGCCGCGGACGATGCAGGATGGCCTGGGCGAGCCCGAGACGCTGACGAAACCCTTTTGAGAGCTTGGCGATGAGCGTCCGACCGACGTCACCCAATCCGCAGCGCGCCTTGGCCAGATGCATCGCCTCGGCCACCTCGGCTCGAGGCACTCGATGCAGAAGGGCGCAGTGACGCAGATACTCGTCCACACGCAGCTCGGGATACAAGGGCGGGCGCTCGGGCAGATAGCCTAAATGCTGCTTGGCTGCGACCGGATGGCGGAACAGATCGATACCCAGGATCTCGATCCTGCCGCTCGTTGGAGCGAGGCTGCCGCTCAGCAGGCGCAGACACGTCGTCTTCCCGGCCCCGTTTGGCCCGAGCAGACCCAGCACCTCGCCCTGTCGCAGCTTGAGGTCGAGACCGCACAAAGCCGAATGGCGCCCGAAACGGCGGCTGAGATCGGTGACGCAGGCGAGGATGTCCATGACGACGCAACGATACCCTCTCGGATACACCTTGCCAAACGGCTCCGGGGCGAATGCTGGACGGATCCATGATCACCTTGAATAATGTCAGGGAATCGCCTCGGCCCGAGCGTCGAGCCATGCGCCCCTTTAGCTCGAGACATGAACATGTGGCTGAACCTGGTTTTCCTGTTGTTGCTCGTCCTGATCTTCGTGCCCGCGGTCATCCTGCTGCTCGGGATCTCACGCTGGCAAGTCGGCACGACGAGACTGCGCTCGGACCTCGAAGCAACGCGCGGACGCATCGTCCCGAACGTCTATGACACAAGCGAGCTGACCGGGCTTCCAGCCCCCGTTCAAGGTTACTTTCGCGCGGTCCTGAAGGATGGCCAGCCCATCATCGCGGCCGCTGAGCTCAGGCAGGAAGGCAATTTCGACCTCGGTCGTACGAAGGGGACATGGTCCCAAGTCGTGGCGAGCCAGTCGGTCGTCATGGACCGCCCCGGATTCGATTGGGATGCGCGCATCCGTGTCGGACCGGCGATGAAGGTCTTCGTCCACGACGCCTATGTGGCTGGCTCGGGTGTGCTGAAGGCCGCGCTCTTCGGCCTCTTCCCGGTGGCCAAGGTCCCGAGTAGCCCCGAGTTGGCACATGCCGAGCTGATGCGTTTCCTCGCCGAGGCCCCGCTCTATCCGACCAAGCTTCTCCCCAGCCAGGGTATTCGATGGGATCCGATCGACGATCGCTCTGCACGCGCGACGTTGGCCGACGGGGACCTGAGCGTCTCACTCGTCTTCGACTTCGACGACGCCGGTCTCATCAGCAGGGCCCATGCCGCCGGGCGTTACCGTGCAGTGGATGGGGCCATGATCCAAACACCCTGGGAGGCGCAACTCTCGGACTATCAAGAACGCAGCGGAATGAAGATCCCGATCCAGAGCGAGGTGGCCTGGATCCTACCAGAGGTCCGGGCCCCCTACTGGCGCGGGCGAGTCACCGACATCCTCTACAAATTCTCGGCCTGAAACCCGTCTTCGGATCGCGTGCTCATGCTTGCCGGGGATGGTCCGATCATCAGCTTGTTCCTGGAATCCCCGGATCATCGCGTTACTGATGCTCGCTCGGGATCTGCGGCGGCAACAGGGGCGCATGCCCGCTGCGCCGGCGAATCCAATTGATCCCGCTCAGGATGCGATGATTGCTCGCGAGTCGCCTCTCGAGCGCAAACTTACCGGGAAAATCGCTCAGCACCAGTCCCATGATGATGGTGAGGATCCCTTGTCCGGGAAGCACCAGCATCAGGATGCCCGCCAAGACCAACACCCATCCGACCAGGTTTTTCAGGACCCGCAGGCTCAGATAGACCAACGGGTGCAGGCGCTTCAACCGTGTCGCATGGCGCTTCGGATCCACGAAATAGTCTTCCGGAATCCGCGCCAATAGGATCGGCAGGGCGATCAAGGATCCCACGAACATCAGCACGGAAAGGCCCGCCAAGGAGAGAAGCAGGCCCTGATGGCCATCAATCCAAATCATGTCGATCATCCGAGACTCCCAGCGGGGGACGACCGCTCAACAGATCCGCGGCAACTGCTCGCCCGCGAGCCAGTCGACGATGCGGCTTCCGCCGAAGCCGGTCTCCATCTGTACGAATCGGTGTGGATCTTCCACCACCTCGCCAATGATGGACGACTCCAAACCGAGTGAGTGAGATCGCATGGCCTCGAGCAGTCGATCGGCCTGACCCGGTGGACAGACGGCGACCAATTTGCCCTCGTTGGCGACATAGAGCGGGTCGAGCCCGAGCAGCTCACAGGCCGCGGCCACCTCCGGGCGGACCGGGATGGCACTCTCGCGGATCTGCATCCCGACACCGGACTGGTGGGACAACTCGTTGAGTGTGGTCGCCAGCCCGCCGCGGGTGGGGTCGCGCAGACAGTGGATATCGGGGACGGCGGCAACCATGGCCGCCACCAACTCGTGCAGGGCGGCAGTGTCGGATTGGATCTCGGTCTCGAAGCCCAGGTTCTCGCGCTTGGACAGGATCGCGACGCCATGGTCGCCCATACTCCCGCTGACCAGGATGACATCGCCCGGCTCTGCTCGATCCCCCGAGATCAGGATGCCATCGGGCACCACGCCAATCCCGGTGGTGGTGATGAAGACCCCATCACCCTTGCCGCGCTCCACCACCTTGGTGTCACCCGTGACCACCGGGACACCCGCGACATTGGCGGCCTCGGCCATGCTCTCGACGATACGGGCCAGATCGGCGAGCGGGAAACCCTCCTCGAGGATGAACCCGGCGGCCAGATAAAGTGGACGGGCACCGGCCATGGCGACGTCATTGATGGTCCCGTGCACGGAGAGCGAGCCGATGTCCCCGCCGGGGAAGAAAAGCGGCGAGATCACATGGCCATCCGTGCTCATGACCAGACGGCCGGGCGGCGGCGTGAAGAGTGCCTGGTCGTTGCCTTGGGCCAGGAGCGCATCATCGAGATACCGCTGAAAGAGCTCGCCGATGAGCTGCGCCATCGCGCGGCCGCCGGAGCCGTGGCTCATGTCGACCGAGCCATTCTTGAGGTCGAGCCGGACGGGAAAACGCCGATCGGATGCCATCCTTACCCCTTGAGCCTATTGATATCAAGCTCACATGGATTGTTCGCCGAAATGCGCGCCCAGCGCTGATCCCCGCTAGGCATGATCATGCGACTTCGCGGATGCCGAGCCGGCCGGCGGCCTGTAACGACCGAAGCTCCAATACGCGGCACAAGCGCCCTCCGAGGACACCATGCAAGAACCCATGGGGCTCTCGGGCGAGCAGGGCTTGCCGAAGAGCTTGCAGTCGGTTGGTGTCTTGACCCCGCGCAGGATGGCCGGGCACTCGCACCCCTTGACCTCCTTCGCCGGGGCGACCTGGACCGGGAAGCGCTGCTCGGCATCCAGGTCGGCGTAATCATCGGCCAAGGCCAGCGCGCTGTCGGGCAGGAAACCGAGACCGCGCCACTCGAAGCTCGCGCGCACCTGGAAGACCTGCTCCATCAGGATTTGCGCCTTGAGGTTACCGGTTTCGGTCACGGCACGGATGTATTGGTTCTCGACCTCGCAGCGGCCTTCGTTCAGCTGCCGGACCAGCATCAAGGCGGACTGCATGACATCCAGTGGCTCGAAGCCCGCGATCACTACGGGCACATGGAAGTCCTCGGCAACGAACCGATAGGGCCGACTTCCGATCAGCGTGCTGACGTGCGATGGGCCCAGGATGCCGTCGAGCCGAACCCCGTCGGGCCCGGCAGTGTTGAGGATGGTCTTGAGCGCCGGCGGTGTCAGCACATGGTTACAGAAGAAGGAGAGATTCCGCAGCCCCTCTGCGCGCACCGTCTTGACGGCCACAGCCGTCGGCGGCGTGGTCGTCTCGAAGCCGATCGCGAAGAAGACGACCTCCAGATGGGGATTCTCGCGCGCGATCCGCAGCACATCTTGGGTCGAGTAGATCATGCGGATGTCGGCGCCCTCGGCCTTGGCCTTGAGCAGGCTTTTACGTTCGCTGGCAGGCACGCGCATCAGATCGCCGTAGGTACAGAGCGTGACGGCGTGCTGAGTGGCCATCGCAATCGCCTGGTCGATACGGGCCATCGGCAGGACGCACACCGGACAGCCCGGACCGTGCACGAAGCGCAGGTTCGGTGGCATCAGGTGCTGCACGCCATAGCGGAAGATCGCATGGGTATGACCGCCGCAGAACTCCATCAGACGATATTCCCGGTCGGGGTGAGCCTCCGTGGCGATCGTCTCGGCGAGCCGACGCGCGAGCCCCTGGTCGCGGAACTCGTCGATGTACTTCATGGGTGGCCTCCGGTGCCGACATCCTTGGCGGTTTCGTCGGGGCGCACGTCCAACGCCTCCTCGAGCAGCCCCATCTCGGCGATCAGCTCCAGTGTACGCTGTGCCTCCTCCTCGCTGATCTTGTTGAGCGCGTAACCCACGTGGACAAGGACATAGTCGCCGACGCCCGCATCCTCGACCAGGGCCAGGGAGATCTCCTTGCTGACTGCCCCGAGAGCCACCTTCGCGGTCTCTGTGGTCACATCAATGGCAGTGATACGGGCTGGGATGGCAAGACACATGGCTGAAGACCCCTTGGAGCCGACGCGATCAGCGTCGAAGACGAACCCGCGCCGGCATGACTGCGGGCTTTGGAGGTGAGCCGGAGCTCAGGTCGAACCCAGGACCCTGTCAGTCTCGGTTCTCACAAAAATCCATATCATCATAAACTTAAAACTCACCCATCAAAATGACTCCGGGCTCGCCCAAGGTCGAGCCGACATGATGACGGCGGCTATCACGCTGGACGCGGCTCAGGATAGGGTGATGCTGAACCCAACGCAGGGGTCGATCGCCGTGATCAAGAGTGCCGCCTGGCGACGGACTGCTGTCTCCGATCCAATCGGCAAGGCCGCTAGACCCTCTGCGACCACGCCTTGCGGGTGAAAATTCCACTCGGTTGGCGCGAGGATCCGGTAGTCGCCGACCCGGTCGTTCTCGACATGGACGAGATGGACCAGCAGACCGCGCGCCGCGCCGCTCCGGCCCAGACCAACCCCCTCGGCTGAGTGGAGTGGTGGATCTTGGACGCACCTCGTCGTGTCCATGTCCAGGGTCAAGAGTTGCATGTGCATGGCCACGTCGAGGAGTTGAGCCGCCAGACGCGGCAGCAAACCCCGGCCATGAGATTCGATCAGCGCATCGATCAGCGGTGTCGCGAGTGCACGCGTGAAGGGGCTGGTCTCGCAGGGCTGGCCATGCCAGGTTGGGCGGGAGATGAAATCGGCCGAGTCGCTGCCGCTCAAACGAGTGATCAGCTCTGCATCCGGGATCTCCGGCAGCGCGGCGACGCTGGTCCGGCCAAGTGACGCCTCGCCGGCATCCAGCAGGGAACGCAGGAGCCGAGATGCGGGCGTGTCGCCCTGGCGGCACCAGTGCTCGAAGGCATCCGCATCAGTGATCTCGATCAACCACACCTCGGGTGGCATCCTGAAGAGCTGCCTGGTCAGCAGGTCGCGCAGGTCACCGACCAGAACATGCAGCCGAGGAGAGACCGCCGCCGACGTCTCGACACCCGGTCGGAAAAGCTCGCCCGAGGGGTCCAGATGAGTCAGAATCCGGTTCGATAGCGCGAGTACCGCGGCCATATCGTCGCGCATTGGTGGCTCGCCTATGAGCGCAGGCCAATCGAGCAGCATCCGCCAAAGGTGCTCGCGAATCGTCTCGGCGGCGATTGCGGCCTCACGCCTGATCTGCGCACGCGCGCTTGGCATCCGTCTCATGGCCTGCTCGAGCGCCTTGACACAGGCCCCTGCTTGAGCTCGGGCACAGATCGAAAACAGAAGCGGCAGGCGACTTGCCGTCTCGTCCGGCGAACGTCCGACAAAGGCCCGTGCAGCTCTGGTTGGGCGTGTCGAAGAGATGTTGCAAACAAGCCCTTCTGGGGATCGCCGCAACTGGATGTCGAGACTTCCGGCCGGATCTGACATGTGGATCGATGAGCTCCAGGGTGTCGGGGCTGATAGTGCAGTGTAGCCTATCGGGATGCGCGATAGACTCGATCGCTCCGGGGTCGCCGTCCCTCGGCACGGGCCGGTATCGGCTTCGCACTGACAATCGAGTCGACTCCCGAACACTGCTCCCTGTCGTCTCGTTTGACCTGCCCGGCCAACCCGCCGCGGAATCCCGATGGTCGAGCTCCAGGCTAAGCCCTCGCGAAACCGACCATCCACCAGCAACCTCATTCAGGTCATCATTCCAACGTGCTCACTTACGAACAGCTCACGGCACTCCGCCAGGATATCGTCTTCACTGCCGAGCTCGGCAACCGCTCCCTCAGGCTGCACAGCACCTGGGGACTGTTTTCGCCACGCGAGATCGACGAGGGCACCCGGCTGCTGCTCACTCAACTGCAGGTTCAGCCCGCCGACGATTGTCTCGATCTCGGGTGCGGCTATGGCGCGATCGGTCTGGCCTTGGCGACGCTGGCCCCGCACGGCCGCACCCTGATGGTCGACAAAGACTTCGTCGCGGTGGAGTACGCCACGCGTAACATCAAGGTCAATCAGCTTGAGAATGCGACCGCAAAGCTCAGCAACGGATTTGACCAGATCGACCCAAAGCTGCGATTCGACCTGATCGCGAGCAATGTCCCAGCCAAGGTCGGTAAGGAGCTCCTGGCACTCTTACTCCATGACGCCTATGCGCGCTTGCGGCCCGGCGGCCGCCTCTATCTGGTGACCATCAATGGGCTGCGCCAGTATATGAAACGCAACCTGACCGAGGTCTTCGGCAACTACGACAAGCTCAAGCAGGGTACGCACTACACCGTCGCATTGGCCGAGCGATCGAACTGAGGAGCCGCCGATGATGTGCCTTCCCTGGCAAACATCAGCTGGCGACTCGACGATTCGGCTCTGTAATCGCTTCATTGTCAGCCGCTTAAGTGACTGAAAATGGTTGTATCTGCGTGTGCTGCAGGAAAGGCTGATTTAAATCAGCGTTTCACTAAATCGCCCGATCACTCGTCTTCAACGAGATCCAAGAGCCGGGCCGCCTCCTGACCGACGCCCGTGTCGGGACCCAGCTCTCGAGCACGCTCCAAGGCCGTCCGAGCCTCGGCCTGATCTCCAACCTGGAGACTGACGAAACCCAGGGTCAGCCAGAGCCTCTGGTGATCGGGATCTCTCGCCACACCAGCGCGCAGTTGAGTCAGAGCCGCGACCATCTCGCCCTTGTAATAGAGGGCCAAACCCAGGTCGTTGTGGCTCTCGACGTCGTCCGGCTCAAGCTGAAGGATACGGCGATAGACAGGCACGGCCTCCGCATATCGCCGCTGCGCGAACAGCTCGTCGGCCTGCTGTCGCAGCAGATCCAGGTTGCTCTCGGTGATCGCCTGCGGGATCGCGGTCGTCGGCGGGAGCTGAGCCGCCTGAGTGGGAGGTGAATGTGGTGAGGCCGGCGTCATGGCGACCGCCGGTCGCACGAGGGTCCGAACATAGTAGTCACGGGTCACCGCGAAAACGGTGAAGCCGTAAAAGAAGAGAAAGACAGCGAAGAGCAGCCACTGCAGAGGCGTCAGTTTTGGCATGAATCGGGGTGACCGGCAGAAATGAGGTGTCGCGCGATGCTAGAAAGCTGCGCGGGGCATGTCAAACCGGTTCGGCATGTCGGGGTTCATGCGCCCGATGGGTGAACTGTCCGATTCGAGCCCAGGGAGCCTGTTGTCGAGGCTTCCGAGACACCGGCATCGATCAGGTCGCGCACCCCAAAAAAATGGCCGCGACGGCAGGGTGTGTGACTGCCGATGCGGCCCAATTGGCTTGCTGCTCTTGTCCGGCTTCGAATCAGGATTGAGGGTCGACTCCCTCGATCTGTTCGGAGCCGACGATCCGTGAGGAGCGACGCGCGTCGACGTCGTCGCGGCTGATGAGGGCGACCAAAACGCCGCCGCAGAGGATGGCCGTGAAAAGACCTGTGATCGTGAGTGCGTCGAAGCTCATGCGCGTGCACCTCCATTATCCATGGTAAAACTGCTCCGGTAGATCCGCCGGCCTTGATATCGATTGATCTGGCGATTCTGTTCTTACGATTCAGGCACGCGCGGAACCGCTGATCAAATCAGCGGTTCCGCGGTACATGGATGTGCTGATGTTGACCAGGAATGGCCAATCATCGGCATCTCCTTCGATACATGGATATCTTGCACGCAGGTCTTGAATAGAGTATTTCAGTGAAGCCTAATGTTGTAACAAGTTGTTACAGCCGTTTGATCTTTTTGGACATCACTTGAGCGATCATGCCTGACGCTGCGATCCGAATCCTGGTCGTCGACGATGACGCGGCCTTGCGCGCCTTGCTCAGTGACTATCTGGCACGCGAGGGCTTCAGCGTCGCCGGCGCGGATGACGGCACGGCGATGGATGCCTGGCTGGCAGAGAACGAGACCGATCTGATCATCCTCGACCTCATGTTACCGGGCGAGGACGGTCTGACCCTGGCGAGGCGGCTGCGCGCCAACAGTCAGGTGCCGATCATCATGCTGTCTGCACGAGGCGACGACATCGACCGGATCATTGGGCTGGAGGTCGGTGCCGACGACTACATGCCCAAGCCATTCAATCCACGCGAGCTCTTGGCGCGGATCCGTGCAGTGCTGAGGCGTCGCGTACCTAGCCAGCCCCCGGAGGCCGGCGAGCTCATCCGCTTTGGTCCCTATCGCCTCGATCTGAGCCAGCGCGAGCTGCGGCGCGGCGATCAACCGGTGGCCTTGACCTCCGGTGAGCTCGAGTTGCTGCGGATCCTAGCCGAGCATCGGGACCGCGTCCTGGATCGGGACCGCTTGCTCGATCTGCTCAAGGGCTATGAACGCTCGCCCTTCGATCGCAGCATCGATGTGCAGATTGCGCGTTTGCGATCCAAAATCGAGCCGGATACCAAACACCCGCGTTATATTCGAACGATCTGGGGCAAAGGCTATATGTTCACGCCGACCGGCGACTCATGAGCTGGGTCGCCCGCCTTGTGCCGACGAGCTTGTTCGGTCGCGCGCTGCTCACCCTGATCGTCACCTTCGGGCTCTTCGGCATCGTGACCTTCGCGGTCGTCGTGTCCTATGCCTTGATCCCGGTCGCCCAGCGCTCCGCCTCGGACCTGGCCAGTATCATGGTCCTGTCGGCACGCACGCTCCAACAACTGCCGCCCGAGCTCCGGGACGAATATCGCACTCGATTGGCCCGCGAGTATCAGATCCGACTCGCCGAGGAACGCCCGCTTGCCGATATCAATCATTTTTTCTTCCCGTACCTCCAACAAGTGACCCTTGCACTGGAAGAGCGTCTCGGGCGTCCGGTGGAGATCGTCACCAGCCTGGCAAACAACGACAGGTGGTTCTGGGTGGCCCTCGACGCCGGAGGAAGGACCATCTGGGTCGGATTTCCCCGCAGTCGGGTCGAGACGCGACCCCTGGAGGGCCTGTCGGTCATCATTGGCGTTGCGGTGCTTCTCATCCTCGGCAGTGCACTCATCCTGGCGGGGCGCATCACCCAGCCTCTGAAGCGACTCTCCCAAGCCGCCGAGCAGGTCGCACTCGGCCTCTCGCCCAATCCCCTGTCGGAGTCCGGGCCAAAAGAGCTCGCGAACCTCGCGCGTCAGCTCAACACCATGAGTCGCCAAATCCGCGAGCTCATCGCCAACCGGACACTGATGCTGGCCGGGATCTCGCACGACCTGCGCACGCCCTTGACCCGCCTGCGCCTCGAGGTCGAGATGCTGCCGCGCACTGCCGCGCCCGAGCTGATCGCCCGGATGGAGCGAGACATCGATGAGATGGCGGCACTCATCACCCAGGCGATCGAGTTCGGTAAGAGCCTGGCATCCGGACACCGGGAAGATACGGATCTGGCGGCTTTGATCGACGACCTGGTCGCAGGTCGGCCGCGCATCATCTGGGAGCGCAGCCGTCCATGCCACTGGCGGGTCGATCCACTGGCATTGCGTCGAATCGTCGGCAATCTGTTGGAAAACGCCCTGCGCTACAGCCAGGATCTTGTCGAGATCCATCTCGACTGCAAGACATCCAAGCCGGTGCTCTTCGTGCTCGACCGCGGACCCGGTATCCCGGATGCCGAGCGGGAGGCCGTCTTTCGTCCCTACTACCGACTGGAAGCATCCCGCAGCCGCCTGACCGGCGGCACCGGCCTCGGTCTGGCCGTCGCATACCAATTGGCGCTTGCGAACCAGATGGAGCTGAGTCTCGGCGCTCGCCGCGGCGGCGGCACGGTCGCGAGCGTCCGTCTGCCTGCGATGGACATGGAGCCCGAGCCATCGCCCGTGAGCACAACGGTTGACGATCCGCCCTGCGGTGCCTAAATTCGCCCTTGTCGATTCAAACCACCGGAGCCATCCCCGATGCTGCAGCCAGGCGACATAGCCCCCCTGTTCTCACTCCCCAATGCGGACATGGAGCGGGTGACCCTCGAGCAGCTCAACGTGGGACGAAACCTCGTGATCTACTTCTATCCGAAGGACGATACCCCGGGCTGCACCATGGAGGCGCTCGATTTCACCGATCTGCAACCTGAGTTCGATGCAGCCGACACCGATGTCGTCGGCATCAGCCGCGACACCTGTACGAGTCACGGCGCCTTTCGCGACAAATACGGTCTGAGCGTGCACCTCCTCGCGGACACCGAGGGCGAGGCTTGCGAAGCCTATGGCGTCTGGCGCGAGAAGGAGGCCCACGGCGAGAAGCGCATGGGGATCGTGCGCTCGACCTTCATCGTCGACAGCGCCGGCCTGGTCCGCCACGCGCTCTATGACGTCAAGCCCAAGGGCCATGCGGCTCAGGTCCTGGAGTTGGTCCGGTCGCTCTGACTGCCTTGCCGGGAGCAACCAACAGTGCGCTCCCACGGCCAGCGGCCGAGATGGAGCTGGACGCTGTGTCGGTCGGCTCCGGGACGAGTCGGGCCGGCCCCGACAGAGATCAACCCGCTCCTGTCTCCCGTGGCGTGAAACTTCGCGCCTACATCTTGATCTTCCTGCTGGTCTTCGGGCTGACGCCTCTGGTGCTGGCGGCACTCATCAACCTTCCGCTGGTTCTGGACCGCACGGCCCTCTTCTATCAACGCGCCTATCTTCAGAATTTGCGCGCGGACTTCCGCGATCTCGACCAGCACCTCGCGAGCCGGCACGAGATGATCCGGCTGCTTTCCAAGCTGCCCGAGCCGGGCTTGATCCTGGGCGAGCAGGGTGACGCGGATCAGATCGATGTCTCGCGGGCGCGCTACACCGCATGGATCAATCAGATCCTGGCCGATCAGCGTGACATCATTCAGATCCTCTTCGTCGGAGACGACGCACTGGAGCGCTTCTGGCTCGCACGCGACGCTCGCGCCCAGGACTGGCGACCGACCGCCTCGCCGCCGCAGGTGCCGAATCGGCAGTTCCTGTCGGCCGGACTCGAGCTCCAACCCGGCGCCGTGATGGTGAGCCGTATCCGCGTCGACCCGGCAGCGGGCGTCGAGGACCCCCGCCAACTCATGACCCTAAGCCTGGTGAGCCGCATCGGGGGCGAAAAGCCCGATGATCCCCGCGGCGTGGTCGTCCTGACCATCGACGTCGGCGGCTTGGCCCAGTTCTATCGGGATACACTCTGGGTCAATCACGACGGGAGCTATCTGCGCCCCGGTCAGCCGGCAAGCGGCCAGCCCGAGGCATTCGAGGCATTTCCGGGATTGGCCGAGATCTTCGCGGGCGGGACACTCGCAGTTTGGAAGGGCCGCCAGGGTCGCCAATTGCTCTGGGTCCCCATGTTCTTGACCGAGGACGGCGTGCCGCTCTGGGTCGGTCGGGCCGTCGACCCCTCACCCATCGACGAGTTCCGGGACGAGCTGGTGATTCGGGTGCTCTCGATCATCTTCGTATTGGTGCTGGTGGTGATGGTTCTGGCGCGCTGGATCGCGGCACGCGCAGAGCGTTTCGGGCAGGATCTCAAGGGCGGAATCGGACAAGTCCTGCGCGAGGGGCGACCGCTGCAATTCAGTTGGCACGGCCCCAGGGAGGTCCGGGAGCTCGGCGAGCAACTGACCGCCCTCGCGCAAACCCATGCCGAGCACATCGAGTCCGCTCGGGCGCACACGCGCGAGCTGGAGCGATCCAACCGCTACAAGTCTGAGTTCCTCGCGAACGTGAGCCACGAGCTGCGCACGCCGCTCAACTCGATCCTCCTTCTGTCGAAGATGCTGGCAGCGGAGACCAGCGGACTCAATCCAGCTCAGCGGCGCCAGTCACAGGTGATCCATGAGGCCGGCCGGGACCTGCGGACCATGATCGACAACATTCTGGACATCTCCCGGATCGAGGCCGGGCATGTTGCGGTGGCCACCGACTGGGTGGAGCTTCGCCCGATGCTCGAAGAGCTGCTCGAGCTCGTGGCTCCCCTGGCGGCGGAAAAGCCGGTGGCGCTCGATCTGGTGATCGACCCGGAGGCCGCCCCGAGGATCCACACGGACCGAGATAAGCTCAGACAAATCCTCAAGAACTTCCTCTCGAATGCCGTGAAGTTCACCGATGAGGGACACATCAGACTCGCCCTCGAGGCGACGGGTGATCCGCCGGGAGAGGTGGCACTGAGCGTCACCGACACAGGTATCGGGATCCCGCAAGACAAGCAGGAGATCATCTTCGAGGCATTTCAGCAGGCGGACGGGTCCACCCGGCGTCGCTATGGCGGGACAGGTCTGGGGCTCTCGATCAGTCGCGAGCTGGCCCAGCTGCTCGGGGGTCGGATCCTGGTCCAGAGTGCTCCGGGGGCCGGTGCCAGGTTCAGTCTCCTGCTGCCCGTGTCGCCTCAGATCGGCAGACCCGAAGAATCCCCCGGCGCGCCCGTCCAGACCGCCCGGCACCAGCCCCCCGAGCCGGAGGAGTTGCCGACGAATCTGCATACGACGCTCGGCGCACCCGCACCCGGCGCTTGGGTCTTGATCGTCGAGCGCGACGTCAAAACCCTGGTGCAGCTCGCATCGGAGCTATCGCGGCGTGGTCTGCGGGTGCAAACCGCTGCTGATCTCGATGAGGCACTGGAGACCTTGCAGGACGAGGGCGAGGGTTGCGAGCTCGTCTTGCTGGCCGCCGGGATTACCGCTGAAGTGACCTGTGATAGGATTCAGAGCCTGCTGAGGCAGAGCACGGGTCCACATCCCGCGGTGGCTGTGCTCGGCGACCCCTCGGCCGAAGCCCAAGTTGCCGGCTGTCTGTGTGCAGGCGCCATCGAGTTTCTATCGAAACCCATCGATGCCGAGCGACTGGAGGCACTACTCGCCCAAGTGCTGTCGGAGCGACCGATCGGCGACCCGATCCACTGATCCGCCCGCGAGCCGTTTCAGGGCGCAACAGGGCAGACGACATGACCCGCTACGCCGGATTCAAACTGCTGATCGTCGACGATCACGCGCACAATCTATTCACGCTCCGCACACTCATCGAGAGTGAGATGGATGTGAGTATCCTGGAGGCGACCTCCGGCCAAGACGCCATCGACCTGACGCATTGCCACCCCGACATCGACCTCATCATCCTTGATGTCCAGATGCCGGAGATGGACGGCTTCGAGACAGCCGCCATGCTGAAGCTCCGCAAACGGACCCGGGACATCCCCATCATCTTCCTGACCGCCGCATTCAAATCAGAAGAGTTCCAGCATCGTGGCTTCGCGGTCGGCGCCGTGGATTATCTGCTCAAGCCGATCGACGACAACCTGCTCATCAACAAGATCAGCACCTACTTCCGCTTGATCGAGAAGGAACGCGAGCTCAACCGCAACCTGGAACGGATGGTGGAGGCACGCACGGCCGAGCTGGCCGAGGCGCGTCACTATCTCGAGAACATCATTCGTTACATGGGCGAGGCCCTGTTGGTCCTGGACCCACAAGGCACCATCAAATTGACCAATCCGGCCGCATGGAGGATGCTCGGATATGGGAGCCAAGATCTCCTCGGGATGGCGATCGGCGACGTGTTCGAGGAGGAAGGAGACGCCGAGGCCGGCGCATTCATGGGCACTTGGTTGGAGGCCCTGATCCGAACCGGCGCCTTGAGCCGGATCGAGGCCCGATTCATCGCCCGCGATGGTCGGCGGGTGCCGATCCTGTTCTCGCGCACCGCGGTAAAGGGCCCCGACGGGCAAATCAGCGATATCATCTGTATCGCTAAAGACATGACCGGCTATGTGCGGGTCGAAGAGGACACCGAGCCGGCAGGTCATGTGACCGGACAAGAGGAGCGATGATGAGCGAGCCGATGATCTCGGAGACACCCGAGGACGAGAATACGACCTTGACAGCCAACGCCTTGAAGGCAATGGCCCACCCGCTGCGCTGGAAGATCCTCTGCTCGCTCGGGGACAATGAGCTTTCGGTCGGCGAGATCGTCGATCGCACCGGGACCTCACAGAGCAACATCTCTCAGCATCTCGAGCAACTGCGCAACAAGAATATCGTCGTCGCCCGTAAGGAGGCCAATCGGATCTATTATCGGATCCGCAACGATCAGTTGCTTGACCTCATCGGCATCATGCGTGACGTGCTTTGCCCAGCCAACCTGGACGACCGTTTCCCAAAGTAACGGCGTGACCTGTCGACGCACGCCGCGACGGCCCAGCGTTGCACCCGCCGACGTCACGACGGCTCGTCATGCTCGATCCATAGCTCCGGGTATCTGAAGCCCCCTATTCCAATGCCGAGACCGAAGGGGCCGGTCCGGTCGAGCGCGAACGCTTCCGTTGCAAACCGCGTGTCCAAGCCACAGCCCAGTGACGAGTTGCGCCCAAAAAAGGGGCCCAGGGGCCCCTTTCGATTCATGGAAACAGAGTCAACGATCAGACGCCGCCGCGTGCCCCCACGAACTCCGGGTACGCCTCAAGACCGCACTCGCCGATGTCGACGCCCTCGTACTCCTCTTCCTCGCTGACGCGGATGCCCATGATGAGCTTGATGATCAGCCAGACGATGAAGGACGTGACGAAGACCCACGCCAGGATCGTGCCCAAGCCGATCCCCTGAGCTGCGAAGCTGGCATCGCTGTTGGTGATGGGCACCGCCATCAGGCCCCACATCCCCACGACGCCATGGACCGAAATGGCACCCACCGGATCATCGACCCGCAACTTGTCCATGGTCACGATCGCGAACACGACGATCACACCGCCGATGGCACCGATCATGGTGGCGAGCAATGGCGTGGGCGTGAGCGGCTCGGCGGTGATGGCGACCAGCCCGGCGAGCGCCCCGTTGAGCGCCATGGTCAGATCGGCCTTGCCGAACAAGAGACGCGCCGTGATCAGGCCGAAGATGGTCCCGCCAGCGGCCGCCATGTTCGTGTTCACGAAGACCGCTGCCACCGCGTTGGCATCCTCGATGGTCGAGACGATGAGTTGAGAGCCGCCGTTGAAGCCGAACCAACCGAGCCAGAGGATGAAGGTACCGAGTGTCGCGAGCGGCATGTTGGCGCCCGGGATCGCATTGATGGAGCCGTCCTTCCCGTATTTGCCCTTGCGTGCGCCCAACAGGATCACACCGGCCAGAGCGGCGGATGCGCCGGCGAGATGCACGACACCCGACCCCGCGAAGTCGAGGAAGCCGAGCTCGTCGAGGAAGCCGCCGCCCCACTTCCAGTAACCCTGCATCGGATAGATGAAGCCGGTCATGACGACCGCGAAGAGTAGGAAGGCCCAGAGCTTCATGCGCTCGGCCACGGCACCCGAGACGATCGACATGGCCGTGGCTACGAAGACGACCTGGAAGAAGAAATCGGCCATGCCTGAGTAGTAGGTCTCGCCATCGCTGGCCAGGACCTCATCGACGCTGTGGTCGCCCCCGAACATGAAGCCCCAGTCGATCTCGGGGATAAAGCCGTTGCCGCCGGCCGGATACATGATGCCGTAGCCGACCAGCATGTACATGATCGCAGCAATCGCGAAGAGGGCGATGTTCTTGGTCAGGATCTCGGCAGTGTTCTTGGCGCGGACCATGCCGGCCTCAAGCATCGCGAAGCCCGCAGCCATCCACATGACCAGGGCACCCGAGATCAGAAAATAAAAGGTGTCGAGCGCATAGCTCAGTTGAGTGATCGATTCCACAAGTTAATCTCCAAATGGGTTCGGAACGGGGCGGAAGCCGAGGCGGTAGGTCCCGCCACGACTGATGACCTAGAGGATGTAGCCGCGTTCGCCGTGCTGTGAGAGATCCAAACCTTCGGTTTCCTGCTCCTCGGTGACGCGCAAACCGATCGTCAGATCGACCAATTTGAGGATGATGTAGGTCAGGACGACCGTGTAGACGAGCGTGAAGAGCACGCCCTTCGTCTGGATCCATACCTGACCGAGCATACTCATGCCCTCCTCGAGACCGGCCCCACCCAGCGCGGCGGAGACGAAGACGCCGGTCAGGATGGCGCCGACGATTCCGCCGACCGCATGGACGCCAAAGACGTCGAGCGAATCGTCGTAGCCCAACGCACGCTTGAGCTTTGTCGATGCAAGGAAGCAGATGATGCCCGAGGCTGCACCGATGGCGAGGGCTCCCAGCGGACCTGCCGTCCCGGCCGCTGGTGTGATCGCAACAAGACCCGCGACCGCACCCGTGGCGATGCCGAGGACGCTGGCCTTCCCGTGCGACAGCCACTCGGAGAACATCCAGGCCAGCGCAGCGGATGCCGTTGCCACCTGGGTGACCAACATCGCCATCCCGGCGCTCTCGTCGGCTGCGACGGCACTACCGGCGTTGAACCCGAACCAGCCGACCCAAAGCATCGACGCACCCATCAGGGTGTAGCCGAGGTTGTGGGGAGGCATGGCCGTGGTCGGATAGCCGCGACGCTTGCCCAGAACCAAGGCCGTCATCAGACCCGCGACCCCGGCGTTGATGTGCACCACGGTCCCGCCGGCAAAGTCCAGGACACCCCAGTCCCACATGAGCGCCCCGTCGCCGCCCCAGACCATGTGTGCGATAGGCAGGTAGACGATCGTGAACCAGATCGCCATGAACCAGAGCAAGGCGGAGAATTTCATGCGCTCGGCGAAAGCGCCGACGATCAGGGCGGGGGTGATGATGGCAAACGTCATCTGGAAGGTCACGAAGACCGTTTCCGGAATCGACCCCGTCAGGCTCTCGCGTGTCACTCCTGCGAGCAGCACCCGATCCAAGCCGCCGATGAAGGTGTTCAGACCGATGGTGCCCTGCTCCATGCCCTGCGTCGAGAAGGCCAGGCTGTAGCCGTAGAGGACCCAAAGAACACTCATTAGAGCCGCGATCGCAAAACACTGCATCAGCACCGAGAGCACATTCTTGGCGCGGACCAGACCACCGTAGAATAGCGCCAATCCCGGAATGGTCATGAAGAGCACCAAGGCGGTCGCCGTGAGCATCCAAGCCGTGTCCCCGCTATTCAGGGCCGGGGTCTCTTCGGCCAGCGCCAGCGCGGGGGTCAGCATCGAGAGACTCGCCAAAAGCAGAAGTCCCAATCGTCGCAGTTCCAATTTGTACATCGTTGCGATCCCCTCAGCGAGGACTAGAGAGCGTCCGATCCGGTTTCACCGGTTCTGATGCGGATGACTTGATCCAGGTCGAAGACGAAGATCTTGCCGTCGCCGATCTTTCCGGTGCGCGCTGCACCACTGATCGCCTCGATCACCTTCTCGACCATCGAATCGTCGACGGCGATCTCGACCTTGATCTTCGGCAGAAAATCGACCACATACTCGGCTCCGCGGTACAGCTCGGTGTGGCCCTTCTGGCGCCCGAAACCCTTCACCTCGATGACGGTGATCCCGGACACGCCGATGTCTCCGAGTGCCTCACGCACGTCGTCGAGCTTGAAAGGCTTAATGATGGCTGCAACCAATTTCATGGTGTATGCACTCCTGTGGAGGCCAAGGTGTTTCCTTGGCCAAGAGGTTGAGACCCGGCTGCGCGAGCCGGATGGTCCGGGTTAGAACTCCTTGAGCCAACCGACCCAGAACTTGGGATCCTCGTCATAGGTGTCGCGCCCGACCTGTTCGTAATTCAGGCTGAAGGTGCCGAAATCACCGGCTTCGCGACTGATGGAGACCCCCCAGTGACCGTAGTCGTTGCCGCCGTCGTTGTAGTCGAAGTCGTAGTAACCGCCGGAAAGGCTGAGGCCGAAGTCGTAGGGCAGCGCAAAATCGAGACTGGCGTAGTAGTACAAGTCGCCTTCGATGAACAGCGCCTCATTGTTATCGACTCCTGGCGCATCGCTGGCTTGGCCCCATACCGTGTAGGCGAGACCCAGCGTGGCCCACTTCCAGGTGGCGCTACCGCCGATCTCGGCAAAGTCGAGATCACTGCCATCGGGATAGGCGTAGTAGATGGCATTCAGGTCGAAGCTCAGATCGTCGTTGATCGCGGTGCTGAAACCGAGGTAAGCATCGAGCTCGTAGCCGGGCGAGCCGATCGTCTCGATCCCGATGATGTTGTCGTCCGCATCCGTCTCGAGGAGCAGGGTGTCGCCGAAATCGACGTTCGAGACCCAGGTTCCCGCGTAAAAGCCACTGGCGTGCTCGTAATCGAGCCCGCCCTGGATGGCCGCCTTGTCCCCGGTCTGCGTCACGCCGCGGAACAGGTAGTTACTGACCGCGCCGATATTGGCGCTGAATGAATGTTCATCGTTGGCTGATGCGGCCTGAAAGGCCGTTGCGCCTACGGTCATCGCACCCAATGCAACGGCTGCGCCGATACCTTGTAGTTTCATCGTCGTATACCTTCTGTTGAGCTCGGGCTTGCGTGGCTAAGGTCGAACGAACCGGCTGGCGCCCGGATGACCAGCTTGGCCATTCTGTCGTGGGAAGCCTCTAAGCAGATTGCATGCCAGCAAGGGGTAAGGCCACAGGCGTAATAGGCTTTTCGGCATCATGTAACATCGCCGCCACAAGAGGTCGCACTCGGCGGGTGCACATTGCAGTAGCCCGGGTGACGCCTGCACCAAAACAGGGCAAAAGCCTCGGAAGCGTAAAACGGCGATCCTCGGGCGACGCCGCCTTATAATGCGGGCTGGCACGACACCATCGTTTGCTCCCCGGCCTGCGGCTGTCGGATACCCGAGGCCGTTTGAATCGATGGCAGCCAGGGACGAGACACAACCTCCGGGCTGCGGCCGGAGCCGAGTCCGATTTCGAGCTGCCAGCGACGTCGTCGGGCACCGCAAACAGTTACCCTAGCGCAGAGGACTCTTCATGTTGGATCCGAAACAGCTCGACGATCTTGCCCATCGACTAGCATCGGCCATGCCGAAAGGCATTCAGATGTTGCAGGAAGACATCAACCGCAACCTTCGGGCATCGCTCGAATCCGGTCTCGCCAGGCTTGATCTGGTGACCCGTGAGGAGTTTGATGTGCAGTCCGCCGTCCTCGCGCGCAGCCGCGAGAAACTGGCCTCACTGGAAAGACGCATCGCGGAGCTGGAGCATCTGCTCGCGACCAAACGGACACCGACAGACTGAGGTCGCGAGCCCGAGACGGGACATGGCGCTCTGTATCCTGCATAGCCGGGCACGGGTCGGCATTCATGCCCCTGCGGTGGCGGTCGAAGTCCATCTCTCCGGGGGCCTACCCTACCTCTCGATGGTCGGTCTGCCTGAGATGGCGGTCAAAGAGAGCAAGGATCGGGTGCGCGGGGCACTGTTGAGCGGCCGGTTCCAGTTTCCGATCGGCCGGGTCACCATCAACCTCGCCCCCGCGGATCTCCCCAAGGAAGGCGGTCGCTTCGATCTGCCGATCGCACTCGGGATCCTTGGCGCCTCCGGCCAGGTCGCCACCGAGCCGCTCGATCGCTATGAATGGATCGGCGAGCTCGCCCTCTCGGGCGCGCTGCGCCCGGTCAACGGGGTCCTGCCCGTCGCAGTCGCGGCTCGCGAAGCCGGACACGGGCTCATCCTGCCAAACGAGAATGCTGCGGAGGCATCTCTGGTCAGCGGACTCGAGATCCGACCGGCTGGGCATCTGATGGAGGTGTGCGAGCATCTCAACGGGGCGCGCCTGCTGCCGACCTTCGTGCCCGACGAGCGGTTCGTCGTCACGCCCGACTATCCGGATCTCGCGGAGGTGAGGGGACAGGATCATGCGAAACGCGCCCTTGAGATCGCGGCTGCGGGCGGTCACAGCCTCTTGCTGATCGGTCCGCCCGGCACAGGGAAATCCATGCTGGCGAACCGGCTGCCGGGACTCCTGCCCCCGCTGAGCGAGGACGAGGCGCTGGAGGCGGCGGCGATCCGTTCGGTGAGCGATCGCGACCTGTTCGACCCGGCGCGCTGGCGCGAGAGGCCCTTTCGGGCACCGCACCATACGGCGTCGGGCGTCGCGCTGGTTGGCGGGGGCAGCAATCCTCGGCCCGGCGAGATCTCGCTCGCGCATCAGGGCGTGCTCTTCCTTGACGAGCTGCCGGAGTTCGACCGGAAGGTCCTGGAGGTCCTGCGCGAGCCATTGGAGTCCGGTCATATCGACATCTCGAGGGCAGCTCGACAGGCGCGTTTTCCGGCTCGATTCCAGTTGGTGGCAGCGATGAATCCCTGCCCCTGCGGCTATCTCGGGGACAATAGCGGGCGCTGCCGCTGTACCCTGGATCAGATCGGGCGCTATCGCGGACGCATCTCCGGGCCTTTGCTCGACCGCATCGACATGCATGTCGAGGTCCCTAGACTCGACCTTTCGCGGCTTGTCGAGCCGGTGCCCGAGGACAAGGAAACAACGGCGGTCGTCCGCCGCCGTGTCGATGCAGCGCGTGAGCGACAGATCGCGCGGGCCGGCAAGCCGAATCACGTCCTGGGCCCAGCCGAGATCGCGCGCGACTGCGCCCTGGAGATCGCGGGTCAACGGATGATCGAGAAGGCGATCGACCGCCTCGCCCTCTCGGCACGTGCCTACCACCGGATCCTGAAGGTGGCCCGGACCATTGCGGATCTCGATGGGCTCGAGACGATCGAGCAGAGACACCTTGGCGAGGCGATCGGTTACCGTCGACTCGATCGAGGCAACCCGACGCATGGGCATGGTTGACTTCATGCTTCTCTTGAGGAAACGCCGAGCACGTCAGCGTTTCCCGTAGCACATGGGTGTGTCGCCCTTTTCAGTCGCCGAAGCGACTGAAAAGCGGGCGATTCGGAAACCGCGTATTCGAATCGCGCGCTGTTTGTTGCCAGGGATGGCAAATGATCAGCTTTTCCCTAATCAGGACAGGGTATTTCACTCAAACCAGGCCCCATGCTCCAGCTCCAATCACTCAGCCTGCGCCGCGGTCCACACCTCCTGATCGAGGGTGCCGACGTCACCATTTATCCGGGCCAGAAGGTCGGCTTGGTCGGCCACAACGGGTGCGGCAAGTCGAGCCTGTTTGCCCTTCTGCTCGGCGATCTTCATGCCGACGCGGGTGAGGCGTCCATCCCGTCGGGTTGGGAGGTCGCCCATGTCGCTCAACATACCCCGGACAGCGAACGCGCCGCGATCGAGTTCGTGCTGGACGGCGATGCCGAGCTCCGCCGGATCCAGGCGGAGCTGGCGCGGGCAGAGGCGGCCGGTGACGGGCTGCACCAAGGCGAGCTCTTGGGGCGGCTCGAGGCGATCGACGCCTATGGCGCGGAAAGCCGCGCAGCGCGTCTTCTGCACGGACTCGGCTTCGCCCCTGGAGACGAGCAGCGCCCCGTCAACAGCTACTCGGGAGGCTGGCGGATGCGTCTCGCCTTGGCGCGGACCCTCATGTGCCGCTCCGACCTGCTGCTGCTCGACGAGCCGACCAACCATCTGGATCTCGACGCGGTGATCTGGCTCGAGGGTTGGCTGAAGGCCTATCCGGGAACCCTCTTGCTCATCTCGCACGACCGCGACTTTCTGGATGCCGTGACCAGTCACATCCTGCATCTCGACCACCAGCGCCTGACCCTCTATGCAGGCAACTACTCGGCTTTCGAGCGGCAACGCGCCGAGCGGCTCGCCCAACAACAGGCCGCGAGCGAGCGCCAGCAGCGCGAGATCGCGCACATGCGCAGCTTCGTCGATCGCTTCCGGGCCAAGGCCACGAAGGCGCGGCAGGCGCAAAGCAGGCTCAAGGCCTTGGAGCGCATGGAGCTGATCGCCCCGGCCCATGTGGACTCGCCCTTTCGCTTCGAGTTTGCGCCGGCCGAGAATCTTCCGCGACCGCTCCTCCGATTGGATGGGATCTCGGCTGGCTACGGCCCCCGTCCGGTCATTCAAGGGGTTAGTCTCAGCCTGAATCCGGGGGACCGCATCGGCTTGCTGGGTCGCAACGGGGCTGGCAAATCCACCTTCATCAAGGTTCTGGCGGGTGAGCTCAGGCCCTCGGCCGGACATCTCGAGCCTGCCCAGGCGCTCAAGATCGGCTATTTCGCACAGCATCAGATCCACCAACTGCACCTGGACGATAGCCCGCTCGGCCATGTGCGTCGGCTGGACCCAGCCGCGACCGAGCAGGCACTGCGCAGTTACTTAGGCGGATTCGGCTTCGACGGTGATCGCGCAATCGGACCAGTGGCTCCGCTCTCGGGCGGGGAGAAGGCCCGACTTGTGCTGGCCATGCTCATCCGCCAGCGCCCCAATCTGCTATTGCTCGACGAACCGACGAACCATCTGGATCTGGAGATGCGCCACGCCCTGACCGAGGCACTGCAGGGATTCGATGGGGCGCTGGTTCTGGTCTCGCACGACCGTCATCTGATCCGGGTCACCAGCGATGCGCTACTGTTGGTCGACGCCGGTGCAGTGCGAACCTTCGACGGCGACCTGGACGACTACCCTGCATGGCTGGCCGCCAAGGGCGCGGATCATGGCACCGCAACCGCAACCCCGGCGCCCGACACGGCGGAATCCGGTGACCGTAAACAACAGCGTCGACAGGCCGCACAGTCGCGTCAGGCGCTCCAGCCATTGCGCCAGCAGGAGAAGACGCTGGAGAAACGGCTCGAGACCCTGACCGCCCGCCGCGCACTGATCGAGCAGTTACTGACCGACCCCGACCTCTATGCTGCCGAGGCCAAGGCACGCCTCCTCTCGCTCATGGAGGAGCAACGCCAAATCATCACCGATCTCGAGGAAACCGAAGGAGCCTGGCTCGAGGTGAACGAGGCGATCGAGCAGGCCCAGGCGGCCTTGTCCTGACGGCTGGGACGTCATGATGGCCGTCTCTCGACTTTCGCTCCCACCAGTCCGGGCGTGGCGGGTCGCCATCCAGTGGACACATCGGTTACCCTCGTGCCCGCTGGTCGGTCGTCCTGGATGGGGGGCGCCAGCGACTCCCGACACAATCGACTCGCGGCAGAGGCTTCGTCCCGGCCATCTCCTTTGCTTTGCCTGCCTAAGAGGCCCCATTTTTGCTTGCTCAACTCGACGAAGCCTCCGAGGAGGCATCGACTCAGCAGACCGATCCCGCTCAGCCCAGCCGCCGCCGGTCGTCGGCACGCAACCCCGCTGACCGGCTGAAGCTCAACCCCAACAGATTAAGGATCAACGGCGCCATGTCCCCGTTCAAGAATTTCACCCGTAACCGCCCGAACGAGCAGCTCTTCGAGCTGCCTCCACTGCCGATGACGGCAGAGGGTATCGCACAGGATTTCCAGCATTACTATGCCTATACGCTGGGACGGGACCAGGACTGCCAATCCACCTACTATCCCTACAAGGCGTTGGCCATTGCCCTGCGCGACCGCCTCATGGAGCGCTGGAAATGCACGCGTCATTCCTATGACGAGGCCAAGTGCAAGCGCACCTATTACCTGTCGCTCGAGTTTCTTATGGGGCGGACCCTCTCCAATGCCATGCTCAATCTCGGCATCGGCGACGCGACGACCAAAGGTCTCTATGATTTGGGCATCGCCCTGGAGGAGATCGCCGGCAACGAGCCCGACGCCGGTCTTGGCAACGGCGGTCTGGGTCGACTGGCGGCTTGTTTTCTCGACTCCTGCGCCACCCTGCAGCTCCCCGTCAGGGGCTACGGACTCCACTATGAGTATGGGATGTTCCGTCAGGTGATCGAGAACGGCAATCAAGTCGAAGAGCCTGATCACTGGGTCCGGGACGGCAACCCCTGGGAGCTGGAACGCCCCGAGTTCACCCAGCGCATCCAGTTCGGCGGCCATACCGAGACCTACAAGGACCAGAGCGGGCGTGAGATCGTGCGCTGGGTCGACACGAACGACGTCCTCGCGGTCCCATACGACATCCCGATTCCCGGCTACCGCAACGGTACTATCAATACATTGCGGCTCTGGAAGGCAGCCGCGACCGACGAGTTCGACCTCGGCGAGTTCAATTCAGGCAGCTACCCGGAATCGGTCGCAAAAAAGAACGCCGCAGAGCATATCACCATGGTGCTCTACCCCAACGATGCCAGCGAGAACGGCAAGGAGTTGCGGTTGCGACAGCAGTTCTTCCTCGCCAGCGCCAGCATCAAGGATGTCCTGCGCGATTGGATCCGTCTGTACGGGCGCGACTTCAGCAGCTTCGCCGAAAAGAACTGCTTCCAGCTCAACGACACGCATCCGGCCGTCTCGGTCGCCGAGCTGATGCGCCAATTGATGGACGAGCATGGGCTCGAATGGGATGAGGCCTGGGCCATCACCAGCAAGACCATGGCGTACACCAACCATACCCTACTGCCCGAGGCCCTCGAGCGCTGGTCGGTTCGGCTCTTCGAGCGGCTGCTTCCGCGAATTTTGCAGATCATCTACGAGATCAACGCCCGTTTTCTCGCAGAGGTCGCCACCCGCTGGCCCGGCGACAATGACCGCCTAAGGCGCATGTCACTGATCGAAGAGGGCTATGAGCCCCAGGTCCGGATGGCCTATCTTGCGATCGTCGGGAGCTTCTCGGTCAACGGGGTCGCAGGACTCCACTCGCAGCTCCTCGTGGAGGGTCTCTTCCGAGACTTCTACGAGCTCTGGCCCGGCAAGTTCAACAACAAGACCAATGGGGTCACGCCCCGTCGCTGGTTGGCCATGTGCAACCCCGGGCTGCGTGAGTTGATCGACGAGACCATCGGCACCGGGTGGGTCAATGATCTGGCCCAACTCGAGCGCCTCGCGCCCTATGCCGAGGATGCCGCATTCCGGGAACGCTGGCACGAGATCAAACAGCAGAACAAGCGCCGCCTGGCCGAGACGGTCGAGCAGGTCTGTCGGGTCTCATTCCCCCTCGATGCGCTCTTCAACGTTCAGGTCAAGCGCATCCACGAGTACAAACGCCAGTTGCTCAACGTCCTGCATGTGATTCATCTCTACAACCGCATCAAGCGCGGCGACACCCGTGGTTGGGCACCGCGCTGCGTGCTGATCGGCGGCAAGGCGGCGCCCGGCTACCTGATGGCCAAGCAGATCATCAAGCTGGTCAACAACGTCGCCTGCGTGGTCAACGGGGACCCGGAGACCGAGGGCCTGCTGCGGGTCGCCTTCATCCCGGACTACTGTGTCTCGCTGATGGAGGTGATTGCACCAGGCACGGATCTCTCCGAGCAGATCTCGACAGCTGGCAAGGAGGCATCCGGTACGGGCAACATGAAGTTCATGATGAACGGCGCAGTCACCATCGGCACCCTGGACGGGGCCAACATCGAGATCCGCGAGCAGGTCGGCGAGGAGAACTTCTTCCTGTTCGGCCTGACGGCCGCCGGGGTCGAGTCGAGGCGCGCCCACTATGACCCCAATGGCATCATCGCCAGCGACTCGGCGCTCCTGGAGGTCATGAGCCTGCTGGAGTCCGGCCACTTCAACCGGTTCGAGCCAGGCATCTTCGATCAGATCATCCTCTCGATCCGCAACGCCCATGATCCCTGGATGACCGCCGCGGATTTCCGCAGCTACATCGACGCGCAAGAGCAGGTCGATGTCGCCTACCGGGACCGCGAGCGCTGGCTCCGCATGAGCATCCTGAACACCGCCCACAGCGGCTATTTCTCCTCGGACCGCACCATCGCCGAGTACAATCGTGACATCTGGCATCTGAAGGCGATCGCGCCCCAGTCCATGGACGGTTGAACGAACCGGCTCGGAAGTGCTCGCGCCAGCACTTCCGAGCCTTTGATCATTCGACCTGAACCCCCGTTTAAAATGAGAACCCCTCTATCGCTGGGGGACTCCCGCCGGTGGCGGCCAAGGGCTCCATACTGGAACAGTCTGGATCCTGCAGTTGAACCGCAAAGGCGTGCCAGGACTCGCAGGACTCGTTGCGGTACCACTGCCCATCAGGGTTTCTGGGGGTTATGCTTAGAAAAATGGTCGCAGATGGACGCCATGCCCTTTCGCACCTTGAGTGCCGCAACATTCGACGTCCACCATATCAGTGACGGGAGCTACGAACAGGCGGGTTGCTCAGAATCATGCCAGGGGTATCCCGGCCGCGCCCGCGATCGAGACTGGGTATGCAACATGTTAGGTGCAGGACAGGATCGGACCTCGGACGTGATCGACTTCGACACCTTCGAGGGACAGTCCTGAGAAGGCCCGGTGCTCGGGGCCTGATGTTCAGGGTCCAACCGCCGTCGGACAGGAAGGACGCTCGGGATCTGGTCTTCTTGCGTCACCCTGAGATCGCGGCGCATCGACGCCTGTCTGCAATATGGCCCGAATCGCCGATGATCGGCGGCAGTTAAATGGAGTCGAGACATGAAATCGGGTGGATCAGGCTATGCCGTATCGGTCGTGATCATCGGCCGTAACGAGGGATCCCGCCTCACACGCTGCATCCGTTCCGCCCAGGGGATTCGCGATGTCCGCGGCAAGATCGAGATCATCTATGTCGACTCAAACTCCACCGACGGGAGTGCCGACCGCGCCCGAGCGCTCGGGGCTCAAGTCGTCGTCGTGCATCCGAATCGCCCGTCCGCCGCTCCGGGCCGCAATGCAGGCTGGCGCATGGCACAGGCGCCTGTCGTGCTTTTTCTGGACGGCGACACCATCCTTGATCCGCATTTCGTCGCGAGAGCACTCCCGTTGCTGAAAGACCCCAACGTCGCCGTCGTTTGGGGACACCGTCGCGAGATGCACCCGGAGGCGTCCGTCTATAACCGCGTGCTGGATCTGGACTGGATCCATCCGCCCGGGCCGAGCGAATCCTGCGGCGGAGATGCCCTGATGCGCCGCTCCGCATTGGAGCGCGTGAAGGGGTTCGACGAGTGCCTGATCGCTGGCGAAGAGCCGGATCTGTGCCAACGGCTGCGCACACTCGGATACCGCGTCGAGCACATCGACCAGCCCATGACACTGCACGATCTCGCGATCACCAGTTGGGGGCAATATTGGCGTCGCGCCGAACGGGCCGGCTACGCCTATGCCGAAGTCGCGTCCCGATTTCGAGACAGCGATTTCCCACTTTGGTCGGCGGAGGTCAGACGCAATTGGCTGCACGCAGCCATTCTCCTGCTGGCGGCCCTGGGCGGTGTGAGCCTCGCCGTGGTGGAGGTCAGCCTCTGGCCACTGCTGCTGCCAATCGCCTTTTATCTGGGTCTGATCGTCCGCACCGCGCGTCGGGTGGAGTGGAAAGATCCGAGTCTGATGACTCGCTTGCTGTACGGTGCGCACTACCACCTTAAGCAAATCCCGATCCTCGTCGGCCAGCTCGGCTTTTACCGCAATCGTCGGCCGGGACCTCGGCGACCTCTGTTTGATTACAAATAGCCCGAGTCCGGCGCCTGACCAATGAATCTCGGTGCCGGAAAGCGCGTTGGGCCTGTCGTCTCTTACATTTCAAGCTGCTGCCGGCACCCGGAACAGGTTCCGGTTCGATGATATCCTTGGTCTTCGATCAACTAAGGACAGGCTGATGACTTGCCGTCCCTGGCAAGAATCAGCACGCACGACCCACAATCAAAGGCGGCGCTTGACGGGGTTGAGCCCGCGGAGGCCATCATGCAGATCCGGATCGGATATGAATTGATCTTCGAGTGTCCGCAGCCGACACCCATGATCCTGACACTGAACGTCCACTTCAGCAGAGTCCCGGATGTGATCCGGGCAGATCACATCATCACCCGTCCGGCGGTCCCCATCACCGCCTACCGTGACGGCTTCGGAAACTGGTGCAGCCGGATCGTCGCACCGGCGGGCGAGATCCGCATCTTCACCGACGCACTCGTCAACGACAGCGGCCTTCCGGACCCGAGCTACCCCGGCGCCATGCAGCACGCCGTCGAGGACCTGCCGGCCGAGACGCTGGTCTATCTCCTGGGGAGCCGCTATTGCGAGACCGATCGGCTCTCCGAAACCGCTTGGAAGCTCTTCGGGCAAACGCCGATGGGTTGGCCGCGCGTCAAAGCCATCTGCGACTTCGTCCATGACCACATCCAATTCGGCTATCCATACGCTCGCTCGACCAAGACCGCTCTCGAGGCGTACAACGAGTGCAAGGGCGTCTGTCGCGACTACACCCACCTGGCGATCGCCTTCTGTCGTTGCATGAATATCCCGGCGCGTTACTGTACGGGCTATCTCGGTGACATCGGTGTTCCCGCCTCGCCGGATCCCATGGACTTCTCCGCCTGGCTCGAGGTCTACCTCGACGGACGTTGGCACACCTTCGATCCCCGCAACAAGATCCCGCGCATCGGACGGATCCTGATCGCCCAGGGCCGGGATGCCGCCGACGCGGCCATCAGCAACGCCTTCGGCCCGAATGTCCTCAAGAGCTTCAAGGTCTGGACCGACGAGATCGGGGATTGAACCACGTCCGGCATGGTCTGCGTGCGGCGGGTCTGGGCAAACCTGTCCGCGCCAGGGGTCAGCCTCGACGCGATCTCAGTGACTGTTGTGTCCGGCTTCTCCGGATGATGGATGCCGATTCGGGGAGCCGCCGCGCATGAGCGACTTGAAGAGGGTCAATGTGACACCGCCGCTGCTGGACCCGGCCGAGCCCCCGGCCTTCGAGATCCTCAACCCGCGAGGCGTCGGCAGCGCCGTTCTGGTCTGCGACCATGCGTCGAACCGAGTTCCCCGTCGGCTGAGCACACTCGGGCTCGAGCCCGAGCAATTGGCGGATCATATCGGTTGGGATCCGGGCGCGGCCGAGGTGGCACGTCGACTCTCGGCATCGCTCGACGCGCCCTTGGTGCTGAGCGGTTACTCGCGCCTCGTCATCGACTGCAACCGCCCACTCGCCAACGCCGGTTCGATCGCACAGCAGAGTGCCGGCATCGAGATCCCCGGAAATATCGGACTGAGCCCCGAGGAACGAGAAAGCCGCATCGATACGCTGTTCCGTCCCTACCATCAGGCGATCGACCGGCTGCTCGACGGGCGCGCTCGGCGCCCAACCCTGCTGCTCAGCATACACAGTTTCACGCCGACCTTGAACGGCCATCAGCGCCCCTGGCCCATCGGCGTCTCCTACTGGCGTGAACGCGGATTCGCCGACCTCGTTCGGGATGCGCTCGCCCATCGGGTCGACGGCATCGTCGGCGACAATCAGCCATACCCGATCGAGGCGGAGATCGACCATACGATACCGGTCCATGGCGAGGGTCGCGGATTACCCAGCATCATGATCGAGATCCGCAATGACGGACTCCGCAACGCGGAGGACGCCGCGGCCTGGGCATCACGACTGGCGGATGCTTATCGCGAGATCGAGTCTCGGGCGCTACGGTTGGCTTAGCGCATGCGGGGACCGATGCGTGAGCCGGCGTCGGATGAGACAGACCCGGGCCTTGCCCCGGTGAAGCCGTTTCAACTGAACCGCGCCCCGCCATCGCCCTTACTCGCGTCGAGACCAGGCCCAGCCTGCACCCGAGCAGATGCCTCCGGACGCGGTGCAGGGCGCTTCACCTCCCATTGCCCGGAGCGCGGATTGCGCCAGACCTCCACGACACTGACGCCATGCCCGTGCTGGGACTTGCGCACATTCTACAGGCTCCAGGTGTCCGTCCCATCGGGAAACAGGATGCTCTGATCGTCGTATTCGTGTTTGACACAGAGGAGGCCGCGGCGGTTTGGGTGCAGCGCTGGCGTCACGTACACCGCTCAGCACGGAGAGACCAGGCACGCCGAAGAAGCCGACCATCGCGTCCCCGAGACCGCCGGCCAGCAGTTGCCGCCGCTTCATAAACGGGTTTTTGCAGAGGAGCCCCATCGACTCGCGGTTGCCGCCGTTGAGCGACGAGATCGTTTGGGTAGCACATACGAAGCCTTCTGGTCTTGTCTGTACCGTCGGCGTCGATCATTCTCAGGACCCGAACGGGACGAAATGTCACCAGAGATCACCTCCAGACCCACGGAGCAGAGCCCGATGACCGAAACCCCGACGACACCACCGCGTGTCGGCCTCTTCGCGACCTGTCTCATGAACCTCTTCCGGCCCAACGTCGGCTTTGCGACCGCGAAGCTCTTGGAAGACGCAGGCTGCATCGTCTCGGTGCCTTCGAGCCAAACCTGTTGCGGACAGCCGGGCTACAACTCGGGCGACAACGAGTCCGCGCGAGCGCTCGCCAGACAGGTGATCGCGATCTTCGAAGACTACGATTATCTCGTCGGCCCCTCGGGCTCCTGTCTGGCGACCATCCGGCATGACTATCCCCTCCTTTTCAACGCAGACCAGGAGTGGCGAGACCGCGCCGTGGCCTTGGCGGCAAAGAGTTGGGAGCTGACGTCCTTCCTGGTCGACATCCTGGGTGTCACAGGGGTCCAGGCCAGATTCGACGGCGTGGCTACCTATCATGACTCCTGCTCGGGTCTGCGCGGTCTCGGCATCAAGGGCCAGCCGAGACGATTGCTCGCCGGCGTCGAGGGGCTCATCCTGCGCGAGATGACGGACAGTGAGGTCTGCTGCGGCTTCGGCGGCACCTTCTGCGTCAAATATCCGGAGATCTCGGTCAAAATGGTCGATGACAAGATCCGGAACCTCCTCGCGACCGGGGCCGATACCCTGATCGGCGGCGATCTCGGTTGCCTCATGAACATCGCCGGACGGCTGAGCCGGAGCGGCTCACCGACCCGGGTCTATCATGTCGCCGAAGTGCTGGCGGGCATGGCCGACTCAACCGCGTCCGGCTAAGAGACGATGCGTTAGTGAAAACCCACGGATCCAGGATACCAATCGCCGAGGTGTCGACGCGGTTGAGGATATTGAAATGAATCATTTGAATCAGGTCCGCCACCACGGCATCAGGATGCTGCGTGATGGATCCAAACCGGAACAGTTCCACATGCCGCGACGGACCTGATTCAACGAGGCACGCGATTTGGATATTCGTTCGAACGAGTTTAAGCCGCGCGCGGTCGCCGCGCTCCATGACGCTGACCTCCAGCAGGCGCTCGACAAGGCGCGCGACGGCTTCGTCGCCAAGCGTGCCGCACAGGTCGCCGAGCTGCCGGAATTCGAGGCGCTACGCGAGGCGGCCAAGACGCTCAAGGATCATGTCCTCGACCATTTGGACCATTATCTGGAGCGCTACGAGGCGGCCGTCGTCGCGGCTGGCGGGCAGGTGCATTGGGCGCGCGACGACGCGGAGGCCCGCCGCATCATCCTCGACATCTGCCGGCGGGTGGATGCGCGCACCGTCACCAAGGGCAAATCGATGGTGTCGGAGGAGATCGGTCTCAATACGGCCCTCATCGACGCGGGTCTCAGGGTGGTCGAGACCGATCTCGGCGAGTACATCATCCAGCTCGCCCACGAGGCGCCCTCCCACATTATCGCCCCGGCCGTGCACAAGACCCGCGAGCAGGTCTCGGACCTCTTCGAGAAGGCCCACGGCGGCCCCCGTCTGACCGAGATTGCGGATCTGGTCGACGCGGCCCGCCTGGCGCTGCGCGAGCGCTATTTCCAAGCCGATGTCGGCATCACCGGCGGCAACTTCCTGATCGCCGAGACCGGCTCCAGCCTCATCGTCACCAACGAGGGCAACGGCGATCTCACCCAAACCCTCGCTCGGGTGCACATCGTCACCGCCGGGATCGAGCGGGTGGTGCCCACGCTGGACGACGCGACGCTCTTCCTGCGCCTGCTCGCGCGCAGCGCCACCGGCCAGGAGACCGAGACCTACACCACGATCTCGACAGGACCAAGACGCGCGGACGACCTCGACGGGCCGGAGGAATACCATGTGGTCTTGGTCGACAACGGCCGCTCCCGCATGCTCGCCGGGCCCTTCCGCGAGATGCTGCGCTGCATCCGCTGCGGTGCCTGTATGAATCACTGTCCGGTCTACGGAGCGATCGGCGGCCACGCCTACGGCTGGGTCTATCCCGGCCCTATGGGCTCAGTGCTGACCCCACTGATCAAGGGCCTCGACGCCGCCTATGACCTACCCAACGCCTGCACCCTAAACGGCCGTTGCGCATCTGTGTGCCCTGTCAAGATCCCACTGCCCGATCTCCTGCGCCGACTGCGGCATGAGCAGCTCAAACAGGCCATCACCCCGCGTCGCCAGCGACTTGCACTCGCCGCCTGGCGTCTCCTGGCGACCCGACCCAAGCTCTACCATGCCCTGGAGCGGCTGGCCGCGCGTGCGCTCGCGCGACTGGGTGGTCGCGCGGGCCATATCCTCCATCTGCCGGGCACCCGTGGCTGGACCGGGGGACGCGATTTTCCAGTCCCCGAGGGCCGCACCTTCCTGGACAGCTGGCAGAGGGAGCACAAACAACCATGAGCGCCGGGCGAGATGACATTCTGGGGGCCATACGCCACGCTTTGGGTCGAGGGCCTCTCGAGGCGCCCACCCGCGCGGTGCTGGATGCCCGCATCGCCACACCGGTCCGGCATCTGCGCCCGGTCTTCGATGAAGACCTGGTGGCGCGCTTTGTCCGCAAGCTCGAAAGCCGCTCCGGCACAGTCGCGCGCGTTGCTGGCCGAGCACAGATCCCGACCGCAGTGGAGACCTTCCGATCGGCGCATGGCCTCCCACCGCGCGCCGCCGTCGGCGCCGGGTTGAAGGATCTTGACTGGCCTGCCGACTGGACCATCCACCACGACCGCGCCGGTATCGAGGAGACCCTCTCGGTGACCCCCGCCTTCGCGGCGATCGCCGAGACCGGCACACTCATGCTCGTGGCCTCGCCCGACAGCCCGACCACACACAACTTCGTCCCCGAACACCAGGTCGTGGTCCTGGAGACCACCAGGATCCTCCGTCACTTCGAGGACGCCTGGGCGCTGCTGCGCCATCGGACGGGCGGCATACCGCGGGTCGTCAACCTCGTCTCGGGCCCCTCGCGCACGGCCGATATCGAGCAGACGATTCAGCTCGGCGCACATGGGCCGCGGCGGTTGCATGTGGTGCTGGTGGATTGATGGAATACTGCGTCCGATCGACGCCTCGACAGGTGTCGTTTTCGTGTCGCCGACACCCGCGATCGCCAATAACTCAAGGAAGCTACACAACTCATGGCAAAGCGCAATGGACCAGAGTTCTTGAGATTCTGTATCCCCATCGTCGAGGTCCTGCGAGAGCTTGGAGGATCCGGACGCCCCGCTGAAGTGACGGATCTCGTGATCGATCGCATGCGCATCCCGGAAGCGGAGCAGGAGGTCACCAACAAGAACGGCGGCTCACGGATCCGCAACCAGATTGCCTGGGCACGGTTTTACATGGTCAAGGCGGGCCTGATCAGCTCATCGCAGCGAGGCATTTGGGACCTCACCGAAAAGGGGCGCGCGAGCGCGCTGGATCGGGAGTTCGTTCTCACGCTTTTCCGAGGCGCACAACGGGAATTCATCTCCGAGCGCAAATCGGTTCAGAGTGTCGAGCCAATCCCAGCGGATGATCAGACAAATCCCGACAGCGTTGACGAACATCTCGATTACAGGGCATTGCTGCTCGCAACGCTCCAATCTCTTCCGCCCGAAGGATTCGAGCGGATCTGCCAGCGACTGCTCCGTGAATCCGGGTTTCAACAGGTCGCGGTCACCGGTCGCTCGGGCGATGGCGGAATCGACGGCCACGGCATCCTGCAGATCAACCCGCTTGTATCCTTCAAGGTGCTGTTCCAATGCAAACGGTACCGCGGAGCGGTGCCCGTTTCCGCCGTTCGCGATTTTCGGGGCGCACTTCAGGGTCGCGCCGACAAGGGGATCGTCCTGACAACCGGGACTTTTACCACCGACGCCAAACGGGAAGCGATCCGCGACGGGGCAACACCCATCGAGCTGGTCGACGGAGACAAGCTAGTCGAGATGTTCGAGGCGCTCGGCTTGGGGCTACGCCCGAAAAAGGACTACGAGATCGACCAGCCGTTCTTCGATCAGTACCGATGACTCCAACCTGGTAGACGCGATCGAATGGACGCTCCGGCACGGGCGGCGACCAAACGCCCACTTCCGCCAAACCGAACCAGTCGCAGCTCTGAACTGGACTATTCCCGATCAAAACCCGATTCAGCGTCGTCACGCACCCTTCCGACAACTATCCGCTCGACGGAGAGATAGTCACGGAGCAGTTCGATGACCCGCGTCAGCAGCGGCGCCGCATCCGGATGCTTGATCCGCTCGCGGCCGATACCCTCACAGCGGCCGAACAATGCGTGGATCAGGTGCTCCTGGGTTTGGACATACTAGGAGTCTGTCCGACTTGTCGGCCCAGCCTTCGGGTACAATAGGGCCGGGTTCGTGTAGACGAGAGTATGCAGCATGGCGGTGAACTTCGTGACGGTGGATCGGGAGACGCCGGACCTGTTCCCGGCGACGGTGCAGGAGTACCTGCCCGAAGATCATCTGGCGCGGTTCGTGGTGGAGATCGTCGACCGGCTCGATCTGAGCCAACTGGTGGCGGCCTACGCCGGCACCGGCTCGCGGCCCTACCACCCGGCGATGCTGGTGGCGCTGTTGTTCTACGGCTACGCCACCGGCGTGTTCTCCAGCCGCAAACTCGCGCAGGCGACCTACGATTCGATGGCGTTTCGCTACATCTGCGCCAACACCCATCCCGACCACCGCACCATCGCCGATTTTCGCAAGCGCTTTCTCGACGAGTTGGCGGGGCTGTTCACCGAGGTGCTGCTCATCGCGCAGGCGATGGGGCTGCTCAAGCTCGGCACCGTCAGTCTCGACGGGACCAAGCTCAAAGCCAATGCGAGCAAGCATAAGGCGCTGAGCTTCGAGCACGCTAACCGTCTGGAGGAGCAGCTCAAGGGCGAGGTCGATGAGCTGATGCGTCTGGCCGAGCAGGCCGACAACGCACCGCTGCCGGAGCAACTGGACATCCCGCTGGAGCTGAAGCGCCGCGAGCAGCGCCTCGCCGTCATCGCCGCGGCCAAGGCCGAGATCGAAGCCCGCGCGCAGGCGCGCTTCGAGGCCGAGCAGGCCGAGTACGAACGCAAGCTGGCCGAGCGCGAAGCACGTCGCGAGCGCACCGGTCGGACGCCCGGCGGCACACCGCCCAAAGCGCCCGAGCCCGGTCCACGGGCCAAGGATCAGGTCAGCCTCACCGACGCCGAGTCGCGCATCATGCCCACCGCCGACGGCTTCGAGCAGGCCTACAATGCACAGGCCGGCGTCGACACCGAGACGCACCTGATCGTCGCGCAGCACGTGACCGATCACCCCAACGACAAGCAGGAGGTCGGCCCCGCTTTGGAGCGCCTCGACGCCCTGCCCGAGATCCTCGGCACGGTCGACGCGCTGCTGGCCGACACCGGCTATCACAGCCGAGAGAACCTCGAGCGCTGCGCCGCCGCGGGCATGGATCCGTATATCCCCGAAGCACGCCAGCGCCACAACCCACCCTTGGCCGAGCGGCTCGCCGACGACCCGCCGGCGCCCCAGGGTGAACCGACGCCGGCCGAGGCCAGTGCGCATCGGCTGCGCACCCGCGACGGCAAGGCCCGCTATGCCAAGCGCAAGGCCACGGTCGAGACCGTCTTCGGCATCATCAAGCAGGTGCTGGGCTTTCGCCAATTCCTGCTGCGCGGCCTGCGTGCGGTGCAGGGCGAGTGGGCGCTGGTGTGTATGGGATGGAATCTCAAGCGACTTTTTGCGCTTAAAGGATGAAAAAGAGGGCAAGATCGCGCGTTTTCGCGAAATATACCGACACTTTCGATGTTTCACGCGCAATCGCCTGTCTCATTTTTGCCAATGCGGGCTGTCGGAACCCGAGCCGGAACCTAAGTCGGACGGGCTCCTAGGCGAGATCCTCGAGCAGCGGCGCAACCTCGCTGCGTATCGGCGCGGCATCGATGGTGACGAACAGGTCGTTAAGGGCATCGAGCAAGGGCGCCGCATCGACACCGAGCCCCAGCTCCGCGGGACTCAAGGTCACATGCCGCTCGGAGACGCGTCCGACACAGACCCGGAAGCTCTCGCGTTGCAGCGAGTGGTAGAGCGGTGCCTCGCTGATCAAGAACAGGAGCAGAATGCGCGGGTTGGCGTGATAAGGCGCGTCGCAAACCAGCCAGCGCCGGTCTCGGATCAACCGATGCACCCGGATATGCTCGCGGAAGTCGGCCGTCTGCAATTGATCCAGGATCAGCACCGTCGCCTCCGCCTCGCTCAGCGCGCAGGCTTGGCTCGCGATGTCATCGAGCGGGTGAACCGGAGACGCCTTACGCCCGTACTCGTCGGTCCCCGGCGGCAGGATCACCTCAGATGTGGGAGGCTTCCCGTCCGAAAAGTCGGGATCGAGGTTGTGCGGGATGCGAGGGCATGGGCAAGCGCGGTCGCGAAGGCGGTCTTGCCATCGACTCGGGAAAGCGAGCAATTCTCTCCGTCGCGGGCGCGGGCGCGGCCGGGTTCGCGCGGGGAGGAGCTTGGATCGTCCTGTTCCATCCAAGCTCCTTTGACCATCAGGTCTTGCTTGCCTTCGTGCTCGGCGGAATGGTCGGGGGCCGCGTTCCGCAGAAGACCTCTAAGGCGATCCAGGCGTTGGGGGTCCAGGCAATGTACTCAGCCCGCTTAGCGTCCGACCCCTGTCTGTTTGGACAGGACACGGCCATCCAGGAATTGCAGGGTCCCGACACCGAGCAGACCGCCGATGACCATGACCAAGTAAAAGACCGCTGCCGGTTCCTCGAATAGGACGAAGCCCAAAAGACCGAGCCCGGCACTCAACTCCAAAAGCCCATTCGGCCAGAGTGCGGTTCGCGGTCCGGCCGTGACCGCGCCTTTCGGCGTGCGCACGAACGGACTCCGGAAACCGAGCAGGGCCTCCAGGCCGCCGCGGGCGTTCGAGAGCAGCAGCCCGGTGGTCAGAAAGAGCGCGCCGAGGACTTCGGTCGCCGTGACGCGAAAGCCGGACCCTGCACCCGCCGAGGTCAGGAAACTGATGGGCGCGGTAAAACCAAGGATCGATGTGATGATCGCGACCAGGCCCATCGCTTCTCCGGCAACGGCGGCGCCTGCGATGAAGGGCAACCCCAGGATCAGGCAGGTCGCACCGACCAGGAACGCCAGGGGTTGGCCGAGCTGGAGGCTGATCATCAGCTTCTGCCAGCGCGGGAGCGTCGGACTCGCCCAGATGATCGGCATCAACTTGACGAAGCACTGGACGAATCCTTTGGTCCACCGGAACTGCTGGGTCCGCCAGGCGCGCGGGGAGACCGGCAATACCCCGGGGACTGGGAGATCCCTGAGATATCCGGAGCGCCAGCCGCGTAGCCGAGCACGCAGACTCAGGTCCAGGTCCTCCGTGAGGGTATCGCCCTGCCAGCCGCCAGCGTCCTCGATCGCCTGTCGCTGCCAGACACCACAGGTTCCGTTGAAGGGAACTGGAAGGCCCAGGCGCCAGCGAGCCTCCTGCTCGACCTGGAAGTGCGCGTCGAGCAACCGGGCTTGCGTTCGTGTGAGCAGGCTGTCGTCGCGGTTGATGTGCGCCCACCGCGCCTGGACGTAAGCCAGATCGGGCTGAGCAACCAGCACACCAACGGTCTTTTGGAGGAAATCCGGTGGAGGAGTGAAATCGGCGTCGAAGATGGCGACAAACGGGGCGTCTGAGCGCTCCAGCCCGGCCGCGAGCGCTCCGGCCTTGAAAGCAGTGCGCTTGATGCGGTGCAAAAGCTCGATCTGGACGCCCTCTCGGCGCAGCTTGGCGACGGCCTGCTGGCTGAGCGACAACGAAAAATCATCCGTGCTGTCGTCCAGCACCTGGATCTGAAGCCGGTCTCTCGGCCAATCGAGGGCCATGACGGACTTGAGGACGCGATCGACCAACTCGCCCTCGTTGAAGAGCGGAAGCTGCACCAGCACGGTCGGCAGTTGAGCCCTTACAAGTGGCCTCGCGACGAGACGTCGGGCCGGCATCAGCAGGCGAGCAAGCATCAGGCCAAGGAGGTTGAGAGAGGAGATCGCCAACAGGATGAGGCCGAGCGTCAGGAGCAGCTCGACGATGGGTTCCGCAGCGAGCATGGATGTTTGTATCCCTGAGATTCAGAGCGGTTGAAGGGAGGGTTGACCGGCCGACGACCGGGGGCGGGTCGGAAATGCGGGCTGACGTCCTCGGAGAGGGGCTCTGAATCGGGCCTCGGGTGGAGACCAGGTTGTGAACCGGTGCTTGATCAGATCCACGTCGCGCACGCGACAGAATAGGGCCAGCGTCCCGCAACGGCAAGACCGTTTCGAGAGACCCCGTTCGAGGAGGGCACATGGTCGGACGCGGAGGCAACCGGCTCTCGAAGGAGGCGTCGAAGAGGCTGATGATACCCATACGCTGCTCCAGTTCGACAACGATCACCTCGATCATGCCGTTCTGCACAAGGATCCAGTCTGCGGGATCTCGTGTATCCGGATTGGGGCGAGGCCAGACCGCAGGCAGCCGCCGGCAGAGGTCTGGCAGGCGCAGGCCGAGACCATAGCGCGGCACGAGGCTGATCCCGCCGGCCGTCCGCATCGCACCCGTATCAGTTGTGTTCATCCTTCAGCCTATCGCACAAGCGAGCAGCATCAGGTCGGGCCGGAGCGACAACTGCCCCTCTGCTGCCAGGGATCGCTGGTCACCGACCTGGGGGAGCGCGGCGCGCTGGCGGTTGAGGACCCGGCTACTGTTGCAGGTTCGATTTCGGGGTTGGTGTCCAATGCCGACCTCCCGGCACTCAGAGCCCCGCATTCGTTCTCCGACGACCCTTGGCGCGGATGTGGCGCACCCGGGCGAGCTCGACATCCTCGATCTCGAAAGCCTTCGCGAAGCCCGCGACGTAGCGCGCGCCTAAGGGCCGCAGACGCAGAAGATGAAAGTCGTCGAGGCCCTTCAAGGTCTCGATCAGCGCGCCGAATTCGGCCACGAAACGCCCTAGCATCTCAGTGGCGAGCGGGCTTTCGCGCGGGACCTCCTCCACATCGCAACTAAAGGTCAGGCGGCGCCGGGCGAATAGGTGCCCGGCGCGGCCCTCGTCTTCGATGAACAACACACTCGCCCGACCCGTCTCGAGCAGATTGCGGGTATGGGTGGACAATTCGCTTACGAAGACCAGAAAGTCTCCGTCCCATTCGACGTAGGCGGCATAGCTCGCGTCCGGCTCGCCGTCGCTCGCACGGGTCGCCATCAGCAGCGTGCGGAACTCGCGTCGAAACACCTGCAATTCGTCCCAGACCCGCGCGAGCTGCGCCTCGGTGTCCTCGCGGGCTGGCGCGGCAGGGGTGCCTTCTGGCTTGGCGTCGGCTTGGCTCATGGTGTGGGCTCGGGGTTGCGGTCGTTTTGGGTTGAGGATCAGAAGCGCCGGACGAGCGTCGTCTTGATATTGCGGCCTGGGCCGTCGATGGCCGACAGATAGGGCTGGCAGCCCCGGTCAGTCAGTTTATCGACGCCGAGGTCGACGCGCAGCGCCTGCTCGGCGATCGCCGCCGGGCGCTTCTGGGGCCCCAATCCGCTGAGGGCGATCCATCAGGTGTGTCGATGACTGCGCCGAGGCGGCCTGGCGCACCAGGATCATCACGGTTGAGAAACCGTCTCTGCAGGAGATGGCATGCCATCCAGGTGCTCGTTTCGCCAACTGCCGGGAAGACGATACCTCGCCGAGTCCAAGGCAGTGACATTCCAGCTGGACGTCATTACTCTCTTTTTCGCTGCAAAGTCGGCTATGCTGATTTTTTCAGGTCAGCGAAGATCATCAGCGATTCCTGAGACCTTCGGGACGCGCTCTGAATGAATAAAATGATGAACCTAGTGCGTGTTGACAGTTGTGGATCATCGGCATCTATGAAGGTCAAATCCGGATTTTTCGGATTGCTGCGTGCATCGCGCTTGGGTCGGGTTAAGGCACGCCGCCGAGGCGTCGCCGGCCCTACGGCGAGGATGCGCAACGCCATCCTGGCATGCACGCGGCCAGCATTGCGGCGAAAAATCCATGTGCGCCGGGTCTAAAGCACAATTTCTCAACCTGGACGCGTTTTACGCAGGCATTCATGCTGAACCTCATGCACCAGCTCGCAGTCCGGCTTGCGCCGGCCCGCATGATCCTGATTGCATTGGCGGGGTCAGGGGCGGTGGTCGCCGGAAGCGCGCTTTTCGCATTCGAAGCCGCGCAGGGCGACATCGTCTTGTTGCCCGCCCTGGTGGTTCTGCTCTGGGCGGTGCTGGCGGTCGTCTTCATCGACGTCTTCGCCTGGATCCCGAGCCCGCCGGACGAGGGATTGCGCCCCTGGCGCCGATTGATGCGGCAACTGTCGCGAAGCCTCTATTGGATGCTCGCCGTCGGCTTCATGGTGATGGGACTCGTCGCCGCCGATGTCAGCATGTACATCGCGCGGGAGTGGTTGGGCGATAGGCCGGTCGCCTGGCAGCCGGAGGAGTAACGAAGCCTGCGCCGCGAGCGTCGCAGGCCATTCCGATCAGCCTTCGACTTGCTGGATGCCGGCGATGAGCCAGTCACCCCCGGCGCCGTCCCAAAGGTGCTGGACGTGCCAGATCTCGCGAAACTCTTCGGCCACGCCCTTCTCTTCCTCGCGAATCAGACCTGAGAACAGGATGCTGGCGACCACCAGATCATCCTCGCGGCGGATCCCGACCAGCTCGGCGTTGAGACGCACGACCTCGGTGTACTGGCTCCCGTCGGTCTTCTGGCGCTCGCGCTGCAGATCGGCGAAGAGCTGAGGCGTCGTGTAGTCGCGGATATCGCGAAAATCGGCCTGATCCCAGGCTGCCTGGAGGCGAATGAAGTGGGTCTTGGCGCCTTCCAGGAAGCCACCATCGTCAAACCAGACTGGGGCCTCGTCATGACCGATCGCAGACTCACCCTGCTCGCCCATGCCCGGGTGCAGGACGCCACTGCCGGGCCGTCCCGCAAAAGCACCGCTCTCACTCTCGACGCGACGCTCGAAGACCGGGGCGGACCCGGGCTGCGGAAAACCACCGCCAGCGCCCGCCGGCGCTATCGCCGGCCTCGCCTGATTGCGTCGCCACATCCTAAACAGCATGAAGCCGCCGACGGCGAGCAGGGCGATCAGGAGGAAGTCCATGATCTGGAGGCCGTCGAAGGCGTCGCCGAAGAACATCGAGGCCAAGAGGCCACCGGCCGCGAGACCAGCCAAGGGGCCGAGCCAGCGGCTGGCGCCGCTTGCAGCGGCGGGGCGTTGACCCGCAGCAGCGGCTTGTGACTGCTGCGGTTGGCCCTGCGCCTGCTGCGGGGGGCGTTGCGGTTGCGCTTGGCGCTGCATCCCGCTGGACTGCTTGCCGAGGCTCGAGCCGCCACCGAAGCGTTTTGCCTCGACATCGGCCGGCAGGGAAAGAACGCCGACAGCAACCATGGTGACTGCCGCGGTGATGAGCGTCTTGAATCTCATGTGGGTCTTGACTCCTCAAGGGGGTGAATGGACGTGTAAAAGGGGCAACAGGGCACGACCCTGAACGATACTGTTAGGATCCGGACTCCAGCGCGAAAATCAATTCGAGCTCGACCCTCGTCACCTCGGGATTCACCGAGTCTCGGCGCGACCCATGCCGCGCGGGTCGCTCGCGGCCCAGACCCGATCCCTGATCCGGTCCCAGACGATCGCATGCAGATCGCCGATGGGGCCTTGCAAGGGCTCGAGCCGGTGTCCCTTCTCGACCAGATCGATCTGCTCCGATTCGCTCAGCGCGCCGGACTCGAATTCGAGGCGATCCGGGAGATATTGGTGGTGGATCCGCGGCTGCGCGATCCACTCTTCGAGCGGTATGCGCTCGACCGTGGCCAGGATACCCTGCAGGACCATGGTGATGATCCGACTGCCTCCCGGTGTCCCGAAAATGGCCACTGTATCCGCAGACTCCAGGAAAGTCGGCGACATGCTCGAGAGCATGCGCTTCCCCGGAGCAATGGCGTTGGCCTCACCACCGACAAGGCCGTAGACATTCGCGACGCCGGGTTGTGCCGCGAAGTCGTCCATCTCATCGTTCAACAAGACGCCGGTGCCGGGCGGGACAAAACCGGAGCCGAAGGGATAGTTGATGCTCAAGGTCGCGGCGACCCTGTTGCCATCGCGATCAAGGATGGAAAAGTGGGTGGTCTCACGGCCTTCGGATGAATCGGCATTCCCATCGGCGGACAGGCTCGGCGTAGCCCGTGACGGATCGAAATCTCTGATCAGACCCGCGGCATAATAGGGGTGTGTCAGACGCTCGATCGGCATCGACACCTGGTCGGGATCGCCCAGATAGACCGCCCGGTCGCGATAGGCTCGGCGCATCACCTCGGTGAGCGCATGCATGCGTTCCGTGCCCGGCGCCGGTTGCGGCTCGAGTGCGGAGAGCATGTTGAGCATCTGGATCAGGAGCACGCCCCCGGACGAGGGTGGCGCTGCACTGACCAGGCGCCAACCGCGGTAGCTCCCGACGATCGGCGCCCGCTCGACGGCGCGGTATTCGGCGAGATCCTCGTGGGTCCAGATCCCGCCCGCGGCCCGGACGCCGGACACCAATCGATCTGCGGTGACACCGGCGTAAAAGCCCGCATGCCCAGCGCTGGCCAGACGCTCGAGCGTATCGGCAAGGTCGGGCTGAAGGAGTCGATGACCAAGCGGTGGCACCTGACCCTCGACCAAGAACTGCTCGGCGGCGGCCGGCGATGCCTGAAGGGCGGCAAGACGCCAGCCGGCCATGCGTCGATAGCCCTCTTCGACCTCGAAGCCATCGCGCGCCAGACGAATCGCATGTGACAGGGTTTGCCCCAGGGTCAACCGCCCGTAAGTCTGTGCAAGCTGAACGAGGGCGGCCGGCGTGCCGGGAATGGCGGCCGCGAGGGGCCCGTCGAGGGCGAGCGCGGGGACGAACTGCCCGTCCTTGTCCAGATAGAGGTCGCGGTGTGCCGCCAAGGGCGCACGCTCGCGCCCGTCGAGCATTACCTGATGACAGTCTGCCGCTCGGTGGAGAAGCCAGAAACCGCCTCCGCCGAGTCCGGAGCCGTAGGGCTCCACGACGCCGATTGCCGCGGTGACGGCGACGGCGGCATCGAAGGCGTTGCCACCGGCATCGAGGACCGCAAAACCGACCTCGGTCGCCAGCGGATGCGCCGACGCAATCGCTGCTTGAGCCGGACCAGTCCCCGACTCATCGCAGTCAGCCGCCGAGAGCGGGATCGCGATAAAGACGGCTGCAACACAGCCGAGCGTTCGCGCCCAGACTCTAAGCCTGAGCCTGAGCCTGAGCCGACTCCTGACGTTGACGGCGTCGTCAGGCGTCGCCAGTGATCTTCTCATACTTGGCCCGGAGCTCGTCCTCGGTCTCCTCGTTGTCCGGATCTTTGATGATGCAGTCGACCGGGCAGACCTCGACACACTGCGATGTCTCGTAGTGGCCGACGCACTCGGTGCAGAGGCTCGGCTCGATCACATAGATCTCGTCGCCCTGCGAAATCGCGCCGTTTGGACATTCAGGCTCGCAGACATCGCAGTTGATGCATTCATCGGTAATGAGCAGTGCCATCGAATCACTCCTTAAATGGAAGGGTTTGGTTGATGAGACCTAGCGGGATGTATGGGGATGTGTGGATGTTATCCAAACCGCTCCTTGAGCGCAGCCTGTACTTCCGGCGCAACAAAAGTCGAAACATCGCCGCCGAGGCGTGCGATCTCGCGCACGAGCGACGAGGAGATGTACGAGTAGGTCTCGGCCGGCGTGAGAAATACCGTCTCGATTTCAGGTGCCATCCGACGGTTCATGCCCGCCAACTGAAACTCGAACTCGAAATCCGAGACGGCGCGCAGGCCACGCATGATCACGCTGACACCGAGCCGCCGGGTAAAGTCCACGAGCAGCCCCTGAAAGGGGATGATCTCGACATTTTCCAAGGGCCCGAGAGCGGCTCGGACCAAAGCGACCCGCTCGTCAGTGGTGAAGAGCGGCGCTTTGCCGGTATCGACGGCCACCGCAACGACGACACGATCGAACAGTCTCGCGGCTCGCAAGATCAAATCGGTGTGACCGTTGGTGACGGGATCGAATGTTCCCGGATAGACCACGCGGCGCAAGCTCGCTTCCTCATTGGATTTAAAACAAGCGCTCGACAGCACGAATGCGTGCCCGAGATGACTGCCGATACGCAACGGCTGCGATACCAAACCAGAGCGCCGGAACCCGCTCGGATCAACCGATCGACATCGGGACCGGCAAGCGCTTCACGGGGTGGCCCGTCGGCGGCCCGCACCATAACATAGGCCGGGTCAGGTTAGGAGGGAGCTGTTGACTCAGGGTCAAAGCGGGCCAGGCATGCCGGTGGTGTCGGACAGAACAAGTCGCGCCGACGAGTCGTAGCGGGGTCCTGCGGCCAGGGAGTGTAACGTCGTCCTGGCGAGCGCGGGACTTACATTGCGGCGAAAAACCCATGTGCGCTCGCACATCGGCCGGCAACGCATCCTGCGATGTCCTTATCGCCACCGGCAAGGACCAATGACGGGTGGATGCCCTTCGCTCATCCTCAGGTGTCATGCTCGGGCTCCGCAGAGCCGATCGTAATGAGTCCATAGCGAACCTGCCCGGCCGTCTTGTCGCGGATCAGATCCCAGCCCGAAGGAAGATCCGGGAATCCAATCCCTGTCGGAGCCTCGAGGTAGACCCGACTCCCGGGTTTGAGCCAGCCCCGGCTGGCGAGACGCTCGATCGCAGCAACCCATAGACCCCCAGCAAACGGGGGATCCAGAAACACGATATCGAAGGGACGCCCGGTGCGCTCGAGCCATCGGAGCGCATCCGCCCGGATGATCTCGATCCCCTCCGCGCCCAATTGACGGACATTCGCCTGGAGCTGGCGGACGACAGCAGCCGACTGCTCGATCAGGACAACCTCGGCGGCACCGCGAGAGGCGGCTTCGAATCCCAAAGCGCCGCTGCCGGCGAAGACATCCAGGCAGCGCGCGCCTGGGATCAGGGGCGACAGCCAGTTGAAGAGGGTCTCGCGAACGCGGTCGGACGTGGGCCTTAGTCCGACCTCGCTCGGGATGGGCAGTCGGCGGCCGCGAAAACGACCGCCGACGATCCGCAGATCCCCTCTAGCCCTCTGCGCCGACACCGACTCTGGCAGCCTGCTCGGTGCCGCCTCCGACCACCACGATCGCCAACCGGTCCGGATCGAGCCGACGTGTAAAGGCATCCTTGATCTGCTCCGCCGTCACCGACTCGATCCGGTCCGTGAAGCGGTCGAGGTAGTCGAGCGGCAGCCCATAGAACCCGATCATCGAGAGATAGCCGACGATGTCCGAATTGCTCGCGATCCGCAGTGGGAAGCCACCCGTGATGTTCCTCTTGGCCGCGGTCAGCTCCGCCTCCGTAGGACCCTCGGAGATGAAGCGGCGCAGGGTCTCGAGCATGACCTCACGCGCTTGATCCGCCTGGTCGTTTTTGGTCTGAAGGCCCATCAGGAAGGGACCCGGCTGGGCCAACGGCAGGAAGTAGCTGTAGGTGCTGTAGGACAAGCCACGCTTCTCGCGGATCTCTTCCATGAGCAGCGAGACCAGGCCGCTGCCGCCGAGGATGTGGTTGCCGACATAGAGCGTGAAATAGTCCGGATCGCCACGGCGCATGCCGGGCTGGCCCATCATCACGGTCGTCTGGCTCGACGGGAAGGTGATCTGCTGCATGATTCCCTCGTCGAGATCCGCCACATCCGGCAAGGGCCCCGGACGCTCACCCTTCGGCAACGCGGACGTGATGCGCTCGGCAAGCGCCTCCGCCTGGGCACGGTCCAGGGCGCCGACGATTGCGACCAAGGCATTGGCGCTCGTGTAGTGGCGCCGATGGAAGTCGACCAGGTCGTCACGGGTGATCGCGGCGACGCTCTCGGCAGTCCCCGAGGGATCGGCCCCGTAGGGGTGGCTGCCGAAGACCTGGCGATAGAACGCCTTCTGGCCCACGGTCCGCGGCGACTCTTCATCCTGACGGAGTGAAATGAGGCGGTTTCGGCGCAAGCGCTCCAGGTCGGCCTCACGAAAGCTCGGTGCGCTCATCAGGGTCGCGAGCGTCTCGACGGCCGTGTCCATGGCAGGTTGGCGCGTCAGGGTGCGCAGCGACACCGAAGCTGTGTCCCGGTCCGCACTGGCGCTGAGCTGGGCGCCGACGTTCTCGAGACGCTCCGCAATCATGTCCGCGTCCCAGTCGCCTGCGCCCTGACTCAGCATCCCGGCCGTCAGAGACGCCAAACCGGATCGCCCTCCGTCACGTGCGCTTCCTGCATCAAAGGCTACGCGCACATCGACCATCGGCAGATCCGGCGCCTCGACGAAGAGCACCCGAGCACCGGTAGCGCTTTGCCAGGACTGGATCTCGGGACCGGCCTGGGTCGCGGAGGTCGCGAGCAGCAAGAAGCAGCTTGACCAAAAGGCCAGGTGACGAGCTTTAGTGCACATTGGTCTGCATCTCCAGCGTCATCGGCGGACGCGCGGGTTGGGTGTCATCGATCGGCTGCGGATCCAGCACCGCGACAGTGAGCTGGTCCGGCACCAGATAGCGCCGGGCAACCGCTCGGATCTGCTCCGGGGTGACTGCGGCAAGCTGATCGACGTAGGTATCCGCAAGCTCCCAGCCCAAGCCGACGGTCTCCAGCTGGCCGAGCACCATCGCCTGATAGAAGAGCGAGTCCAGCTCATAAACCTTCTCGGCGATCAGCTGATTACGCACACGCTCCATCTCCTGCTCGTCGACGAGCTCGGTCTGGACTCGCTCGATCTGAGCGAGAATCGCGGCCTCGAGTTGCTCGACCGTGTGGCCGGTCGCCGGGACGCCGCTAAAGAGGAACATGCCGGGCAAACGACCGAAGGCGCTATAGCTGGTGCTGGCCGAGGACGCGATCTGACTGCCTCGGACCAGCTCACGTGAAAAGCGGGCACTGTTGCCGCCATCCAGCACGGAGGACAAGACCTCGAAGGCGTAGGGCTCCCACGTCTCCTCGGCGTCGTTTAGGGCCGGTGCCTTGAAGCCCATCAGCAGATAGGGCTCCTGGGCGGGCGCCTTGACGCTGATCCGCTTCTGGCCCAGCTGCTCGGGCTCGGGACGCGTCTTCGGCGGACTGATCTGCTCCGGTTGGAGTGGCCCGAAGTGCTTTTCTGCGAGACTGAAGACCTGCTCGGGATCGACATCACCGGCGACCACGAGTGTCGCATTGTTCGGGGCATACCAGAGCCGATACCAGTCGCGCAGGTCTTCGACCGTCGACTGCTCGAGATCACCGGCCCACCCGATAACGGGGTTGCGATATGGGGAGGCCACATAGGCGACGGCATTGAATCGCTCGAAGGTCAGGGACTGTGGATTGTCGTCCGTGCGGGTGCGCCGCTCCTCCTTGACGACCTCCAGCTCCTTCGCGAACTCCTCCGGATCGAGGGTTAGGTCGCGCATGCGCTCGGCCTCGAGCTCGAAGGCGACCTCCAAACGGTCGTTTGCAAGCTTCTGGAAATAGGCCGTGTAGTCTCGTCCGGTAAAGGCGTTCTCCTCGCCACCGTTCTCGGCGATGATCCGAGAGAACTCGCCGGGGGCCAGCCGCTCGGTGCCTTTGAACATCATGTGCTCGAGCAGATGCGAGACGCCCGTGACTCCCCCGTATTCGTAGCTGGCGCCAACCTTGTACCAGACCTGCGAGATCAGGATCGGCGCCCGCCGGTCCGGCTTGACCAGCACCTTGAGCCCGTTGTCGAGCGTGCGTTCGTAGACGGTCTGCTGGCCAGCCATCACTGGGAGCGCTGCCAGACACAGGATCAAAGAAAAAAGGATTCGTCGCATGTAAACTCCGGTCAAATCCAGTCGTGTAGTTGAAAGCCCGAGTTGGTGGGAATGTTAGGGCAGGGCCGGGGCGTTGGTAGTTCCCGGAGATTGAGAGGCGACCCGGCAGCAGCTCCAAATTTGCCGCCCACCTCGGTCGCCCCAACAGGAAGCCCTTGCGCTGGACCGCCGACTTCAGTCGGCCCGAGTGCCAGCGCTCCGCAAGTGACGGGGCCTGCTCCCCTGTTCGCGGATTCTCGCCGACTGAAGTCGGCGGTCCCAGTGCCTTGCTGACCCAGTGCCTTGCTGACCCAGTGCCTTGCTGACCCAGTGTCTTGCTGACCCAGTGTCTTGTTGGCCCAGTGTCTTGTTGGCCGCCGAGGCGTCGAATTTGGAATTGCTGGCGCCCTGAGGTCGGGCGGACGAGGGCCGCGGTGATCTGGTAGCATTGGAAAGCGAGGGCCTGGATCCCCTTGATGCATGCCAGACAGATCCATCGCGTCGTCCAAGGCCGCGCCCCGAGTGATATGCGCTGCTTCAAGCCTGTTCCCTGCCTGGCAACAGCCCTTGATCACCGCCATCGACGCGGTTTCATTCGCACAAGCTCCATTCGGCCCTCTCATCCTTTTAGGCAAGCCTCTTATGTTCGGTTTCGGAAAAAAGCACAGGAAAGAAGCGCCACCGGAGACGGAGCAGCGCGTCGGGCCGGAGCCGATTGAGCTGGTGACCGAGGCGCCTCGACCGGCTCAGCCCCCAGCGGCTGGCTTTAAAGGCACGCCGCCGACAGATCCGCCCGGCGCTTTCGACGCCGCAGTCACCCGAGGATCCGGGCCCGCTCCCGAAACGGGCCCGGAGCAATCAGCGCTCGAGCCGACCGAGCCCGAAACACGCGAGCGCCGGACCGGCTGGTTTCGGTCCAGACGCCGCACTCCGGATGTGCAGTCACAGCCGGAGCCGACAGCAGCGGTACCTGACCGGATCCCGGATCGGATTAGGGCGGCCGCGGCGATCACGCCTGCCGTGGAGGCGCCCGAGAAGAAGGCCGGCGTCTTTTCACGCCTCCGCGAGCGTCTGTCACGCTCCCGGGCCCAGCTCGGCGACGGCATCGGAACACTGTTCGCAGGTCGCAAACGCATCGACGACGACCTCATGGAGGAGCTTGAGACGCTCCTACTCACCGCCGACGTCGGCGTCGCCACCACGGCGCGCATCATGGCGGATCTGACCACCCGCGTGAAGCGCAAATCGCTCTCGGACCCACAGGCCCTCCTGCGGGCCCTCAAGGCGGAGCTTCGCGCAATCCTGCTCGCGACCGACACGCCCGTGCGCCAACCGGCACCCGGTCGGCCGCAGGTCGTCCTAATGGTGGGGGTCAATGGGGCTGGCAAGACCACCACGATCGGAAAGCTCACCAAACGTCTTCAAGAGGAAGGGAACACCGTCATCCTGGCTGCGGGGGATACCTTCCGGGCCGCGGCGGTCGAACAGCTCCAGGCTTGGGGCGAGCGCAATCGGGTCACCGTGGTGGCGCAGCAGTCAGGCGCGGATTCGGCATCCGTGATATTCGACGCCCTACAGGCGGCGACGGCGCGCGAGGCCGACGTGCTGATCGCCGACACGGCCGGGCGGCTGCACACCAAGGCGAACTTGATGGAGGAGCTCGCGAAGGTCGCGCGTGTTCTCAAGAAGATCGACCCGGAGGCACCCCACGAGGTCATGCTGGTGGTGGACGCCACGACCGGCCAGAACGCGCTCAATCAGGCGCTGCATTTCCACCAGGCCATCGGATTGACCGGGATCACCCTCACCAAGCTGGACGGGACGGCCAAGGGAGGCATCCTCTTTGCGATCGCCGACCGGCTAAAGGTGCCCATCCGCTTCATTGGGGTCGGCGAAACCATTGATGACCTGCGCCCCTTCAACGCGGACGAGTTCCTCGACGCCTTACTGAGCTGAGGGGCGCAAAAGTGATCCGTTTCGAGCATGTCTTCAAGCGCTATCCGGAGCGCGGCGAGGCGCTGAGCGACCTCAGCTTCGAGTTGGGCGCCGGCGAGATGGCCTTTCTCACAGGGCACTCGGGTGCCGGCAAGAGCACCCTGCTGCGCCTGATCGGTTTGCTGGAGCGGCCGAGTCGTGGACAGGTCCTCGTCAACGGACGCAATCTCGCCGCCCTGCCGAGGCGCAAGATCCCCTACCACCGTCGCGAGGTCGGTATGATCTTCCAGGACCATCGCCTCCTGCCCGATCGCAGCGTCTTCGACAATGTCGCACTTCCGCTGGTCGTGGCAGGGCTGGGGCACAAGGAGATCGGCCGACGGGTGCGCGCCGCGCTCGATCAGGTTGGCCTGCTCCCGCGCGAGCGAGCCACCCCGGTCGCGCTCTCCGGCGGCGAGCAGCAACGCGTCGGGATCGCTCGGGCGGTGGTCGGACGCCCGCCTCTGGTGCTCGCGGACGAGCCGACCGGTAACCTTGACCCGGACCTCTCGCGAGAGATCTTCGAGCTGTTCGAGCGCTTTCACCAGGTCGGCGTCACCCTGTTGATCGCCACCCACGACCTTGGCTTGGTGATGTCCATGCCTTACAGGACTTTGACCCTCGCGGATGGGCGTCTGGCCAACGACTCGGGGGCCTGGTGATCATGGCCAAGCAACGGGCACGGCGCAGGCGCGGGCCAGGTCTCCTGGATCTCCCGGGTCTCTGGCTCAACCACCATCTGCGGAGCGCTATTGCCACCCTGGGGCGTCTGATGCGCACCCCGCTCCCCACGAGCATGACAGTGGCGGTGATCGGAATCTCGCTGGCCTTGCCCGCAGCCCTCTTCGTGGTGACCGAGAACCTGCGCACCATGGCGGGGGGCTGGGATCAGGCCGCAGCCATCTCACTGTTTCTCCAACAGGATGTCGACGACGACGCCGCCGCTCTGCTCGCCGAGCGCCTTCGCGCCCGCCCGGAGCTCGCCCAGGTCCACCTGATCAGTCGCGAGCAGGCCCTGAACGAGTTTCGTGCCTTGGGCGGATTCGACGAGGCGCTCTCCCAGCTTCAGAGCAACCCCCTGCCTGCGGTGCTCGCCCTCTATCCGCATTTGCCCTACTCGACGCCCGAGCGGCTGGAGGCGCTGCATGACGAGCTGCTCACCTGGCCGGAGGCCGATTTCGCGCGCATGGACACGCTCTGGCTCCAGCGCTTCCAAGCGATCCTGGATCTTGCCCAGCGGGCGGTGCTCCTGCTTGGAGCGCTTTTGGGCGTCGGGGTGCTGCTGATCGTCGGGAACACCATCCGGCTCGAGATCCTGAATCGCCGGATCGAGATCGAAATCATGGAGTTGGTCGGTGCCACGGCGGCCTTCATCAGACGACCGTTTCTCTATGCGGGTGCCTGGTATGGATTACTCGGCGCCATCACCGCGTGGATTCTCGTCACGATTGCCGTCCTGCTCCTGCAACAACCCGTTTCGCGCCTGGCGACCCTCTATCGGAGCGAATTTCCGCTGACCGGCCTCGGCATCCTGCCGATGCTGATCATCCTGTCGGGGAGCGTTCTCTTCAGCCTGATCGGGAGCTGGATCGCAGTGAACCGTCATCTGCGTGGGGCGGAGCCGGGGTGAGCTGAGCCTAAGGAGATGCTGATGATTTGCCATCCCCGGCAAACATCAGCACAGATTCATGTGTCGTAAAAGAACGCTGATTTGATCGGCGTTGTCCCTGAATCGCGACCAGAGTGAGGATCGATGCTCCCTGGTACGACGATCCTCAGGTACGAGTCCAAAGCCATCTGTCGTATACGTCGGCCGGGCAAAAACGAACACACCGATCTCCCGGCGATTGGATCAGCATCTCCCTCGGGATCTCCTTGCTGGTCTTTGCGCCCTTGAGGGTTCAACAGCGCTTTTAGGTTTACCCATGTCGACCCTACCTGCTCGTCCGCGCGTCAAGTTGCCCACCCCGACGCTCGTGCAGCGTCTTGGCATACTGCTGGGCGTGAGCGCCTTCATCGTCGCGCTCCTGGTCGAGATCCCCGGTCTTGAGCCGGCCGGGCAGCGGATGCTCGCCATCTTCGTGCTCGCGATCCTGCTCTGGGTCACCGAGGCGATCCCGCTCTACGCGACCGCAGTGCTGGTCATCCTGCTCGAGGTCCTGATGCTGTCGGATCAGGCGCTGATCGGAGGCGCAGGGGTATTGCCGCCCGCGGCAAGCTACTTCGCGGCACTGGCCAATCCCGTGATCATCCTCTTTCTGGGCGGATTCCTGATCGCGGACGGCGCTCACAAGTTCGGACTCGATCGAAATCTCGCAGCCGTCATGCTGCGGCCCTTCGCCGGCAACGCCCGAACCTCGGTGCTCGGACTCATGGCGATCACCGCACTCCTGTCCATGTTCGTGTCCAATACCGCAACCGCGGCGACCATGTTCGCGGTGGTGATCCCCATCCTCGCCGCCCTGCCGCCCGGCGCCGCGCGAACCGGCGTCGCTTTGGCCATACCGGTCGCGGCGAATGTCGGCGGAATCGGGACGCCGGTCGGGTCACCCCCCAACGCGATCGCCCTCGGTGCGCTCGAGGCGCAGGGTCAGGGGGTGTCCTTCGTCGGTTGGATGACCCTGGCGGTCCCCTTGATGCTCGTCGTCTTGCTGTTCGCCTGGTGGTTTCTGACCCGGCGCTTCATCCCCAGTGACACGCCGCTGGTGCTCGAGCTCTCGGCGGACTTCGACCGCTCGCCCGCTGCCATACTTTTTTATGTCATTGCCGGAGGCACCGTGCTGCTCTGGCTCACCGAGCCCTTCCACGGCATCTCGTCCTCCACCGTCGGATTCCTCCCGGTCGTCGCCTTGCTCGCGACTCAGGTCATGAGCGCCGACGATCTGAGGCGTCTGCAATGGCCGGTGCTCTGGCTGGTCGCCGGCGGCATCGCCTTGGGTGCCGGCATCGGCCAGAGCGGACTCGACGCCTGGCTGATCGGACTGGTTGCCTGGGATGCGCTGCCGCTCGCCCTGCTGCTGCTCCTGCTGGTATTAATTTCGGTCGGTCTCTCGACCGTCATCTCGAACTCGGCGACGGCGAACCTGCTGGTCCCCTTGGGCTTGAGCCTGGCCATCGGTCTCCCGATCGACGCCACCGCGGTCGGAGTGATGGTCGCGCTGGCCTGCTCGCTCGCGATGGCCCTGCCGATCTCCACACCGCCCAACGCGGTCGCCTATGCGACCGGCGAGGTGCCGACACGGGCGATGATCCAGAGCGGGATCGCCGTCGGCGGACTCGGCGCGCTCCTGCTCGCCCTCGTGATGCCGACGCTCTGGGGCGCGTTGGGCCTGCTATGACGGCAACCGGAGCACGATCGGGTGATCTCACCACGGGCGCGGCCGTTCCGCTCGCGCCGCTGCGTGCCCTGGTCCTGGCCCCCGACCCTGGGGCGGCCGCCATTGCCGATGAGGTCGCGCGGGGGTGGGTCGGCATCGGGGAGGTCGCCTGCGCAGCCGATGCGGCGGAGGCCTGCGCACTGGTCGCGGCCCATCCGGATTGGGTCGTACCCCTGATCCTGATCAGCGCCTCGCGAGAACCGATCGACGACCGGATCGCGCGTCTGGATGCACAGCCTGTCCTGCAGCGTGCGAGCGTCCTCCTCCTGACCGACCACCCGGAGCATCGGGACCTCGCTGTGAGCGTCGATCGCGATCGACTGGACGCCGTCATCGTATCCCCATGGCCGCCCGGCACGATCGCCTGGCAGGTGCGCGCCCAAACGGTGCGCTGGCTGAGCGCCAATCGCCCGCTCGACCCGCGGACCCGAACCCTGGTGGCGCCCGACGGTCGCCCGGTCGTGCAGCCCGAGAGCGACCTGCTGCGACTGCTGGAGCTGGATACGCAGGCGGTCACGGGTCAACTGCTCGCGGGGATCGAGCAGGTCCTCGGCCCGCGCCCGCGGCTCTGTCTGCCGGCGGGGACTCGGCTGATCCACGAGGGCGTCGACGTGGACGCCGTCCTCCTGGTCTTGAGGGGCCGTGTCGCACTCGACCATGCCGCGAGCCAGGGCGACCTCAGGCTGCATCATGACTCGACCGGGTCGGTCGTGGGTCTGCTGTCGCTCGCGCAGCAACAGCGAGCCTTCTTCACCGCCCGCGCGACCACCGAGGTCGAGGTCGTCCATCTCGCCTTCGAGCAGCTCGATCGGGCGCTGGCGGTCGACGCATCGCTTGGCGCGGCACTGGCGGCCGTCTCCATTCGCGCCCTGGCCAAACGGCTGCGTCGCGCCGACCAGCTCCAGGTCGAGAAGACGACGCTCAACCAGACGCTGGAGCAAGAGCGCCGGCGCCTGGCAGATGCCCTTCATCAGCTCGAGCAGGCGCGACTGGAGCTGGTCGAGCAGGCACGCTTCGCCACGCTCGGCGAGATGGCCGCAGGCATTGCCCACGACCTCAACAACCCGGTCGCGGCCATGATGCGCGCAACCACCTATGTCGGGGAGGATCTGGAGCGCGTGCTGGAGAGCCATCCGCGTGGCCGGCTCGCTGGCGAGGTCTACGCCGCCGAACGCGATCGCGAGCCGCGAAGCACCTCCGAGGAGCGCGCGGTCCGGCGCACACTCGAAGCCGCCCTCAATGATCCCGGACTGGCCCAACGGATGTTCAACGCGGGGATCGAAGACCCGGATCGTGCACGCGAGCTCGCGATGGATCGGGACAGCCTCGAGCTGGTGGAGGCAGCAGCCGGGATCGGCTCGGCCCTGCGCAACCTCGAGATCGCCTCCCGTCGGATGTGTGAGCTGGTGGCGAGCCTGCGCGCCTACAGTCGCCCGAAGGGCGAGCCGGTCCGAAGCGTCGATCTGCACGCCGGCCTCGACGATACCCTGCGGCTGATGGGACATCGGCTGAGCCACATCGAGGTCGAGCGCCGCTACGGTACCCTCCCCCGGATCCGCTGCCATCCCGGCGAGCTCGATCAGCTCTGGACCAATCTGCTGGCCAATGCGCTCGAGGCACTCGGAAGCGGCGGCCGGATCGAGCTGATGACGGACGCACCCGACGCGCATCATGTCCGGGTCCGGATCCGGGACAACGGACGCGGCATCGATCCCGCCATCCTCCCGCGCGTCTTCGAGCCGCGCTTTACCACCAAGCAGGGCGCGGTCCGCTACGGGCTCGGGCTGGGCCTCGCCATCGCGCGGCGGATCGTCGAGGCCCACGGAGGCACGATCGGCCTGACCTCCCAGCCCGGCTGCACCCTGGTGACCGTCATCCTGCCCGTGGACGGACCACCCGACGACGAGGACATCGCGACATGAGACTGGCCTTGCTGATTCTGGAGGACGAACGACCCGTGCGCGAGGCGCTCCAGCGCGACCTGGCGGGCTTCGCGCGTCAGGTGCGGATCGAATCCGCCGAGGACGTCGCCACCGCACAGGAGGTCATCGATGAGATCGACGCCACGGGAGACCGGCTCGCCCTGGTGCTGGCCGATCACCGCTTGCCGGGAACCACCGGGGTCGACTTCCTCATCGGGCTCCAGAGCGACGAACGTACGAGCGCCACACGCAAGATCCTGGTGACTGGACAGGCCGACCAGGACGACACCATCCGGGCGATCAACGAGGCCGGACTCGACCGTTATGTCGCCAAACCCTGGGATCCGACGGCCTTACAGGGACTGGTGCGCGAGCAGCTGACCGACTATGTGCTTGAACATCGGCTGGATCCTCTGCCCCTTCTCGCCGTGCTGGATGCAGAGCGCGCCCTGGCGCTCATCCATGATCGAGGCGATCTGTAAAGCAAACCCTTGCCGAACCCCTGTGCATCCGCGCTTGTTTCGAATGATTTTCCGAAGATACTCACTGAATCCCGGCCGCCCCCTGTCTACAGATTGAACAGGCTTTCAGCATTCATTACCATGATTGTTTAGGGTTTAAGGTCTCATTGAACCTGCTCGCGCGAATTAGTCGAAACCAACAAGTGCATTGTTTAAAATAGATTTTTTGCGTCATCAGCAATAACGATTGCCATCATCGGAACATACGATCCCCGATTTTGCCCGTTCGGCCTTGTGGAAACGCAGGCCCTCTCCTAGAGTTCAGTGAACTTTTGTCGCGGTCCAGCCTCCAAAACCCCGCCGAAAGCGCTGGTAAAATCCCGAGTGTCCTGCTAGGATATTTTTCAAGATTCAAACTCAGGTATTGGAACATGGCCAAAGATTACGCTCTCATGCCGACAGGTACGATCGACTCCTACATCAGCGGCGCCTATCAGATTCCCGTCCTGACGCCGGAAGAAGAAAAGTCGCTCGCAATCAGCCTACGCGACCATGGCGACATGGAAGCGGCGCGACGCCTGGTGACCTCACACCTTCGTTTCGTCATCCGGATCGCCCGCGGCTATCTCGGTTATGGCCTGCCCCTGCCCGACCTGATCCAGGAAGGAACGGTCGGTCTGATGAAGGCGGTTCGTCGCTTCGAGCCCGACATGGGCGTGCGTCTGGTCTCCTTCGCCGTGCACTGGATCCGCGCCGAGATCCACGAGTACATCTTGCGTAACTGGCGGATCGTCAAGGTCGCGACCACCAAGGCCCAGCGCAAACTCTTCTTCAACCTCCGCAGCGCCAAGAAGCGACTCGGCTGGTTCACGAAGGAGGAGGTCGAGGCGGTTGCGGCCGACCTCGGCGTCAAACCGGAGACAGTGCTGCAGATGGAGTCGCGGCTCGCCAACCAGGACCTGTCGTTCGACGGACTGGAAGACGATGACGACGATTCACCGTCGGCGCCCTCGACCTACCTGCCCGATCTCCGGATGGAGCCCGCGAAGATGCTCGAGCGGCAAGACACCGAGCGCGACCAGCACGAGCGCCTCTATGCCGCACTCAAGGGGCTCGACGAACGCAGCAAGACCATCCTCCGCGAGCGCTGGCTCAGCGAGAAGAAGCAGACCCTTCACGAGTTGGCCGAGCAGTTCGGTGTCTCAGCCGAGCGCATCCGCCAGATCGAGAAGAACGCGATGAAGAAGCTTCGGATGCAGCTCGAGGTTTAAACCGGCGGGCCTTGCTCATAACTCCGACCAGATGGGCGGGCGACTGCGTAGTCAGGGCTTCCAGCCCTGATTCTGTCAGGCCAGGATGGCCTGACTACGCACCCTTCGTCAGCCGCTGGACGGGACTCTGATCAAGGCCAGCCGGCGCGGCAGTCGAGCGCCGCTAGAGAAGGAGCAAATAAAGGCGGTGAGCCCCCAAAGGGCCACCGCCTTTTTCATTCATGTTCATCGAGGCGACCGGATTTCCACATGGCAAGCACACCCGACTTCGCCAGAATCGTAGCCGCACAGCGCCGACCGGGTCGCGAAAGCAACGACGGCTCACTCGATCTCAAGGAGCTGGTGCGCCTCGGAACCCTGGCGGCCTCCAGTCACAATACCCAGCCGTGGCAATTCCAGCTTCAAAAACGATCGATCAAAATCTTGCCGGACTTCTCCCGACGCTGCCCGGTTGTCGATCCGGATGACAGCCGGATTGTCCGAGTGGCCGATCAGTCGAGCCGATAGGCAAGGAACAAGGCCCTCCGGTTGCTCAAGCTGAGCCTCGACCCGAGATCAGGGATCCCATCCTGCTCGGTACGCGCCATCGATCCCGGGGGCCGGTGGTCCCCGCGCCTACTTGGTGCTCTCCTTGAAATCTTCGGTCCCTTCGGAAAACGCCTTCTTTGCCTGATGCCAGGTGTTCTGCGTTCCTTCCTTGACGTTGTTCCAGTTCGCTTTCGACTCTTGCTTGGTACAGGCCGTCAAGGCCGCCAAGACCATGAGTACGCAGACGATCGAGCCTCGTTGCATTCTTCCTCTCCTATTGTTGCCGTGCCTCGAGACACCTGAAAACAGCAGTTCTCACACTAATCCTCCGGGGCTCGCCTCGGCGCCGATCGCGCCCCTGAGCGCCTCGGGGTAGTCGCGATAGATGGACTCCAGACCCTTATGATACTTCCGACCGGCGAGGGTGACCCTCAGCATCTGATCGGGCGGGGCCAGATGGCGGTTGACCCGCATCGGCACCTTTTGCAGGGCGACATGGGCCTGCTCGGCGAACGACCGAACAAATTCCCGAAGCGGCAGCGCCGTCGGCGTCAGGGGATGCATGCAGTCGTGCAAGTCATGCGGATTGTCGACCCAGATCCGTGGCTGCATGGCCTGATAGTCGGGGGTGCCGGGGGAGGGCGTGCAAACGGTGAAGCTGCACTGCACCGGCGGCAGTCGGCGGACGTAGTCGCTCAGTCTCGCGAACTCGATCGCACCGTATTCCGGTTGCACCATGAAGGCCGCATGGACGGCCACGTCCATCGAGCGCAGCCGCTCCAGCGCACGTTCGTTGGCGGCAACCGTTCCGCCTTTGGACGCGCGTTTCAGCTCGGCGTCGCTCGGAAACTCGAAGCCGAGGAAGGCCGCATCCATGCCGATCTCGCGCCAGCGGCGCAGCAGCTCCGGGGAGCGGTTGACGGTTGTTGCACGGGTCCATGCGAAGTAGCGTTTCTTCACGCCGCGCGCGTCCAGGGCTTCGGCAAGCGCCCAGGCGAACGGCTCGTCGATGAAGTTCTCGTCGTCGCAGAAATAGACGTGATCGACATCCAAGGAGGCGATCTCCTCGACGACGGACTGAACCGGACGCGTGCGGTGGATGCCGCCGCACAGATGCGGGACGATGCAGAAGGAGCACTTCATGCGGCAGCCCCAAGAGGTGCGGACCATCGCAACCCTCGGGAACAAGGGATGCCAGCGCGGCAGCTTCTCGCCCGTCCAGATGCTACGGTAATGGCGGGTGTCCCAAAGGTCCCGTCTGGGCAGCGGCAGCATGGCGGGATCGGGAAACCGCGGCCAGAGTCGCTCTTCATCGCCGCACCAGGTGCGATCCGACAGCAGCACCTGCGGGATGCCTTCCAACCCGCGACCGGCGGCGAGTGCACGGACGATCTGCGCGAAGGGTGCGCAACCCTCGCCGCGGACGACACCATCGATCGCCTCGATCCGATAGTCCCGAGGGGCGACGGTCGCGTGATGGCCGCCGACAACGATGGTGGTCCCGGGTAACGATCGGCGCACGCGCCGGGCGATCTCTTTGACGCTGGACGCCTCGTGGCTGTACCCGGTGATTCCGACCAGGTCCGGGCGGAATCGCCGCAGGCTGTCCAACAGGGCGAGCTCGGGCCAGGCGGCGAGGCGCAGATCCAGGATCCGCGTTTCGTGCTCGGGACCCGCCGCGGCGGCCAGGTAGCCGAGCTCGAGGGGCTCCATACGCTGAAACGCCTGAAGACCGAGAACCGACCTCAGTCGCGCCTTGGGTTTGATCAGCAGAATGCGCATACGGATGGACCTCCTCGCCCCCC
>RRYU01003859.1_pt1 | contig 63126 bp, 49 predicted proteins | sample 2162651 | NCBI WGS metagenome assembly RRYU01 (sample SAMN10267283, study PRJNA491782) | microbial mat metagenome | isolation source: biomat in the production well | place: Japan: Minami-Kanto gas field, natural gas well KTG3 | collected 2017-06 | reverse complement strand
ACATCACCTACTGCATAGATATGGGGTACTGAGGTGCGTCCTGTTACATCTGTTTGTATAACGTAACCATTCATCACAACTCCAACATTGTCCAGGCGTAGCTTTTCTACATTTGGGCGCTTACCTGTAGCCATCAACACATAATCACATACATACTGATGTTGTTGCTCATCACTATCAAGCCATTCAACTTTAATGGATTGTATCTCTGAATGGAGTTTAGTTACCTTGACCGCTGTTTGAATATTCAAACCCGCATCCCTATTAAGAACACTGGTCAGATTACGTGCAATCTCAGCTTCAACCTCAGTCAGAATTTGCTGGTTACCTTCAAACAGCATCACCTCACACCCAAAATCCTGGAAGATTTGTGCCATCTCCATTCCTATGGCACCACCACCAATGATGCCCAGACGTTTTGGTAGTTCTGCTAGATCCCAAATGGTATCCGAGGTTAAAACACGCCCGGATTGCATCACCACCTCCATACCCTCTATTAGCGGAATAAATGGAGGAGCCCCCGTTGCAATGACTATCGCCGCAGAGTTTATTATCAACGGTGATGCTGAATCCTTAGTAACAGCTCGTATAAAAGGATCCTCACTATTTCCACTTTGTTCAATTGATAAGGTATGTTCATCGACAAATGACGCAACCCCCTGAATAAAGGTGATCTTCACCCCTTTATCAGTGTTCAGCGCGAGCTGACCGCGCTCAGGTAAAAGTCTCTTGCGTCTGTCATTTAAAACTTGCCAGTCCAGCTTTGCAGTATTTGTACCATTAACCCCGAGAGCAGCATCATGTTCGCGATCGCGAATACGATCCGCAGCAGCACGCCATATCTTTGAAGGAATACAACCACGCCATAAACACTCTCCACCGGGTAAGGCAGAGTCATTAATCAGAGCAACCTTCAGACCGTAACCTGCCAGATCACGTGCACAATCCTCACCACCTGGCCCTGCACCGATTACTGCAACATCATAATCCCATTCACCTTCGGGTACATTGCTAGCTAATGTTTGTTTTAGTGCAGACACAGTTTATTTCTCACTATTGGTCAGATAAAAAGTAAGGTGGTTTGCTTTAAGCTTTGGAAGTAGATAATCATTCAGCCATAAAGCCAAAAGGGCCAATGGATAAGTTCCAGTTGGCCCTTTTTACTTAACCTCTAAAACTACTCATAGGGGTTGCGTAATATGATAGTATCTTCACGATCTGGCCCTGTAGAGATAATATCAACAGGAACACCGATAACCTCTTCTACCTTTTTAATATAAGCCTTGGCATTTTCCGGTAACTCATCATAGGTACGACAACCTACTGTGGTTCCCTCCCAGCCGGGGATGTCGATATATTCCGGCTCACATTGCTCATAGGCATCGGCACCAATAGGCGGCACATCAAGGTGTTTGCCATTTGCAGTGTAACCTGTGGCAATTCGCAACTTTTCCAGGCCATCCAGCACGTCCAGCTTGGTTAGACAAATACCCGAAAGACTGTTTAATGCCACAGAACGACGTAAGGAGATCGCATCCAGCCAGCCACAGCGACGGGCGCGTCCGGTGGTAGAACCAAACTCATGTCCCTCTTTAGCCATGTGGTAGCCAATATCATCTTTTAGTGCCTCACCATCATATAGCTCGGTCGGGAAAGGCCCGGCACCAACACGGGTGGTATAGGCTTTGGTAATACCAAGAATATAATCAAGATCGCGCGGGCCAACACCAGAGCCGGTGCAGGCACCACCAGCAGTTGGATTTGATGAGGTCACATAGGGATAGGTGCCATGGTCAATATCGAGTAGCGTACCTTGTGCACCTTCGAACATAATATTTTTGCCTTCAGTACGCATGGTGTGAAGCAATCCCGTCACATCACCTACCATTGGTCGGATACGCTCAGCCATTTCCAGACCTTCATCCAGAGTTTGTTGATAGTCCACCGGATCCTGCTTGAAGTAGTTTTCAAGAGAGAAGTTATGGTACTCCAGCACTTCCTGCAAGCGTGAAGCAAAACGCTCGGGATCCATCATGTCCCCCACTTTGAGACCACGGCGAGAGATCTTGTCTTCATAGGCAGGACCAATACCTCTTCCGGTTGTACCAATGGCCTTTTTACCACGCGCAATTTCACGCGCCTGATCCAGTGCAATATGGTATGGAAGAATCAAGGTACAAGCTTCGCTGATCATCATACGGCTGGTAACATCCACACCATTTTCAGCCAGCATATCGATCTCTTTCAGTAACGCTTCTGGTGACAGCACGACGCCATTACCAATCAGACATTGCACCCCTTCACGTAAAATACCTGATGGGATCAGATGAAGAACCGTCTTCTTGCCTTCAATCACCAGTGTATGGCCGGCATTATGTCCACCCTGAAAGCGAACAACTGCGTCGGCCTGTCTGGTCAGGAGATCAACAACCTTACCTTTGCCCTCGTCACCCCACTGTGTGCCGATAACGACTACATTTTTCCCCATGTCTTTTCTCTCAAAAATAGGTTTCACATATAGTGAATACGGAAATAGAAAACTACAAATTCTTTATCGACCAGCTACCGTTGTTCTCAACTAACTGCTGGTTACACCCCATATCTGTTGCGCTCGCTGCTTGCCCTGGCAATGCCTGAATCACGCGAATCCCCTGAGTACGTAGTTCTTTAATCTTACTGACTAAAGCAGGCTCTTTTCCAGCTGGTGCAAAAATAATATCTCGCTGCGTTATCTTGCCTATGGCTAACTGACTCAAGACTGTTTTCAAATCCAGACTAAATCCGGTTGCCGGTCTGGCGCGACCGAATATTTTACCAATTTCATCATAACGACCACCCTGAGCAATCGCCTGTCCAATTCCCGATTGATAAGCAGCAAAGACCAATCCTGTATGGTAGTGGTAACCACGTAACTCTGCCAAATCGATATGGATATTGACCCCATCAATTTCAGCTATATCCTCAACCAGGATCTTTAGCTGAGTTAACGCATCAAGGGCTTCCTGACAACAGTCGTTAAACAGTGTTTGCGCCTGCTCAATGATTGTCTCATCTCCATGAAGATCAGGGAGTTGTCTTAGAATATGGCGATATTTGTCATCAATGGACCATGTTTTAAGGTGTTGATCAATCTCCGGGATCGCTTTACGTTGCAGGGCATCAAACAAAATGCTCTCCTGCTCTTCATTCAACTGCGCAGAAGTGGCAAGTGTTCGAAATATCGCTACATGTCCCAAATCGAGATAGATTTTCTCAACACCCAATGTTTTGAGCGCTTCGATCATCATGCGTAATATTTCGCTGTCACTCTCAACACCCTGGTGTCCATAAAGTTCTGCACCTATTTGCAACGGCGAACGTGTAGCACCATGATTATCCGGTCTGGTCTGTAGCACAGTTCCCAGATAACAAAGTCGGGTGGGTTGATTGCGATTGAGACGATGGGCGTCGATTCGGGCGACCTGTGGAGTCATATCTGCACGAATGCCCATGGTACGACCTGTCATTTGATCGACCAGTTTAAAAGTACGTAAATCGAGATCCTCTCCAGTTCCAACCAGGAGTGAGTCGACAAATTCTACAAATGGAGGTATCACCATTTCATAACCCCAACTACTGAACAGATCCAGTAATTGGCGACGTTTTAATTCGAGTCGCTCTGCCTCAGCAGGAAGTAACTCATCAATACCTTCGGGTAATAACCAGTGATCTATTTGATCCATGTTTTTAGTTTCTAATGAAGTAGAGCATAACCGCACCCACAACCATGGTTATCATGCCTGTCTGTCTTACCGAACTTGGTGGAAGCTGTGCCATTGCTCTGACTGCACGCTGATAAAGTTGTGGAGCAATAGCTGGAAACAGCCCCTCTATGACCAGCACCAATGCCAGCGCAGCCCATAGGTCACTCCACATATCTCTATCCCCAATACTTTGACGGCATAAAAGTTGACGTCAGTTAAATTTTAAAAATCCAGGTTCAATCATTTCTGATTGAACCTGGAAACATATTATTTTTGACCTGATGCATTTTTAAAGTACTTGAAGTATTCCGCTTCTGAATCCAGTACTAACAGATCATCTTTTTGGGTAAATACCTTTTTATACGAATCCAGGCTACGGTACAGTTCATAAAACTTCTCATTCTTACCAAACGCATTGGCAAAAATCTCAGCAGCCTTACCATCACCATCACCACGGATCTGCTCTGCATCACGAGTCGCTTCAGCAATAAGAACCGTATGTTGACGGTCAGCATCTGCGCGAATGCGCTCAGCAGCCTCAGAACCACGCGAGCGTAAATCCATTGCTACACGTTCACGTTCAGCACGCATACGCTGGAATACCGACTCTGAAACCTCGGCAGGTAACTCGATACGCTTGATTCTGACATCGACTACCTCAAGACCAAACTCTCTGGCTTGCTCAGCAATCTTAGATGTCATTACATCCATAATTTCCGAGCGTTCACCGGAGATAGCCTCCTGAATGGTGCGCTTGGCAAACTCATTTCGCAGACCTTCCTGTACCACTTTACTCAGACGCTCACTGGCACGTGATTCCTGACCTCGCATGGTACGGTAATAGGCTTCAACATTGGCGATACGCCATTTAATAAACGAATCGACAATCAGATTCTTCTTTTCCAGTGTCAAATAAGGTACAGGTGGCGCATCCAGAGTAAGAATACGGCTATCAAATTTGCGTACATTATTGATAAACGGAACCTTGAAGTAGATACCCGGCTTGTAATCTGCACGGACAAATTCACCCAGTCGGAATTTGATCGCCAGCTCTTTTTCGTTAACCACGAAAATTGACATACTTCCCAGCCAGAGCACCAACGCGGCAACAAACAGGCTAATCATTTTAACAGGACTCATTAGCGTGCCTCCCTTCTACGTAGATTGTCACGAATAGTGCTTTCAACCTTGTTACGTGCGGTTAAATCACTTGAAGTGGAGTAACTACCGGTTTTATCAGAAACCTGATAACCCGATGGTGCTGCAGTGCCAGAGCGCATCCGATCCAGCGGGAGATACAACATATTGTTACTTGATTTGGTATCGATAATCACTTTACCGCTGTTTTCCAGAACCGACTCCATGGAATCGATGTAGATACGTTTACGAGTGATTTCAGGTGCCTTCTCATACTCAGCCAAAACCTTGAGAAAACGACTGGTTTGACCCTCGGCTTCAGCAATCACCTGCTCTTTATAGGCATTTGCCTCTTCCAGAATACGGGCAGATTGACCACGTGCACGAGGCAGAACGTCATTAGAATAGGTTTCAGCCTCGTTTTTAAAACGTTCCGAGTCCTCACGTGCCTTTACCACATCATCAAATGCCTGTTTTACCTGAGTCGGCGCCTGGGCATTCTGCATGGTTAGCTGTCTGACAATAAAACCGGTCTGATAGCTATCCAGTGTTTCCTGTAGCAGATTTTGTGCTTCCATGGTGATAATTCCACGACCTTCGGTAATGACGAAGTCCATCTTGCTCTTGCCAATCACTTCACGAACCGCGCTGGCTGTTGCCTGACGTAGTGTCTCGTCTGGATCGCGCACATTAAACAGGTAATCACGTGCCGCTTCAGGCTCGTTCTTGATCTGATACTGTACATCGAACTTGACATCAATCATGTTCTCATCCTGAGTCAACATCAACGATTCATCACCCTGGTAACCCAGTTTGGCACTACGTACACCACTGACATCAACCTGAGTTACAGTTTGAATAAAGCGTGGATACCAGTGAAGTCCAGGACCCGTGGTTGTATTGTATTTTCCAAACTGCAGTACAACACCACGATTACCTTCATCTACGATGTATAGCCCGGATAGAGCCCAGACAATCAGGGCAACGATGGCGATTAAACTGATTCCACCCGTACCCATGCTGCCGGTTGGCATGCCACTACCACTACTGTTGCCGCCGCCACCTTTGCCGCCAAAAATACCATTCAGTTTTTTCTGTAAATTTTGGATAACCTCATCAATTTCAGGTGGTCCCTGATCATTGTTGCTATTACGGTTACCCCACGGATCTTTATCTCCAGATCCGCCTGGTTCATTCCAGGCCATATATTCTCTCCAGTTATTCCGGTTTATGAATTCATAATGAGTCAATTCAGAGTGCGAATTCTAGCCCAATTGGCTGACAAACACACGCACCGAGTTGAACCGACTATTCTAATTTTTGTGGTCTGCTATCACCACTTATAAGGTAGTCATCAATAAACTGATCCTGCTTGCGTAATTGATTGAGTTGCTGAGGACGAATTTCAACCTTAATTTGTGCATTTCCATCATCCGCATAGTGTTCAGTTATCACCCGTCCCACTTCAAACAGACGTGCGCGTAATTTAGCTTTATCCGGTGGCAGATTAAACTCAACAACCTTCTTGTCACAACCAAAATGCTGACGCATCCATTCGCTAAACTGCTCCACCCCTTCTCCCGACACAGCCGAAAGATAAATCCTGTCTGGTTGACCATCGGTTCCGGGTATCAGTTGTGCCGTTCCACCTTCGATTTGATCAATTTTATTGTAAACTTCCAGTTGTGGCACCTCATCAGCCTCTATCTCTACCAGCACCTCATGTACCTGTTCGATTTTTGCCCGCCGCTCTTCATCACTGGCATCAATCACATGTACCAGCAAATCAGCATCCCGTGTCTCCTGCAATGTGGACTTAAATGCTTCTACCAGATCATGAGGCAGATGACGGATAAATCCGACAGTATCAGCAATCACAATGGTATCACCATCACTTAGCTCTATTCGTCGAAGAGTGGGATCAAGTGTGGCAAACAACTGATCGGCTGCATAAACACTAGCAGAGGAGAGTCGGTTGAACAGCGTCGATTTACCCGCATTGGTATAACCGACAAATGCAACGGTTGGAACTTCAGCTCTGCGACGGCTTTTACGACTTTGTTGACGTTGTTGTTGCACCTTTTGCAAGCGACTGGTTAACTGTTTCAAGCGTCCACCAATCAAGCGACGGTCTGTTTCCAGCTGGGTCTCACCGGGACCGCGTAATCCAATACCGCCTTTTTGGCGTTCAAGGTGCGTCCATCCTCTAACCAGTCGAGTCATCAGATGTTTTAGCTGAGCCAGTTCTACCTGCAACTTACCTTCATGGGATCGTGCCCGCTGCGCAAAAATATCTAAAATCAATCCTGTACGATCAAGCACTCTGCACTCGACCAAACGCTCCAGATTTCTTTCCTGGGACGGAGAGAGTGAGTGATTAACCAATACCACTTCAGCACCATGCGTCTTCACTGCCTGTTTGATCTCTTCAGCCTTACCTGTTCCGACAAAATATTTCGGCTCGGGAGTATAACGCGCACCACTGATAGTCTCTGCAACCTGTGCACCGGCTGAGACAGCCAGGTCAATAAATTCACCCAGATCTTCGCCATCACTATCAGATGCGATATTGATATGAACCAGAAGTGCTAATTCACCCGTTTTGGGGCGCTCAAACAAGATGTGTAACCTTAATTATGTTGTTGTCACTCAAAGAAATAAATATTTGGAGGGTTGAGCTTAAGCCTGTCAGCTACATTAGCATGACAGGCTCAGCATTGTTTGTGGATTGTGATTAATAGTCCATTTTCGAACTATCTTCCCCTTGACCAGGCTCAGCAAATGTCAACTTAACATTTCGAGCAGGAACGATGGTTGAGATAGCATGCTTATATACCATCTGGCTAACCGAGTTCTTAAGTAATACTACAAACTGATCAAATGACTCTACCTGGCCTTGAAGCTTGATACCATTTACCAAATAGATGGAAACTGGTACCCGCTCTTTCCTGAGGGCATTTAAAAATGGATCCTGTAATGCTTGCCCTTTACTCATTGTTTTGCTCCTTTGTTATTATTTGACGCAAAACGCGCCGAAAAAAACTGCCAAAAAAAGTAAAAAATGTAACTACAACTATTGTAAATAGTAAGACGCATTATTCAAATTACAACGTCAGGGCGGCAATAATATCCTTAGATACCCCTCATATCCATATATTTCAATAACTTTCCGTGCAGATCAGGTGCTAATGAGTCAAACCACTGAACCTCATTTTCCTTTCTTAACCAGGTAAATTGTCGCTTTGCCAACTGTCTGGTTGCTGCTATGCCACGAAAACGCATTTCATCGTAATCGATCTTGCCCTGAAGGTAATGCCATACCTGCCGATATCCGACACAGCGAATCGACGGAAGTTCATCATGCAAATCTTCTCTGGCAAACAGAGTCTCAACCTCTTTGATAAAACCATTTTCCAGCATCCAGTCATAACGTAACTCAATCCGCTGATGTAAAGTACTACGCTCCTGTGGTGCCAGGACGATTTTTATTAACGGTAATTTAAATGCCTGATCCTGTTGTCTCATCCAGTGCTGACTTAAAGAGACACCGGTTAAACGATAAACTTCCAGTGCCCGTTGCAATCGTTGCGGATCATTGGGATGAATCCTCTGAGCGGATTGTGGATCGACCTGTTGTAACTGCTGATGCAGTGCCACCCAGCCCTGAGTAGCGGCTTCTTCTTCGATTTGAGCACGAATGTGCGGATTTGCCTCAGGCAGTTCAGATAATCCGTATTCCAGTGCACGGTAATAAAGCATGGTGCCTCCAACTAATAGAGGTATTTTGCCACGCTGATGAATATCGTTAATTAGCTTCAACACATCCAGGCGAAACTGAGCTGCCGAATAGCTTTGTACCGGATCAAGAATATCCACTAAATGGTGAGGATAACGTTGTAGTGTCTCCTTATCCGGTTTGGCCGTTCCAATATCCATTCCACAATAGATCAGGGCAGAATCAACACTAATGATTTCGCAGTTTTTCTCATCCACCAACTTGAAAGCAAGATCAGTTTTCCCGGAGGCAGTCGGCCCCATTAAAAAGATCACTGGTTGTTGCGCATCACTCATCAGAAAATAGTCCTGCTACGGTCTCATCTGTCAGATATTTGCCATAGCCAGTGGAGATGGCTTTGCCAATATGATCAATATCATGCTGCTGAAGGTAGTGCTGTAGGGTTTGCTGATTGTAAGGTGGTGTATCAACACGTGATAGCTCGACGACTGCCTTGATAAAATGCTCTGTCTCACACTGTAGCGCCTGCATAAATACCTGTGGGTCTATACCTCGTAATAGTGCGGGCATCTGCTTGAGTGTTATCTGATCACCGCTTCTCTCCAGGCTTATCCCCCACTGTGCCAATATCTTGAGATTATTGTTGAAGTTTTCATTTTCAGTCTCTGTAGAGGTTGTTATCAGAGGGAAGAGTAATGGCTGCAAAACCAGCGCTTCTGCTTTTGATAGATGTGAGTAAAGATAATCGTGATGGATACTGAGATAATCTAGCAGTAGCAACTGTTGTTGATAGGGTATAACTAAAAAACGCTGTCCCAGATTAAATACCTTCTCTGTCTGATCTGAGCGGAGCTGCGGTGGAGATGGATAGCGATGACGCTGATAGTCGCCATGCTTTTCTGCCAGGTAATGACGGATCTCACTGCTTGCTCGTTGCTGCGGATACTCCACAGGAACTGAAACTGCTGCTGGCTCAGTGGTTTGCATGGTTTCGTTTGAATCCGTTAACGCGGCATGTAGTGAGGCAAACAGAAAATCATGAATACGCCGCGCATCGCGAAAACGGACCTCATGCTTTGTCGGGTGTACATTAACATCCACCAGCACCGGGTCAACGCTTAAATAAATTAAAAAAGCCGGAGAGCGTCCGGGTTCTATCAGGTCATTATAGGCCTGGCGTAAGGCATGGGTGATTAACCGATCTTTAACCATACGCCCGTTGAGATAGACATATTGGCGGTCACTTTGACTAAGTGAAAAACTGGCATTGCCAATCCACCCGTGTAACGCCAGACCTTCTGCCTGATACTCAATCATCTGGCTGTTTTCAATAAAATGCTTGCCATAAAAATGGCGCACACGTGCACCCTGCTTTTCCTGAGTATGAGCCGGTGTTAGTTTGAAAATCTGCCTGGTATTATTTTTAAACGAGAAGCCACACTCAAAATGACTCAATGCCAGACGTCGCACGACCTCTTCAACCTGCAGGTACTCGGTACGATCCGTTCTTAAAAAACGCTTTCTTGCTGGGGTATTATAGAAAAGCTCACGCACCTCTATCTGCGTCCCTTCTGCCATCGCTGCCGGGTAAGGCGTATCAACACGGCTATCGATAGCCCATCCATTTGAAGTGTCAGGTTGACGGCTTTGCAGTTTGACTCTGGCAACTGATGAGATACTTGCCAATGCTTCACCGCGAAAGCCCAGAGTCAGGATCTCTTCAAGATCAGAAGATTGGCGAATCTTGCTGGTCGCATGAGGTGCCAGAGCAATGGTTAAATCATCCTTGTGGATCCCTCTGCCATTGTCCGCTACCTTGATTAACAGTGAACCACCCTGCTCCGTAACAATATCAATTTGGGTCGCACCGGCATCCAGACTGTTTTCAACCAGCTCTTTCACAACAGAAGCAGGACGCTCGATCACTTCACCGGCGGCAATCTGATTCGCCAAATGAACCGAGAGGGTCTGGATGCGCGAGTTTTGGTCTGAAGGTGCAGATGTAAACGTGATCAATGTACCAGCTCTTCTTTGGCCAGGCGCGAACCGATCACATGACCCGCCATCACCGAAACAGCACCACTTAAACGGTTATCACCATCATCGGTATACTCAAATAGATAGTCCCGTTTAATCCGGATATGTCCGCTGCTATCACGCCGAAGACGCATTCGTACCAGAGCGACCGTTTGATCCAGCACCATAAACCCACGTGCATTACACAATAACTGGGCATGAAAGGTTGCGATCTCCCTGGCCTCAATACCGCCATACCAGGAGACAATAACTATAAGAATGAAAATGATGATTAAAATTTCGAACATCTGCGCATTGTACAGCCCAATCAGTAAAGATCTAATTCAATAACGCGAGAACCTGTTATGTCGATGATTTGAATGATGGATTGAAGCTATCCATGAGTTGAGTTTGAATTGAGCTGATCTTTTCTGCTGTATACAACTTTGCAGAACTCACCCCCCACACAACACCCGGCCAGGCGTAATCACTCTTAAAGCGACCGATTACATGCAGGTGAAGTTGACTGACAATATTGCCAATCGCCGCAATATTGAGTTTGTCACACTTGAAATGTTCACGAATAAACAACGAAAGCTGGTTGGCCGTATTCATTAGCTGTTGATGTTGTTCCTGTGGCAGATCACACAGCTCAATGACATCCGTCTCAGGTACCAGAATAAACCACGGGATCTCAGCATTCTTATGTAGTAGTAAAGTAATGCCATTAACTGTGCCGATGTAATGGGTATCGTTATGTAAACGTTCATCGAGTTTGAACATTTTGTCTCCATTTTTAAATATGACGTCACTGCTGTCCCGTTAACAGGGGGAAAACTGGCCTGAAAATTCATTAAATTTATTACAATGAATTCACCACAAACCCTTGTAGCAAAAGGAATAATCAGGCCATGGCACATTGTAATACAGTCCTTTCTCAGATACTAAAAATTGTTAATAGACATGAATTTGAGACCCTCGCCAAATAGCATCATTCTGGCCGGGCTTTTCGTACAGCTTCAAGGTGGTCGCACTTTGTTGGTTTAACAATAACTCAGCTCAGTGGTCGAAATAGCTTGCGGGATATTGTTGATAATTTATTGGCACAAGTGCATCGCCACTATCATTTAGACAGCGCTAAACTGACACGTTCAAACTTGTCTCGAATGAATGAAAGCAAACCATACGAACTATACGAAGCACCATTTGGGCGTTTACTTCAGCGCTGTCAAAATCTGACACCAAAACATGAGTTCTGCTTTAAGCATCCTCTTTATTCACTTGATGCCAGTACCACTGATTTGTGTTTGTCGGTATTTCCCTGGGCAGATTTTCGTACCACCAAGGGTGCGATTAAATTACATGTCGGATTGAATCATGCTGGAACCCTGCCCGAGTTTGTATCAATTACCGAAGGTAATGTACATGAGGTCAATATTGGCAAGATACTGAATTTCCCGAAGGGTAGCATTATCGCGATGGACAAGGGCTATAATGACTATAGTTGGTATAAGCAATCGACTGACAAGGATATATTCTTTGTTACGCGACTTAAGACGAATGCTAAGTACCGTGTTATCAGTCGCCGGATGGTATTGAAAAACAAGGGATTGATCTGCGATCAAACCATAGAGTTTACGGGGGCACAGACATTAAAGAAATGCCCAACTCAGCTTCGCCGGATTGGTTATAAAGATGAGATTATCGGTAATCGTTACATTTTCCTGACGAACAATTTCAAGTTATCGGCCAGAACGATTGCAGACATATACAAAGCGAGATGGCAGGTAGAGCTGTTCTTTAAATGGATCAAACAGAATCTCAAAATAAAAATCATCTATTGGCACCAGTAAGAATGCTGTACTAACTCCGATATGGATCGCGATGTGTGTCTATTTGATACTGGCTTTTATCAAGCTACAATCCAGCCTGACAAAAAGCATGCAACAAATGTTAAGGCTGTTGCAGACCATTATTTTTGAAAAGAGAGATCTGATGGCATTGCTCAGAGGTGATCCAATCCGAGATGGGATGCCTGATATAAATCAGATGTCGTTGTTGTGAAAGTTAACGGGACAGCAGTGAAACCAATTGTATGATCGTTTTATTCAACCGCTGCTGGTTGGTGTGTTTTGCTTATCTATAATCGGCTATAGATTCATGATTTTATTTCCCCTCACCCTGCCCTCTCTCCACTCGGGGAGAGGGGATAAAAACAGTTCTATGGTTCACTTGGGAGAGGGGTTATAACATTTCAGTTAATCACTTTGTCAGATAAAAATAGTTGGATGGTTTTAACCCCTTCTGACTCACCGAGCCTCGCAGGGGAAGGAGGATTGGCCCGTCAGGGTTGTGCACAGGATGTGCGCAATACGACAGTGAGACAGGATGTCTCATCTGGCGTACCCGACTGACATGAGAAGCGAGGGTATCCGCAGGATGAGTCAGTGGGGCACATTTTCTTTGGTTCGTTTCTTTGTTGTGCACAAAGAAATGAACACGTTCTTCCTTGTGAAAGTTAATTGATTGAACACTCTAAAGAAGAACGGAAACCAACTGGATTCAACTCTCATTGGAATGACAAGAGTCTGGGTTCCAGTTCAATCCTGAAATGACAGATAATAACTTTTATCTGTGATCTCGATCTGTTAGTGATAAATTCTTAACAAATATCCCGTGACTAACAACGTTACATTTCGTAACAATTTCGGTTAAGCTATCGCCATGAATAGACCGCACGACAATGATCATCCTGTCGATAAAACAATCATACTGTTTTTATCCGGGCTGCTTTTTTTAATCACCCCGATGATGCAGTGGTGGGTGGGTGAAAAATCACCCTGGTACTCTCTTTACCTGATTTGGGGTCTGTTGATCTTTTTCATCTGGCGTATCCAGCGGGTGAAAAAAGTTAAATGAAGTTTGAGATCTGGCAACTTTTTTTAGTGGGTGTTGCCTATCTGGGGATCCTGTTTTTATTGGCGTTTGCGGTTGAAAAACGCCTGATCCCGGCAAAAATTGTCCGTCATCCCCTAACCTACACTCTCTCCCTTGGGGTTTATGCCACTTCATGGAGCTATTACGGCAGTGTCGGTTTTGCGCAAACGCAGGGATTTAATTTCCTCACAATCTATCTGGGTGTCACCCTGGCGTTTATTTTATCGCCGGTTCTGCTACAGCCTATTTTACGTTTAACCCGTGAGTATCAGCTCTCTTCACTGGCGGATCTGTTTGCGTTTCGTTATCACAGTCAGTTAGCAGGCGTTCTGGTCACTCTGTTTATGTTAACCGGTACCCTGCCCTATATTGCATTACAGATCCGGGCGGTTACCGATTCGCTCCAGGCTATGACTCTGGAGAATACTCCCGGCACAATTGCACTGGGCTTTTGTATCACTATTGCCATGTTTGCGATTTTGTTTGGTGCCCGCCATATTTCACCCCGTGAAAAACACGAAGGGCTGGTTTCTGCGATTGCATTTGAGTCACTTATCAAGCTTATTGCGTTGTTATCGGTTGGTCTGTTTGCCATTTTCGGGGTGTTTGATGGCTTTGATGGACTCAATCAATGGCTCTCTGCCAATCCTCAGGCACTGGAAAAACTGCAACAACCCGCCAAGGAAGCTCCCTGGTCAACCCTGTTACTGCTCTCTTTTGCCGCAGCATTTCTGTTACCTCGCCAGTTTCACATGACCTTTGTAGAAAACATTAACGAGATGTCTCTGAAAACAGCCAGCTGGGCCTTTCCGTTATTTTTACTTCTGTTGAATCTGGCCATACCGCCCATTTTGTGGGCAGGGATGTATCTCGATTTGCAAATGCCTGCCGATCTGTTTGTTCTGGGAATCACCTTAAGTGGTGATAATCCGATTATGCCGATGATCACTTTTATTGGCGGTGTTTCTGCCGCCAGTGCCATGATTATTGTCACCACACTGGCACTGGCGGCAATGAGTATGAATCATCTGGTGTTACCTGCAAGCTTTCCCCCGGCTCTAACCCCTGAAACCAACATCTATCGCTGGTTATTATGGGGGCGGCGCATTTTGATCATTTTAATCATCTCTGCCGGTTATACCTTTTATCTGTTACTGGAAAAAAATCAGGGCTTAGTACAGCTGGGCCTGATTTCGTTTATTGCTGTTGCACAATTCCTACCTGGTATTGTGGGCTTGCTCTACTGGCGCAGGGCAACCCGGAAAGGCTTTATATTTGGGCTGCTAGGTGGTGGCACCATCTGGGCATTAACCCAGTTTTTACCCTTGCTGGAACGTGCCAATATTCTAGATAGCGGTCTGACCTTGCTAAGCCATAACATGGATCAACTAACTTTCAGCACTTTGCTGTCACTGGGGATTAATAGTCTGCTGTTTGTGATTGTCTCGGTGAATTCCACCCATAGCAAGGAAGAGCAGGAAGCTGCGGAATCATGTTGTCGTTATAACTATCAACCTCCGATGGGGATCCCTTTTGCCACATCGATTCAGCAGTTTGAAGACCAACTGGCCCTGATTATCGGCATTGAAATGGCCAATCATGAGGTTAACCGGGCTCTGACTGATTTAGGGCTGACCCATGCGGTACTGCGACCTTCGGATCTGACCCGACTGCGCACCCAGATCGCACGTAACCTCTCGGGTCTGGTTGGACCAATGCTTGCACGGATGATTGTTGAAGAAAAGCTGCAAATGGACTCCTCAGCACGTTCAGCTATTGCTGATACGGTACGTTTTATTGAGCAGCAACTGGTTGAATCACGTACACAACTGCGCGGTGTTGCCGGAGAACTTGATCGATTACGGCGCTACCATAGTCAGGTGCTGGAGGATTTGCCCATGGGGGTCTGCACGGTAGGGCCGGATGGAACCATCATTAACTGGAACCGTGCAATGTCTACCATGACCGCACTGTCGACCAAAAAAGTAGTAGGACAGGATATTTTCTCACTACCGGAACCATGGTCTGGGCTATTAGGCGGTTTTTTACAAAGTGAAGAGCTACAACTGCGCAAACTGCATTTAAAACATCAGGGAATACAACGAGTCTTTAACCTGCAACGTGCAGCAATTGATGATCCCGGTAGCCAGATTGATGGTGAAGACCATGGCAGTGTAGTGCTAATGGAAGATCTGACAGAGCTGCATCTGCTTGAAGACGAGTTAGCACATAGCGAGCGTTTGGCATCAATCGGTCGTCTGGCCGCTGGTGTTGCCCATGAGATTGGCAACCCTGTCACCGGGATATCCTGTCTGGCACAGGATATTCTCCAGGAAGATCTTGATGAGTTTGAAAAAGAAAGCGTAAAGCAAATCCTGACCCAAACAGAGCGTATTTCCAAAATTGTGTCTTCGCTGGTTAGCTTTAGTCACAGCGGCAACTCTTTTGAAACCCGCCTGATGCCAATTGGATTAAATACCATTGTCGAAGAAGCCCAACGACTGATCAGCCTGAGTCGTGGCGGCAAGTCAATCAAGTTTGTTAATAATGTATCAAGCGCTCATCTGGTAATCGGCGATCAACAAAAATTGATTCAGGTTTTTGTGAATCTGTTTAGTAATGCCTGCGATGCTTCTGATCCCGGCGATCAGATTATTATTAACAGCTATGAAGAAAATACAACCATACGCATTACAGTTAAGGATGAAGGTATAGGTATCGATAACATCAACCGCAGTCGCATCTTTGACCCCTTTTTCACCACCAAGGAACCGGGTAAAGGGACAGGTCTTGGTCTACCGATGGTTTATAACATTATTCAGGATCATTCCGGCACGATACATTTTGAGTCGGAAAAAGGCTCAGGAACCACGTTCACTATTCGTATTCCCAAGTCCCACGAAAAGGCTGAGCAAGACAGGATAAGCGTATGAATAGAATACTCATTATTGAAGATGAACCTATTATCCGGGCATCACTCAAACGGTTACTTGAACGTAACGATTATGCAGTAACCGAAACAGGCTCTGTTGAAGAAGCAATTCAACTGGAGGTTAGTCACTACGATTTGATTATTACCGATCTGCGCCTGCCGGGAAAAGAAGGTACCCACATGATTAAACTTGCCGGAACCATACCGGTGTTAATCATGACCAGTTATGCCAGTGTTGAATCTGCTGTGGATGCAATGAAACAGGGAGCGGCTGACTATATCGCCAAGCCTTTTAATCATGATGAGATGGTTATGACGGTTAAGCGTATTTTGCAACAGCACAAACTAACCATGCAAAACCAGTTGCTTAAGCGTGAGCTTTCCCAATGCTATCCTCAAACCGGAATGATTGGGGATTCAGATGTGATGCAGCATGTTTTTTCGTTAATTCAAAAAGTGGCACCCACAGACACCACATCACTGATACTGGGTGAATCAGGTACCGGGAAAGAGCTGGTTGCCCATGCCTTGCACAATCAAAGCCCGAGAAATAATTCACCCTTTGTCACGGTCAACTGCGCAACTATCCCTGCAAATCTGATTGAATCTGAGCTGTTTGGTCATGAAAAAGGAGCTTTTACCGGCGCACACAACACTCATATAGGGTTAATCGAGGCCGCAGATGGTGGTACCTTGTTTCTGGATGAAATTGGCGAATTACCCAATGAAGCCCAGGCAAGATTATTGCGTGTACTACAGGAGAAGGAGATCCGTCGTGTCGGTGCCAACCATTCACGTCATGTGGATGTCCGTTTGATCGCAGCAACGCATAGAGATCTTAAACAGCTGGTTGATGAAGAGAAGTTTCGCAGTGATCTCTTCTACCGTCTGAATGTGATGGAGATTTCATTACCTCCTTTACGCGAGCGTAGCGAGGACATTATTGCACTAGCACATCATCTGCTGGATAAAAATTGTAAAAAGCTCAACCGTGCACTGATGCGTTTCAGTCAGGATGCCCTGGAATTAATGCGGCGTTATTCGTGGCCGGGAAACATCCGTGAACTGGAGAATGTCATAGAGCGGATGGTGATCCTTGCCGATGATGAAACCAGCATCACTGCCGCGATGTTGCCTCTTGAAAGTCAGGGCAAAACAGCGAGGGAGCCTGTTAATCAAAACAAACAATCCCTTGATGACTATTTTGTTCAGTTTGTCACTGATAACCAGAGAAGCATGAACGAAACCGAGCTGGCTAAACAGCTGGGGATCAGTCGTAAAACACTTTGGGAACGACGTCAGCGTTACAACATTCCCAGAGCGAAATAGTCCTTGTAAGATTTTTCTTACTGAAAATGTTACCTTTTGTTACGTTACGTTTCGTAACAAATTGATACAAAACGTAACATTATCACATATACTGTTTTTCTAACTGTCTGTAATTATTACAAAAATATCTTGGCACTGAAATTGCATATGGTTGTAGGAATAACTATGCATAAAGGCCTGAAATAAAAACCACATGAGCGATCCGTCGTTAGCATCCATTGTCGATTTTCTGAAAACGCATGCACCATTTGATCAAATGCTGCCGGCGCATATCGATTATATGGCTAAACGTCTGGTTCAACGCTTTTATGCCAAAGATGAAATTATCATTGGACCCGATGATGGACCGGCAGAACAGTTTTACATCATTAAAACTGGCCGGATTCGTGGTGAAAAAGAGAAGAAAGATAAAGAAGGCATTTGGGAGCTGGTACATGGAGAATGTTTCCCTGTAGGTGCTCTGCTGGGAAATCGCTCCGTCAGATTGCGCAGTCGTGCTGTTGAAGACACCTTTTGCTATGAACTTAAAAAATCCGACTTTGAATACCTGCTTCGCCAAAGCGCTGTTTTTAACGACTTTTGTACACGCAGAATGGCAAACCTGCTCGACTCGACCTTACGTACCATTCAGGGCAGCTCCACCAAACGTACTTTTGAAAATGTCTCTCTGGATACCGCTGTCGAGGATTTAATCCAGCGCAGACCTATTCACTGCCGCCCTGAAACATCCATCCGTGCTGTGATGGAGATGATGGTCGAGCATAAAATTGGCAGTATGGTTGTTACAGACAATGATCATCATCCTGTAGGTATTGTGACCTTGCACGATGTACTTGAGCGTATTGCCCTTCCCCAGATTGACCTTGACTTCACCATTGACAGAGTGATGTCAAAACAACTACTAACCCTACCACCTGATGCGCCTGCACATGAAGCAGCTGTGATGATGACCCGTCACAGTGTGGGTCATATCCTGGTAGCCGATGGAGAGGATCGTCTCATTGGTGTGCTCTCTGAGCGTAATCTTTTTTCACTCCAACGTATCGGGCTGGTCAATCTCAGTCGTTCTATTAACAATGCAGAATCGATTAAAGATCTGGCTAAACTGGAGGAGGATGTCCATTGGCTGGTCGATCAAATGCTGGCACAAGGCGCATCGGTTGCACAATTAATGCAAATTATCACCGAGTTTAACGATAGCACTACCCGTCGGGTTATTGAGTTGGTACTTCTGGAAAATCCGACTGAAATTGAATTTGCCTGGCTCTCTTTTGGTAGTGAAGGTCGATTTGAACAAACCCTGAAAACCGATCAGGACAACGGCATTATCTTTAAACTTAAAGAGGGTGAGAAAGCCGATAAGGTTCGCGCTCAACTGCTACCCATCGCCAAAAAGATTAACAAGGCACTGGATAAGGTCGGTTTCCCGCTGTGTCCGGGAAATATCATGGCATCCAATCCGGAATGCTGTTTAACCCAGGACGAATGGAAAAAACGGTTTAATAGCTGGGTTGACCAGGGAACACCGGAGCACTTACTCAAATCCTCCATCTTTTTTGATTTTCGTGTGTTGTGTGGTGATAAATCTGAAGCCAGTAGTCTGCGTAACTGGTTAACCGATAAAGTAAAGGATAACAGCCGTTTCCGCCATCAAATGGCAGCTGTCAGTCTGCAAAACCGTCCGCCTCTGGGACTATTTGGTGATATCAAAACATCAAATAAAAACAACCACCCGCATTCGATCAATCTCAAGCTGCATGGAGTGACTCCCTTTATTGACGGTGCACGAATATTTGCCTTTGCTGCTGGCGTTAAAAAGACCAACACAATCAAACGCTTACGTTCTGCAGCAAAAACCAAGGTTGTCAAAAAGAGTGACGTTGAGTCATGGATTGAAGCGTATCAGTTCATTCAATTGTTACGAATGAAAAACCACCATCAACAGGCGGTTGATGGGAAAAAACTGAGCAACTATTTTGATCCGGATAGCATTACCGATCTGGAGCAACGTATTCTGAAAGAGGCGTTGCGTCAGGCAAGAAAACTTCAATCCAAGCTTGCACTGGACTACCAGCTATAGCCTGAATTGAATAAAAGATTAATATCCATCAGGTAAAGTGGATGTTATAAAGAGCAGGACCATTAACTCACTGGCAATGGGTTGATGTAAAAATTAAAACTTATGATATGCCAACACAATAAGAGGAGTGAAACTATGTCATCATCTGACAATGCTGCCGCATACTGGGCAGAAAATGTGAGATTGCTGATAAAGTGCCTTGTCATCTGGTTCCTTGTCTCATATGGCGCAGGGATCCTGTTTGCAGAAGCACTAAACAGTATTTCATTAGGTGGGTACAAGCTCGGGTTCTGGTTTGCCCAGCAAGGCTCAATTTACGTCTTCCTGATTCTTATCTTCTACTATGCGAAGAAAATGGGTCAGCTGGATCGTAAATACGACGTACACGAAGAATGAGGGTGTAATCTATGGATTTACAAACATTAACTTATATCGTCGTTGGTGCGACGTTTGCACTCTATATCGGTATTGCGATATGGGCACGAGCGGGTACCACAGGCGAATTCTACGTGGCTGGCAAGGGTATCCACCCAATTGCTAACGGTATGGCTACCGGCGCAGACTGGATGTCAGCGGCTTCATTTATCTCCATGGCGGGTCTGATTGCCTTCAACGGATACGGTGCATCTGTATTCCTGATGGGTTGGACCGGTGGCTATGTACTACTGGCGATGTTACTTGCACCTTACCTGCGCAAGTTCGGCAAGTTTACCGTGCCTGAGTTCATTGGAGATCGCTACTATTCACAAACCGCACGTATCGTAGCAGTTATCTGTCTGATTCTGGCTTCTATTACCTATGTAATCGGCCAGATGAAAGGTATCGGTGTTGCGTTCTCTCGCTTCCTTGAGACCGATTACGACACTGGTCTGTTCATCGGTATGGGTATCGTATTTGTCTACGCGGTACTTGGTGGTATGAAAGGTATTACCTACACCCAGATCGCTCAGTATGTTGTACTGATTTTTGCTTATACAGTACCTGCGATCTTCATCTCCCTGAACATCACTGGTAACCCAATTCCTCAGTTAGGTCTTGGTAGTGATATGGCGGGAACCGGTGTATCCATGCTCGATAAGCTCGATTTGGTGGTGACGGAACTCGGATTTAAGGAGTACACGACGTCAACCATGGCAGGTAAGCTGGACATGTTTGTCTATACCCTGACACTGATGATTGGTACTGCTGGTCTGCCACACGTTATCGTGCGTTTCTTCACCGTTCCTAAAGTTGCTGATGCGCGTGCATCTGCAGGTTGGGCATTGGTATTCATCGCGATCCTCTACACCACAGCACCAGCTGTTGGCGCAATGGCTCGTTTGAATCTGATGAACACCATTCAGGTAGGCGAAGTTGGTTCAGCTGAAGGTAACCTCAAGTATGCCGATGCTCCTCAGTGGTTCTACAACTGGGAAAAAACCGGCCTGCTGAAGTTTGAAGACAAAAATGGCGATGGTCGTATTCAGTACTACAACGACAAGAACAAAGATATGGCTGCTAAAGCTGAGTCTTATGGCTGGAAAGGCAATGAGATGACCAAGGTTGACCGTGACATTATGGTACTGGCCAATCCTGAGATCGCTAACCTGCCTAATTGGGTTGTTGCACTGGTAGTTGCTGGTGGTCTTGCTGCGGCACTGTCTACTGCTGCGGGTCTACTTCTGGCAATCTCTTCAACAATTTCTCATGACCTGTTAAAAGGGGTATTCAAACCTGACATCTCTGAGAAAAACGAACTGATGGCGGGTCGTTTTGCCATGGCGGGTGCTATCGCACTGGCTGGATACTTCGGTCTTCATCCACCGGGATTTGCGGCTGGTACCGTGGCAATTGCCTTCGGTCTTGCTGCTGCATCTATCTTCCCTGCCCTGATGATGGGTATCTTTGGTAAGAAGATCGGTAGTACTGCTGCTATCTCAGGCATGATCGCCGGTATCGGTGTCACCATGCTGTATGTATTCCAGCATAAAGGCATTATGTTCATTCCTGGTACTTCATTCCTGGGTGACATGGGTCCAAACTGGTTCTTTGGTATTTCACCTAACGCCTTTGGTGCGATAGGTGCAGCGGTTAACTTCGCTGTTGCTATTGCAGTATCTAAAGTAACCGCACCACCACCAGAGCATATTCAGCACCTGGTTGAGGACATTCGTGTACCTCGTGGTTCTGGTGAGGCTACAGGTCACTAAAAGTTCCTGGCCTTTATAAACCGCACTCCACCTTCGGGTGGAGTTGCGGTCTTTTTTCTTTAGTGTTTAAACCAAACCAATACCTTTGTTTTAAGCATTAAGCGTATAACAACAGCATAAAACGATTTAAGTTTTACCTGATGATAAAAAAGATACCTTTTAAATCATTGGTTCTGACTCCTTTACCAGAACCCGTAATCATAAAATAGCAGGCATACTGCGGTGGAAGTAGAACTAAAAGAGATTCAGGAATTTCTTGCTGCACACCCGCCTTTCGAGCAATTGCCCGAAGAGGTGTTATCACGTTTGCCTAAAATGCTTACGGTGCGTTATTTACGCCGTAGCACTCCCTTCCCTCCTCCGGGTGAAGCCAGTAAATATCTGTTTATCGTTCGCTCCGGCGCGGTGGAATTTCGCAATTCACAGGATAAGCTACTGGAAAAATTTGCTGAGGGTGAGATCTGTTCTTCACCCTGTTCTGATGAAAATGACCTGGGATCAGACATTGAAGGTATGACGGTTGAAGACAGCCTGTTCTATACCCTCTCGTGCGAAGATCTACAAAAAATCCGTGAACACAATAGCGCTTTTAATGAACACTTTAATCACACCGTTCGTGAGCGGCTACGTCATGCAATAAAGACTCTACAGGAGTCACCACAATCCGGTAGTAGCTTGATGAAGGTTGAGGTAGGCACTTTAATCAGCCGCGATCCAGTTACCGCCAAACCGGATATTTCCATTAAAGAAGCAGCCGGGATCATGTCAGAGAATCGTGTCTCCTGTCTGTTAATTGTTAATGATAAAAAGCTGGTCGGACTGGTTACCGATAGAGATTTACGCACAAGAGTGGTCGCTGCAGGTATCGATACCCGCAAGCCGGTCTCTGAAATCATGACTTCGAAATTACACAAAGTCACCGATGACACTCCCGGGTTTGAAGCGCTAAATACCATGAGTCGTCTGGCGATTCATCACTTGCCGGTGGTGAAGTCTGGTGAGGTTGCAGGAATTATTTCCAGTAACGATCTGGTTCGCTATCAAAATACCAATTCCCTCTATCTGGTTCGAGATATTCTAAAGTGTAAAGATCTTGATACCTTAATCATGACAAGCCGCGAATTACCCGAGATGCAGTTGCAGTTAACCGCATCAGGTGTCAGTGCCTATCAACTGGGACAGGCCATTTCATCGGTTACCGATGCCATAGTGATCAAGCTGATTAAATTAGCCCAGAAAAACCTTGGCTCTGAACCTGTTCCTTTTGTCTGGCTGGCAGTTGGATCACATGCGCGGCGTGAACAGACGGTACATACGGATCAGGACAGTGCTATGATCCTGTCGGATCAATATAACGAAGCTGAGCATGGAGAGTACTTTAAAGCACTTTCTGAGTATGTTACTGATGGTATGAATGCCTGTGGCTTTGTCTATTGTCCTGGAAATGTGATGGCACGTAATCCCCAGTGGCGTCAGTCATACAAGGTGTGGAGAGACTATTTTAACAACTGGATCACCCGCCCTGAGCGTAAATCACTCATGCTGGCGTGTAACTTTTTTGATATGCGCCCACTTCATGGTGATGTCTCGTTGTATGAATATCTTCAGGCAGAGGTCTTAAAACAGACCCAGGACAATCGGATTTTTCTTGCCTACATGGCAGCAAATGCACTACAACATCGTCCACCACTGGGCTTTTTCCGTAACTTTGTTGTGATCAATGATGAAGAGCATAAAAATGCGCTGAATTTGAAACGCCGTGGACTGAATCCTGTCATTGATCTGGCGCGTGTCTATGCCATTTCTGTAGGTCTGCCAGAGATCAATACCCTGGAACGGCTCCATGCTGCGGCGGATACCCGTGATTTAAGTCGTGGTGGTGCGGAAGATCTTGAAGATGCGCTGGAGTTTATCTCCATGCTGCGCGCCAGACATCAAATGCATCAAATCAGAAAAGGCGAAACCGTTGATAACTTTGTGATTCCAGACACACTCTCCAAACAGGAGCGCAGTCATCTCAAGGATGCCTTCTCTGTGATCTCAACCATGCAGGAGACACTTGAACAACGCTATCAGGCCGGACGTTTCTTCTGATGTTTTTTGAACGGTTACTCTCACTGGAAATGCGTCGTAAACGTATGTTAAAACGCACCCGGGATGAGCGTTTACAGGCGTATTTATCGGTACCTTTTCATGAGTTGAGTTGTGATTATCGACAAGCGCAGTTTGTCGCACTGGATCTTGAAACCACCGGACTTAATGCCAATACCGATGCATTGATCAGCATTGGTCTGGTTGAAATGCGCGGAACTGATATCGATTTAAGTACCGCCTGGCATCAGGTAGTGCAGACTGAGCAACAGTTAACTGAAGAGAGTATCGTGATTCATCAATTAACCCATGATAAAGTTGCTGAAGGTGCACCACTAAAAGAGGCGTTATCCGGTTTGTTAAATAAGTTGGCGGGGAAAATTCTCATTGCACATCATGCAATCATTGAGTTTTCGTTTATCTCCAGAGCATGTAAAACTGAATTTGGCGGTGATTTCCTGATTCCAGTCATTGACACGCAAATTATTGCCAAAAAGCAGTTAGAACGAAAACAGGGTGTCTTTAGTGGCAATGAATTGCGGTTATTTAACTTAAGAGAGCGTTATAATCTCCCCCGCTATCAAGCGCATAATGCATTAAGTGATGCGCTGGCGGCAGGTGAGTTATTCTGCGCACAAATGGCAGAGCGTAAAGAGAAGCATCTGCCGGTAAAAGATTTGTTATATCGTCTGTGATCTATATATCTCGGACACTTTTTTTAGGTCTATCACAACAAGTTGTTTGATATAAAAGCAATCACGGGTGCCCATCCTGACCAGATGGAGACATCAGCCAAGAACAACAAGCTGGAAACAATGATGTTGTGTTTAAAAAACAAAAAATTGGAGGATAGTAACCATGTCTAAAGTCTACGAAGTACCGTCTGACTTTGCAGCACAGGCTAATATTACGGCAGAGCAATATGAGTCCATGTATAAACAATCTGTAGAAGATCCGGAAACCTTCTGGGCAGAACAGGCTGACAGTTATTTAAGCTGGTTTAAAAAGTGGGATCAGGTTCTTGACTGGAGTTATATGGAAGATGACCTCCATGTTGACTGGTTTAAAGGTGGAAAGCTTAATGTCTCCTATAACTGCCTTGACCGTCATCTGGAAACTCGCGCCGATCAAACTGCCATTATCTGGGAAGGAGATAACCCGGATGAAGATCGAAAAATTACCTATGCAGAACTCCATGCGGATGTTAATAAATTTGCCAATGTGCTTAAAAGCCGTGGTGTTAAAAAAGGAGACCGTGTCTCTATCTACATGCCGATGATCCCTGAAGCTGTAGTTGCCATGCTCGCCTGTACCCGTATCGGCGCAGTACACTCTATCGTATTCAGCGCATTCTCACCGGATGCATTAAAAGACCGCATCCTCGACTCAGATTGCCAGTGCCTGATCACCGCAGACCAGTCAATCCGCACCGGCAAGGCCTTACCACTTAAAATGAATGCTGACCAGGCACTGGATAAGTGTCCCAACGTCCATACCTCTATTGTGGTCAAGCGTGGTGGTGGTGAGGTTAACTGGACCGAAGGTCGTGATGTCTGGTATCACGAAGCATTGGCAAGTGCTGACCCTGTGTGTGAGCCTGAGCCTATGGATTCAGAAGATCCACTGTTTATACTTTACACCTCAGGTTCAACCGGCAAGCCCAAAGGTGTACTTCATACCACCGGTGGTTACCTGTTACAGGCAGCGATGACCCATAAAACCGTCTTTGATTATAAAGAAGGTGAAGTCTACTGGTGTACCGCTGATATCGGTTGGGTAACAGGTCATAGCTACATCGTTTATGGCCCTCTTACAAACGGTGCGATCAGCCTGATGTTTGAGGGTGTCCCCACCTATCCGGATGCAGGTCGTTTCTGGCAGGTTTGTGCCAAACATAAAGTTTCCAGCTTCTACACCGCACCTACGGCAATTCGTGCCTTAATGGCTGCAGGTGAAGAGTTTGTGGATAAACATGACCTTTCAAATTTGCGACTGCTGGGTACGGTAGGTGAACCGATTAACCCTGAGGCATGGGAGTGGTATTACCGTGTCGTTGGTGGTAATCGTTGCCCGATTGTTGACACCTGGTGGCAAACCGAAACCGGTGCACACATGATGACGCCATTACCAGGTGCTACCCCATTAAAACCAGGTTCAGCGACACGTCCATTCTTTGGTGTACAACCTGTATTACTGGATGATCAGGGTGTAGAAATTGATGGTAATCCTGCATCAGGAAACCTCGCGATCAAATTCCCATGGCCTTCACAAATGCGTACGCTCTATGGGGATCACCGTCGTTTCTATGAGACCTACTTCCAAATGTATCCAGGCTACTACTTCACCGGAGACGGTTGTCGTCGTGATGAAGATGGCTATTACTGGATCACCGGTCGTGTGGATGATGTATTAAACGTATCTGGTCACCGTCTCGGCACCGCAGAAATCGAATCAGCACTGGTACTACATCCAAAAGTTGCAGAGGCAGCGGTGGTTGGTTATCCCCATGAGATCACCGGACAGGGGATCTACGCCTATGTCACTTTAATGGGTGGTGAAGAGTATGTGGATGAACTCAAAGCAGAACTGGTTGCGCTGGTACGCAAAGAGATCGGCCCTATCGCCAAGGTTAATATTATTCAATGGGCGCCAGGTTTACCTAAAACACGCTCAGGCAAAATCATGCGGCGTATCTTGCGCAAGATTGCAGCTAATGAGGTGGATGCTTTAGGTGATATCTCTACCCTTGCCGATCCAACCGTGGTTGAACATTTGATCGAAAACCGCGCTAACAAATAAATTATACCATTGCGTTCTTTTCTGTCCTCTCCCATACGAATAAAAGGGAGAGGCAGGAGGAACCACCCTACCCGTCCTTAAACAAGTGACCCTACTCCATGTTATTAAAAAGCAAGCATTTCAAATCTTTCTACATTACCGTTTTATTGGCAGCACCGGCATTCTGGATGGTGTTCAGTGATGATGGACAACGCTTTGTCGATGTCACTATTCTCAAGATAAAAGGTGGTGATGTGATGGATATTCATCTGAATGCATTGCATTCCAATATCACCGAGGATTTAATCAAAACAGAGTTACCGGATGTGGAGTTTAGCTGTGGCAATCAGGTGACACCTTTTGGTAACTCGCTATGTCAGGCCTCTCTGGCATCGTTTAACGGCATCCCTGCGCGTTATGGTATCTACTATTTTGATAATGGCCATTTACAGGCCTTTAAGATGGGTTATCAACGAATTTATCACAGCAAGTTGATTAACTATATCCGATCTCAGCTAGGTACCCCCAATGCGGAGGTAGATGCAACCATTCCCACCAACATTGGTGTTTATCACTGGAATGCCGGTAACGGTAAACTGGTTGTATTAAAAGAACAGGCGATAAAAGATAAAGAGCCTGCGATAATGTGGACTGTGGGACAGTAGTTGTTTTAACCCCAGAAACAGGCGTGTTTGTCCTGCTCAACCACTGAATTAAATTCTTCAATATTCTTGACCGTGGAATTTGGTTCATAACGGTGCCATTTCAGATCTACCCGTTGCAAATATATTTTCCAGATCTTTTGCGTTTTAACATATGTTGCTTTGGCAACAGGAATGTTGTGACGTCTTCCGGATTATTCCAACATGGTCGAATTTCGAATATTTCAACACTTTGATCTTTAATTTCAAAACCAAGGTCGAGTTCATTACGGATATGAGGGGCAGGACGTTTACTTTTGATCTATTCCCCAACTACTTTTTCAATTTTCTTGATCTCAAATTCACTCAGTGACATTTATCTCTCCGGCTATGATGTGGAAGTATAATAAGCCAAAAAATGAGTATGTTTCGATTGTATGACATCATGTTGTTTTGTGTGTTCGTACATCGTTTTTCAATCATTTTATGTTTTTGCCACATCGTCATCTTCAAACAGATAACGTGTTCTCTTGCACAGTGACACCAGCATTAGCATTAACGGCACTTCAATTAGCACACCAACGACTGTTGCCAGCGCCGCTCCTGAAGATAATCCAAACAGTATCACTGCGGTAGCTATCGCCACTTCAAAATGATTTGACGCACCAATTAATGAAACGGGTGCAGCATCCTGATACGACAGTTTGAACCACCTTGAGAGCACAAAATATCCAAGCGCAAATATAAGCAATGTTTGAATCAGAAGCGGGATCGCTATCCAGAGTATGGTGAGGGGATTATTAACAATCACGTTGCCTTTAAACGAAAACAGCAGCACCAGCGTGACCAGTAAAGCGGTGATACTTACCGGCGTCAGCCAGTGTAAAAATTTCTCATTAAACCATGTGATACCTTTATGATGAATGATCAGTTTTCTGGAAAAGTATCCTGCTACCAAGGGAAGAGCCACATAGATCGAAACTGACAGCACCATGGTTTGCCAGGGAACAGGCATGGAGTTCACATTGAGGAGCATACTACCCAATGGACCATAAAGAAAAAGCATCATCAATGAATTAATCGCAACCATCACCAGCGTTAAGCCATCGTTTCCTTTTGATAAGTGACCCCACATCAAGACCATCGCGGTACACGGCGCTATCCCAAGCAGGATTGTTCCGGCGATATAACTTCGCCATAGCTCAACTTCCTCGCCATTTACCAGAATTTCTGTGCCAGGTAACAGATCTTTAAACAGATATCCAAGGAACAGATACGATATTGCGAACATGGTAAAGGGTTTAATCGCCCAGTTAATCACAAGGGTGAGCAATACGGGTTTGGGTGTTTTGGCAGAACGCATAACCTGGGAAAAGTCTATCTTTACCATAATGGGGTACATCATAAAAAACAGACAAACGGCTATCGGGATTGATACCTGATAAATCGAGAAATCATTTAAAGTGGTTGCCACATCAGGTGCCACATTGCCAAGCACAATTCCGCCACCAATGCATAGCAATACCCATAGGGATAAATACCGTTCAAATATTGATAGTCTTCTTGCTTCCATCTTTTTTAAACTCATCGACCTGTACCAGATTCAATTAAACTGATTATAAAGCTAATCATAGCAAGGTCGGTTAAACCATTACTTAATGGCATTATTTTTTATTAAGAAGACACTGATTAAATAGTCTTTGCGATGACGACTGCATGGATGCAGAAGGTACGAGGACAGGAGTCCGAGGTAGAACAACTAAGGAGACAAAGTCGAGTGCAACGCAGGAGCAGTTGCCGAGCGTTAGCGACGCGGCAATCCATAAGTCATTGATACAAAGTAGATTACTTCACTTTCGTTCGCAATAACCCGGTTGAACAGACTTAATCAAAATGACCTTAAGAATTTTTCTCGAAAGAAAGTATATGTTTAAAAAAGCATTCGCACTGCTAAACTGATAATAGTTGAGTTAATCAGATACAAGACCATGCCTTTTAGACCACTACTGAAATTGGTTTTTGCCTTATTACTGCTATTACCTGCTGTGGCTTTTGCTGATGATAATAGCAGTAGCACCGGGCCGTTTGAGATTGTCTGGGCGACGAAAGACCATACTGGCAATATTCAGGTTCATCTCTACTTCTTCTGGTCACACACCTGTCCACACTGCACCAAGGCCAGACCCGTGGTTGAGAAGCTTGCGAATGAGATCCCATGGTTAAACCTTCACTCGTACCCGACTTCAGTAAAAGAGAACATTCAACTTTATAAGAAAATGGCAGCAAAACTGGGGCAGGATGCCAGCAGTGTTCCGGGGTTTATTTTTTGTGGTGTGATGGCAACCGGCTACGATGAGGTAGTAACCCCATCTCAACTCAAGCAGTTATTATCTCAATGCCATCAACAATACCAGGAACATTTCCAGACAGAACCAGATATTGAAGCCGACTCACTGATAAATATTCCAGGTGTCGGTGTGATTGATGCCAGCACGCTCTCTTTACCACTTTTAACTCTGGTATTGGCCGGACTGGATTCATTTAACCCATGTGCCTTTTTTGTGTTGCTGTTTTTGTTAAGTCTGCTAATTCATGCACGTAGTCGTAAACGGATGTTGCTGATTAGCGGGATTTACATTGTGATATCGGGGCTTATCTATTTTCTGTTTATGGCTGCCTGGTTAAATCTGTTTATGCTCATTGGTGATATCCAATGGGTCACATTAGCGGCAGGGTTATTGGCCATAACCATTGCACTATTTAACATTAAGGACTTTTTCTGGTTTCAGCAGGGGCCTTCACTGTCAATACCTGCGTCTGCAAAACCCGGATTGTTCCAGCGTATGCGGGGATTATTATGCGCGGACAATATGCCTGCAATGGTATTTGGTACGATAGTATTAGCCGTGGTTGCCAACAGCTACGAGTTGTTATGTACTGCAGGCTTTCCTATGGTTTTTACCCGTTCACTGACTTTACATGAGCTACCAGTGAGTAGTTATTATCTCTACCTGGTTTTCTATAATCTGATCTATGTAGTTCCATTAATGATTATTGCCGGGATTTTTACCGTGACACTTGGCTCACGCAAGCTAAAAGAGCATGAAGGACGCACACTAAAGCTTATGTCCGGGCTGATGATGTTATTCCTTGGAGTGATCCTGGTGTTAGTGCCAGAGCTTCTGAATAACCTCTTTATAGCCGTAGCATTACTGCTGGCAGCCCTGTTAATCAGCTTTTTATTGCACCGGTTGTATCCTCCACATAAATAAACAGGCTATTCTGGCTGTAATTCCGCGTAGGTCTCGGTAAATGCCTTAATCGCAATATCCAGATCCTCTTTGGTATGTGCTGCTGAAATCTGGGTGCGAATTCTTGCCTTACCCTTGGGAACCACCGGGAAGAAAAAGCCAATGGCATAGACTCCTTTAGCCAGTAAGCGTTTGGACATCTCCTGTGCCAGTTTGGCATCTCCCAACATGACCGGAACAATAGGGTGTTCACCCTGATCAATGGCAAAACCTGCCTTACGCATCCCATCCCTGAAATAACGGGTGTTTTCCATCAGGCGATCCCGCAATGCAGTTGATGAGTTCAGCAGCTCCAGTACTTTAAGCGATGCAGCACAGATAGATGGCGCTACGGTATTGGAAAACAGATAAGGGCGTGAACGCTGGCGTAACAGTTCGATGATCTCCTTGCGCCCCGATGTATAACCACCAGAGGCACCTCCTAAAGCCTTTCCAAAGGTACCGGTGATAATATCCACCCGATCCATCACGCCACAGTGTTCATGTACGCCACGTCCGGTTTTACCCATAAAGCCCACCGCATGGCAGTCATCGTGATGCACAATTGCATCATATTGATCTGCCAGATCACAGATCCTGTCCAGCTGTGCGACCGTACCATCCATAGAAAAAACGCCATCGGTAGTGATCAATATTCGACGTGCCCCGGCTGCTTTCGCCTGTTGCAATTGCTGCTCCAAATCAGCCATATCATTATTTTTATAGCGGAAACGTTGTGCCTTGCACAAACGTACTCCATCAATAATAGAGGCGTGATTTAACTCATCTGAAATCACTGCATCCTCTGCGTTTAGCAGGGTTTCAAACAGGCCGGCGTTGGCATCAAAGCAGGCTGCATAGAGAATGGTATCCTCCATCCCAAGAAATTCACTAACCTTTTGTTCCAGTTGTTTATGTATGGTTTGGGTGCCACAAATAAAGCGGACTGATGAAAGACCAAATCCCCATTGATCATAAGATTGTTTTGCCGCTTCAATAACCTGCGGGTTATTTGCCAACCCCAGATAGTTATTGGCGCACATATTAATCACCTTGGTACCATCAGCAAGGGTAATATCATTTTTTTGCTCTGAAGCGATCACCCGTTCGTTCTTCCACAAACCGGACTCTTTAATCTCGTCCAGATCATTTTGCAGACTCTGTTTAGTACTTTTAAAACTCATTTTAAACTCTCATCATTCATCAACGTGAACCGGGAAGCTGATATTCCTCGGTGTACCCCGTTCCCTGAGGGTTGAGCCAGATTTTCATTCTTCCCAGTTCAAAATAACCTTTCCTGACCGCCCTGAACGCATCACATCAAAGCCCTTCTGGAAATCACTATAGTGGAAATGGTGGGTAATAATTTTTTGTAACGGGATCCCGGTTTGTACCATCATGGTTCCCTTGTACCAGGTCTCAAATATTTCCCGACCGTAGATACCTTTAATGGTTAACCCCTTAAAGACCACATCACTCCAGTCGATTCCGGTACCATCCGGCATAATGCCGAGCATCGCTATAGAACCACCATTAATCATTTTACCTAGCATCTCTTTAAACGCTACAGGCGATCCCGACATCTCCAACCCGACATCAAAACCCTCGAGTATACCCATGCTGCGCATCGTCTCGCGTGAGATAGAACCATCCTTCACATTATGTGTAGTTGCACGCGGGGTGATCTCTTTGGCAAGTGCCAGACGGTAGTCATTAATATCGGTGATCACAATATTTCGTGCTCCACAATGATCCGCGACCATCCCTGCCATAATGCCTATCGGCCCGGCACCGGTAATTAATACATCCTCGCCTACCATATTAAATGACAAGGCAGTATGCACCGCATTGCCATAAGGGTCGAAACAGGCAAGAACATCTGTGGGAATATCGAAATTGGGACGGTAAATATTCTTGGCCGGAATAGCGAGGTATTCACCAAAACAGCCATCACGATTAACCCCTATGCCTACTGTGTTGGGGCAAAGGTGTTTTCTACCTGCCAGACAGTTACGACAGCGATCACATACGATATGCCCTTCCCCGGATACGACATCTCCGACCATTAGTTCAGTCACATCCGAACCGATCGCGGCAATGGTTCCGGCAAATTCATGCCCAATAGTCATAGGGGTTTTTATGGTCTTTTGTGCCCAGTCATCCCAATTATAGATATGCACATCTGTCCCGCAGATCGCACTCTTTGCTATTTTCACCAGTACATCACTAGGGCCAATTTCCGGAACAGGCACTTCATCCAGCCACAAGCCCTCTTTCGGGTGTTTTTTTACCAATGCTTTCATCATATTCATGATTTGTTATTACCAATTCTCTACTTTTGTTTTGTTATTCAATGTTACAGCATAATGTGTAAAAACTGTCTTAAACATAATTAAACTCTCACCTCAATGAGAAGACCTTTTCTAGTCACTAGAAAATTGTTTGTATCTGCAGGGATAGATTCATTACTATCACACATAACAACCCATACAGGGAATGATCATGAAACATCTACATATTCAGTTTTTTATATTGCTGCTAATAAGCTCACCAAGCTATGCAGAACGCGTTAATACATGGACACTGGTCAAAGAAGATCAGGATATCACTTTGTATACACGCTCCGTTGCAAACAGCTCATTTGCTGAAACCCGAGGAATCCTGACCGTCCCCTATAATTTAAATACCATTATTGCCGTACTGCGAGATCTGGAGGGATTTAATCAATGGTTTTATCAACGCTATGGAACCCGCCTGTTAAAACGGATCTCCAAAACCGAACACTATGATTACTCCATTACAAAAGCACCCTGGCCTGTTACCGACAGGGATATCATTATTCATTCAAAACTTACCCAGTTTCCACAAACCAGGATTATTAAAATTGAGATGGAAGGTGTTAAGGATTACATCCCACCGGTTAAAGGACTGGTTAGAACAGAGTTTTACAAGGGTAGTTGGATCATAACTCCATTGGAGAAGGATTTAAGCGAAATCATCTTTTACTCGCATGCAGAACCGGGTGGTTCTCTGCCATCATGGTTGGTAAACATGAGTGTCGTTGATATCCCCTTTAATTCACTGCTTGCACTTAAAAAGCAGCTAACACAGGCAAAATATCAGGGCATCACGGATCTGGTCGATGAGAAGTTTTAGGAAACCCTGAATAAGCCCATCCAGGACTTCTCAGGGACGCTACAACAACGCAAAGTGTGATTTGTGTCTTGCTTCAAAATCAACAACTTGTCGTTGTTGATTTTGTTAGTACCTCCATGTACTAAAGGAATATCCGACTTAATCAGATATTCCTTTAATCAACTGCAGCTTATTTAATCTTAAGCTGTTTCTTTTTCTTTTGCGGTTTCTGCTCAACCTGCCAACTGATACGAATTCCCAAACGACGCCGATCATCCTCTGCAGAGGCACTGACCTTTAAATTCAGAAGCCCTGCTGGTTCCAGTGTGATCTCTTCTTCACCATTACTGAAGGTGATTTTTCCTTTTGCGATCCCTTTCTGAATCGCTTCCAGAATGGCCTGGATCGATTCTCTATCCTGGATAGCGTCATAGCGAAAACGGTTTTTACTCTGTGACATAGCGAAAACTCCAGTTAGTTAGATTGATAGGGGGTAAATACTTTTGCATAGGGATAATCACTACTGATACCCATCACATGTCCATGAGGATGAATGATAGTGACACCAGCACCATAGCCGGATAAACCATCACGTTGACGGGAATGCCGATCCAATGTGACATCACATTCAAGGTGTAATAGCCCCTGACGAAATACCAGGCGCTGTCCCTGTTTACGTCGTCTATGGCCATGCACAATCATCCTGATCCCTTGTGCATGAATATTAGCCGCACCCTCAGCACTTAAATACCGATCTGTTTCACGGTACTTGGTACGTATCGCATTCGCAAGCACACCGTAATAAAAGCTGAACATGTCGCCATACATCTGCTGGCGAAACTTTTCATTAATATAGGCAATATCATAGTCAAACAGCATTTGTGCCAGGTCATCATCCACTCCGGCATGGACAAATAAAAAAGAGCCTTGACGATACATCAAGCGCATCTGTTTTAAAAACCAGTGAAACTCACCCTTTTTATGGTAAAACAGCTGATGTGATTTAAGCGTAGCTGCATAAACCATCGGTAGACTTAAACCAGCATCATCACACAAGTCGAGAAAGCCATCCTGCTTCTGCTGCATACGTCTAAGTTCCAGCTCAATGGTTGCTTTTGAAAGAGTACCTGCAGCTGCATTGGGGAAATCTTCATACCAACCAGGAGATGGAAACAGCGCCTGATAGCAACTCTGTTTATCCGGTAACCCTTTAAGAGCACGTTTATCCAGGTAAGTGTTGTAGACCTCTTTTAAAAAAGGCACTACTTTGGGACCCATACGGATAAAAAAATGTTCTGTATGTACATCGCGCTCCAGTCCAATAGTACGCAGGCCCATCATTAGGCGTACATCATGATTACCTGCTAGTTGCTTGATCTTCGCCCCTTTTTTCTTTAACAACTGGAGACTTTGTAATAGTTTGATCGCACTGGGGCCTTTATCCATACAGTCACCACCGATGATAAATTTCCCCTTTTTACCATAACGGGTCAGTTTAAAGTCCGTGTATCCTTTACCGGTTTTTTTTACCCCACCTGTAGCTGCTAATGAATCAATAAACGCTTCACTATCAGCATGCAGATCACTCACCATCCATAATGGTCTGGATGGCCACTCCCATGAATACTTTCGCTGTTCGGAGAGTAAATATTTTTTACATCCTCTGGGTTTATCCGGTTTACCACAGGCTAACGACTGGTTATCCAGCGGCCACCAACCCCATTTATCAGGCAGATCCTGATGTACCCACTTTTTGCGTTTGGGTTTTGGACATTTGATCGGTTTTTGTGATTTCATAATAAACGTGAAACCTTAGTTTAATCGGTATGTTTATCCTGTTTTTTTCGTAGTTTCCATTGCCCACCTACATGCTGCCATTGACCATCTTTGAGTAATTCAAGATAGATGGGGGATGCATGAAACATGCTTAATTTGGCAATATCTTCAAAGGCCATTACACCAAGGTGATAGGCTGCATGGCGAAATACGGCACCATGACCAACAAAAAGCTTGATTTGATTTTGATCCATCGTTACTGGTAATTGTTGCATACGCATTTGAATATGCTTTGCAACTCGTACGCCTGACTGCATCAATGACTCGGCTCCCTGAAAGGGTAACTGGTAGTGGCTATTAGCCTTCCAGTTTTCAGGAGGTGTATCGTAACGCGGGTCATCCTCCAATAAGGCTTCTATCTGTTTTATAGTCAAGTTAGCCACTGCGCCAACACTGCGTTCAGCAAGATCATTAAAGCTTTCGATAGATAAGTGGTACTGTGGTAACTCTTGCACGATAAGCTCGGCACTTTGCCATGCTCGGCGTAAATGCGAACTATCAACGACTGGATTTAATTGTGCCTGAAACCAGATTAAATCAAGGTGTAACTGTGTTGCTGCAGCTTTTGCCTGTTCTACCCCAGCCTTATTTAAGGCGAAAGGTTGATGTGCGCTGGGTACATTAGCTAACTGATGATAATCGCCATGACGTATCAGTGCGGCGATTTTCCTAGCCATCAAGCTCTCCATCTTCAAAGCGGCGATTAATCTCTTCGATCATTGGTATCAGTGCCTGCTGTTTGACAATTGCCGCAGCCTTTTTAGGTGATAACCAGCGTCGACCACGGTGATTCTCCTCCCACTGTGTATCAGAGACCATTTCCAGTACTTTCATCGCATACACAGCGACCGTGGAGTCAGCCCCCCATTTCTGATAGCGATAACTCCCCAGAAGGTTTTCATCAACATCACCTTTCACCCCGGCTTCTTCCCACGCCTCTTTAACCGCTGAAGCCTGTAGGGTCATACCAGGCTCTCCTACCCCTTTTGGTACCACCCAGTGGTTATTTTGACTGGAACCTACGACCAGTATTTGTAATTTTCCGCTTTTGATTTGCCAGGGAACTACAGCGGACTGGTTGTAATAATAGGCTGGTCGGTCTCGCAGCTCTTCACCATCAGGGAATGGGAATGGAAATTTTTCCGGAAGTTCAGAAGGTCGGGTAATGGTTAACAGGCGACCACAACCACCTGAGAGCATTTTCCAACTACTATCGATTTCAACACGTGCCAGAGTTGCCGTTGGGAGTAATTTACCATCATCAAAAGTCGGCACCTTGTTTTTGGTTAAATAAAGCAGTAACAGTTCCAGCCCGGGATTATGCCCTATCAATAACACTCTGCGCGCTGTTTCAGGCACAGTTGCCAGTGCCTTGGTTAAATCACTGACACTCGCCTCATAGATCCTCGGATCCAGATGGACAGAATCTGTATTCAGCCCCATCGATTTGGCACACTTCTCAGCAGTTGTAAAAGCGCGTACCGCTGGTGAGCTTAAAATGTAGTCAGGCTTATGCAGCAATTTCGCAAGTAGTGCACCCATCCTTTGCGCTGCACGTTTACCGCGCGTTTTAAGTGGTCGGTTAAAATCATCCGCATTAATTCGCCAGTCTGATTTACCATGACGTAAAATCATCAGTTCGCGTTTTTCGGAATTTAAAAAACTACTTAGCATATAGCCACCATTTTGCTTTTGTTATTATTAAAGTCTGCTTAGATCTGGTGTTACTTTAGCAGTTCATCAAGAACCCACTGCTGAAGCTGGATAAAATCAAGACCACCTGATGCCTCATAGACGGTAACCGTCTTTAAAACATTCAGATAACCGGCCTCGTCAAATGGCATGGTATCCTGCCAGAAACGACCATCTTCCATTTGATAAAATGGCCCGGGTGATTTCATGATCGCACCAAGCAACTCTGGTCTTTGCGCCAAATCCACCTGGTCAATTTTAAGTGTCTCCGAGGAATTTCTCTGCCAATTCAGTACCAAAAATGCATTTAAGGGTGCCTGCTGCAAGATACGCTCATGTCCGTACACATCATCAACCAGCACATCATATTTCTCTTCCAGATCCCACAGCTGTTGAGGTGGCAAAGCTAGAAGTTCCTGACGCCTTTGTTCAGAAAGGAGTGAGTGTAGCTTAGGATTATGGACAATCGTGCCGGGATTAACTCGAGGTAACTTTGGAATACCAGCCATTTGTATCTGTCCATCCACCTCTTTGGCAAACAGGCGATCATTGGTTAAATACGAAACTTCTGCCTTATCCAGTAGCTGCAGCATTAAAGTCGATTTGCCACCACCGGAAAATCCGGCAATCCCCAACCCCTGACCATGATGAACCAGACCAGAAGCATGACAGATAAACCAGCCTCGTTGCTGTAGCCAGTTCATGTACTGGGCATTGATAAAGTTAATCACCTGATTATCGTATTGTTCACAGGGACCTGCGGCGATTCGGTAGGTTTCACTTTGCAGAAACACCATACCCGTGCGGATCTTTCGAACCAGTCTTGCGTCGGGAATATCAAAATAGCTGTCTTTACGTCCGGTTTTACCCGGCTCCCGTGCCCAATCCACAAAGTCGACACCCAGCTCTGGCGGTGATTGTTCTATCGCAATAATTTCCATATCAACATGCTCGGGTTGTGTGGAAACCACATGTGCAAAATAGCGCTGTAATCCTGTTAAAAGTTTTTCCGAATTTGAACGAATACTCAGATTACATTCACCTAATGCCAGATGAAGAGTAGCTGAAGATAGTTCAGCATTGTTGAGCAAACGCTCCGCTGCAATTTTTAGATCCATATTGTTATCCTAATTCGTTTAAAACGTGTGCGACATATAAGGAGGCGGCATCAATACCAATCCCCTCTTTAGCACCTCTAAAGCCACCGAATGCTGAGACTTCAAAGACGATCGGCCCCTCAGCCGTCTCGGCAACATCAACTGTAGTGAAATCCATATTAAACAGTGCTTGTGCCTTGTGTGCCATCGCAATAATTTCATCACTCGGGTGAGCCGCTTCATAACGCCCACCACTATTAATTGTAGTATTCCAGGCATCACCTTTGGCTACCCGTGCATAACTGCCATGATATTCTCCAGCAAGGAAGACCATACCCAGATCTCTTCCGGGCAATTCCATTTTGCGCTGAATGTACATCACCTGATGATCCTGCTTGAACGCTGTAATTTCCTGTTTAACGCTTTGTAAGCCATCGTCCCAGTTTATGACGCACATACCGCGAGCCTTGGTGGAGTAAAGTGGCTTAAACACCGCACGACCATAGCTCTCGACTATCCTTACCGCTTCGTCGATATCTTCGGTGACCCGGGTGTCAGGCATCGGTATATCGGCATTTCTTAAAGTTACAGTGCAACTTAAGCGATCGATTAATCGAAGCATGCTCTGTGCACGACTGAAAACTCTAACTCCGGCAGCTTCTGCCACCCGTAATAACTCCAGTCTGTCTAATGTTGCCGGGCTATATTCTGCACTTATCTTTTTTACAATAATTGCATCAAATTCACACAGATTATGTCCATCAAACCACAGCGCCTTTTGATCTAAATCCAGCACTACTTCCGCCATATCAACCACAAGTCGAAATCCGGTTTCACGCTCAACCGCATCTGCCAAAACCTCGGTTGACCATTTTCCAGGAATGCCGACAACTGCTATTTTTAAATTAGCCAATGAAGAGCTCCTTTACAGGTGTACGATATTTGTGAGCTTTATTCGATTCAACCGCAAGTACCTGTTCTATTAAGTAACGTGCACGCAAGAACATCTTACGTGCGAGAGATTTATCCAGAATAAAGCGCGTCGAAGTAGCAAAAGATCGAGCAAGACCTAATGCCAGCCTGATTTCAAAGGTTTTATCACCACTACGCCGGGCATAGCGTCGTGCAAAGTGGCAAAAGTCACGCGCCAGTTTCATCATGCGCTTTCTGACAACCGGATCCAGTATTTGCAAGCGATAGATTGAAACCATAAACACAGTCACATCCTGTACATAATCAAAGTATTGTGAACGGTGCAGATCAATGAATTTAACCCGGGATCGGGCCGGATCATAAAGAATATTATCCAGATTAAAATCACCATGGATATAGACAGAAAAAGGAGCCGGAAACTGTTTTTCATACTCTGATGCCTGCTTAAGCAGACTTTCTATTGAACAGATTTCCACATCATTGATATAACCAGAACTATAATCAAACTCGGGGTGTATTTCATACACATCTCCCAAGCGTTTTTGCATTTGCGCAATATATCCAGCATTGACTGTTTTCTGAGTACGGGTTTTATTCCAGATGGATGCCAGTGTTTCCGTTAAGTTTTTTAAACCTTGCTGTAATAATTGGGGGGATTCATGCAAAAGTAGATGTTCAAAGGTGATCCCGTCTAGATGTTCAATTAGCAATGAGGCGGTTTGACGGCGTTTCTGGTAAGCCAGAATTTTAGGCGCTACCCCGGGATAGATCTGGTGCCAGCTATTAACCCCTTTACGCTCCTCTTTAAGCTTTTTACGCTCACCATCCTTATAGATAGCAGCATAGCCTTGTTCTCCTCCTGCTTTTTTCACCCCCGAGATACCACTGCCGGAGCGTGTTTCAGCAATAGGTTCAATTTCCATACTGGAGTTACCTTTGACCTGAGCAAATTCGGCAACAGTCTCCTGCAAGGCATAATAGCGTTCAGTATTAATTGGTTGTCCAAGATTAGCAGAGAGTATCGACTCACTGATGTTGAGCATTGCGTCCCCCATCTGTTCGATATCACGCGCCACAAACATCAACTGGAGTAGATCTTCGGTATCCCCGCCTTTTTTTAGCTTGCGGGTGTACCGTCTGAACAACTTTTGATATCCATAATCCAGACGATCTTCCACCCCACCTATCTTTAACGCTAACGGGGTATCACTTTCCACAATAGCAGGCTCAATCAAATCCAGTCCCTTACGGATCTCAAGCATAAACAGGCAGTAGATCTTTTTATGTAGCAGGCGATCATTACGCAAGTGCAACATCTGCTTAATACAATCACGCCCAAGTTCGGTGATCTTTTCCAGATCTGTCGCAATAAACTCAATTGCACGGATGGAGAATCTTTCAGCTTCAGTAGAGTTAGGATCTGATAACAGCTTGATACAGGTATTATGAATGCGATTTTTAAGGTTATACGCATAACCAGCTCGTTCCAGAACTCTTTGGGTGGCAGCTGTAGAAGCAGTGTCAATATACTTTTGAACGTGAGAAATCTGGCTGGCTACCTCTGCAATCAAAAAGCGCATGTTTTGTCTTACAGCTCTGGGATAGTGCATTAGCTAATCACTCCCAAATAGACCGGATCACGTTGATGTAAAAATTGTGAAATCCGTTGTGCCATAGAAATTGGAAACAGTGGAGCATCCGCCAGAGTCGTCAACGCCATCCAAATCACATCAACCTGATGAGGATCCGGATGATGACCATTTTGTGGTACATAATCTTCTGGAACCTGACAATAAAATAGAAATTCCACCATGTGTCTTGTGGTATTTGGTTCGCTACTACGCGGTTTATAAAAATCGGCAACATGAACCAGTTCAACGATGCTCACCCGGGTGTTGATCTCTTCTATACACTCTCGCTGTAGTGACTCGGATAGTGTTTCTCCAACATCCTGTCCTCCTCCTGGCAATGCATAGCGTATTCCCGTTTCGTCCTCTTTCTTAAGCAGAAGAATATTTCCGTCCCGAATCACCATTGCCCGAACGGCATTTCTTATCACCGGATAAAGGGTGTTCATTTTGTTATTCATTACCCCAGTTTGCGATATTTTTAATGGCTTGGTGGTTAAGAAAGCCATCTTATCGTCGTTTTATGTTTTAAAGGATTTCTATAAAACAGAAATATCCTTAAATTAAAGTGTAGAACAGGTGTTATAAACAACCAGCAAAACTGATGGATACTTAGTAAGCTTTGTAACAGAACTCACTCAGGAAGAAACACCAATGTTTTACAGGCTTTCATCATACATGGTTAGGAATATTCACCCAACCATCAAATCCCTGTCTTCTAAAAACACGGTAAAACTACACCCTGGGATGGAAGACTCTTATTTTGATGTGGTGATAATGTGGTTAAATTCGTTCGAATTCAGAATCGTGGGGATCTGACAAACAGAAACAGGCTTTGAAAACAGGTATCCCTGAATCTCATCACAACCCATTTGGTGCAGGAATACCAGTTGTTGTGGATTCTCTACACCCTCGGCCAATACCCTTTTGCCTAAAATTTTACCCATCGCAATAATGGTTTTAATAATGGAGCGATCATCCTGATCTGACTCAATATCCTTCACAAAGGACTTGTCGATTTTAAGTGTGCTCACTGGTAAGTGCTTCAAGCGAAATAGTGAAGACTCCCCGGTACCAAAGTCATCAATCGACAGCGAAAAGCCCAGCTTTACAATATCATCCCAAAACAGTGTGTTCAGGTGTTCTGCCAATAAACCTTTTTCGGGTATTTCCAGTTCAAGATAGTCCGCACTAATATCAGCCACAGCAATAGCATTTGCAAGTTCATGACTGAAACCGATGGTATTGAATGTTTGTGAGTCGATATTTATAGCGACCCGACCCGGATTAACCCCATCAATCAGCCACTGTTTTATATGACCAGCTACCGTTGTAATCAGCCATTTAGTAATGTCCTGCATAATTCCGGCATCATGTGCAACATCAATAAAATCAGCCGGTTCCAGAATACCCCGTACAGGGTGATCCCAGCGGATTAATGCCTCAAGTCCTACGACAACACCGGTTTTCAAATCAATTTTAGGTTGGTAGTAGACAGCAAACTCCTCACGCGATAGCGCTACATGTAGCTCATTTTCAATCTTAAAGCGTTTTTCCGCTTCTTCAGCCATCGCCTCAGTAAAGTAATGGTACTGATTACGTCCCATACGTTTAGCGACATACATCGCTGAATCGGCATTCTTCAGAACATTGGTCAAATCAAGGCCATCCTGAGGATAGATACTGATTCCGATACTGGCTGTTACATGCAAAACATGGGGGTGAATTTCAATAGGCTTATGAATTGCCGCCATAATATACGAAGCAATTCTGGCGGGTTGTTCATTTTGATGAATATCCTCAAGGAGAATCACAAACTCATCACCACCCAGGCGGGCAACAATATCATCTTCACGCAGGGTCAACTCAATACGCCTGGCAACTATCTCCAGCAGCTTGTCACCGACTATATGTCCCAGAGAGTCATTCACTGACTTGAACCGATCCAGATCCAGATATAATAGAGCCAGTTTAGAGTCACGCCTTTCGGCATGATGCAGGGTGTGTTCAAACAGCTCCAGAAAATAGTTGCGATTGTACAGACCCGTTAACTGATCGTGATAGGCAAGCTGTTTCAGTTGCTCTTCCTGAATTTTCTTTTCAGTGACATCGCTAAAGGTGCCGACATAACCAATTACTTGCTGTTCCTGATCGTAGATGCTGGCTATATGTAAATACTCAGGATAAATAGAGCCATCTTTTTTACGGTTCCAGATCTCTCCTTCCCAGCTACCGATATTTTTTATGTCATTCCACATATTCTGGTAGAACTCAGCTGAATTTTTCCCGGATTTGAGGATCCGTGGATTGTGATTCAACGCTTCTTCTTCGGTATATCCGGTGATGTTACAAAAAGCAGCATTCACAGCAAGAATGTTACTTTGTGTATCCGTCACGATAATAGCTTCTGCAATATTCTGAAATGCAATATCCGCCTGTTGCAAACGTATCTTGCGGATAGCCTCTTCAGTAATATCGTGGAACAGAACTACCGTTCCTCTAATCACATCACCATCTTTTAAGGGTGAACTGACGACATTGACATTTTTCAACTGCCCGTTTTTACACTTGAAAACCTCACTATCACTTTTAAAGACATTGCCCTTTATGGTTTCAGTCAATATTGGACAATCTCGGGCATGAACCTTCTTGTTATCAGAATGGTAGTGAAACAGATCATGTGCGCCCTGACCTATCATCTCTTTTTCAGTGAAACCCAATAACTCTACAGTGGTGGGATTAACGTAGATCATTTTCCCTGAGCCATCCATGACATACATCCCTTCAGCCATATTATTGGTAATGGCAACCAGTCGTTGTCTTGATGCAATCCAGTTTTTGAAAACAGAGCCCGCAAAAAACAGCAGAACAAGACCTATAATCAATGCAACAAGATGGATAATTCTTAATTTAAAAATATCAAATGAGGGAACATAGCTGACTATATAGGCAGCTGTCCGTCCCTGACTATCTGCTACCGGGAAGAGATCAATAATATAGCAGTGCCGGCTACCCAAACATTGCAGATTACTCCCTGCTTCTCCACTATTTATGATCGTCTGTACTTGCTGATTAGTTTGTAGCATCCGATCTAATTGAAAAACAACCTGAGGGATCGGGATTTTGTTATCAATATCCCGTAGTGATGATGATGTATCTTCAATAATGTATTGATCGTTAATTGCAGAAGGGAGAAACAGGGTTTTAGAACTGGGATGAGATACCTGCTCCAGTAACGCCCTGTTGATAATGAAACGGTTGGCTGTCTGGGTATTACTCTCAGATACCGTCATGAGACGACTAATAGCATCAAATGAGACACTAAAGTCGGCTACCCCTACAACCTTCCCATTTTTAAATAGGGGAAAAGCATAACGAAAGCCGGGATAAACACGTCCATTTTCTAGAATCCCTCCTTTAAATTGTCCCTTTAATACTTCGGCCAGCATCGGCCTGTCTTTGACGATATTGTCGCCAAAAAGATCAGGCCGATTAAAGCGGATTAAAGAGTTGCCATTGGCAAGGACAAATTGCAAAACACGAATATCCTGCTTGCGTAGACGTTTATAAGTTTTATACAGCTTGCGATAGAGACGACCCCGAATAATATTCAGGTTTTTCTCATCCGCACCATTTGCCTGGTCAATGGAGTTGATAATATCCGGTTGGTCGATCACCTCTTCAAAAATTGTCGATACGACACGACGATAACTATCCAGAATAGTTTTTATGGCTATATTCTGATGCGTTGTTTGAAACGCCTGATGGGTTTTGATTTCTACCTGATAACTGTAATAAACCGCACCAATAAATAAAAGTGCCATCAGATAGATGGCAGTTTTATATACCAACCGACTCATTCACCCGATCCCGGAATCGGCCAGGGCATTTTTTCCAGCGTTTCCATAACAGCTTGATAATCACATTGCTGTGGAGCTACAGCTCCATTTTTAATCCCTTTTCCCCATTTTTTCATTAACTGGCGATCTGCATCTGAATGTGTAGGATCAAGAGAGAGTACGATTGTACGCAGCTTTTTAATCATCTGTGCTGACAGGGTGTTGGTATTGGCAATCAGTGAAAAACCAGGAAAGGAGGTACTGGTCTGGATAATTTTCAAATTCAGATGTTCATAACGTCTGGCAATGGCTGTTTTTACCCCGGCAATATCGTATTCCCCTCTGGCAACACCCAATGCAGCATTTGAATGGCTTCCGGCATACTCAAAGCTATTACCATCAGCATCTATTGCTGTTCCCACTTTATTCAGCATCTGGGTCACCGCAAGATATCCACAGGTCGAATACGGCTGGGTGAGACCGATATGTGCATTTTGTATCTTGTTCTGGGGCATCTCTTCTGCACCAAAAACAATTAAGGAGCAGGTATAACTGGCTGTGCCATCCGAATCACGAAAACATGACACCGGTTCCTGATGAGCAAAATCACGTTTTAAAATGACATAAGGAAGTGGACCAAGAAACGCCAGGTCTATTTTGTTGTTTTTAAAGTCATTAAGGATATCGGCATAGTCCTTATAGTGAACCATGGCAATTTTATATCCGCTTTTTTGTTGAAGAAACTGCACCATGCCATGAAACTGCTCCTGGATGATTTTGGTATCTTCCAAAGGTAGCGGTGCAAAGCGGATCTCTTCAACGGCATAAGCAACTTGGCACACAAACCCGACAACCACCAAAAAAAGTCGTGGCAGGAAGCGATTTATTATAAAAATTATTGTTTGCAGTTGCATTTGATACCCCAACAGCTGTTATCGATCTTTCGACTAACACAACACGTGCAGGCATTGTAATGAAATTCACCTAATAAAAAAATGGGATTTCACTTTAATTTGTCAAAAAATATTGGATTTATCAATAATAAATTAGCGTACTTCCAGGAATCTCCAATAATTCATTTGAGTTCTAAAGGATGAAATACAGAAGATTGTTAAATATGTTCACGTAAGTGGGCAATAAAGGCATCTGCTACCGGATGATCAATCCGACTACGCTGGCGTGCGATCCACAAAATCCGCTGTATCCGAAAGCCACTCACCTTCAGGTGATACAGCTCACCACGGCGCAGGCGCTCTTCAACCGCAAAGCGTGGCAGAAAACTGACATGCTTACCTTGAGCCAACATTTGCACAATCGTGTCGGTTGATCCGACTTCCATCACCACTTTCAGATCTGAAACACCCACTCCACGAAGCGCCTCGGCCAGGGTATAACCTACCGATGAGTGACTTTCACGTAATACATAACTCAAGTTATTTAATTCAGCCAGGGGTAACAAATCACTCCTGGCTAATGGATGATTCATACTGCAAATAAGTACAATCTCATCATCCATCCACTTTTGTACCAGTATATCAGGGTGATCCGGTGCCAGCTCCATCAAACCCAAATCAACCATTCCTGTCGCAATATGCATTTGAATCCGTCGGCTGTACGCCATGCGACTAATGATCCGATAATGGGGATAGTGCTCACCAAAGCCTAATAGCAGTTGAGGTAACAGATGTTCACCAATGGCTGATGATGATTCCAGACGCAGTGAAGTCATACCATGAGCCAGTTGCTGTAAATCTTCATAAACATCGTAATGACGCTCAAGTGTTTGTGCAGCAAGCATATAGACCTTTTCACCCGCCTCTGTGAGTTGCAAGCGACCGCCTACCCGTTCGAATAATTTAACCCCATAACAACCCTCCAGTGCCCGTAAGCGTTTGGTGATTGCGGGCTGCCCGACGTGTAAGGAGCTGGCGGCTTCAGTCACCCCTCCTTTTTCCACCACTGCTTTTAGTGTGGCGAGTCCGGTCAGGTCAGGTAAGTTTTTATATTCCATATTGGAATATTCTAATATTTATTTTCATTAGTCTAGATTTATTTACAGGTTCATAATGCCGTCCACTGAAGCCTTGTCATCTTTAAAGTACCGCAGCAATTCTTCAGTATCCCCAAGATTTATTTTATACCTGCACGAGGAATTCCATTCCTTGTGCGACTATTTGCTTTAACTTTTTCTGGAATTGCCATGTCCAATGTATGGAACAACCTGCTTGCACGCCTGACACCCTTTTTAATCTGGTTCCCGCTGGTTAACCGACAAACCATGCGTAGTGATTTTTCCGCTGGTTTAACCGGTGCGATAGTTGTTTTACCACAAGGCGTGGCCTTTGCATCGATTGCTGGTATGCCACCGGAATATGGTCTTTATGCAGGTATGTTACCAGCGATCTTTGCTGCGCTGTTTGGTTCATCCTGGCATCTGGTTTCAGGCCCCACCACCGCAGCCTCGGTGGTACTTTTTTCATCGTTAAGTGCATTAGCGGATCCTGGCACGGCACAATATGTCACGCTGGCGCTGACTCTGACTTTTATGGTCGGCATTATCGAACTCACTCTTGGTTTTGCACGCCTGGGAGCACTGGTGAACTTTATCTCCCATGCAGTCATTGTTGGATTTACTGCAGGTGCAGCACTACATATTATCGGTGCTCAGTTAAAGAACTTTTTTGGGATCACCATCCCGCGCGGTGGACACCTGTACGATACTGTGGCCTATTTTGGAATGCATATCAGTGAAACCAATCTGTATGTTTTCACCGTAGCCATGTTCACGGTGATAAGTGGGCTATTGATTAAACGCTTCGCTCCCAAATTTCCCTACATGATTGCTGCAATGCTTGCAGGTAGTCTAGCTGCCTATTTGTTACAAATGAAATTCGGGATAAGTGTGACCAATATACCAACAGTCGGCGCCCTGCCACGCTCACTTCCACCTTTGTCTGCTCCAGATCTCTCACTCAACACGATTAAAGATCTGGCACCTGCTGCTCTGGCAGTAACCCTGTTTGCCTTAACTGAAGCAGTCTCTATTGGACGCTCAATGGCATCGCGCTCAGGCCAGCGAATTGATGGTAATCAGGAGTTTATTGGTCAGGGACTCTCTAATCTTGCGGGTAGCTTTTTCTCTGGCTATGTCGCAACAGGTTCATTTAACCGCTCAGGGCTTAACTATCAAAGTGGTGCTAAAACACCCCTGGCTGCTGTCTTTGCCGGTTTGTTGTTAATGGTTGTGGTATTGGCAGTTGCTCCACTGGCTGTTTATCTTCCAAATGCTGCGATGGCAGGCATTTTATTTCTGGTCGCTTATGGTCTGATTGACTTTAAAGCGATGAAACACATCATTCACTCCAGCAGGCGGGAGTCCATTGTACTGGGAGTGACCTTTGCCTCAACCATCTTCCTTGATCTGGAACTGGCGATCTTTACTGGCGTAATACTTTCGCTCCTGCTCTACCTTGAGCGTACTTCCAAGCCCAAAATCTTTGATATGGTGCCGGATCCATCACGTCCTAAAAACGCATTTTCTGCATCAACACGACTAAAACGCTGCCCACAGTTTCGAATCATACGTGTCGATGGTTCCCTCTTTTTTGGGTCGATAAACCATTTGCAGGAATATATAGCCAATATGCAGAAGTTTTCACCCGAGCAGAAATATCTGGGAATATTGGCAGAGGGGATCAATTTTGCAGATATTCAAGGATGTGAAGCATTGGCAAAAGCAGCACAGGATTTCAGAAAACGTGGCGGGGATCTCTTTTTAATCCAGACTAAATCCGGTTTATGGGAACCTCTGGATAAGTCAGGTTATCTGGAAGAAATTGGTGAAAAGCATGTTATTCAGTCTAAAACTGCTGCTATTCACGCGATCTACCAAAAACTTGACAAAAATATCTGTGCCAGTTGTGAAAACCGCATCTTCCTGGAGTGTCAGCAAAACCGGTAACCATTTTGTACAAGTTGCACACCGTTATTCCCAGCGGTATATTACGAAAACTATGTCACAGCAACTCTTCACTAATGAGCCCTATCGGCTTAAAGGTCGGATCTGGATCGAAGGGCCCGAGGGCACCTTTTTAGGATTTGGGCGGGTGGTGCTTCTGGAACGCATCCACGAACACGGCTCTATCAGTGCTGCTGCACGCTCGATGGAGATGTCCTATCGTCATGCCTGGAAACTGGTGGACTCAATGAACCGACAAAGTCGCTCCCCAGTGGTTGAAAAAAGTACGGGTGGCCAGGGTGGCGGCGGTGCGGTATTAACCGCTGCCGGCGAGCAGGCCATTGAGATCTTCAAACAGACCTATGCCGATTTTAAAGCCTTTCTTGCAGAACAGGAAAAGCAGTTATAAGAGCTGTAAAATGATAAAAAAAACCTTTCTTTACCAAATCATTTTTAGTCTGTTTTGTATTCATCAGGTAGCTACTGCTGCAGAAATCACTGTTGCGGTTGCTTCAAACTTTGCCAAGCCCATGCAGGATCTTAAACAGGCCTTTGAGTCCCGCTCATCACATCATCTAAATATCGTTGTTGGCTCAACCGGCAAGCATTACATTCAGATCAAACAGGGAGCGCCATTTGATGTTTTCTTTGCAGCGGATGATTATCGCCCGGCCATACTCGAAGATGAAGGCTATGCCATCACAGGAAGCCGCTTCCTTTATGCCATTGGTCGTCTGGTGTTATGGAGCCCTGATCCAGGGCTTATTACCCCCGATATTCAGAACCTGCGCAAGATCCACTTTCGCCATATCGCCATAGCCAATCCCAAACTGGCTCCTTATGGCAAGGCAAGCAAAGAGTTACTGATAAAGAGTGATCTCTGGGGAACCATTCAGGGGCGAATGGTCAGCGGAGAAAATATCGCCCAAACCTATCAGTTCGTCAAAACCGGTGCTGCTGAACTGGGGTTTGTAGCGCTGTCACAAATTCTCCAACCCAATAAAGAACCCCAGGGCTCCTATTGGGTAGTACCGGAAACATCTCACCGCCCGATCAACCAGCAAGCTGTGGTGATTAAGGAAAGTCCCGCCACTGCTGAGTTTATTCGGTTTGTAAAAACGGAATACGCCAAATCACTCATTCGTAATTATGGCTATCAAACCCCATAATAGAATGACGCAGGTCGCCTGAGATGTTTGAGTCACTCTCACCCAGTGATATTGCGGCATTATGGCTGACTGCTAAGCTCGCAACCACCACTACAGTATTATTACTGCTGTTAGGCTTACCACTGGCATGGTGGCTTGCTACAACCCGATTCCGCTTTAAGGTGGTAATTGAGGCCATTTTTGCATTACCACTGGTTTTACCCCCCACCGTACTTGGTTTTTATCTACTGATCTTTTTAGGTAACAATGGCCCCCTGGCAGGTGTACTACATACTCTGGGAATTGAATCACTGGTATTTAGTTTTAGTGGTCTGGTTATTGGCTCATGTATCTACTCCCTGCCATTTGTCATTCAACCCATGCAAAATGCTTTCAGTGCCATTGGTCCTCGTCCATTAGAAGTCGCTGCTACCTTAGGAGCATCACCCCTGGACAGATTTTTCACGGTAGTATTGCCCATGGCGCGCCCTGGTATTGTAACGGCTACAGTACTGGGCTTTGTCCATACAGTTGGTGAGTTTGGTGTGGTACTGATGATCGGTGGAAATATTCCCGGCAAGACTCAGGTACTTTCCATCGCCATTTACGATCATGTTGAAGCGCTTGAATACAGCCAGGCACATACACTTTCAGCCGGATTAGTAATCTTCTCGTTTGTGATGCTGTTGGGGATCTATCTGCTGAACCGTCGTTTTAGTATGGTGAATTCATGAGCATAGCAGTGCAGTTTCACCTAAAGCGTGACCATTTTGTACTGAATGTTGATCTACAACTACCAGAACATGGGATCACTGCAATATTTGGTCCCTCCGGCTGTGGTAAAACGACTCTGTTACGTGCTATTGCCGGGTTGGAGTTTTGTGATAATGGACACCTAAGCATTGGTGAGACTGTCTGGCAAAACGCACACCGAGTTACACCTGCTCATCAACGATCTTTAGGTTATGTCTTTCAGGAGACCTCGCTGTTCCCACATTTGAATGTAGAGCAAAACCTTCTATATGGATTTCAGCGACGCCAAAACCGAGCAAAAAGCATTAGCATTGAAAATGCCTCTGGTTTGTTAGGTATTGAGCATTTATTGAAGCGTAGTATCGGGTTTTTATCCGGAGGTGAACGCCAACGTGTTGCTATCGCCCGCGCACTGCTGACCAATCCCCAGTTACTGTTACTGGATGAGCCACTGGCTGCACTTGATATACAAAGTAAGAATGAGATCCTCCCCTATCTTGAACGTCTGCATCAGGAACTGAGTATCCCGATCATCTATGTTAGCCACTCTATTGATGAGGTTGCTCGTCTGGCCGATCATCTGGTGTTAATGGACAAAGGTAAAGTCAGGGCAACCGGGGCAATTAATCAGATATTCACCCGCACTGATCTACCTCTGGTGCATGTACACGATGCAGAAGCAATCATCGAGGCACAAGTCAAAGCACACGATTCCCAGTTTCAGCTTTCATATTTACAATTTCCCGGTGGGCAATTTACTGTAGCGGGTAAGTCATTAAAGATTGGGCAAAAGGCACGACTGCGGGTGCTGGCTCGGGATGTCAGCCTGACGCTGCATAAACAGACTGACACCAGTATCTTAAATATCTTTCCAGCTGTAATAGATGAACTATGCGAAGATAATCCTGCACAGATGATCGCTAAACTCAATGTTGGTGGCGTGGCAATGCTGGCAAGATTAACTCATAAGTCAGCTCATAACCTGAAATTGATACCAGGAAAGTCAATCTATGCCCAAGTCAAAAGTGTGGCATTACTTGCATAACATCAAGGGTTGTAATCAATGCATTTTATCGTTAGTTTTTTGTGTTTATTCAAAATGGAGACACTATGATCATTGGGATTGATGTCGGTTCCACTACCAGCAAGGTGGTTTTAGCAGATCATCATAATATGGAGATCCTGTGGTCCGATTATCAACGTCATGAAGGGCAACAGGCACAAAAACTTATTGAACAGCTCCAGTTACTTGAACAGCGATACCCCTTGGTATTACACCAAGATACACCCTCTTTTATTACCGGCTCTGGTGGTGGTGCACTCGCTGAGATTATCGGTGCACGCTTTATTCAGGAAGTAAATGCACTGACCCTTGCTGTAGAACATCTCTATCCACAGGTAAAGAGTGTTATTGAACTCGGAGGACAGGATGCAAAGATTATTCTGTTTAAGGGTGAGGTCGGAACGACAGAGCGTCAGACCATCACTTCCATGAATGATAAATGTGCATCAGGAACCGGAGCGACACTGGATAAATGCATTCTTAAGGTTGGTCTGGAACTGGAAGATATTGCCACTATTCCCTATTTGCCAAACAAACTTCATCCGGTAGCAGCCAAGTGCGGGGTTTTTGCAGAAACCGATATAATTAACCTGCTCAAAGCAGGTGTTCCTGCGGATGAGATCATTAACTCGCTGGCTGATGCCATAGTCATGCAAAACCTCTCAATACTAACCCGTGGCAATACCCTGCAACCAAAAGTTTTATTACTGGGTGGCCCTAATACCTATTTAAGCCTGCTACAGCAGTGCTGGCGCCGTCGTATCGCACAACTATGGCAGGAACGCCAGATAAACATCCCTGAATCACAAATGCACTCCATGGTCATGGTTCCAGAAAATTCACAGTTTTTTGCTGCTTACGGCGCGATCCTCTTTGGTAATCAGGAATCATCTACACCAAATCACTATCGTGGCTCATCAGCTCTGCTCTCTTATCTGCAAAGCGGTGGTAATCGGCAACAACGCAGTCGTCTCCATCGTGGTTTATCGCACTCAACTCAGGAGCTCAGTCAATTTAAAGCTGAATATCACACACCTGATTTTGTATCACCAAAATTTCACCTTGGTGAACAGGTAAATGCTTATATTGGGATTGATGGTGGCTCCACTTCATCAAAGGCTGTTCTGATGAATGAGCAGGGACAGATGATTGCCAAATCCTATCTGCTTTCAAAAGGCAATCCTCTGGAAGATACAAAGTACTTATTAACAGATCTGCAACAACAGATCACAGCACATGGTGCACAGCTAACCATCATGGGTTGTGGTGTAACCGGTTATGCAGGCGATGTGCTGCAAAAAGCACTGAGTACAGATATAAATGTTGTAGAAACCGTGGCACATTTACGCAGCGCCCAACACTATTGCGGTAGTGATATTGATGTAATTTGTGACATTGGTGGTCAGGACGTAAAAGTACTGTTTATGAAGCATGGTGAGATTGATCACTTCAAGCTTTCCAATCAATGCTCTGCCGGAAACGGGATGCTATTACAGACATTGGCAAAGCAGTTTGGTGTTCCTTTGACGCAATTTGCCGATGTTGCCTTTAGTGCCGAATCAGCACCAGAGTTTGGATACGGTTGTGCTGTTTTTCTCGATTCTGACAGAGTAAATTTCCAGAAAGAGGGTTATCGCAAGGAGGAGATCTTTGCCGGAATGTGTCAGGTTTTGCCAAAAAATGTCTGGCAATACGTGGTGCAGATTCCGCGACTGGAACAGTTTGGGCGCAAATTTGTGCTACAAGGTGGAACCCAATACAATCTCGCTGCAGTAAAAGCGCAGGTGGACTACATCAAAAGTCGCATTCCAGATGCAGAAGTTCTGGTCCACCCACACACAGGAGAATGCGGCGCTATTGGTGCTGCACTGGAAGCACAAAAGATAGTGAAGCAACAGGGACATTCACGATTTATCGGGATCAATCAGGTAGCACAACTTCATTATCAAACCCAAACGGGTGAAGAGACCCGTTGCGAATTTTGTGACAACTTTTGCCCTCGTACATTTATTGATATTAAAACCCCAATACGACCTCAACCAGTACGTCACATCACCGGGTTTGCGTGTGAAAAAGGAACGGTAGAATCAAAACAGCAACTACTGACCCTGACCCAACATCGACGCATACTTAAAAGAGAGTACCCCAATCTGGTTGATTATGAGTCTCGTCTGCTATTCAAGCATCTGCAGCTAATAAAGAGTGCCCCTACTCAATCAGCGCATTGGATGGACCGGTTGCTTCCATCGAAAATATCAAACAAAGCATGTTTGGATAAACGTCGCAAGCTGCGAATCGGTATCCCAAGGGTATTAAATATCTACTCCATTGCTCCTTTTATGCGTGCATACCTGGAAGCGCTAGGAGTAAAACCAAAAAATATTCAATTTTCTGATCAAACCTCCGAGCGCTTATGGGATGAAGGCAGCAGTCGTGGTGCAATAGATCCCTGCTTCCCCGCAAAGGTTACACAGGCGCATCTACACAATTTGTTGAATAAACATCATCAAAGTAAACCTCTGGATCTGATCTGGTTTCCGTCGATCACCCATCTGCCTCCCATCAGCTCTACCCGTCGCGGTAATAGTAGTTGTCCTGTTGTTGCCGGCACACCCAGTGTAGTTAAAGCTGCCTTTACACATGAGAGTGATGAGTTTGCTCAACATGGGGTCAGGTATATTAACGACTTAATGAATCTGGAAGATAAGGTGATACTGACACAACAATTAATGGATAGTTTTGGTGAATTAATGGGGTTATCCAAACAGGAAAACCGGTGGGCAATTGAGCAGGGGTTTGCCGCAATGACTCACATTGATAAGGAGTTACAGCAACGCGCGGAGATGATCCTGTTAAATGCAAAACGTGAACAGCAAATAGTCCTGTTACTGCTTGGGCGTCCATATCACAGTGATCCAGGCTTGAATCATGAAATACTCGAAGAGTTTCAGGCTTTGGGTTACCCCATACTATCAGTACGTTCATTGCCACGTCGAACCGTTTTTTTAAGGCCGCTGTTTGAGGATGAAATACAAAGAGGAACTATTGCAGATGCTCTGGATATAAACAATTTGTGGCCGGAAAACTACTCCAGTAACAGTTCACAAAAGGTATGGGCAGCAAAATTTGCAGCATGTTACTCCAATATGGCAATCATTGATCTATCCAGTTTTAAATGTGGACATGACGCACCAACCTATGGCCTGATTGAGAACATCGTTAACAGTAGTCATACCCCCTATTTCGCACTGCATGATATTGATGCAAACAAACCATCCGGCTCAATCAATATCCGCATCAGAACCTTTGCTCACAATCTGGAGCTTTATCGTCAAACTTTAAAACAACATGCACAAACCGAACATGAAATCAGCAAACAGGTGTTTATAAAAAGACAACAGTTAATGCAATCATCACCTGATAATGCAAAAGAGTTCAATGATGATCTGGAACGTGAACAGAGAAAGATCATCAAACGTATCGCAACATTAACTTCAGATAAACCTCAGCAAAATCTAAGAAAATATGAACACACAAAACATTGAAGCCGAGCTCAGACAGTTTGAAAGCCAGCTTCGTGATAAGGCCGGGCTGAACAAACAGAAAACACATTGGCATGATGCAGGACTAAAAACAGATAACCCGTTTAATAAATCCACAGATACCATCCTCTTTGGCGGCCTGACTCATATCCATGACCAGTTAATCCAGGCATCCGCCCAACGCCAGGGTTTAAAGGTTAAAGCCCTGCCAACACCTGACCTTGCTGCACTGCAAACGGGCAAGGAGTTTGGCAATCGTGGGCAATGTAATCCCACCCACTTCACCGTAGGAAATCTGGTGCAATACCTGCAATGGCTACGTGATGAGGAAGGAGTTCCTCACCAGGATATCATTCAGAATTATCTGTTTGTTACCCCTGCAACCTGTGGCCCCTGTCGTTTTGGAATGTATATTACCGAGTATCGTAAAGCACTGCGCGATGCTGGATTTGCAGGTTTTAGAGTGATGTCATTTCAAACAGGCAAAGCAGTGGAACACGATCCTATGGCATTTCATGTCAGCAAAAAGCTCATCATCGCCATGCTTAAGGCCAATGTAATTGGCGATGTTTTAACCGCACAGGGATACCGTATGCGTCCCTATGAAATAGAAAAAGGATCAACGGACAAGGCTCTACAACAGGCACTTGAAATCATATCGAGAACATTGTGTCAGGGTAAATCCATTGGTAAGGCTTTAAGACAAGCCAGAAGCTGTCTGCAAGCAGTAAAAGTAAACTGGTTACAGGTTAAACCCAAAGTCTCCATCATCGGGGAATTCTGGGCGATGACCACTGAGGGGGATGGCAACTATAAACTACAACGGTTTCTTGAGCAGGAAGGTGCTGAGTGCGAAGTTCAACCAGTCACCGTATGGTTTTTATATCTGATCTGGGCAGCAAAGGCACAACATGCTGAGCAATCCAGGGCATATCGCAAGAAAGGTTTAGGAAAAAGGCTAATCTTTTATAGTGCTGAAAAACTATTAAGTGGTTACTTTAAGCATATAGCCAGAAAACTCGCACTTGTGCACTACCCGTTAACAGATATGAACAAACTGGCACAAATCAGCGAACCATACTACCCAACCATGTTACGCGGGGGTGAAGGCCATATGGAGATAGGTAAGGTCATAAGCTCTTTCACACACAAAAAGCATCACCTAGTGATTAGCGTTAAACCATTTGGATGTATGCCCTCATCTGCTGTCTCTGATGGCATTCAACCCTTACTCAGCACTCACTATCCACAAGCGAACTTCCTCTCTGTTGAAACCAGTGGAGATAGTAGTGTAAATGTTTATAGCCGTGTGCAAATGGCGCTGTTTCGTGCAAAAAAGAGCGCAGAGGCTGAATATGAAGAGGCAATCAAACAATATCACCGAAATAATGAAGAGAAGAAAAGCAGTGTCACATTTGAGCCCTATCCAGCTCACTATGTTGCTGGGACTGCAACAAATACTATTAAGTGTTATTGGAATAAAAACAGATAATAGATAGTGATATTACAAACCATTAATTCATGTGGCGCATTACATAAGGAGGTTCATTTTTGGGCACACCTCAAAAGTCAGAAACAAAAACGGCCTAGAGATTTTAACTCTAAGCCGTTGATTTTACTGCGAATATATGGCGCGCCCGGCACGATTCGAACGTGCGACCGCCTGGTTCGTAGCCAGGTACTCTATCCAGCTGAGCTACGGGCGCGAAGAGCGGGGAATTATCTTTGTTCACGCTTGTGGTGTCAAGGTCATTCACCCATTTATGAGGAAGATTTTATTATTAATTTCTTCGTCATAATTTTTCTGGAATCTTTCGCTCTTAGATATCCTGAAAAAAACTAGAGCCTGGTGTTATTCAGGCCATTTTTTATCTGGAGAAAGGGATTACTTCGCCCTGCAGATCGACCTACGGTAGTTTCAAATCGTTCCAGACGATTTGATCAAACCCTCTCCGAGGTTTCTAATCCACTCATCAGATACTTTAGAAGATTATTCGGTGTATCCCTACACCTTACCCCTTCAGGGCCGTCGCTATTGCGACGATCTGGATCGTCTGTCCTGACGATTCAGTCGAACTCAGGTTTCAAACCAAGTCCGCTCTTCTACCACATCATTTAAATAGAAAGAGGTACCGTTGGTACCTCTTTCTATTTAAATGGCGGAGAGAGAGGGATTCGAACCCTCGGTAGGCGTATTTGCCTACGGTTCCTTAGCAGGGAACTGGTTTCAGCCACTCACCCATCTCTCCATGTGTATCCTGTTGCATCAAAAGGCGTGAGCCATTTGTGATACGCGCGCAAGGATACATGTGCTTAGTTTGAAGGTAAAGGGTTAATTAAAAATTACCTTCACCTTCTTTTTCGCGCTGGATGCGCTCATAGATTTCTTCGCGATGTACAGATACTTCTTTAGGTGCATTCACACCAATTCGTACCTGATTACCTTTAATACCCAGAACTGTAACAGTAACGTCATCACCAATAACTAATGTTTCACCTACGCGGCGTGTCAATATCAACATCCGAATTTCTCCTAAATTATCTCCAGTTTTTGTAACTTTTTTAAACTGTAAAGTTACATCCGTTATCCATAAACCGTGCATCTTGCAGCAGTGTTATGGTTTTTATTGTGTGTGTAAATATGAATAAATCAAGTAATTAATTAAATTACTCTTCATCAAGTCCAAAAGCATTATGGAGTGAACGTACTGCAAGTTCGAGATATTTCTCATCCACAACGACTGAAACCTTGATCTCAGATGTTGAAATCATACGAATATTGATCCCTTCATCTGCCAACGCTCTAAACATCGTACTAGCAATACCAGCGTGTGAGCGCATTCCCACGCCAACGAGTGAGATTTTAACAATTTTATTGTCTCCATTCACCTCGCGTGCCCCCAATTCCTTGGATATACCCTCCAAAATCTTTAACGCCTTGTCATAATCATTACGATGAACCGTAAAGGTAAAGTCGGTTGTATCGTCTGCACCTACATTCTGTACGATCATGTCAATTTCTATATTCGCATCACCAATAGGGCTGAGTATATTTGATGCAACACCGGGTTTGTCGGGTACGCCAAGTATGGTCAGTTTAGCTTCATCGCGATTAAAGGCGATTCCTGATATGAGAGCATCTTCCATCTCATTTTCCTCATAGGTGATCAAAGTACCGGGGCCATCTTCAAACGAAGAAAGTACCCGTAGTGGAACATTATATTTACCTGCAAATTCAACTGAGCGAATTTGCAGTACTTTTGAACCAAGGCTGGCCATTTCCAGCATCTCTTCAAAGGTAATCTTTTCCAGCCTGCGCGCTTCATGGACAACACGTGGGTCTGTTGTATAAACCCCGTCAACATCAGTATAGATCTGACACTCTTCGGCTTTAAGGGCTGCAGCCAGAGCAACAGCAGAAGTATCAGAACCACCTCGGCCTAAGGTAGTAATATTTCCTTCTTCATCAACACCCTGGAATCCTGCAACAACTACCACGCGACCCTTATTAATATCAGCCTGCATTCTGTGGCCTTCAATATCAAGGATTCGAGCTTTATTGTGATGGCTATCGGTCAAAATCTTGATTTGATGCCCGGTATAGGAGCGTGCATCGCAACCAATCTTTTTAAGCGCCATTGATAACAACGCTATCGTGGTCTGTTCACCGGTAGTTAACAAAACATCAAGCTCACGCGGATCCAGATCTTCAGAGATCTGTTTGGCGAGCGCAGTCAGACGATTGGTTTCACCACTCATCGCAGAAACTACCACGACAACATCATCGCCACGATCACGGAAAGATTTTACCTTTTCCGCAACATGCTGGATGCGTTCTACACTTCCAACTGAAGTGCCACCATATTTTTGAACTATTAGAGCCATTTCTTTACCGATCCAAAGGGGCGCAAATTAAACACTAAAAAGGTCAGGATTTGAAGAATTAATTTTAATTTAGCTGTGATTCAACCCAGGTTTTAACGCTTTTCAGAGCCGTATCAAGATTTTCAGGCTGGTTTCCACCACCTTGAGCCATATCAGGACGACCGCCTCCTTTTCCGCCAATCTGTTCGGCAACAGACTTAAGCAGGTCACCGGCTTTAACTTGGGTTGTTTCGTTTTTTGTCACCCCGGCAACCAGTGAAATCTTATCCCCATTAACGGCTGCCAGGATCACCACTGCTTTTTGTAACTTGTTTTTTAACTGATCTACGGTATCTCTTAAACCTTTGGGATCGGCACCGTCTAGTCGTGCTGCCAGTACTTGTATGTCATTAATGGCAATAGCCTGGTTAGCCAAATCATCACCCTGAGATGATGCCAGTTTGGATTTGAGCTGCTCCAGCTCTTTTTCAAGGTGGCGATTTTTATCTACTAGCTGTTTGATTTTACTGCTGACATCATCACGCCCCGATTTCACCAATGCTGCAACCTGATCCATTTCCTGATCCAGAGAGTTAATCCATTTTAGCGCCTGAACACCACATACGGCCTCAATTCTACGCACTCCGGCAGCCACACCCATTTCAGCAACTACTTTTAGTAGACCAATATCACCGGTACGCTTCACATGAGTTCCACCACACAATTCAATGGAAAAGTCATCCATCTTCAGCACACGAACTTCATCACCATATTTCTCTCCAAATAACGCCATCGCTCCCAATGCTTTGGCATCATCAATATCCATAAGGTGAGTTTCTACCAGGATATTTTCCCGAATTTTATCATTTACCATTGTTTCAACTGCGGCTAACTCCTGAGCTGACATGGCTTCAAAATGGGTAAAGTCAAAGCGCAGGCGTCTATCATTCACCATCGATCCGCGCTGTTGAACATGATCTCCCAGTACGCTGCGTAAGGCGGCATGTAACAGGTGTGTAGCCGAGTGATGACAAGCGGTATCACGTCTTGCATTTGGATTAACCTCGACTTCAACATCATCATTAACCGTCAAGGTACCGGAAACAACGCGACCAATATGAAGATAGGCATCGCCAGCTTTTTGGGTATCAGCCACTTCAAAAACAGCATTATCTTTACAAATAGTTCCCTTATCCCCTACCTGTCCACCGGATTCAGCATAAAAGGGTGTTTGCGCCATCACAATGATGCCCTCTTCATTCTGTTTTATCTGTGCTGATGGATGGTTATTAATATAGAGTGCGCTAATGACACCTTTTGCTGACAAAGCATCATAGCCGGTAAATTCGGTTTTGGTTTCAATTTCAAGACCATCACTATGCACACTACCAAAATGACTTGCAGCACGTGCCCGTTCACGTTGAGCTTCCATCTCCCGGTTAAACCCTTCCATATCCACTCTCAAGTCACGTTCACGAGCGATATCAGCAGTTAGGTCTACAGGGAAACCATAGGTATCATAAAGTTTAAAAACAATATTACCTGCAATGGTTTTTTCCTGCAGTGATTTAAGCGCGTTCTCAAGGATCTCCATACCGGTATCCAGGGTTTCGGCAAAACGTTCTTCCTCCTGTAACAGCACCCGTTCTACCTGTGATTGCGCCTTGCTCAATTCAGGGTAGGCATCGCCCATCTGTTCATTCAGTGTCACTACCAGCTTATGGAAAAAGGGTTGGCGCATTCCAAGCTTGTGTCCATGACGAATGGCACGACGAATGATGCGTCTTAGCACATAACCGCGTCCTTCATTGGAGGGTACTACTCCATCCACTACTAAAAAGGCACAGGACCGAATGTGATCAGCAATTACTTTAAGGGAGTCATTATTAAGATCATCACAGTTGGTTGCTTTTGCCGCAGCCTTGATCAGCGACTGAAACAGGTCAATTTCGTAGTTACTATGAACACCCTGCATAATCGCAGCGAGTCGTTCCAGACCCATGCCAGTGTCAACTGATGGCTTGGGTAATGGCTTGAGATTTCCATTGAGGTCACGATCATACTGCATAAAAACCAGATTCCAGATTTCGATGTAGCGATCACCATCTTCATCCGGTGTTCCGGGGGGACCACCTGGAATATCTTCACCATGGTCGTAAAAGATTTCTGTACATGGGCCGCATGGACCTGTATCGCCCATAGACCAGAAGTTATCCTTGGCTCCGATGCGCGAGAACTTATTGGGATCCAGGCCGATTTCATCCAGCCAGATTTTGGCGGCTTCGTCATCTTCCTCAAAAACGGTAACCCAAAGCCTGTCTGCCGGCAGTTTGCAAACTTCAGTTAAAAACTCCCAGCCAAACTTGATCGCATCACGCTTAAAGTAATCACCAAAACTAAAATTACCCAACATTTCAAAAAAGGTATGATGACGTGCGGTATAGCCTACATTTTCCAGATCGTTATGTTTTCCGCCGGCTCTTACACAACGCTGTACACTGACAGCGCGTTTATAGCTACGCTTATCCTCACCCAGAAAGACATCTTTAAATTGCACCATCCCGGCATTGGTAAACAGCAAGGTAGGATCGTTTCCAGGTACCAGTGGACTGGTCGGAACTACCGTATGTTCATGCTCGTTGAAGTAACTTAAAAAGGCGTTACGTATATCTACACTGCTTCTCATGGTCTCTTTCCGGGAGAGTTAGTCATTATTCATCGCATATTTAATGTGGTCATGATTAAAACCACGCTGCATTAAAAAGTGGCGACGCTTCGCAAGTTCTTTAAAATCTTTGGATGTCGACTCACCATATTTTTTGGCATAAGCCGACATTGCCATTTGGTACCAGTCATTCTCTTCATCCTGTAAAAACACAGACGCTATTTCTGTGCTAATACCTCGCTCTTTTAATTCCATTTTTATTCTTTCCGGCCCAAAACCACGACCTGAACGGGAACGGATATAAGCTTCGGTATACCGTGACTCATCAATAATAGACTCATCCAGTGCAGCTTCAATAGCCAGGTTGATAATTTCCCGATCAAAACCCTTCGCTGCCAGTTTACGTGAAATTTCCAGCTTGCTGTGTTCGCGTCTGGCCTGCATCGCGATTAACTCCAGCGAACATAGCCGAAGCAGCTTGTCGAATTCATCACTTTCCATTCCAGCCTGTTAGAGCTCCCTTACCTGCCCGTTTACAAAGCCAGAGATTGTACCATTAGATATTGCTTTATAGCACCATTTTGCACAGTTTTGCTGAAGAGTATCTTGTAGCTGTTCCCCATTGCCTATCCAAGTTACAATCAGCTTTGTGGATGAATGAGCAACCGACATTACAAGGGTTATCGTCACTATGAAGCATGCGGATCATCACCTGTCACTACTTGAGGTACTTGGATGGCTCCAGGAAGATCAACTTATTGATCCAAGGGATGCAAAACAGCTTCTAGACCTGCAAAAATTTTCTTTGAACAAACGTCATCCCTTTGAAGTGATCGCCAAGTTCAGCAAAGAGCGCAGCAAAAGCAATACTGAACTATCCCAGGCCTACCTCACCAATTGGCTTGGAAAGCGTCTGAATATACCTGTTGCAAATATTGATCCACTCAAGGTTGATGTTGCCGAAGTCACCTCGGTGATCTCACTCAACTACACCAAAAGATTTTCAATACTACCACTGGGTGTCAAAAATGGCGTTGTCACCATGGGTACCAGCGAGCCATTTTTAACCGAATG
>RRYU01004273.1_pt1 | contig 63424 bp, 38 predicted proteins | sample 2162651 | NCBI WGS metagenome assembly RRYU01 (sample SAMN10267283, study PRJNA491782) | microbial mat metagenome | isolation source: biomat in the production well | place: Japan: Minami-Kanto gas field, natural gas well KTG3 | collected 2017-06 | reverse complement strand
AGCCGATCCAGACGCTGCAACGCCAGGCCGAGGATGAGGAGCCGATCCAGACGCTGCAACGCCAGGCCGAGGACGAGAACGAGCCAATCCAGACAAAATGCGCAGCCTGTGCAGCAGCAGAAGCGGAAACGGCGCAGATCCAGGCCAAATATAGTTTCCCCACCTTGCCCGATGCGCTCAAAGAAGCACCGCAGGCGGAAGCAGGCGGCAAACCCGGTGCTGCCGAACAGGAAGCGGCTGCCGAGCCACTAGTAGCAGAGCACAAAGCGACAAAAGGCAAAGCAGAAGACGCTCCGGTCAGCCTGCCTGCGCTTGAACCACAACCACAGCAAGAAGAGGCCCCGCCTATTCAGACCCGATCCCAGGCAGCCAATGGTTCAACTGGCAGTTCCCCTGCCGTTCAGTCTGGTACTGGAGCAACATTCCAGACAGCCCTGCGCAGCAGCGCAGGCGGCGGCAGCCCGCTGTCACCACCAGTGCGAGCCGAGATGGAACAGCACTTTGGTACAGACCTGAGCCAGGTACGCGTTCACACCGACAGTCGTGCGACAGATATGAACCGGCAAATCAACGCACGGGCTTTCACTCACGAGCAGCATATTTACTTTAATGCGGGTGAATATCCACCAGCATCGCAAAGCGGCAAGCATATCCTGGCGCATGAACTGGCACACACGGTACAGCAAGGTGCCGTGCGCGGTACAACAGTGCAGCGCTACTCGCCGCCCGAACAGGATGTCAACGTAGATTCCAAACCCGAAAAGCCCGACGACGGCTCCGAGGTTCGTGGCCGCATGAACGAGAAAATCGAGAACGATCCCGATGTCCAGGAGGGCGAAGATCTCAGCGAAGAAGAACGCCAGGAGAAACAAAAACCTGACCGCGGCGAAGTACGGCAAGAATCCAGCCAGATTGCCCGATCAGGCGATGCCAGCCCCTCGGTAGATCGCGGATCGCAGGCCGAACAAAAAACAGCCACCCAGAAGGAGCAGATCGAGCAGGAGGTTCAGGAACAGCCCACCGAAGCTGGCGAAGAACAGGCTGAAGGTGAATCCAGCACTGCTGAACTCTCGCCTGCCGAGGCGGCGGCCCAGCGTGCCCAGGCCGCCGAACGCCAGGCTTACGCGGTTCAGGTTCCGCCCCAACCAGAGCCATTCCAGCATCCGCGCATTGAAGCGCCGGTCGATAGTGCTGGCGAGCCGCTGCCACGCAACAGCCAGATCGACACACAGGTACGGGGACTGGGCTACATCGGCGAAATGCTGCGCGAAAAAGCCTACGAAATGAAGCGCCACGCCGCCGAACAGGAAATTGGCTCATACGGGTTGGATGCCGTGCTTGAACGACAACGTGCAGACCTGGCCAACGCTCAGCAGGGCACAGCCACGATGGAAAGCCACAACGAGGCGCGTCGTGAGATTGCCGAGAAATCTCACACAGCCCTTACAGAAAGCGTGCAACGCCAGGAGTTTGTGGCCGCAAAAGCACCCGACCTGGCCAGCAAAGCCGATGAAGGCCAGGCCGACTCTGGTGAACTTGCCAGCGAGGCACGCAGCAAAGCCGATCGCAGCCAGAGCGAAATCCCCGATGATGAAGACGCCCGCGCCGATGCCGAGGAACAGAGCAGCGACATGCAAGATACTGCTCAGGGTGCCGAGACCATGGACCAGGCCATCCGCCAGACCGGCCAGCGTGCCCGCCAGTACGAGCAGGATGCGGCAATGGCGGCGGAGAAGAACCAGGAATCGGAAGCCCAGATCGCCGAAACTGAGGAAGTCATTGCTCAAACTGATACCCGCATTGCTGACATGCATGCCAGGAACGAAGCAAGCCAGGCTGGCATCGAAAATGCCAGTGCTGGCCCGGCATTGATTCGCCAGCACGCGCAGCAAACCGCTCAGTCTGGCGATCAACTCGCCGCCGCCACGAAGGTCATGGAGATCGAGCTGAATTTCCAGCAGGATGGCTATCTGGCCAGGGCAAGGCAGATCGAAAGTCGTGAAGACGCCGAGAAGCGTCTGCAGGAAGAACAAGCACAAGAGGCCGCCCCACCTGAACTCTCTCCCGAAGAGCAGCAACTCTTCGAACTGGCGGGCATGAGCGACGCAGAGCAGGAACAACACATCGCCGCAATGGATCAGGCCCAGCGCGACCGCTTGATGGCTACCCTGGAGCAGATGGCCGCAAACACGCCTGAACCAGAAACCGGGGCAGGTGGTCAGATGATCCAGCAAGCCCCGGACCAAGGCACAGCCGCAAGCGAAGGATCCCGTCTGCAAGTCAATACGGGCCTGTCCCAGGCAATCATGGGCGAGCAACCGGCGGATCCACGTGCTGAACAGATCCAGGCGAACGAAAACCAGCGCATCCAGGGCATTGGCGGCGTGCTTGACATTGCTGATCAGAATACGACCTTCCTGACCGCCGAACAACAACGCATGCTGGCCAATCGCCTGGTGGCCGAATCGATCACCGACGACATCAAGAATATCAACATCCTGCAAATGGGCACAGAAATGCTCAAAGGCATGATCGATCCGCGCCAGGGCCTGGTCAGTGTGATTGGCGGCATTGAAAAGCTGGGAACCGGCCTTGCTAATATCGGTAACTGGGAAGCGTGGCAGAAAGATCCGCTGGGCAATCTGCTGCAAGTCGCTGCCGATATTACCACCGGGTTGGCCATGATCTTCTCGGCCATCCTCGGTATTGCCACCCTTATTGTTGGCTTGATGGTTGCCCTGACCATTCTCTCCTGGGGCACCCTTTCCTGGATGACCGGACCGGTGATTGCCTGGATGGGCACAATCATCACCTATGCTGGCTGGGGTGCAATCATTACCGGCGGCCTGGCAGTGTACTTTAATTATCTTTCGTACATCAAGAACCTGCACGATGCTGGCACTGCCGAAACCGCGCGTGAGCTGTTTGGCAACACTGAACAGATGAAGCAAAACGCCAGCGACGGATTCCAGGGGGCTATGGCCGTTGTCGAGGGTGTGGGCGCAGTGAAAATGGGGCCAAAACTAAGCTCAGGCGAAGTATTCAGCCACGTCCCACGCTCTCCCGGTCAATGGGCCAGACAAACCGCCCAGGGCGTACGCGAAGGGGCAGCACGCCTGGCCGGTGTACCCGCTGGTGCCATTCGCGGTGCCCGCAGACTATTTGCCGGTGGACGGCAGGGTATTGTGCGTTTCAAAGAACGAGTGAAGAGCCTGTTTGGTCGACGCCGTCCGGATGTAGACACGCCTCTTCGCTCTGAGCGTCCGGGTACTGCACCAGTGAGTCGCAGCGACATACCAGACAGTACTCGAATCAAAACATCTAGAGATGAAAGCCTGGGATCTTTTGATGGCCGACGCGTTCAAGCCGAAGTCGACCTTCCTGGCAATAAAAAAATGCGGGTATTGGACGATGGCCGATGTGTCGTTTGTGCATCGCCTTGCCAGTATGTGAAACAAAACTATGCACGCGAGCTAGCCGATAACCCACAACTGGCACAAAGACTCGATCGCATCGAGGCTGGCCTTGCTAAAAACCCGGGGAATCAGCGTCTCATCAACCAGCATAGAGATATCCAGGTCAGGCTTCGCGAAGCAAGAATAGAGCGCCCGGCACGACTACGGCAGGAGTTTGCCGACGAACTGGCTGCGAATCCGCGTCTGGCCCGCCAGCTTGACGATCTAGAACCTCGGGTACGTAATCAGCCCGAAAATCGTAGAAACCAGCGCCGGGTAGAAGCTACCGAGCGCGAACTAAGACAAATACGCCAGGATCGTACAACCGCACGCACGATTCGTGACTTCCTGGATGAATCTTCAAACATTGATATTCAACGTATTCGGAGACGATTTGTCAATACTGGACGACATCGCCGAGCGCGTAGAGCTGCATGGGAACGTTATAAGAAGAAGTATCCAAATCCCGCAACCAGGCCCATTAAGTCTCAGAGTGCCTACTTTTCAATGTATGACCGCCTACAGTGGAATCGATTCCGAGGTGGATTGGCCGAAGATCTATTCCGCAGGCGTAGAGGGGGCAGATCCCAAAGAAGGCAGACGGGAAGATGGCCCAGCGGTCAGCAGTTTACCCGTTACGTGGATAACCAGAACGGGCGGTTAATCCGCGAGTTGAAGTCGGGTCCTGTGAAAAACAATCCATTTACTCAGCGCCAGATTACCAAAGATCTGTTCCTGGCTCGCCAACAGGGCTATCGACCTGTGTGGATTCTACTCGAAGGAGGAGATCCGGCAGTGATAGCGCGTCTCCAGAGACTTGGCTTCCGAGTGGTTATTCCGTAGTACTCCTGCCTGGACACCAACAAAATGATATACTTAACGTGCTAGCTTATTCACTATTATGGAAGGGAGCCAATATCATGCCCCAAAATAAGCCTGAGGATATGTCAGATGACGAACTGAGAAAAGCCCTGGGCCTGGATGATGATCCTGATTATGCTGGCAATATGTCTTCTGAAGAAGTAGCAGCATATCTCAATGCAATGGCGAATGAGGATCTCCAATCAGCGTGGGACGATTTTGATCAATTGATGTTAGACCTTCCTGAACATCTCAATCGATTGGAGCAACAAATCGCGGCAAGCCAGTTTCATCATACTCCTGCTATCAGATTCTCGAAAGGCCCTGACGAACTCTACGAAGATGAAAAGGCTTTCAACCGTGACAGCGTCGCCCAGGTAGAAAGCTTTTTGCTCGATGTGTTGAATGGAAAAGAGCCGTTCGATAGTGATCTCCTGACACTGAAGCTTGCCGTAGGATTATTTCTCGGTGAAGCCATTGCTGAAAACCTGGAAGGCGAGTGGATGATCTGTGAAGATAAACAATCTGTTGATTATGGTAAACCCGTGGTTGCCTTATGGGAAGGCGAAGGGTATGGGCCACCGCTCAATCCATTCGACATTGTCGAGCTTCTAGCCCAGACACGGCGCAAAGGCATTTTGTACGGTGCAATTAATGGTATGCAACAGGGATCTACAAAGGGCTAATAGATACAAGATGCAGTTGTTGCTCCAACTCGGCCATCCCAAAATCAACCAGACAGCTTTCCCCATCTTTGAGCGGGTGAGCGATGTTTTCCTGCACCTGTTTCGTGCCGAAGAAGAGTCGATCTACCTGTTCTGGCACGATGTGCCATTGCGCTTGCGTTATCGCCAGGATCTGTCTGATAGCTTTGATGCCATTCTGGCGATGACCTGGCTGATCCAGCGCGATCAGCAGGGGGCGACGGTTGTTCCATTCACAACGCAGGTGCTTTCGATCCAGTGGCAAGTACGCTGGCAGCACGAAAGCCTGGATATTCAGAGCACCTGTATCGCCCTCGATCAGCGCTACACACCCTATGCCCTGGCGTTGAACCAGTGGCCCCAGGTGCAAATTGACCGGCAGGCATTTCTCTGCGAGTGGAAAACGCTGTTGCACCAGATCATCGTGGCTTTTCAAGCCGGGCATGTGACCATACAGGACGGCACCGAACGGCGCAAGTGGGAATTGCTGCAGCGCGTTGAACAGGCTATCCCTACCTATGGCCGGTTTTATATCCGTTCGGGGCAGCCATGAATGACAACACTGATCTTAATGGTCTGTGGCTGCAACCTGGCTTTGTGGAAGGGATCATAGCCGACCGCAGGCACTTTGCTACCCTGGAACAGGCATATCAGCATATTTTTCGACGCAACCTCGAGTATGCCGTATTGCTCTGGAATGGCATTCCGGTGCGGCTGGGTTATCCCGATGATCTGCCAGCGATGGTAGAAAATATAATCACGCTGCTTGATGCCGTGCAGCACCCTGATGCCGCAGTGGTGTCATCATATGTGTTTAGAACACCCAATCTTCATACTGTGTGGCAGGTCAAAACTGATCCCGATATCGTCACCCTGGCAGGGGCCTGGCACACTGTACCCGGTGGGTATGCAGCGGCTTTGAATTATGTGAGGTTGATCCATATGCCCCGGCTGGCTTTTCTGTACGAGTGGAAACTGCTCTTGCAGCAGTTGATTCAAGCTCTGGCTGATGCAGAGGTTGTCCTGACCACGCCGCAGGCCCGCCATCAGGTACAGACGTTGCACAGCCTTGAGGTGGACATTTCCGCACGAGGTCGCTGGTATCAGTATTAGACCTACCCATGTAGAAAGGAGGGCAACCTATGCGCAAACGCCCTTCTAAAAATACCCGCAAACGCACGCCCCGATCTTCCCACGAAGAACAGATGCCGGCTGCGGTCGAAACGGCAGGCAAATCTGCTGGCGACCGGCTTGGTTCTTTTTATAACGCCGGGCCGGCTCTGTATCTGGACGAGGCGTCGAAGCAAAAGCGCATCGATCTGCCAGCCGCTGGCCCGGCAGAAGCTGAACCGCAAGCCGCCGCTCTCGCACATAAACCCGGTCCTGCTCCCACTGCCAGTGGCGGCGGCCAGCCGCAGGAAGTGACGGTTTTTGGTGGGCGCACATCGCTACGCTTGCATGGCCGTACCGATGCCCAGTACGACGGTGGCTCGTACCATACCGAAGATGTGAGGGCACGGCCTGCCAGCGGGTGTGAAAGTTGTTCGCGTGGCACCTGCTTCCATGTCACTGGCCGACTGGTTGCCACGTACCACGTTACCACAACTGTGACTCTGCCCGGTGTGAATGACTTCCCCGACCTGACACCCTGCCAGCGTGAGCGCGTGCAGCGAGCGATTGACGATGTGCTGGCCCCCCACGAGCAGCAGCATGTGCGCGCCTTCGAGCAGTACAACGGCACAACCCGCCACCGCTTCGATCTGACTATTTGCCGCAGCGAGTTTGATGCCGCCATCCAGTCGATGTTCGAGGCCGAAGAACGCCAGCGCCGCAGTGTCGCTCAGGCCGCCAGTGATGCGCTGGATCCGTTCCACTTTACCGTTGACCTGGACTGCGAAGAGCAGACCAGTGCTGTCCAGCCTGCCCCCGGCGCGGGGCAGGCCGATGCAGAGGTTTAGCCTATGACAACCCACCGCAACATCTTTGCCTGCCTTGTCCATGAGCGGCCCGAGTGTGTGGTTGATCTGGTCGACAATCTGCGCTACCTTGACCCTGACTCGGTGGTGCTGCTCTACAACGGCGGGGCCGATGCGACATTGCTACGCGCCATCGGCGTGCGAACCGATGGTGTCATTGTGCATCCCCGCCCACGCCGCATGAAGTGGGGCCGCCTGCACGACTTTGCCCTCGATTGTATGCGCTTTGCCCTCGATCATCTGCCTTTCGATACACTCACGATTGTCGACTCGGATCAGCTTGCGCTGCGACCGGGCTACAGCGCGGCACTGGGTGGCTTTCTAGCGCAGCATCCGGGTGTTGGTATGCTGGGCAGTGCCCCGCATCCTCAACCCCAGACCACCCGCGTCGGGCCAGCGCTGGCTGCTCTGCGCGAGATTGATCTCTGGCGCATCTGGCTGCATGGCTTCCCCAACGGCGAGTGTGCCTTTGTCCACTGGACCTTCTGGCCTTCGACGGTGTTTACCGCTGCTGCATCCCGCGATCTGGTCGAGCGCTTTGATCACGATCCGCAGCTCCAGGCAATTATGCGCCGCACGCGCATCTGGGCCACCGAGGAGGTCATTCTGCCAACGCTTACCGTGTTGCTCGGCTATCGCATCGCGCCAAACCTCTCGCGCTACGACTATGTGCAGTATCGCGTGGCCTACAGCCTCGATCAGCTCAAAGCAGCATTTGCCGATCCATGCTCGTTCTGGATGCATCCCGTGCCGCGTGAACTGAACCATAGCTTGCGCCGCCTTATTCGTGATCGCTTTAATAATTATGATCATACCGGTGTCATCAGGAGGGAAACAATGGCATCTCACCCGCCAGTTCCACCACTTGTGCTGACGCTGCCAATTCTTCAGCAGATGCGCTCGATCGAGGGCTGGCTTGAAGATGACGAGGCTGACTTGCTGATTGCGCTCGCCAGCCATGCGCTTATCAGCCTTTCCACTGTGCAGGCAATTGTCGAGGTGGGCAGCTATTGCGGGCGCTCAACGATTGTGCTGGGCAGCGTGATCCGCACGCTTGACCATAGCGCTAGAGTCTATGCCGTTGATCCGCACGAGGGGCAGGTTGGTGCGTCTGGCCAGAATTTGCACCAGGGTGCGCCAACTCTCGAACGCTTCCGGCGCAATATTGCCGCCGCTGGTCTCACTGAACAGATTGTAACCATCCAGCAGCGCTCGTACGAGGTGGCCTGGAACCAGCCGATTAGCCTGCTGCTGATCGATGGCCTGCATGACTATGCCAGCGTTGCCCGTGATGTTGCCCACTTCATGCCATGGGTAGTTGCTACTGGCTATATCGCCTTTCATGACTATGCCGACTACTACCCCGGCGTCAAGCTTTTTGTCGATGAACTGCTGCGCCAGGACGACTACCGCTACGTCGCTCGTGTACGCAGCATGATCGTGGTGCAGAAACTCACGCCTGTCACTGATGCGCAGAACCACCGGGCGACGCTTCGTACGATCAGCCCGGCGCGTGAGGGTTCGGCTGACCTGGTCGAAGTGACTGCTGCCGCAATACCGGCGCGGCCGGTAGTCTCCTGTATTATGCCCACCCACAACCGGCGGGCGTTTGTACCCCAGGCGCTGGCCTACTTTGCCCGCCAGGATTATCCTGACCGTGAGCTGATTATTGTCGACGACGGCAGTGACCCGGTTTCCGATCTTATGCTCAATGACGCACGCATCCGCTATCTGCGGCCCGATCGCCCATGCAGCATTGGCACTAAACGCAATCTGGCCTGCCAGTCAGCCCGCGGCACACTGATTGTTCACTGGGACGACGACGACTGGATAGCGAACTGGCGGCTGAGCTATCAGGTAGATCAGTTGCTTACGTCAGGGGCTGATGTCTGCGGCCTGGATACCCTGCTCTTCTACCGTCCTGCCACAGATCAAGCCTGGCGCTATACCTATCCCCACAGCAACAAAACATGGGTAGCTGGCGGCACCCTCTGCTATACCCGATCATTCTGGCGCACCAACCCGTTCCCTGATATTAATGTGGGCGAAGATACGCGCTTTGTGTGGGGCAATACCGCCAGCAAGATTATTGCGCTTACCCGCAGCGACTTTTATGTTGCGCTGATCCATGCCCAGAATACCGCTGCCAAGCATACCAGCAGCCGGCGCTGGCAGGCAGTGCCGGGGGATCAGATACACAGCCTGATTGGCCCGGATATAACATTTTACCGCCCCCGCCTTCCGTAGGGACAGGCTTCTGCCTGTCCGTGGGGGCGTTTTTTCCATCAGGACGCCATGCGAACATGCAGAAGCGCGTCCCTACAGAAAAAACCTACCCGTGGGAGGAGAGGGGGCAGGGGGGTGAGAGCTGTAAAGTATCTACGAACCTTCTCATCTCTCCACCAGAAATGCTTCTGTGCCAATATCCCATTCCTGGCGAGTATTATCAGGCCAGGTGATAATCGCAGTGCGCCCCGTGCGCTCGACGCTGACACCATGCTGGCGAACAACGACGCGTCGATCGAGCGTATCTGAGGGTAGCAGGCGCACACGGTCGGCGGTAAGTATCTGGACGCCGTGTAGCCGGGTGAGCAGGTGTAGAGGCACATTGCCCCAGATATCATCCGGGTCACCCAGCCCGGCCCCGCTATCGGCGTCATAGGCCTCGCGGAAGCAATGGTCTGTCTGGAGTGAGCGAATCTGGGCGCTGATGATCCGGCTAAACAGTTCCCAGGCCTCACTGAAGTAGCCATAGTTGCATAATCCCTCGCCGATCAGCGTATTCCAGAACATCCAGACGCTACTACTGCCATTGCGGGCATCACTGGCATAGGCGGGGTCCTGTGCAGAACAGTTAGGAATGCCAGCGGGCCGCCAGAAGCGCTGCGGGTCGGTGATCGTCTGGCGTACCAGTTGTTCAGCCCGGGCGGCATCGGGAATACCGGCCCACAAAGGTAAAAGCTGAGTTTGATCCTGGCGGGTATAGTCTACAAAACTGATCCGCACACGATGTTGCCGGGTGACACCTGCCACCGAAATCGCCGTCAGATCGGCAAAACGCCCCTCGCTGGTAGCGCTCACAACCGCATTGGCATTCTGGCCCCACCAGATAAAGCGGCGGCGCTCCATAACTTCAACCAGGGGCTGTTCGCTGGCATCCTTTCCCTGCAGCATCACAGCAATATGGGGTGTAGCCGGGCCAGTGACACGCACCACAACACGCCGGGCCAGCGCGGCTGGCGGGATAGGTGGGGCAATCGAGATAAGCTTGCCGTTGCCGCCCTCGGCCTTATGCGTATGCTGCCACTCGCCCGGACCATGGGTTTCCCATATGCGTTCACCGGAATGCGTCAGATGGCTGTCGTAATCGGCGTACAGATAGGTGCTGCGCTGGTCATCCCAGAGCGCCTCGATCATGTCACGCAACTGGTCGGCACGGTGCGTCAGGCGTACCAGGTCGACATTGAGCGCCAGGCGGCGCTGGTCGGGCAGCAATCGCCCAATCGCGATCAGTTCCTGATGCTGGCGGTAGAGATACGTGCCCAGATCAAGGCTGAGGGCCATCGAAATATCAGCACCTTGCGACCAGGTATGCCAGGGGACGAAGCTGGGATGATCGTCAAAGTCGCTCTGAATGGTATGCGCCCACTCGGGATAGCCGTCGCCATTGCGATCATTAGCCGGATCAAACCAGCGATCCAGGTGACCTAACAGTCCGGCAAAAATATCGTGCAGAAAATCGACATCGCCAGTATAGTCGAAAATCATGCGTGCCAGTGATGCCAGCAGAGGCAGGCAATCCCAACCCGCCCGCTGGCCGCCCAGGCCGGGCTTCCAGTCGATAAAGCCATCTGTTTGTTGAATATGCAGGAAGTTTTGCAACACCGCCTTTGCCAGCTCTGGTGCAAAGGCAACCACCTGGGACACGCTGACATAGGCTTTGCTGGCAACCTGACCGTTCCATTGCCAGGTATGTTCACGCGGGTCGCCGTCGGGTGGATAGCCCCGTTCGGGGATGCGCGTGAAGACAAACGACGGATAGGGCAATGGCGGGTAGCCTATGCCACTGTTATGAATATCAGGCGCACGCCCATCGGGGGCGGCTACTTCCGGGCGCGGGGTAGGATCGCCGCTGCCAGTAAGATAACAGCGTGCAGCCATGCGATACGCACAGGCAATCGCAATATCCCAGTCGGTGTTCCCAGTTTCGACCATGGGAATAGCCGTGCTGGCTGCCTGATGGCGGGCCAGTTCGTTTGACCAGTCGGTTGCCAGGATATCGCGGCATGTCTGTTCGAGCGCAGGCTTTGTAGTGGTTGAATCATATGGCGTTAGCAGCGCAATCAGCAACGTGCGACGCTCGCCGGGGGCCAGGTCAAGCTCGTGGCGATGACCTATGTGCCAGCCAGGAACATCGCTAAGCGGATCGATACTGTAAGGGCCGGGTGTATCCCAGAGCAGCGCCAGATGCAAAGGTTGGGACTCTACCAACGCAGCGTAGGTCTGTCCATCCAGCACTAGATCGCTAATCTGGTCGCTGGTTGTATCAGGCGATGTAGTCAGTTGCAAATGCATACTGGTGACCAGCGTACAGCGTGTCGCAGACATGGCGTGGTTGTGTAGCTCGATATGCCCAACGGTGATATGAGACGTATGGGCAATAAAGGCAATCCGTGCCAGCAGTGATGGCAATGGCTCTACTTCAATCAGGGCAAAGCCTGGGCCGCAGTCGTGCAGCACTGGCGCAGCGGCATAGGCAGTCACGCTAGAAACCGCATCAGTGCTACCATCCTGCTGCCAGGCCAGATCGCAACGCATGCTGGCACAGCGCCCCCCGTACGAAGACCGCAGACCGAGCGAACCAGCGGTGGCCTGCAAATCATAAATTGCGTCATCGCCATAGTCGGTTGTCGTCAGACGTGCATCGGCGGCCAGCTTAAGCGACCAGGGCGCACCGGAGGTCAGGGCAAAAGGTATCATGACAAACTCCATCAGGTCAATGTTCAACGTCAGTCGAGGAGGCAGGCAGAAGGAGAGATCTCGATGATCGACCATGGACGATGGACAGTTTATGATCCATCGTCCTTGCCATTCAGCGGATTGCGGGCAAAGACATACTCCTCAACCACCTGCCCACCGATGAGATGTTCCTGAATAATCCGTTCCAGCACCTCGGGCGTACATGAATGATACCAGACACCCTCAGGATAAACTACGGCAATCGGGCCATGGGCACAGATGCGCAGACAGTTAGTGCGCGTGCGATATACGCCGCCGTCAGCCATCGATAAATCAAGCTGCTTCAGGCGCTGTTTCAGATACTTCCAGGCCGCCATGCCCTCGCTTCTGGAAGCACACTTTGCCTCGCTCGGTTCGGCACAGAGAAAAATATGGCGCTGGCAGGTAGTCACGCCATATTTTGCAGCACTCGACTGTAATTCGGACAATATATTTTTTTTAGAATGCATAAATATTGCCTGTATGCGCGAATAAGGCCTATTATATCCACTGATGGGAAAATAAACAATTCTCATGACAGGCACATGCGTAACCGTTCAGGTGGGGTGGTCGGGAGGGGCATTGCCCCTCCTGGAGTCTCTTCTTGTCGACCGTTGTGGCGGCAAAGCCGCCACAACGGTCGACAAGAAGGTTTTGCGGGGGCCTGTGGCCCCCGCACCCCCGCTGGCGCAGGTACCGCCTGAACGGTTACGGCACATGCACTGTTTTCAAACATGTTTGGTATAATGGGCTTTCACTGGGGAAGGAAACTATTATACGAACCGTGTCTGGAAGTAGAATCTGTCGATAATTGTCAGGAGGGTATCATGCGAATCGGGGTCCTCACTGGAGGAGGCGACGTGCCGGGGCTAAATCCTTGTATCCGTGCGATTGTCAATCGTGCGGCAGATCATGGATGGGAAGTTATCGGGTTTCGTCGGGGATGGGCCGGGCCGCTAAACTATAATCTCGACAACGATGAGGAATCGCAGCGTCAGTGGATCGAGCCGCTAACACCAACGAGCGTGCGTACGATTGACCGCTATGGTGGCACGCATTTGCATTCATCACGCACCAACCCGCAGAGGGTGCGGCCTGAAAACTTGCCTGATTTTCTGAAGGATAAGTATACGGTTGCCGAGGGGCAGAAGACCGTAGACTGTACCGATCATGTGTTGAAGGTTCTGGAACGTCTGAAGATCCATACGCTGATCCCGATCGGGGGCGATGATACGCTTTCCTATGGGGCACGCCTCTATCAAGAGGGTGTGCGAGTGGTGGCCTGCCCGAAGACGATGGATAACGATGTGTATGGCACAGACTACTGCATGGGCTTCAGTACGGCAGTAACGCGCAGTGTCAATTTGCTGAACGACTTGCGTACGCCCACGGGTAGTCATGAGCGTATTGCCGTGGTTGAGTTGTTCGGGCGCAATAGTGGTGAAACCGCGCTCATCGCGGCGTATCTGGCCAATGTCGACCGTGCCCTGATCAGCGAGGTGCCGTTTGATGTCGAGCGCCTGGCCGAACTGATTATGAAGGATCGCAGCGAAAACCCCAGTAACTATGCGATTGTCGCCATTTCCGAGGGCGCTTCGATGCTGGGTGGCCAGGTTGTTGAGTATGGCCAGGAAGATGCCTATGGGCATAAGAAGCTGGGTGGTGTCGGCCAGATTCTGGGCGAGGCACTGAAGAAGATTACCGGTGTGGATATTGTGCATCAGCAACTGGCTTATCTGATGCGTGCCGGTGCGCCCGATGCATTGGATCGTATGGTGGCTACATCATATGGCAATATGGCCGTTCAGCAGATCGAGAAGGGCCATTCGGGCTTGATGATGGCGTTGCAAAATGGCTGCTATACCACGGTGCCGGTGGATACCTGTATCCAGGGTGTGAAGCGCGTGGATGTAGACGAGTTGTACGATAAAGAGAAGTATCGCCCGAAGATCTCGCACATTCTGGGCAAGCCGATGTTCTTGTATTAAGATACGGTTCATGGGTACTGTACCGTTTGGTTCGACGATACGCCCTCACCCCCCTGCCCCCCTCTCCCTGAGGGAGAGGGGGGTATCGAGCCAGCACCACGCTGCGGCGGCATAGCCGCCGCAGCGTGGTGCTGAATTTTCTCCCCCTCCCCTGGAAGGGGAGGGGGCAGGGGGGTGGGGTATCCAGCCTGCTTTTCTCATAATCCCTGAATCACCACATAACAGATCGCCCCCAGGCAAAGATACGTACCGTAGGGCATATAATCAGGTACGCCGGGTTTGTGCAGCAGGCGTTTGGCAACTACCATACCAGCCGCAACAATGCCCGCCATCATGATGCCGTAGAGCAGCGTGATACTCAGGTTGGTCAGGCCCACAGCGGCACCGATGAAGATCGCCAGGTAGACATCACCCAGCCCAAACGGCACCGCATGGCTGGGAAAAATGATGCGCGCGAGAAAAAAAAGCAGCATAAATACAAAACCGCCGGTGAATGCACCCAGACCAGCATTAAGCAGGTTCATCTGGGGCAGCAGGGCGCTGGCAATCAGTACGAGCAGGGCTGATCCCAGGATCACAAAGGTGTAGATCGAGCGATAGAGCCAGTCGATCGCCCCGGTGATAATCAGCACGATACAGACAAAGGTAAGGTAGAAGAACATGGCAGACAGGCCATACTGGATCGAGAGCAGCATAACAACCAGGCCGGTGAGCAGTTCAACTACCAGGTAGATCCAGTGGAGCGGCTGTCCGTTGCGGGCGCGTCCCCGTTGCAAGAGCCAGCCGACTACCGGCAGCATTTGCCAGCCCTGCAGCCGTTCGCCGGTGCGTGTGCAGTGGGGCCAGCCAAACAGACGCTTCTCGCGTGGCAGGCGGATCACCACAACGTTGAGCAGTGAACCAAGAAACAGGCCGATGAGTAAGAAGAGGATTGCGTTTAACATAGGCAAGGTGTCACCTCTCTTGCAGTGCAGTACGCATCACATCCAGTGGTGCTGGCTGACCAGTCCAGCGCGTAAAGGCCAGTGCGCCCTGACGCAATAACATACCGAGGCCATCCAGCGGGCGTGCGCCACGCGCAGCCGTTTCGCGTAACAGGCGCGTCGGACGATAGACCATATCATAGACCAGGGAACCTGGCGATACAGGGGGGTCAGGTAGGGGTGTTTCGTCAGCATGCCAGCCCAGCGATGTAGCGTTAATCAGCAGCGTACTGGCGGCAATGTAGCCGGGCAATTCGCTGTCATCCAGGGTCAGGGCAATCATCTGTGTGTCTGGAAAGTCTGGTGGTGGCCCCGTATCATTCTGTATATCGGCCATATAGCTTTCGACAATATCCGCCAGCAGATCTTCGGCGCGTTCCAGGGTACGATTAGCAATTACCAGGCTTGCCACGCCCGCATCGACCAGAGCATAAGCGGCGGCACGTGCTGCACCACTGGCGCCCAGCAACACTACCTGCTGGCCGGCGGGATGCCATGCCCCTTCTTCACGCAGATCTTCCAGCAAGGCCGGGGCATCAGTATTGGCCCCGACCAGCCGATCCTGCCGTTTATAGATCGTATTGACCGCCCCGATCCGTGCTGCTTCTGGCTCCAGGTCGTCAAGCAGAGGAATAACGGCTGTTTTATGTGGCAGGGTGATATTTGCACCAAGTACATCAGGCGCACGCAGGGCCGCGATCCGGGTAGCCAGTTCAGCGGCAGGCGTATGCTGTGCCTCATAGCGTGCGTCGATATGCAAGTGGGCGAAGGCGGCGTTCTGAAAGGCCGGTGATCGACTGTGGGCGACCGGGTCGCCAATAAGGATAATACGTTTCATAGGTAGCTTGCCTTCAGGCGCGGAAACCCACCCGCTTCCAGCGGTGGGAGGAGCGCCATGCTGTAGCGGCTGTAGCCCACACTGCTTTACCGCTTTCTATTGCCAAAAACTGTGTTCTGTGGTACACTTGTACTATGTGCGAAGGCACAATTCGGGGCGATTGCACCCGTGGACCCGGTTACGCATGCACATTCCGAACTGAATCTAGCAGGTTCCACTGAGAAACCTCCAGTGGGTAAAAGGTTCAAGGTCGTATGCCTATCTGCATATGTACTCGCTGTCAGGTTCGCCTGGCAGGGCCTCCGTAAGCAGGCCGTACTACTCGGATGCAACCTCGGTTGTAGCGCCAGGGTAAAGCCCACCCGCTTCGAGCGGTGGGTAGCTTACTGGCATTCCTGGAACTGAGCTTCGTACTCTTGAAACTCCTCGAACGTCGTAGCAAAGTTATGTGTTCCATCTTTCGCACAACTGGCCACAAAATAGAGATATGCAGCGCTCTCGTCGGGTTGGGCAGCCGCACGTAACGCATCCAGGCCCGGATTACTGATCGGGCCAGGCGGCAATCCCTCGTTCTGGCGCGTATTGTACGGGCTGGTGATCTGCAGATCGGCCAGGGTCAGATTCTTGCGCCACCAGGTTTCTTCCGATTGACTATAGCCCAGAGCATACTGCACAGTCGGATCGGCCTGCAACTTGCCACCACCCGTCTCATCGAAGTTGTCCGGGTTAAGCCGGTTCCAGAACACCGCCGCAATCTGTGGCATCTCGGTGGTAATGGCTGCTTCGCGCTGTACAATCGATGCCATAGTCACAATTTCGTGGACGCTAACACCAGGGACGCGAACATCCTTTTCGATAGTGCCATACTGCTCGTCAAACTGTTGCAGCATCAGATCGATAACTTCAGTGACACTGGCGGTTGCCGCGATGCGATAAGTATTCGGGAAGAGATACCCCTCGAGTGAGGCATCGGCTGGCAGGCTGTTAAGCAGAAAGTAGTTGTCTTTAAAGGCTGCACCATTGCGGGCGCTGGCCAGAAACGTCGTCTCGTCAACAAAATTCAGGTCGGCAGCATCCAGCAGGGCGGCAACCTCTTCGATGCGCAACCCTTCCGGGATAGTCACCTGTACTTCACTGACCCGGCTATTTTGCAGAGCAATCAGAATATCGCTCACGGTCATATCAGGGCTGAGAATATAGCGACCAGCTTGCAACTGGCCATCAAGCTCCTGGTAGCGAACCAGGGCAGTAAAGAGAACAGGCTGGCGGATCAGGCCAGCAGCACGGAGTCTGGTAGCAATCTGGGTTGTGGTATCGCCCGGTTCGATCTCGATTTCAACCGAGCCATTGCTGGCCCCGGCAGTTACACGTAGCTCACGCCGCAACATATGTCCGGCACATGCTATCACCAGGGCTATCAGAGCGATGCCTAGCATCAGCGCACGTATATGACGCATGATCAACGTATCCTTTCTGTACCTGTACGGTTGAGTATTATAGCATGCTCATTGCGTCGCAGAGTATGTTCGGTGTGTTGTGGCGGCAAAGCCGCCACAACACACCGAACATACTCTTTTTGCGGGGGCCGGAGGCCCATACGCATCACCTGTAGGGCGGTCGCCCTAAAAACTCACGTTGTCGTGCGCGATGGTGCCAGCAAAGCTGGCACCATCGCGCACGACAACGATATTCTTTGGGGGCCGGAGGCCCCCAACCCCCGCCGGGAGGCGTAACGTGATGCGTATGGGGCCGGAGGCCTCCACAAGCCCCCTCTTATAGGGTATACTCCAGGCTGCCGTTTATACGCTATACTATCAGAGTATATCCGATTAGGCATGGTTCGTACGAGGAATCTATGTCAACTATATCCACTGTTTCACGCTGGCGTCGCTGGCTGGCACGCTGGTGGTATGCATGGGGCCTGAGTCTGTGTCATACCGGCTATCGTCTGACCGATCGATCCTTCTACGAGGGAGGGATTCGCTCGTTTGATCGAGCCACCGGCCTCTGGCCAACATATCCATGGGCGTACTATCAGCGTGGTCTTATCCGTGGCCGCGAACTCAATCAGTACCACGCAGCCGTGTCTGATCTGACCATGGCGATTGAACTGCAGCCCGACTGGCCTGAGGCGTATCTGCAACGTGGGCTGTTTCACCGTTTCAATAGTGTGCCAGAAGCGGCTCTGGCTGATCTGCACTACTATCTGGAACTGGGTGGCGAGGACTACTGGCAGAATGAGGCGCGGCGGCATATTAGTCAGTTGCAGGCTGAACTAACTGAAGGGTGAAGGTAATCAACATATCTGATATAATGGGGCAGAGCACGGGCAAAGAATACGTAGGGTCAATATCTTTCAACTACAGCAGTTATGCGGTCGCTGTTCAAACCAGACGTTTGAATGGCTGAAAGACCTGTTTTGCCTGCGGCAGCGTGGAATTTTATATTTTACTTTTTCCAACATTTTTCACCTCCGGCGAAAAATGTTGGAAAAAGATCGGTTTCTTCCACCCCGCCGCCTGCCGTGAGCGTGTCAAATGGGAGGCGAAAACAACCCTCTGGCTGGGCCGCCGCGTAACTCCTGTCATTGACAGGTGGGTGTGCAAACCAGACGTTTGATCAGCCCAAAGACCTGTTTTGCCTGCGGCAGCGTGGTACATGATCTCTTTTTGGTCGCGATTTTTCGCCTCTGGCGAAAAATCGCGACCAAAAGATGTTTTCTTCCGCCCTGCCGGAGGCGAATCACAGCTTGTAGGTGAGCGACCGCGTAACTCGTGTCAATGAGAAGAATAACAGAATCTCGCACACAAGCGCACAGGATCGCGACGGCACGCCGATCCTTTCTTTGTCGCTTTGCGTGAGCCACTACGACCGTATGTGTAAGGTATTGATCTTTAGAGCATGAACTGTTTACAGGCTTGCGCGATGTATGAGGGTAATGAGGTATGCAGTATAACGCCTGGTTTGCAGCCCAGGATGATCCTGATGAGCGCTATCCTCTAACAGAGGTCGTTTACTACAGTAAGTCCGGTGGGTTGCTGGAGGTAACACACGACATGGAGGCGCTACGCCAGCGTGGTGCCGCCGAGTGGAAGCAGGTGTTCGAGAAACGCTGGATGCGAACAACCTGGCCCTACGGGAGTGGTGTCTGGGGCAAGAAAGAATGGGTTTGTCCTGGCATAGACGACAGCAATGTTGTGAGTATGTTCGAGGGTGGTACAAACCTGTTCTGGGCCGAGCGTTTTGGTCAGGAATTGGGCGTCGAAAACCTCTGGATCAAATTATGCGGTAATTCGCATACTGGCAGTTTCAAAGATCTGGGCATGACTGTCCTGATCAGTGTTGTGCGTCAGATGATCGCCGAGGGCAAACCTATTCGCGCTGTGGCATGTGCCAGTACAGGCGATACGTCTGCGGCCCTGGCCTGTTATGGCGCAGCGGCCAGAGTACCAACTATCGTCTTCTTGCCAAAAGGCAAAGTCAGTACGGCACAACTGGTTCAGCCGATTGCACACGGTGCGCTGGTTCTGGCTATGGATACCGACTTTGATGGGTGTATGCGCATCGTGCGTGAGGTCACGGCGGATCAGGGCATTTATCTGGCTAACTCGCTTAACTCGCTGCGGATCGAGGGCCAGAAAACCGTTGGCATCGAGATTGTCCAGCAGTTTGATTGGGATGTGCCAGACTGGATTGTTATTCCAGGTGGCAATCTGGGCAATACAGCGGCTCTGGGCAAAGGGTTGCTGATGATGTATGATCTGGGCCTGATCAACCGCCTGCCACGCATTGTGTGTGCCCAGGCCGAAAATGCCAACCCGCTCTATCGGGCGTACAAGCAGGGATTTGCTAACTATGCGCCCATGACAGCCCGCCCGACCGCTGCGAGTGCGATCCAGATCGGCGATCCGGTGAGTATCGAGCGGGCTGTGCGTATATTGCAGCGCTTTGATGGTATCGTTGAGCAGGCTACCGAGCAGGAGTTGGCCGATGCAGCCGCCCGCGCCGACCGCTCTGGCGCGTATGCATGTCCGCATACCGGGGTGGCTCTGGCGGCTACAATCAAGTTGATCGACCGGGGAGTTATTCAAAAAACTGATCGGGTGGTGGTGATTTCAACTGCGCATGGGTTGAAGTTTAGCCGCTTTAAGGTAGACTATCACGAGAGCCATCTGCGCGAGGTAGTTAGTCAGTATGCCAATCCACCGGTTGAGTTGCCAGCCGATGTCGATGCCGTGCGCCGTGCTATCGACCAGGGTATGCAGCAGCTTGCCAAGCGGATGGAACAGAGGCGAGTGTAGATTGTTTTGCGCTTTGCGCTTGAACGCTTTGCACGTAAGGTCTAACGGTGACACTATCAAATAAGCAGTTTCGTCAACTTATTCTTCAGCAGATGCGCACCGGTCATGCTGTCGAGCCGCGCTGCCCTCACGCAGGTGCTTGTGGAGGCTGCTCTTTTCAAGAATGCAGCTATGTCGATCAGGTGGCGGCCAAGGCGGCTATTTTGAGTCAGTTGTGGGCTGCCTCAGAGTTGCAGTCTCTGTTAGATACAACCCAGTCTGGTATTGAGGTTGTGCCGTCGCCTGATCCATATGCCTACCGTACGCGTATGGATTATGTTGCTACCAAGGGGCGCTTTGGCCTGCGTATGCGTGGCCGATTTAACTACATTGTTGAACTGGAGACGTGCCACCTTATTCCACCATCTGCCTTTGCGGCTGCTCATGCCGTGTGGATTCGTTCGCAAGAGTTGGGCCTGCCTGATTACAATGTGCGTGACCATACCGGCTTCTTGCGCTATCTGGTGGTGCGGCGTAGTCCGCAGGATACGCTGCTGCTGGCAGCCGTTACTGCCTCTGAAGATTATACTGCAGAGATGGAAAACCTGGCGACACTGGCTCTGCAGCAACCGGGTGTTCAGGGTTTCCACTGGCTGTTAAACAGTAGTCTGACTGATCTTTCGTTTGGTAGCTCGCTGCGCCATTGGGGCACTGGCAATCTGGCGATGCGTGTGGGTGCGCTGACATTGCATGTGGGGCCGAATTCGTTCTTTCAGAACAATGTGCATCTACTGGTACCGCTGCTCGATGCAGTGGCGGAACAGGTTGGTACCGCTGACCGGGTGGTCGATCTGTATGGTGGTGTTGGCACGGTAGCACTGCATCTTGCCCCACATGTTGGCAGTGTCACCTGTATCGAGTCACTGGCGGAAAGCGCCGGACTGGCACGCTATAACGCTGCTGTGAATAGTATCGCGAATGTCAAGGTTCTGGCTGAAGAGGTGCGTTCGTTCCTGGGACGACAGATGTACGGCTTGTTGCCCGGTGGTCAACGTCCTTTTGATGTGATTGTGGCCGATCCGCCTCGCATCGGCCTGGGGCCAGAAGTCTGCCTGGAATTGTTGCGCCTGTCCCCCCGCCGTATTGTGTATGTTTCGTGTAATCCGCTGACGCAGTTGACTGATCTGCGCCAACTGGCCCCGCTGTATCGTCTTACCTCACTGGTGGGCTATGATATGTTTCCACATACGCCCCATGTCGAGACACTGGCTGTTCTGGATCTGCGTACACGTTAAGATATGGTTCAGGTTTATGGCCCGGTTGGGCTACTTACAGGGGTAGGTTTTTTTCGATGATGCCGGTGTCAGGCTGGATACCCTACCCCCGCCCCTTCCAGGTTCAGGGGCGGACAGAAAATATAGTCGGATGTACGCACCGCATGGGAATGCGATGCTCCCCCTCTCCCATGTTGGGCTATGCGTTACCCACACATCGGGGGGGCGGGAGCCGGAAGCTCCCGCAAAAAGAATACGGTTCGGTTTGGTGTGGCGGCTTTGCCGCCACACCAAACCGAACCGTATTGATCTCGGCGGGGCTGCGCCCCGCCGGTACCTGTGGAGAGCAGGAAGCTGTCGGTTCTACCGTATTCTGATGCGGTAGAATAGCATGTTGGGAGAGGGGGTCGGAGGGTGAGGGCTATTCCACGTCTGGACAGGCTATCCGCCTATCGTACACAGGTTCTGTCCGCCCTTCAACCCTTCCAGGGGAGGGGGAGATGATTCAGCGATGTGACGCAGTGGCATAGCCGGTGCGCACACAGGTGATGATTTGTCGTCCACACAAACTTTTACCAGCAGAAACTGTTGCTAAAAAAACAGTGAATACCTCACGATTGATACCCGATGGCTCTCAATAAAGGTATAGATAGGGTAAAGAATGTGTAGCGAAGAAGCTTACTCTCGTGTATAATACACTGAGCGCATCATACTTGACATAGTGGTTCTGCAGCATTCAAGCTATTCTGCGGAGTACATGTTCATAATTGGGGTATCGCAGGCCTCGCTGCCTGTGGCTAAACAAACGGGCAGTGCTGCCCGTTCCACCAGAGATTTTTCCTCCGCAATACGGGTAGCATGTTCAACTTGTCTCAATGAGCATACGATCATAAATGAATGTTTCAATGAAATACGATCATGGATGATCTGGAAAAGGAGAGCGGTCGATGATTGACACAACAGTGCAATATTTGCTAGAAAAGGCAATTGATACGCCTACCAAGCTGCATCTTCTTTTGATTTTCCATGAAAATTCTCGCCTCAATGTGACTGCTTCCTCGATGGCTGAGCGTTGCTGTAGAGATATCTGGAGTGTGGCTGAGGCATTGCATGAACTGACCGAGGATGGCATTCTGGTGGCTAGTTCGTCGTTGGGAATGGATGAGATCTGTTATAGCTATATGCCTCAGGTTGAATATGTTGAACCCATCCGTAAGCTGTTGCGTGGCTATGATGATCCTATTGAGCGGGATGTTCTGCAACGTTCGATCCGCGAATTATCTGCATATGCATCATTTCGGCGCAATACTGCACCAGATTTCCAGTATGCAATAGTCTAACTACTATTTCTTACGCTTCTTAGGATAGCAACAGGCTGTGCCAAACTGGCACAGCCTGTTTGTTGTCTATAAAACCTTGACAATACCACACTCAAGTTTTAGCATGATATACACCTTTGGATGATAAGGAGTTGCTCCGATGGCATATAAAGACTATTATCGCATTCTGGGGGTTGAACGTACGGTTGGTGAGCAAGAGATCAAACGGGCCTATCGCAAGCTTGCGCGCCAGTATCACCCCGATATTAACCCTGGTGACACGCAGGCCGAGATGCGCTTTAAGGAGATCAATGAAGCTTACGAGGTACTGTCTGATAAAGATAAGCGCGAAAAGTATGACCGATTTGGCAGCGACTGGCAACGCTATGAGCAGTTTGGCGGTTATGGCGGGGCCGAGGGCTATGGCGGGGCCGGGGACTATGGCGGCGCTGGCTTTGATTTTCAGGATATCTTTGAAAGTTTCTTTGGCGGTGGGGCAACCGGAACGCGTCGCCCTGATGCTACTGGCTTCAATATGCGGGTAGATGGCCGCGATGTTGAACATAAAGTTGACATAACGTTAGAAGAGGCCTTTGCCGGTACCCAACGCCGCGTGCAGTTTTCACATCCTGATGGCACGCCACGCACACTTACAGTGAAAATCCCGATCGGAGCGGATACCGGTACGCGTGTTCGTGTGGCTGGCGAGGGTAGTCCGGGAAGCAGTGGCGGTCGACGCGGTGATTTGATCTTGCAGGTGCGTGTGTTGCCGCATACGCACTTTGAACGCGACGGTGCCGATTTGAAGACTCATCAGCCGGTGGATCTGTATACGTTTCTACTGGGGGGTGAAATCCAGGTGCAAACGCTCGATGGCAAGCGTATCACGCTCAATATTCCTGCTGGCACGCCCAATGGCCGGGTCTTTCGGTTGTCTGGTCAGGGCATGCCCTATCTGCGTCAGGCCGAACGCAGGGGGGATCTGTATGTGACGGTCGATGCGTTGCTGCCAACCCGGCTGTCAGAAACAGAGCGGACACTCTTCGAGGAGTTGCGTCAGATCAGGGGGTAAATCGTATGGGCCAGCCACGCTATCCCATCCGTGTAGCCGCGCAGCGCGTCGGCCTGCATGCCCAGAGCCTGCGTATGTACGAGCGCCTTGGCTTGATCTGCCCGGCGCGCAGTCAGGGAAATATCCGCCTGTATAGCGACGAAGATATTGAGCAGATCTGTTTTATCAAGCGACTGGTGGATGATCTGGGGGTTAATCTGGCCGGGGTCGAGGTGATTATACGCATGCGGCAACAATTGATTGAGGCCCAGTCTCGTCTCGAACAGCTTATGCACGAGCTAGAGCAGTATAAGGCCGAGGTGTAGTAGCTCTAATGTAAAAATAGCACCCCGTCGGTAGGGGCGGGAGCCGGAGGCTCCCGCAAAAAGAATACGGTTCGGTTTGTTTTGGCGGCTTTGCCGCCAAAACAAACCGAACCGTATTGATCTCGGCGGGGCGTAGCCCCGTCGGTAGTAAAGTTGGTCATCCTGAAACCATGTCTAACCGCTTACCGCAGGCCACATGTGCGCAAATGGGCATCTAGCCATATCGCGTCGTCTGGCGCAAGTTCTGGTGGTGGTGGGTCAGTGTGATAATCGGTGCGCTGATCATAACGCGCATTGCTGTATACCTGTCGAATGACGTGGGTCATATCAAGTGTCACATCAGGATCAGGGTGGCACAGTGGCACTGGTACAGGTGGAATAGATGCTCGCAGCGAGAGTGGCCAGATGTCGATGTGGGGGCGACGATATGCACGGCTCAAAAAGATAAAATATGGTGCATCGGGCAGTGGCCGAGCCAGCTTTGGTCGCCGTCCAGCACGTAAGAGGTCAATTTCCAACAAATGGGCTGAACTACGAAAAATCTCCTGGCGCTTTTGTTCATAGGCGTCAGCACCATTGATGCCAGGGCGTTTATTGGCCGGTGACAGCAGTTCAATCGCTGTCACCAGGGTTTCGTCTTCTACGGTGCGAATGTCAATGCGCGCATAACGCGTTGCTACTTGCATCAATGCAGGAAGGGTCAGCGGCGCTGGTATGGCTGTTGTTGTTACACTACTTTCTGTCGCGAATGGCGTCTCTGGTTGTACAATCGCAACATCTGGTACAGCCATACGTACTGATGCGATTTCAATGTCTTCAAAGGCAACGTATGGTGTGATGATAGCAGCATAGCGCGGGCTTAACTGATGCTGAATATAATCGCGCATAGCTGCAATCAATCCGGCATGAACATCTGGCCAACGGCTGGGACGTTCAAGATAGGGATCCATGCCTGGAAAGGGCGGTTCCATCGTATGGCTCCTTTCTGTGGGTATGTTCATGATACCATGTTTATGGAGTATTATGCCCCATATGCATCACGTTACGGAACATGCGCCCGAAAAAAAGATGAATCGCATCAGGACACCCTATGGCCCCTCACCCCCCTGCCCCCCTCTCCCCAGAGGGGAGAGGGGGGTATCGAGCCAGCACCACGCTGCGGCGGCATAGCCGCCGCAGCGTGGTGCTGAATGTTCTCCCCCTCCCCTTCCAGGGGAGGGGGTAGGGGGGTGGGGTATCTAGTCAGGCAATGGCATCATCGGAAAAAACCTACCCCTGAGAGGGGCCCCAAACCCCTGTCGGGAGGCTTAACGTGATGCGTATGAGTATTTATGCCCCCCCGCCAATATCATCGCGTATGAACCGGTAGTACGCAAATCCGAAAAAGGATGCACTGTATAGCCCGACTAACAGCATGGCCTGCAATGGCGAGGGTAACCGGTTCAGATCCAGATTAGCGGTTAACAACGATGGGTCTAATCCGAAGCTCTGGTGGTTTAGTACCACCAGGGTGTTGATATTTTGCTGCACTATCAGATTATAGATAAACTCCAGGATGCCATTCAGGCTGCCCAGGAATGCAAGTGCCCCCAGGCTGACATCAAGGGTCAGGAAGATCAGGCCGCCAGCCGCGCCAGCCAGCACCGAGCGTCCCAGAATACAGCAGACCAGCGTAAACATAACATACGGCAGCATCACATAGAGCGCCCGCAGGCTACTCACTGGCAACTGTACCAGGTTGTGTATGGTGACCTGGCCGGGATTGCCCAGGATCAGGCCGATCAGCCAGCCACTTAGTGCCCCTACGGCCAGGGCAATCAGAATACCAAGCAGCAGTATAAGTAGTAAGGCCATTATTCTGATGATCAGGTAGCGCCCGCGCCGGGGTTGGCGGGTAAGCTGGTAGCGCAGTGTGCCCCAGGCATACTCACTCCCGAATGCTCCGGCAGTCAGAATAATTGCACAGATACCCCCGATGCTGTTGACATGACCCAGTACAGCCCCAAAAATACCGGGAAAACGTAGTTGCCGGCGATACTCTTCGATCTGGGCTAAGCGCAGTACCTGGATCTGTACTGCTCCCTGCGTGAAGATGCCATCATTCAGGGCCACTACCAGAAAGGCCAGTCCCAGAAACAGGATGAGCGAGACCAGGAAGATCACCAGCAAGATCCAGGTCATAGGACGTCGTGATAATTTGATCCATTCAGCGTGTAACATAGTATCGTAGTGTGATAAACCATTGACGATCGACAGATGGACGGAGGGATGGAAGGTCACAATCCATGCTTAATTTCCCCGGTTACCTCCAGGAAGAACTGTTCCAGGCTTGCTTCGTAAGCCCGGATCTCGGCCACGGGGATATTCTGACGTGCCAGCAGGGTATTGACATCGGGGGCGCATGTGCTGGGCACATCAACCAGCAAAAGGTCGCCCTGCTGTTCTACACCCGCGATCCATGCCTGGGTGCGCAACAACTCCAGGGCATGGGCCGGGTCGCCCAGCACACGTACTTGTACGCCGCGCCCCCGATGCAACAGGTCAGTCACACTGCCCTGAGCCAGGATGCGTCCCTCTTTGAGAATGGCAACGCGCTCGCAGACCTGTTCAACCTCGTGGAGCAGATGACTGCAGAGAAAAATCGTATGCCCCTGTTCCGCCAGAGAGCGGATCAGGCTGCGAATGTCGACCATACCAGCAGGGTCCAGGCCATTGGTTGGTTCGTCCAGCAGGATCAACTCCGGGTCGCCTAACAGAGTGGCAGCAATCGCCAGGCGCTGTTTCATGCCCTGAGAATAGGTAGCATACCGATCCTGCGCACGCTGGGTCAGGTCAACTGTTTCGAGCACAGCGGCAATGCGCGTATCAGGCAGACCATCAGCGCATGCCAGCACACGTAGATTTTGCCACCCGCTCAGATAGGGATAAAAAGCCGGTGATTCAATCATCGCGCCCACGCGCCGCAGGGCTGCAACTGGCTCACGCTGGATATCATGGCCCAGCACATAGGCCCGCCCGCTCGTTGGTTTTACCAGGCCCAGCAGCATGGCAATGGTGGTTGTCTTGCCAGCACCATTTGGCCCGAGAAAGCCAAATACCTCGCCGCGCCGTACTTCCAGCGACAGATTATCTACCGCAATGCGCTGTTTAAAGCGCCTGGTAAGCTGTTCAGTCTGAATTGCGACGTCATGTGACATAGATCGTTCTGGTTGTAACTGTTTATGATCGGGAGAACGAAAACATCTATAGCACGTCTATTATAGCGTATACTCTAAATAAATTGTCACAAGAGGCATATTTTGCTTTTTAATCCGTTCATGGAACTTCCGCATCGTGGTAGTATAGTAGCGTATACCTTTATCCCTTTCGATTGCTTACTATCTGGCACACCTGCGACCCACGTTGTGTAGTTGACGTCAGGGTGCAAAGCTGCAAGAATGGCGCTAACAGAATGCCTGCGCCAGCGTTGATCTTCGTCCTGGCGCATCTGTACGCTGTCGGCAGCCGCGGGATCAGGAGAATATCATTTATGCATATCCCCCCTTCATCTGGCGATACTCCATCGTTTACAGAGTATGCCGGGCGCTATATGGCCGAACATCTGGCTTGTCTACAGGCGCTTCCATTGGCAGCGATCGAGGCAACGGTTGATCATCTCTGGGATGCCTACGAGCGCGACGCCACAATTTTTATTTGCGGCAATGGCGGCAGTGCCTCAATGTCAAGCCATTTTGCCTCGGATCTGGCTAGAACGGTTATGAGTCCCGATCTTATCGATCATGCTCGCCGCTTTCGAGTCGTTTCGCTGGTGGATAACGTGGCATTGCTGACCGCCTGGAGCAATGATGAGTCGTATGCGCGTATCTTTGCCGAGCCGTTGTATAATCTGGCACGTTCTGGCGATGTGCTGGTGGCAATCTCTGGTTCAGGAGCTTCGCTGAATATTATTGCTGCTCTGGAGGCTGCCCGTGATCTGCAGCTAACAACGATTGGTCTGACCGGGCAGAGCGGCGGACGTTTACGCACTGATGCAGATATCTGTATCGCTGTAGAAACCGACAAATATGAGCATAACGAGCCGCTGCACTCAATGATTTTTCATTTGATCACCTTTTATCTACGTGAACGGTTGATTGCCTACCATATGCCCGAAGCGGCTAGCGTGCCTTCACTCCAGACGGTTCGTCGTGCTGTGGTGCAAGTATGAAGGATTCTGCAACAGCCAGGCATGTTTCATATCAGTTCGTCATGCGCCAGGGCGCACACGGTCGGCATGAAAATAGGGATGTAGGGGCGACCGGCCGTCGCCCCTACCTGCGGGGGAACCGGACGGGGCCTCCTGGCGGCACACGCGCAGCGTGTGCCGCCAGGAGGCCCCATCTCCTCCCTCTCCCTCAGGGAGAGGGGGGCACTCACAGGGGTAGGTTTTCGATGGATGGCGTTCCAACGCGATCCGTAGGGACAGGCTTCTGCCTGTCCGTGGGAACGTGTTCCGCATCAAGATGCCCTGCGGACGCGCAGAAGCGCGTCCCTACGGAAAAAACCTACCCGTGCGAGGAGGGGGGGCAGGGGGGTGAGGGCGTCTGGTTTTGTGCTGTAGGCGCGACGTGCAGCCGCACCCGCCAGATGCGCGGCTTGCGATTGATCGTGATTGATCTTTCTTCCACAATTGGTGTAGTATTTCTATGCACCATGCGCTGGTGTCGGTACACATTGAAATAGCTGGCACTCTCTCGCCCTGCGAGGTGTATAATGCAGTATCCACGCCTCTCGCTTACAGCCAAAATCGTTGTCATGTATACCATCCCTGCGGCAATCTGGATTTTGCTGTCTGACTTGCTTCTGTCTACCCTGGTTTCTGACCCGCATGTTCTAATATGGGTGCAGACCTGGAAAGGCTGGTGGTTTGTAGCCGTCAGCGCGATTGGTCTCTATGTGATCCTGCAGCGATCGTTACGTACCCAGCAGGCCAGTCGTGCGCGTCTGCAGGCTATGTTCGACAATGCCGCTGCTGGCATTGTACTGGCAAATACCAATGGTCATTTTACCGAAGTGAATGAGCGCTGGGTGGAGATGCTGGGCTTTACGGAAGATGAAGCAGTGCAGATGTCGCCCCAGGATATTACCTATCTGGAAGATCGCGCTATGAGTAAGCAGATCTATCAGCAATTGGTAACGGGGCAGATACCCAGTTATCGGTATGAAAAACGCCTGGTACGCAAAGATGGCAGCGTCTTCTGGGCCGATGTGGGCGTTACGGCCATTCGTACCAGGCCCAATGTGATCGACTCGGTGCTGGCGATTATGATCGATATCGACGAACGCAAGCAAGTTGAGGCTGCCCTACGCGAAAGTGAAGATCGATTGCGGTGCGCCAATGCCGAACTGGAACAACGCGTTGTCGAGCGTACTGCCGAGCTCTCGCAGGCGAACCAGATCCTCCAATCCGAGATTGCCGAACGGAAACGCACCGAGGCCTCTTTGCGCGAGAGTCAGCGTTTTAATCAGAATATTGCCTATACGGTACCAGATCTGCTGTATGTGTATGATATCATCGAGCAGAAGAATATCTATGTCAATCGCCAGATCGGGCATATGCTTGGATACAGCGAAGCTGAAATCCAGGCTATGGGAGCGGCAGTTATTCCGACGTTGCTACACCCGGATGATATGGAACGAGGCACATCCGAACAACTTAAACGGATCGCCTCTGCTCGGGATGGTGATATTCTGGAATTGAACTATCGTATGAGGCATTCTAACGGTACATGGCGCTGGTTGTATGTGCGTGAAACCGTTTTTATGCGCACAGCCGACCATATCCCGCAACAAATACTGGGTGTGGCTCAGGATATCACCGAGCGCAAGCGAACTGAGGAAACCTTGCAGCGGTATACCGAGGAATTGCGCCAGAATGCTGAAGAAAGCCGCCAGTTTGCCTATATTGTTTCGCATGATCTGCGTGCGCCTCTGCTTAATCTAAAAGGTTTTGCGGGGGAACTTCAGGCAGCTATGCATGTTATTGGGCCAGCCTACGAGCAGATGCTACCGCATTTGACACCTGCCCAGCAGCGCGATTTGCACGACCTGATCACCAGCGATGTGCCCGAGGCGCTGCAGTTTATCCATGCGTCGGTTAATCAAATGGATCATCTGATCAATACGCTCTTGAAGCTCTCTCGTTTGGGGCGCCGCGAGTTGCAGTTTGTCCCAATTGATATGCATAAACTGGTGACTGAAACACTGCAAACGCTGGCCTATCGCATCGAATCTCGCCAGATCCAGATCATTATCGATGAGCTTCCCCCCCTGATTGCTGATAAGACCGCCATGGAACAGATTATGGGCAATATTCTTAATAATGCGGTTCTGTATCTGGAGGCGGATCGGTGTGGCATAATAGAAGTGATGGGCGAGGTAAGCCCGGATATGACCACGTTTATGATCCGTGATAATGGACGAGGGATTGCCGAAAGCGATATGGACAAGGTGTTTGCTCCTTTCCGGCGTGCCGGTACGCCAGTGGCTCCTGGCGAAGGGATGGGGTTGGCTTATGTTCAGGTACTGGTTCGCCGGCATAGCGGGCATATCTGGTGTACATCGACGCCCGGTGTCGGAACCACATTCTTTGTTTCCATTCCCAACCAGCCAGCAAAGGAATCCCGTGATGTCTAATATACGCTCTGTTGTGATCCTTCTGGTCGAAGATGATCCGGGGCATGCCCGGCTGATCGAAAAGAATCTGCGCCGTGCTCATATCAAAAATGAGATTATCGTCTTTGGCGATGGTCAGCAGGTGCTGGATTATCTTTTCCAGGCACTTGACCATGCTGTGCCCTTTCCGCAGATTGCACCACTGGTGTTGCTGGATCTGAACCTGCCGATCCTGGATGGCTACCAGGTGCTTGAATGTATGAAAACCGATCAACGTACTGCTCATATCCCTGTGATTGTCTTGACCACAACCGACGATGTGCGCGAAATCCGCCGCTGTTATGAATTGGGCTGCAATGTGTATCTGACGAAACCGGTAGAATACGACCAGTTTGTTGAAGCTATTCGCCGCCTGGGCTTCTTTCTATCGGTGATCAAAATTCCAGACGGGGAGTAAGATTGCATGGCACGCTTTGATGATATCCGCATCTTATATATGGAAGATGATCCCGGTACAGCGCGCCTGGTGCAAAAGCGCCTCGAACGTGAGGGATATATGCTGGATATCGCCCGCGATGGCTATGAAGGCCTGACAATGTATGCTGCTGGACACTATGATTTGATTGTTATCGACCAGAATATGCCCGGTCTTGCTGGTGTCGAGGTCATTCGTATGTTAGCGGCTCAGGGATCATTGCCTCCTACGATTATGATTACCGGGGCAGGCAGTGAACATGTGGCCGTAGAAGCGATGAAGTCGGGTGCCAGCGACTATCTGATCAAGGATATTGATGGGGGCTATCTGGATCTGTTGTCTATTGTGATTGAACAGGCGTTGCAGCAGCGCGAGATTGTGCGCCAGAAACACGAAGCTGAAGAGGCCTTGCGCCAGAGCCAGGCGTTGTTACATGGTATCCTGGATTATTCGCCTACTTCGATCTATGTTCAGGATCTGCAGGGGCGCTTTTTGCTGGCCAATCAGCCGTCAGCATCATCGTTTCAACTGCCGCCCTGGCAGATGATCGGTCGCACCAATATTGAGCTGGGCCATATCGAGATCGCCCAGGACTGGCAGGCAACGGATCAGCAGATCCTGGAAACGGGCGCACCGGTTGAGAGCGAGCATGTTGTGCAGCTTGAGGATGGTGTGCATGTCTATCTGACGATCAAGTTCCCGCTCTACAATGAGCAGGGGCAGATCTATGCCATTGGGGGCGTTTCGACTGATATTACCGAACGCAAACATATGGAAGAGTTGCTGGAGTTACGCGTACGTGAGCGTACCGCCCAGCTTGAGGCTACCAGTTATCAACTGCAACGTCACCGCGACCTGCTGCAGACTGTTTTTGATAGTATTCACGACGGCTTACTGCTGATTGATCGCGAAGGGTATATCCTGGCTGCCAACCAGGTCATGAGTGCGCTGCTGGGATGTGCTATCGACGACTTGATCGACCGGTCGCTGGCCTCATTCTGCCAGCCGTTTCCTTCCGACGAACCAGGTTCAATCGCCTGGTTTCCCGCGCTCTGGGTACTCGACTCACTCAAGGATGGGTTGCCGCGCCGTCAGCGTGAACGTTTCTCGCGCAATGGTACGGGCACACGTGTGCTGGATATGCAGGCCCTGCCGATCCATGGGGTCAGTCGCATGTCTGCGCTGGAAAAGCGTGTGGATCGTGTGGTTTTGCATGTGGTCGATGTGACTGAACAACTGCAACTGGAAGCGTTGATGCTGGAAAACGAGCGTTTTTCCGCCAACAAACGCCTGACGCAGATTGTAGCGCATGAAGTCAACTCACCGCTGCAGACCATTCTGTTTTCGCTGGATCAGTTGCTGCGCAAAACCAGCGCACCTGAACAGCAAACGTTCTTGCGTGTTGCGCATGAAGAGATCGAACGGGTGGGCAAAATTCTACACCAGTTGAAAGATATCTACCAGGTTCCCGCCGATGCGCCAGTAACGGTTGACGTCAATGCCTTGATTGAACGAGTGCTGTTGTTGACAGGCAGCAAGCTGGCAAACCATCATATTGTGATTGTGCGCGACCTGGCCATGGATCTGCCCCCGGTGCGGTGTCACGCCGACCAGCTTATGCAAGTGCTGCTCAACCTCGTCTTGAATGCGATCGATGCCATGCTCGATGGCGGCACGCTGGGCCTGCGCACAGTGCGCAGAAATCATGAAGGTCGGCGTATGGTGTTGATTGAGATTGCAGATACTGGCACCGGTATTCTGGAAGAATTGCAACTGCGTATTTTTGACCCCTTTTTTACAACCAAAGAGCATGGCTCCGGGTTAGGGCTATCGGTAAGCCAGAAGATTATTACTGAAGCACACGGCACGCTCACGGTGCAGAGCCGACCTGGTAACGGTACAACATTCACGATCCAGTTGCCGGTTAGTGGAGGTAAAAAATAATGACGGCACAGGTGCTTATTGTCGAGGACGAGGATCGCCTGCGTGAAATGATGGCCTATGCCCTGGTTGAAGAGGGCTACCGTGTGACTCAGGCGCATAATGGCGAAGTAGCAATTACGTTGCTGTTGCAGGATCGTCCGCCCGATATAAGCTATGCTGTGGTCATTACCGATCTGGTTATGGGCAATATAGATGGCATCGAGGTTATGAATGTAGCGCGCAATCTATCTGACCCGCCCGAAGTAATTGTTCTGACCGGCCATGGCTCACTGGAAACAGCGATTGCTGCTGTGGATGGCAAAGCCTTTGCCTATCTGTTGAAGCCCTGTGCGCCCGATCAGTTGCGTGAACGGGTAGCCGCAGCCCTGGCGTTTCGGGCCGAGCAACTGCGTCAGCATGAACAGGCTGATGCCTGGAACACCATTCACGAAGTTTTCTCGCAGGTACAGGGTCAGAATAACCAGGGTGATATGGTCTCGGCACATGCCCCGGCTGAACGATCCGAAAAAGCTCCCCCGGAAGAAGATGCGATTGCTACCATACGTTTTTTGACGGTGGGGGCCTTGAGTATCGACACCTTTCGGCATGAAGTGGCATTTTATGGCTCGGTGTTACAGGTAACCCCAACTGAGTATAAGATCCTGCTCTGCCTGGCCCAGTCACCTTGTCGTGTGGTTCCCTTCAATGATATTGTCGCGCAGACGCATGGCCCGGATGCGCGTATGACGCGTCAGGAGGCGCGCGATCTGTTATTCTGGCATATCCGCAACCTGCGCGCCAAGTGTGATCGTCGCTATATTGTCAGTGTTCGTGGTGTGGGATATATGCTCTGTGCGCCTGAGTAGAGCACAGCGGCTCGCAGCCTGAATCGCGCATTTGAGCTGTGTGGTACTTTCTATTCTTTTTCTCACAAAACGCCCTCACCCCTTGCCCCCTCTTCCTCAGGGCTATGCATGACCCACACGTGGGGGCGTGTAGGGGCCGGAGGCCCATATGCATCACGTTACGCCTCCCGGCAGGGGTTTGGGGCCGGAGGCCCCCGCAAAAAAATGTTGTCGGTTTGTGATAGCGGCAAAGCCGCCACCACAAACCGACAACACTCTGATCTCGGCGGGGCGCAGCGCCGCCGGTAAGCCGTAGCGGGCGGGAATCCGTCTGCTCTACCGCATCCTGGTTACGTAAACTTTCTATCTATGACACAGACACACCCTATAACCGAGCAGACGACACAGATGCGGGTACAGACTGATTCCCGCGTCCGTGCGTCTGCGCTTCCTCGCTCCACCTCAGGCTTACAGCGTGATACGCTGATCTGGCTGATTGCTATGGTGATCCTGCCTGCGATGCTGCTTAATCTAGCTTTCTGGTGGCTCCAGGCGCGTAGTGGCGCGGTGCAACCGGCTGACCCTGAAGAATACTATCGAGCGGCGGTGCATATTTTGCATGGCGGCTATGATGATAACGGCAAGTGGTTGCGTCCACCGCTCTATCCGGCGCTGCTGGCGCTGCTGCTCTGGCTGGGCAATATGAATGTGTCGCTGGCGCTGCTTGGCCAGGCACTTATCACCGGCATGAGTACGCTGGTGTTTGCACTGCATGCCTGGTGGTTGTTTCGCCGCCTGGAGATCGCTCTGCTCAGTGGCTTGCTGGCGGCGCTGTTTGTGCCTCTGGCGAGTTTTGGCAGTGTTCTGTTTGCCGAGGCGCTGTTTATTCCGTTGATTGTGTTGGCGTTGGCCCTGCTCGACCGGGTGATTGTGACGCGCCACTGGGCGGCGGCGCTGCTGTGTGGCGTGGTACTGGGGCTGGCTACGCTGACCCGCGCCGTGGCGCTGTTTTTTCTGCCGATCAGTGCTTTGCTGGTGCTGGGGTTCAGCCTGCTGCCTGAACGCACGCGTGAATTGAAGCCTTCGCCATCAGATGTCTCTGCGCTCCAGACGGGCAAAAGCACACCTTTCCCTGTCACCAATGGCAGGCGGATCATGTCAGCATTGCTGCTGGCTGCTATGCTTGTGCTGGGTGCGTTGCTGACAATTGGCCCCTGGACGACCCGCAACTATCTGGTGCATCACCGGCTGATTCTGGTGGATACCAACGGCGGCATCAGTATGTGGTACGGCACGGTTCAGGGTGAGCAAGATCGACTCCAGGGCGAAGCACGTCTGGCAGCGGTAGCCAATCCAGCCGATCGCCAGGCTCTGGCGGTGCAGATGACCGTCGAGCGGATTATGGCCGATCCATGGCTGTTTCTCTCACGCATGCGTTACAAGGTGGCGTCGCTCTTTACGCTGCAACTGCGCAACTTTGCCACTGGCGAGCTGGTGACCATCAGCCCCCAGGATGATCTGGTGGTTATGGGCGCGGGGGAGAATCCGCTGCGCCTGACATTCATCGCCGATGCACAGTATATTGTGATCACGCTGCTCGGCATTATCGGGCTGAGTTTTGCGCCCGCGTGGCGGCGTATGCTACCGGTGCTGCTCTGGTTTAGTATTGGTGTATTGCTATCGGCTATCACCGTTGCGCATCCACGCCTGCGCCTGCCACTGGTGTGTGTGCTGATTCCCTACAGCGCCTATGCCTTGGCACACATCCCCGCCGCCATCTGGCAACCCTGGCGCTTTCTGCGCGATCGTCGCATCCTGATCGCGCTGGCTGGTTGTCTGGTATTTCTGGGCATGATTTTTAGCTGGCGTTACGTGCCATGGCTGCAAGGCGAGAACTATGCCAGACCAGCGCGTCTGGCTGTAGCACAGGGCAACTATGCCCAGGCGTATAGCTTGTTCGAGCAGGCGCGTATAGTTGATCCCACAAATGCGCTGCGTTTTGTCGACCTGGCCGACCTGGCTTTTCGTCAGGGTGATCTGGACGCCGCAGCCGATCTATATCGCCAGGCCAGCGACCTGGAACAGCGCAACCTGTATGCGCATGCTATGCGTATCCAGACTGCTGCGCTCCAAGGCTGGCCTGACGTGGCACAGACGGAACTCGACGCCATTGCCAGCTATGGACGTGACAACAATGATCTGTATGCCTGGGCATGGCATACAGCCCGCACACCGCCACCTACCCGTGTGATACCCGGCGATCCTATGGCGCTGGGCCATTTCACGGGGTTTGCGCCCGTTACAGACGATCTGACCGAGGGACGCTGGACGCTGGGCCACGGGCAGGTGCGCCTGAGTGGGGGATGTAGTACTGTGCATCTCCACCTGCGCGGCCCCTCTGGACGCATCGTGCGCGTCTGGCTGGAAGGCAGCGGTATCGAGCAGTATGTTATCCTGAACAGCGCAACCCAGACAATCACCCTGGCGCTTGACAATCTACCCGATTGTACGGACAATACCCCGCTGATTGTGCATATCCAGAGTGATACGTCTCTGCTTGATCTGGAACGCGCTCCCTGGTATGTTGGCGTTGCCGTACTGGAGGCGTCTATAGCGCAAGATATGGTTTCAGACTAACTTCCTATGCAAGCATCCCCAAAAATTGCAGCAACTCGACACTCCACCATCGCCATGCATCTATCCAGCAGCGCCCTGCTAGTGGCCCTGTTTATGCTGGCATGCCTGCCGCGCATTGCTGGCCTGGGTGACACGGTTACAATTGACGAGGCCTCCAAATGGTTTAATCGCTCTGAGCGATTCCTCACGGCACTGCGTGAAGAATCCTATGCTGATACAAACCGCACTGGCCATCCAGGGGTGACAACCATGTGGCTGGGGAGCGCCGGGGTGCTATTGTATGAACAGGCAACCCATATGGGCTGGATCGCCACTGATGATCTGGCAGCGTATCGCTTACTGCTGCGCCTGCCCGCCGCGCTGATCAACGCGCTCGGTGTGGTGCTGGGCTACTGGTTGCTGCAACATCTTTTTGAGCGGCGGATCGCCCTGCTTGCCGCCATGCTGTGGGCTACCGAGCCATTCCTGGTAGCCCATGGTCAGGTGCTGCATCTGGACGGTCTGCTGACTTCCTTTATGACTCTGGCGATCCTGGCGGCACTGGTAGCATATACAGGCCAATCGCAACAAAGCCATCAGCACCAGGCAATACAGGTGCAGTGGCGATGGCTTGTTTTCTCGGCAATCGCGGGGGGACTGGCATTTCTAACCAAGGCTCCCTCGGTGTTCCTGCTGCCAATGATCGGCCTGATTGTGCTGGTGGACATCTGGAAGCGGCAGTACACTGGTTCGCGGTCAATGCTACATAATCTGGGCACCACCATGGTCTGGACTCTGCTGGTTCTGCTGGCATGGATCGGTATTGCAGTCGGCACCTGGGCACTGCTCTGGCCAGCCGTATGGGTAGATCCCGGCCCACCCCTTATACGCATGATCAACGAAGTGCGCGACAATGGCGCACTGCCGCATAATACCGGCAACTTCTTCCTGGGGCGCACAATTGCCGACCCCGGGCTATTCTTCTATCCTGTAGTTATCGCCCTGCGCCTGACCCCCTGGACATTGATCGGGTTGGGGCTGGCACTGCTTGCTGCCGTCGACCGTCGGCCAGGGACAAAAAATGATCAACGGTGGGCTATTGCCATGCTGGTGATCTTCACTGTTCTCTTTACAATCATGATGAGCCTGGCAGCTAAGAAATTTGACCGTTATATCCTGCCGATCTTTCCTCCGCTGACTATCTTTGCCGCTATCGGGTGGGGCTGGTTGCTGGCCCGCCTCTCAACTCTGGCTGAACGAGCAACACACAGACGCACAGACGCACAGACACACAAATTCACACACATTTTTTGGCAGGCGTTTTTGCGCATTATAGCATTGCCGTTTGTGGGCAAGGGACTGATTCTTATCATACTGATCATCAACCTGATCTGGTATCACCCCTACTATCTGAGCTACTATAATCCTTTGCTAGGGGGCGGACGCATAGCCGCGTGGGCTATTCCCGTTGGTTGGGGCGAGGGCTACGAGCAAGCTGGTGCATTTATCTCAGAGCAATTCAACGGATGCGACAAACCGGTGGCCTCCTGGTTTGGGCCGGTTCTGCACCACTTTGTCTGTAGTGATGTAGTATCGTTAGCAACGTATGTGACTACTCCCGCCGAAATTGGCTACACCGTACTCTACATCGACCAGATCCAGCGCAACAACGAACCTGAAGCCATTAATCAGCTCTATGGCAAAGTCCCCCCTGTGCATACTGTACGCATTCATGGCATCGACTACGCTTTTGTTTACCAGGTCGAGCCACCAGTCGCCCGGCCACTCGCCGTTGATTTTGGCGATGTCATCCATTTACGCGGGTATAATCTTGATCCAACAGCTATACGATCCAGTGGCACGCTAACCCTGACCCTCGACTGGCAGGTACGCGCACCAATGCAGATCGACTATATGCTCTTTGTACACGTTCTCGACAGCCAGGGCCACCCGGTTGCACAGGTTGATGTACCCCCCAATGGCCAGGGCGCACCAACCAGCCAGTGGCAATCCGGTCGTTATATCACGCTGATCCAGCCTGTCCCCGTACCAACCGACATAGCAGATGCACCCTACTGGATCACGATTGGACTATACGACCCACAGACATTTGCGCGTCTGCCATTGCGTGGATTACTACCTACCGACATGCCCGATGATGGCCCGAACGCCCTGCCGCTGGGATCATGGACACTGCCGTGATGTCTGGCATATATGATAGTTCACGGTTACTGTACCGTTTGGTTGGACGATTCGCCCTCTCCCCCTTGCCCCCTCTCTCTGAGGGCTATGCATGACCCACACATTGGGGAGAGCGGGGGCCTCGCAGGGGGAGGTTTTTTGGCCGGATCGCATCCCAACGGGATCGGTAGGGGCACCCCCCGTGGTTGCCCCAGGTGGCGTTTCTGGCATCAGGACGCCCTGGGGCAGGCACGGGGGCCTGCCCCTACGGAAAAAACCTACCCCTGTGAGGAGCGGGGGCCTCCGGCCCCATAAAAATGTTTTCGGTCTGGTGTGGCGGCTTTGCCGCCACACCAGACCGAAAACATTATAATTTTGGCGGGGCTACGCCCCGCCGGTACCCGTGGAAGGCGGGAAGCTACCTGCTCTACCGTATTGGGATGCGGGACAAGTGTGGGTTTGGTCAGTCTGAAATCTTGTCTAATGTGAAAATAGTAGGGGCGAAACATCTTTCGCCCCTACAAACCCATTTTCATCCCAACCGTGTGCGGTGCAGCCGCATGGAGGGTTGATGTGAAAATAGCTGATAGATCATTGTGCGTCCACATCCTGGCGAGGGCCAGGGGCAACTGAGTCGCCCCGACGGGCCAACTTTCATCCCGACCGTGTACGCCCCTGGTGTATGGATAACTGATGTACAATATCACGGTAAACCAGGAATAAAAATGATATTCTCACCACCAAAAACTGCCGAAATATTCATTCCCAGAATCGATCCCGACCGAGACGCTGTCAGCAAACAGGCGTTATCTAACTGGTTACAGGTCTGGAATGAACAGCTCTACCTTTCGTTTGTCACCATATCGAACAATCCCCCTGGCACAACTGACCAGCAGCCACAACGCATTCTTGTTGTGGTTACCTCGCAGGATGCGCTTGCCAATTTGCCCGATGCAGCCCGACACAAAATTATTCCACCGCTTGACCCGGTTCAGGGTATTATAGCCACGGTTAAAAATACTCTCTACGCTATGCAGGATGTAACTATACGGGGGGGTGAACACTTTGCCGCTGGTAGCGAAGTCTATCCTCACCGGCAGATTTCTAGCGACGGATACGCCCGAACATATGTCACGGGACGCCATCGCGAAACACGCAACTATATCACGGTTGTACAACTGACCAGACGCTTCGAGAACTGGCGCAGCGGGCTGATCCATGATCCGATAGTTGTCTATGAACTACGCTACAAGGGATACGGCTGGATAGGTAATCCCGAAGAGCAGCAGGAGATTGATACACTGGTGCGGATCATGCGCAAACGCAAGTAGTGGGAACCATGGCCTGTTCACGTGTGGAGGAAACGATTCACCACGGAGGCACAGAGGCACGGAGGACTTACAGGGATAGATTTTTCCGATGATGCCGGTGACTGGCTGGATACCCCACCCCCTAGAAGGGGAGAGGGGGCAGCTTGCAGGGGTAGGTTTTTCGGTAGGGGCAGGCCCCCGTGCCTGCCCCAGGGTGTCTGATGCCAAAAACGCTGTCCGGGGCAACCACGGGGGGTTGCCCCTACCGATCCCATTGGAATGCGGTCGGGCGAAAAAACCTACCTTTGTGAGAGAGGGGGGCAGGGGGGAAAGGGGTTCGGGCGGGGCATAGCCCCGCCTATATCATGTGTTTTCGGAGGCCCCCGCACCCATGTGGGTAATGATTCATGCTAACAAAACTATACACCTGAAAGGTCTATTCATCCCCGCTGGATATCCTGTAAACGGACCACCATCTTCCCGGCATAATCGGCATCATCTGTCCAGCGGTTATTCAAATCGGCCAGTGTCTTCGCCGACCCTCGCATCTCCGGGCCAATGTGCAGATGACGCGGATTACTGCGCATCATCTGCCGTTGCGCATCGTCCGCCTCTTCTTCGCGTAATGCAAAAGCCAGCAACTGCCCGATATGCGCCTGCACCGCCAGATCCCATGAGGCAAACATCAGCCCACCTTCCTGGCGTACCCCCAGCCCGGCGGGATTACGGCGTGGACGGGCGGCCCAGGGCGAGCGCAGCGCATCCGTCTCAAAAATACACTGGCCAGCCGCCAGAAACGGATCAACGCCTACCGTTGGCGCATATGTCCAGTAATAGCCCATAATCAACTCAACATCGTTTATATACTCCGAAGTAACCGGCAACCGGCTGCGGATATACGCTACCGCCTGCTGTTGTAAGCCCGACGCTGCACCCAGAATGGGCATATCGAGCGAAATGGCCGCAGATGCATCATCGGTACTGGACGTATGCATCTCTCCACTGCTTACCCGTTGCCAGGCACAGTGTAATACATTCAGATAATAGGCCTCGGTAATCGCCCCACCAGGACACGCGGGCTTATTATAGTCACGATGGGAAGAAACCCCGCCAGCGAAAGGCTGATGTTTCAACTCAAAGGTTCCCAGGCGCTGCTTCAACACTGCCACGGAATAGCCCACCAGATCTTCAATTGGCTGCGGCCACTGTACCCACTCATAATGCCCGATAACCTCAATACCGATTGAATAGCTATGCGGCATACCATTGCCCTCGGCGGCATGTATTCCCTGGTAATACATCGGCGTAAACAGCCAGATCCAGCGATCATCGATAAATAGATGTGGCCCCCGATCCCATCCCAACTGCTGCTGATAATAATTCCAGATCCCCGTCAACTGGCGCTGACGCTTGGCATAGATCTGCGCCTCATCCATACCCGTCTCACCCGCATCCCACGACCCATGCCGCACCCGTGCATGCATTGTATCGGGGATCGAGGTGTGGTGTAACACCACAAACGTCGGCGGCTGTGAACCAAAGTTATAGGTCTGCACATATGCCGCAAACTCAGCCGACTTCAGCCCTTTGCCGATATACAATGCTGATCCACCACCCAGTACACCGTCGACTGGCGGACGATCTGGGTCGACCGGGTTAACCGTACCGGCATCTGTGGGATCTGCCAGATGTAGCAGACCATCAAAAAACTCAGGCGGTAATTCTGGATCGATCGGCTCTTTTTCAAGTATGATTTGATCAGTCATCGTGGAGGTTCCTCCTGGTATGGCGTATGGCCGTTTGATCGGACAAAAGAGCTATGTCGCCTGCGGTTCGACAGATGGATCATGAGCTTGTCGAACGTCACGGTAGACGGCATAATGGGATTGATCAACTGTAAAGGAATGGTGAAGCTTGTCTAATGTAAAAAGAACTATGGTTAAACTCTATTAACCACCCATGTAAGTACCATACATAATAGCAAAATGTTTTGCTACGTACAACCCCTTACGCGTTACGCTTCGGTGGTATGAGTCTTGCTGTAATACTTCTAATGCTGATATCCGGCATGCCATGTTTGAATAACAGGAGTTATGCGGTGGGTATGCAAACCAGACGTTTCATCGCATGAATGACCTGTTTCGCCTGCCGTTCGACACGCTCACGGTGTACGGCAGCATGGAATTTTATATCCTGTTTCCTTCTACTCTGCTGGAGGCGATACCAGCACGGAGGATGGACGATCGCGTGCCTCTGGTGCATAAAGGAGGTGATATCCATAAGACATGGTTTCAGATAAACTAATTTTACTTTACATATCACAGACAGATTGGTGGCTTGAATCACCCCACCCCCTGCCCCTTGCAGGGGTAGGTTTTTTGGCCGGATCGCATCGTAACGCCATCCGTAGGGACAGGCTTCTGCCTGTCCGCACGGACGTGTGCCGCATCAGGACGCCATGCGGACGCGCAGAAGTGCGTCCCTACGGAAAAAACCTACCCGTGAGAGATCCCCTGCCCCCGCCCCTGCAAGGGCCAGGATGCCCCCTCTCCCCCTTCTCCCTCAGGGAGAGGGTTGCAGGGGGAGAGGGCGTATCGTCCAACCAAATGGTACAGGAAACCTGAACCTTGTCTTATGCTTAAATGTCCTGCCGAAGGCAATATCAGCCCGGAGGATGGATGATCGCGTACCACCTTTGCATAAAGGAGGTGATATCCATAAGACAGAATTAATGTACCTGCAAGTATATTCGCTCCGCGTACATAATAGAAAGATCAGATAGACATGAGACAAACACTTTTTGGAGTGCGGCAGCCGTGCTGCCGCACATGCGGGAGCTATGCTCCCGTAGTCCAAAGTGTGTCCAACCTCTACTTGATCTCCCTATAAGAAGGAAGGCTCCCAATGACTCTCGACAATACCTCAAAAGACGATGCTCTTTTCAAAACGAACGCCATTGAAGGCGTACACGAGGGCATGAACGTCGAAGACATGGCCGGACACAGACTCGGAACCGTAGAATATGTGCAAATGGGCGATCCGGATGCCGCAACATCAGAAGGTGCAACCCAATCATCACGCAGCAGCCAGATGCCTAAATCTGTGATTAGCGGTGCCACAGAGCCATTTCTCAACGATGAACCAGAAATACCAGATCCGCTACGTAGTCAGTTGATGCGCCATGGTTTTATCAAAGTCCATAGCACGGTTCTTACTGGTGAAAATCGCTACATACGTAGCGATCATATCAGTGGCGTTGTGGAAGATACCGTCATATTGAATGTAAGCAGTGATGAACTTACTACAACTCTGTAAAGGAGTATATATATGCCCCTAGACACAAAATCATCGTCTAATCATTGGCCCCGTCAGATAAGCATTGTAAGCGTTATTCTGCTCATGGGCTTGCTGCTGGTCGCATGCGGCACTCAGCAGCAAGGCGAAATACCTACATTAGAACCAACCCCCGATACACTGCTGACCGAGCCAACCGATGACATCCTGACCGAGCCGACTGATGACATGCTCACCGAGCCGACCGGCACACTGGATGCAACCACAGGCACAGACATGGACGAGCAGATTTCGCTCAGCGACATTGCCGATAATCCCGAAGCATACATTGGGCAAACGGCAACCGTAACTGGTGAAGTCAGCTCTCTGATTAATGCCCAGGCATTTCGCATGAACGAAGACAATCTACTGGATATCGGTGATGAGATCCTGGTATTGTATGTTCAGGACACACCCATGATCAATCTGACCGAAGAAACCAGCGTCCGCGTCACCGGTACGGTCACCAACTTTGTTCAGGCCGACATAGAGAATCAGTATGGTTTTGATCTAGACGATACTCTGTTTGCCGAATTTGAAGATCGACCGGCAATCATCGCCGATGAGATCGATCTGGTTGCCACCGTCAGTGAGATTGCCGATGAGCCAGAGGCCTATATTGGCAACCTTGTAACGGTTCGCGGCGATGTTGCCGAGGTTATCGGTGCGCAGGCATTTCGCATGAACGACCCGGCCTTTCTGAGCGATGATAGCCTGCTGGTATTGACAAGCAATCAGGATATGGTTGTCAATGAGGGAGATAGCGTCGAGGTGACCGGCACAATCGAGCGATTTGATATCGCAATCATCGAACGTCAGGCCAGCGATGCCGAGAACCTGGATGAACTGTTCAGCGACATGACCGATGAGGTTATGCTGCAGGCCCAGAACGTTGAGATGATACAGCCAGAGCAATAGATATGTGTTTCCCATACGGTAGGGACGGTTCGCGAACCGTCCCTACGGTTCATCTTCACATCAGTTCGCCATGCGGCTGCGCCGCACACGGTTAGGATGAAAATAGGTTTGTAGGGGCGACCGGCCGGTCGCCCCGACCCATCGTCAGAACGCAGACGGTCAATCGTCCATGACCTATTTTCACATTAGAGTCGCTTGCAAGTTGAAAAGGCTCCCCTGTATTCCATACGGATCACCCATAAAACGGATTAAGACAAACACCAGCGCAACAGCCGCCAGCAGCACGAGAACAAGCATAAGCTTCAAACCTGCACCGAATCCGGCCATGCGGTCAGCACGTTTACGCCCGGTTCGCGCCGCAGAACGTGTCTGATTGTCTGACTGGGCCGATGGTGGCGGTGATGGATACCTGGCTACATTCGTAATTTCGGCCTCAACCCCTTCTTCGTCGGAATATTCCGCCGCGTCGTTCGGCGCGGAGTCGTCCGGTGTCGAATCGGGATGCTGCTCATTGGGCATAGATTACTCCTTCGTTTTGTAACTGACTTGCTTTCTGGTAGACTCATGCGTATAGTACCACGAAGGGCTTAAGCCGCCACAGGCGACCCTATGCGTCAACACCAAAAGACACCGTTTTGATGCGCCTATGCTGTTGCTCAGTTCCAACCAGCAGCTTGAGAAAATCAACTGCTGGCCCGCCCTGCTCAAGCAGCCCATTGACAAGCGTTTCAACCCCTTTCTGCACCTGGTGCTGTATCTCTGGTGAAGCAGGCTGCGCCTGGCGCAGCAGATCTAACCAGGTTTGCAGATAACGCGTAAACAGTTCCACTACCTGCTCTTCCTGGTCGTGATTCGCCAGGACACGAATACAAACACCTGGAACCTCATTCTGAGACAACGAACGGGTCTCGACACTGCTGATTGAGAGATTGACTTCAGCCTGGCGCCGATGTTCGCGCAATGCTTGATAGCCAGCTTCCAGATATTCTGAGGGTATGGCGAGATACAAAACCTATATGTCTGGTTATCAGGTATAATCACTATAGCAGACAGGCGTAGCTAGCTACGTCCCTTGAACGTTCCCATACCGTTTCACCATGCACGAGCAGTTTGATCCTGCTCGTATCGCCCGGCTTTATGGCACAATCTTGTAGAGACAAGAGAAAGGCATCGTAGTTATGGGCAATGATAGTGAGACAATCGTAGCATTGCAGCAGCATGTGAGTGAATTAGAGCAGCAACTTGCTCGCTACCGCAGTCTGATCGACCAGTTGCCGCTAGGCATCCATATCTATCACCTGGAAGATCCCGCCGACGATACGACCTTACGTATGATTGACGCCAATCCCGCTGTGGAACATCTAACCGGGATTGTGCCAGAACAGGTTATCGGCCACACGCTAGACGAGAACTTCCCGGATCTACGTACACAGGGTGTTCCGCAACTCTATGCCAATGTGATTCAAGCGGGTGAATTACACACGTTTGAAGTCGTCTACGGTGATGAGCGTGTCATCGAGAGTGCCTTTGATGTGCGTGCCATGCCCTTGCCAGGGAACTGCCTGGCGGTATCTTTCGACAATATTACGCAGCGCAAACAAGCCGAGCAAGAGGTACTCCGGCTTCATGCCAAACTGCAAGAGCAGCTCGCTAACCAGCATTTAGAACAAGTCTTTGCAGCGACGCCCCTGGCCACGATCGAGTTTGGCCTGGATGGTCGGATCACCCGCTGGAATGCCTCCGCAGAGCGTATCTTTGGCTGGAGTGCCACAGAGGTTATGGGCCAGGAACTGCTACCGCTAGTCGTAACAGCCGAGGCAATGCCTCACGTTGAAGCGGTTCGTGATGCCCTGTTCAAGGGGCAGTTCACCAACAGCCAGAACGAGAATGTTACCAGGGATGGCCGGATCATTACGTGCCGCTGGCACAACACGGTGATGCATGATCAAACCGGCCAGGTGATCGGCGTCTTGGCGCAAGCCGAGGATATCACCGAACAGGTGCAGCAGGAACACGAACTACGTATCTTCAGAACCATGGTGGAACGTGCGCCCTACAGCATTAGCATATCCAGCCTTGATAGCGTTCTAACCTATGCAAATCTGGCTCATCAGCTGATTCATGGGTATCCAACATCGACCGTCGGGTTACGTTTTGCGCAACTCATGCCCAATGCCACCGAGTTGCATAGCGCTTTAACAAACCTATCAAACGAAGGACATTGGCACGGGCTGATCACCCATCAGCGTATGGACGGAAGTACCTTCCCAATGCAGTGTGATGCCTTCTTTGTGTATAACCAGGATGGTGAGCCTACGGCAATTGTGGTGATCGAACGAGATATGAGTGAGGATCTACGCCAGGAAGAGGAACGTCTGGCCTTGAAACAACAGGTAATTGAAGCTCAACAGTCTGCTATCCGTGAACTGAGTACCCCGCTCATTCCGCTGGCCGACAATGTGCTGGCAATGCCTCTGATCGGTATCATCGATCGTACGCGTGCGCAAATGGTGATGGAAACGCTGCTGGAGGGAATTGCTCTGTATCAGGCCAGCGTTGTCATTGTGGATATTACCGGCGTGCGTATGGTCGATACCCAGGTGGCCCAGGCCCTGATCCAGACCGCCCAGGCAGTCAAGTTGCTGGGGGCACAAGTTATTCTCACTGGCATTCAGCCGCAGATTGCTCAGACGCTGGTAACGCTGGGGGTTGATCTGCAGGGGATTGTGCCGTGCAGTACGCTACAAGCAGGCATTGATTATGCTCTGCATGGATCGGAGTAGGGCGCAGCCCGCTGCGCCCTACTCCGTAGCTAGGTTTTGCTTATCGCACATGCCACAGATACAGCGGATCTGACCCAATCATCAGCGAGAAACGCCCGTTATTCGCCGGAATAGGCGACTCACTGCCATCACGCTGGATGAGCCGTCCACTGGTAGCCATGGTATTAAAGCCAACCCGTGTTGTAGGCGGCGACCAGAGAATATCTAGCGCTTCGTTGCCACGCTGCAGCCGAAAATCATACACCTCACGTCCGCTAATCGCGGTTAGATTGTCCAGATATACCGTGCCGCTACCCGTAGCCGCATCGGTGACATCATCAAAGACCAGTGCTACCAGGCTGACTGGATAATCTAGCCGCCCATTACCAGTACCGCCGATGCGATTGCCCTCGGCTACCTCAATCCCGATTGGGGCCGAGATAAAGTGCCACTCTGGTACACCCGGCGTACCCAGCATAAACTGCAGCACCTCGCCCTCTACATCACGCAGCCAGACTTTGATGCCATGGGGGCTGCCATCGCCATACACCCACACCCCCAGCGCATACGGTTCGCCCGGCACGGGCACAGGTTGCTCACGCTCAAAGACTACATAATCATTACTGGATGTCGTGAAATTATAGACAATCTGGGCACTACCCGTACCAGTATGCGCCTGTACCGTACTGGCCTGCAAACGTCCATTCGGCTGGCTGATGCGCCGCCAGTTGTCCGGCGTCTCAAAGTCGAGCAACAGAGTCGTGTCAAACAGATCGCGTCGCTCGACAAAACTGGCCCCTGCCAGTTGCTGATTCAGCGTCTTGAGCGCATCATACGCTGGTTTAGGCCGACTGAAGTCAAGCCGCCCGTCCCCGACCTCAAACAGGCCATACGGATTGCCCGGATCATCTTTTAGCGCATACCAGAAGATACGCTCGACGCCAGATTCCCACAGTAGCAGCAGCGACCGCACCAGAAAACTGGCCTGCATGTCTGCATTGGTACGCCCGATGCGATCACGATCGCCTGGCCCACTGGCCCAACCCAACTCTGTCACCCAGATCGGCTTTGGGCCATACTGATTGCCCAGGGCGCGGGCCATATCGGCTGCGGCAGCAATATTGCCCGCTTCAGGGCTGTAAGGATCGACATACGGATGGATTGCCATAATATCAAAGCTGTTCCAGGCCCCCTGTTCAGCCACACTGCGGGCAAAGCTCATATCAAACGGGTTAAACCCACCGATCAACACCTGTGCCTGTGGATCAATCGACTTGATCAATGCACTTGTACGCATCAACAGATCGGCATACGCCACTGGATCAGGCCGCGGTCGCCAGAAGGTCACATTATCCGGCTCGTTCCAGACCTCCCAATAATCGACGTAGCGTCGATAGCGCGTCACCACGGCACGCACATAATCGAGAAACAGATCATGATCCGGCGCATAGTACGAGACATCATTGAGCGGATCATTGCGATAGGGCGTTGCCCAGCCCACCGATGGCCCCAGCACGCCCAGTACCTCGATATCCCGGTTCAAGAGTGCCCGCATCGCCGCATCGTTAAAGGTCCAGTCCCATACATCCGGGGCAGGCTGAATGCGATGCCAGTGGAAATCTTCACGCACCCACTGCACGCCGAGATCACGCACAATCGTAGCCGGACGGCCCATCGATGTCGGGTCAGGATAACGCGTCGCCAGATGGCTATTCAGGCCAAACGATGGTGATCCAACCGGCCCGGCGCTATAAGCAGTCGGAATCGGTAACGGCTCGATCAGAATACCCGAGGAAACCAGCAGCACAAGCAGAGTCACACACAAGAGGAAACAGCGTCGTGGCATCAACTATACCTCACCTGGCGAACAATGAAACCGGGGAGAAATATGGAACATCTTTATCTATCCAAACCACCCTACCCTGCTCACCCCTCGCCGCATAGCAGTCGCTACTTTGCATGCAGCACCTACAACGCACCACATGCACATCGCGCCCAGTATACATGATTTGCATAACCATAATGTTAAATATGGGTTACAACCAGGTTAAGATCAGACATCTGTGAGATCACTATAGTGGGAAACTTCCCCCATTGCATAGTTCATGCCAGATCCTGTTCTATATCCTTATCGCACAACGCAACCTGACAGCCGGGCGTTGCTTGAGTTGGGCATGCATTGTGCGCAGCAGATCGCCGTTTCCGCTATCTTCCACAGTTCGAGAGTATGCTCTCACATATCTGATAGTATAGCAGCATTGCGCTGGACTGGAAATGTGTTGGAAGCATACCAATTCTGAAACCATGTCTTTCAGCTATAGGAACAGATTCTTAGACATAGTTCGTGGATACTTTACAGTCTGGCTGACCTGTACTCTAGCTTTCTGATGAGCAATACGCCCTCTCCCCTTGCCTCTCACAGGGTGGGTTTTTTGGCCGGATCGCATCGTAACGCCATCCGTAGGGACAGGCATCTGCCTGTCCGAGGGAACGTTTTCCTCATCAGGGCGCCCTGCGGACGCGCAGAAGCGCGTCCCGACGGAAAAACCCTACCCGATCAGGGCGCCCTGCGGACGCGCAGAAGCGCGTCCCGACGGAAAAACCCTACCCGTGTGATTCCCCCATCTCCCCTCTCCCTGAAGGCTATGCATGACCCACACCTTTATCGCATCAGGATGCGGTCGAAATCGTGTCTTCCTGCCATCCACAGGGTTCGGCGGGGTGCAACCCCGCCGAGATTCACACACTTTTTTTATGGGGGCCGGAGGCCCTCGCGCCCCCGATGTGTGGGTCATGTATAGCCCTGAAGGAGAGGGGGAGATGGGGCATCCTGGCGGCACACGCGCAGCGTGTGCCGCCAGGATGCCCCGTCCGGTTCTCCCACCCCGTGCAGGAGCGGGGGACAGGGGGCGGGTGATTCAAGCGACCAATTCGTCTGTGAATGGTACAGTAAATCTGGTCATTCTGAAACCATGCCTAACGTGAAAATAGAAACGTAGCACCGGCATTGTGTCGGGGGCATTCCGGCGATGCGTATGGGGCGGTTCGCGAACCACCCCTACATCCCTATTTTCATACAAACGGTGTGCGAATGATTCGCATGGTCATCTAATGTGAAAAGAGCCAATCGGTACGGGCGGGTACGGGCGATATATATGTCGCCCGTACCCGCCGATGAAAGGCGAACTGATGATATTCTGTAAATAGGGCATATGTGCTATAATACATGAGGCATCTATAACAGAAAAAAAGGGCAGCGAATTATGATCGGAGTATTCCCTATACCACCCATCGCTATTCCTGAATCGGCCCCCCGTGCAGAGCCGATGGCCGTGCGTTTGAAAACCAAAAACCGCTGCGCCGTCAGATACGGAAACTCCGCACGCTCAGTCGCGTAGTGTCCAGGCGCACGAAAGGCAGCCATCGCTGGTGGCGAGCGAAACGCAAACTGACCCGGTTTCACTATCGAGTCGATCATCAGCGAGCAGATCGTCATCATAAGGCCAGCCATACCATTGCAGCAACCTACGCGATGATCGGCATAGAAAACCTGCATGTGAAAGGGATGGTCAAGAATCGCCGTCTGTCTCTCGCTCTCGCTGATGTCGGCCTGGGGAATTTCTCCGCCAGATCAGCTACAAGTCAGATGCCTTCGGCGGAACCGTCTTGAAAATCGGGCGATTCTATGCCAGCAGTAAGACATGTCATGCGTGTGGTCACATCAATCAGCAGCTTGTTCTGGCTGACCGCACATGGACATGTGAACGCTGTGATACGACCCATGAACGTGATTGGAATGCCGCACGGAATATTGAACGAGAAGCGTTGCGGCTGATCGCATGAAAGCCGCCGCTCGGGTGTGGCTAGATCGGGCGTCATCGCACATGGACAGCGTGTCAGACCCGATTGTCGGGCGATGCTGGATGAAGTGTGTATTTCAGTCGTGATCACACGTGATCACGTAGAAAGTAGCAGAAAGTGCAGGACTAGCTGGCGGCTGGAACACGGTTGATCTGGCTGGTCTATCCTGATAGCAAGATCGTCGTGGAATATCAGCCACGGGCGCAGATTCGTCAGTATGGCATCGAAGATAGCCTGGCCGGGGGCGAGGTGCTTCCTGGCTTTGAGCATGCGCTGAGGCGGCTGTTTCGGGGGTAAGTTAGCGCGAATAAGGTCTGGGTCACGTGCGCCAGTGCCGGGAGCGAGGGCGTCTCGCCCTCGCTCCCAGGTTAACCCACCGCTTATTCGCGCTAACAAAGTTATTTGCTCTTTCCTCCGAAATTATCTTGAGCAGCGTCAATAGGTGCATCTGCTATTGCCTCAAAACACTCGCCAGCCCGGCGTAATCCATAGAAACCTCTCGTCATCCGGAAGCCTGCCTCAATTTCAGCGTATTCACGAGATAGCCCCGTCTCTTTCATGACTTGCTCGACAAGTTTCTCATACCGTTCTTTATCCTTCTGTCTTTGCTTCTCTGCATTGTCCCTCAGATTTTTGGCGGTGTCGTTCAGGAAACTTAACCAGCCAAACAGTCCTTTTATCTTTGTAAAAGATTTGGCTATTGGCCCTGGCTCCGGTTTGTATCCGTCTGGATCTACGGAATTTATGGGATCTCCCAGGACGTACCCATACAAATTCGTATCACCGCCGTCGAACAAAATCGAATCCTTCGCTGTCCAGCGCCCGGTCTGCGGGTCGTAATCGCGGGCACCGAAGCGCAGCAGGCCGGTGTCCTGATCATAGATGCCGCCGGCAAAGCCAAAGGGCTGGAAGCCGGGGTTGGTGTCTGCGATGATGTTGCCAAACTCGTCATAGTCAATGCGCTGGACGATGCTGCCGTTGCTGGTATTGATTACCAGGCGCGGGCTGCCCAGGTGATCGCTGATGATGCGGTAGGTGCTGCCGCTTTTGATCATATAGTCAGGCACGTTGGCACGGCTGGCGTAGACAAAGCGGCTGAGCTGGCCGCTGGCGTTCAGTTCGGCGATCGGGTTCAGTTGCCCGCTGTAGAGAAAGCGCTGTACCAGGGTGCCATTCAGCCGCTTGCCGATACGCCGGTTGCTGCCGTCGATGAGATACTCGATGCTAGAGCTATCCGGTAACGTAACGCTACGCAGATTGCCCAGTTCGTCGTAAGCATAGGTGGTAGTTTGTGTACCGCTGGTCTTGCTGGCCAGTTCGCCGTTGCTGGTGTAGGTATAAGTTGTACCGCCATATGTTATCAGCCGATCCTGGTTATCGTAGCTGCCATTGACCGTATTGCTGCCAGTTGTAGCGCTCAGGCGGTTGCCGTTGCTATCATAGGTATAGCTGGCTGTGATACTGCCGTTTGTGCGCACGTCTGTCAGGCGTCCGGCGGTATCGTAGCGATAGGTAGACGTTGTGGTTGTGCCGTCAATAGTCTCGACACGCTGCGTGATGCGTCCCAGATTATCGCGGGTGTAGGCTACAGCATATACTGCACTGCTGTTAGTCGCTGCGCTGTAATTATCTGGTTCGCCAAAGCTGTTGTACCCGATGCTGTCGCTCACATTGCCCAGCGTTGTGCCAGTCAGCAGGCCATTCTGGCTGTCGTGGTTCAGGGTCAATGCGCCTGCCGTCGTCAACAGGTCGTCGTTGTCATAGCTAAAGGAAATCGTATTGCCAAAGTTGACGCTGGTTGAAGTGATACGGAAGTTGTTGTCATAGACATAGGCGACGCTGCCCGCGACTGAACCGCTCCAGCTTTCGCCTGTTAGCAACGAGCCATTGTAACTGTAGGTCAGGACAGATCCACCCGGTGCGCTGACACTCGCCAGGTTGCCGGTTGTCGGGTTGTAGCTGTAGGTGCGGGTGCCCTGGCTGTACGTCTGGGTTGCCATCCGTCCGGCGCTATCATAGCCCAGAGTAATGGTCTTTCCATCAGGGCGGGTAATCTGGCTCAGTTGCTGATCGGCATTGTAGGCATAGCTAGTCTGGCCTGTGCCCGCTCCGATATTCGGGGCGGTGTAGGCCCCTGGTAGATTGGTTGTCGTATAGCTAAAGCTATGCGCTGGCCGGCCAGGGGGTGTCAGGCTCAGCACGTTGCCGTTCTGGTCATAGGTATAACCAATCACCCGGCCATCAGGAATTTCGGTTTGCGTTACCCGCCCGACGTTATCGTAGGTATAGCTGATCGTGCGGTTCAGCGGATCGGTGATTGATGCAAGATACCCGTCGCTGGTATAGGCATAGGTGAGCGTGCGTGCATCTGGGCCGCTGCCCTGTGTCACTGTTTTAATCCGCCCATGCTGGTCGTAGCTATAAACAACCGGTGCCAGGCCCGGCACTGCCTCCTGCACAGGCCGGCCCTGGCCATCGATGGTTGTCACCACCTGGCGGCCTGTCGGTGTGGTGGCCGTTATGGTGCGGGCGGCTGCATCGTAGCGATTGGTGAAAGTGCGCCCATTGATTGTAACTGTATCAACCAGCGTGACCAGGCTCAGCAGCGAAACGGGATCGCTCAGGGTAACGGAACGCTGAGTAGTAGTGGTTGACACCAGACCGCCGTTTCTCACGGTAACGCTTTCGGGTAGAGCGGCCAGCATGCCAAAGCGCGGGTCGGGGCCTTCTTGCACGGTTGTGATCGTACCATCGGCCAGCGTTGTCTGAATGCTGCCATCCGTGCCGATCAAGCTCTGGTTCTGTGTGCCAGCGGGTGCAGTGATAGTACGGCGCATTGTGCCATCGGGGAGCCGCTCAACCTGGTAGCTGGTGGTGTAGCCCAGCCCGGTACTGCGGGTTGCAATATGGCCATCGTCGGTATCGGTACGGGAAAGACTTTGCGAGCCACCGGCAGCATTCTCATCGCGCAGCAGGCGGCCCTGGTTATCATAGGTGAAAGTAGATGTGTTGCCGCGTGGGTCGCTAAAGCTAGTCAGCAATCCATCGCTGGCGGAAGTGAGGGTAATTGTTTCGTTGGCCGGGGAACTAACCCGGGCCAGAAAGCCATTTGCATCCAGATTCAGGGTGGTACGCTGACCAAAGGGGGCAACGATGGCCGTGGGCTGACCCTGGCTATCGCGCTCAATCGTGGTGACATTGCCATCGCCATCAGTAATGCTTGCCAGCAAGCCATCAGCGGTGTAGGCAAACTGGTATACTGGCTCGTTCGTAAGCGTGTTAAGTGTGCGCAGATGCCTGCCGCTGCTACTGAACTGGTAGAGCAGGCTACTATCTTCGGAAGGAATGGCAATATCGTCGCCCGAGAAACCGGGTAGCGTTGAGGCAACGCGGCGAATATTGTTGTAGCTGCCGTGCTCAGTAGTGTTGTAGCTCTCAGTAATATAGAAATTACCATTGGGGGCTATAGCAATATCTCGTGGATTGTAAAGTCGTGCTTTTGTAGCCGGGCCGCCATCGCCTCGAGGCTGCGATGCTGAGACTGAACGGTATCCCGCCACGGTGGTGATGGTGCCACCCGGCTCAACCCGCCGGACGTTGCCCGCAAGAATATAGAGACTGCCATCAGCCCCCACATCAATGCCCCAGGGTGTAAGTCTGGCCGCCGTGGCCGGGCCGCCATCGCCGCTATAACCTTCTCGACCAGTGCCAGCCACGGTGGTAATAATGCCATCAGGCCCGACCCGGCGAACACGATAGTTGCCCCAATCAGCAATATAGAGGCTACCATCAGGCCCCACAGCAACATCACCCGGAGATCGGAGTTGCGCTGCTGTGGCCGGGCCACCGTCGCCGCTATAGCCTGGTTCGCCCGTTCCGGCTATGGTGCTGATAATGCCATCAGATCCCACGCGCTTTATCTGTTGGTAAAAAGGAATATAAAAGCTGCCATCGCCCCCCACGGCGATGCCACCCGAAAACGAGCTTTCAGGTAGGGATGCCTCTGTTGCCGGTGTGCCGTCGCGGATGATGCCAGGCACACCGGTGCCCATTACAGTAGTGATAATGCCATCGGGAGCTACCCGCCGGATACGATAGTTGCCCTTATCAGCAATATAGATGCTGCCATCGGGTGCTACAGCAACATCGTATGGTACGCCAAGTTGTGCTGCGGTGGCCGGGCCACCATCGCCGCTAAAACCGGCTACGCCCGTGCCAGCCACCGTGGTGATAATGCCATCAGGCCCAACACGCCGAACACGGTTGTTGGACGTATCAGCAATGTAGAGGCTACCATCAGGCCCTACGTCAATGCCTTCCGGGTAGGATAGCCGGGCTGCGGTAGCCGGGCCACCGTCGCCACTATAGCCGTCTTCACCAGTGCCAGCTATGGTGGTGATAATATGCTCGTTGGCCAGCGCATCGGCACTGCGGGCGCTACGCCGCTGCCCGTTGCCCAGGTAGAGTACCTGTCCATCAGGATCATACACATGGTGAACATTCAGCGTCCAGCTTCCCAATCCCTGGGCACGGGCATCCCATACGCCTGTATGAATTTGCTGTTCACTGGCTTTTGTCTGCCAGAGAGTGACCTCCTGACGGGCCACGCTACCCGTTATTGGTCGACCAGAAAAAGCGGCGAAGGCCCGTCCAAAGTTTGCCGGTTCCTGATAGACACCAGTATAGACATAGCCCACACGAACGGTGACTGGATGCTGTCCCTGGAGCAGGCGGCCATAGGCGTCCATGCCATCCCAGGCGAAGGTGTAGGCCTGATCCGGGTCAGCCGGAAAGCTTCTGGTAAAACGCCGCCCGGCAATGCTGATCTCCAGTTCAATTCGCTGTAGATCAGCGGGTGGAGCCGCATTGCTCAGGGGAATCTGCACTGTATTGGCAGCCGTGCGGCCCGGCACACGGTCACTGCGGTAGTTCAGGCTAAAGGGTGTGCCTGTCACCGCAATAGACTCGCCCAGCGTCTGGTTCTCACACTCGATAATTGAACCCCCGGACGTACAGGGATCATCAAGCTTCTGGCGGTTGTCGCCGGGGGGCAGTGAGTCGCCCAGGGCTTCATCGGGTGATTGGGCGCCAGCCGGTGGGCCAAACGGCCAGTTGTGATCCCAGGGAGTGAAGTGGGTCATGGGCACACGCCACAATTCCTGGCCGGCGCTGTATAGCCCGGCCAGCTTTTGGCGTTCGGCCTCGCTGATGCCCAGTTCGGGGTCGTTGTCGGCGACAGCATCACCATCGGTATCCAGGTCGGCCAGACCGCCGGTGATGCTGATAATCTTTACGACGCGCCCATTATCCGAGGGAATCCAGGCCGCCTGTTCGCGGTCGTAGTAGCCCACTGGTACCGCCATGCCTACCGGGAAGTTGAGGAAATTCTCCTGGTAGTGATAGAGCGGCTGATTAAAGGTGACACTCTTTGCGCCAGCAGCAATTGCCTCATCAAGGCTATACTCTACCGCGTAGGTATAACCACTCTGTGGGGGCAGTTCGCCAGGCATGGCCTGGGGGCCATTGTCGCCTACGGTATACTCAGTTGCCCGTAGCGTGCCGCTGCTCAGCGAGCGTGTACTGCCATCAGGCAGCAGCAGTTCGGCCCGGGTGCCTTCCGGGATCAGCAGGGTAGCCTGGCGCGTACCGTCATCATCGCTAACCACACTGCCCTGGGCCACCTGCATCGTTGGAGTGCTTTGCAGGTCAACCGTGGTTGCCTGGCTATCCAGGGAAATCAGGACGACCGGATCCAGCCAGGCATAATCACGCCAGGGAGCCTGTACCTGGCGTTGAGCTGGCAGATAGCCAGCTTTGGCGTAGGAAATCGTCAGGTATCCACCACCATTCACCGCCAGATCAAACATGCCATCCGCACGGCTGATCGTCTGGCCATATTCCGGGTGCTTATGCACGGTTATGGTGACACCAGGCAATGGCTGGTTGGCGCGATCGAGCACCTGCCCGCGGAGCACAGCCACACGCCGCGCTGCGATCGTGCCCGGAGCAACTCCGGTCTGGATGGGGTTTGTGCCTGTGTAAAGAAAAGCGGTGGCACTGGCCATATCGGTAGCGACAGTTAGATCAAGCAGGGGAGCAAGGTTCGTTGGCTCAGGTGGGCTAACCTGAATATTGCCGATTACAGTGGGCTTTGTATAGAGTCTGATACGGAACGCACCGGCCTGAGTAAAGCTAAACGTTGCCAACTGGCCGGGCGGAATAAGTTCGCTGCGCCAGACCGGATCGCTGGCACGGTTCGTCTGGGTTATCTCTGGTATTGGTTGCTGGCTAGTAGAATGCTGCATAGATGCCGATGGTGAACGGAGAATCAGTGGCAGAAAAACGGTTGAATTCGCATTGGGATCAGTCCCCGGGACAGCGGGCAACTCGCCGGCAAAAACTTCAACACCCTGGGCCACACCGGTCTGATTTGTCCAGGTGACACTATCACCGGTACTGATATCCAGCACATCAGGCCCAAAGCTGGTAGCATTGATGCTCATAGTATGCTGCTCGGCAGCAGGGGTTGCGTGACGGTCTAGTACAGGTTTTGGGACTGACTCTGTAGCCTGGATCTGTGCCGGGGGCAGGGGACTGATCAACAGGCTGCAGAGAACCGTCAGGATAGCCAATACATGCGTGATGCGGTGAGGTGATCGTTTTGGCAGGCGGTGATAGGTCATAGGAAACCTCTTTTTTAACAGGAGAAAGTAGAAAAGATGATCTGTATTCAGATATGGCAGTTGTATGCTTGACGATATAACGCTGGCATATGTGTATTCAGTCTAGCGTTCCCAGGCCTGGTTGTACTATGAACTACACCACAGAGAGTGGTATGACATGGGCGGGCTATGCATACAGCAAACCCCCAGCAGCGGTGCAGGAAAGAATCTCCACTGTGTTTCATGGAAAATATCTTGAACTGCCAGCCAGGGTGTTGGCATGACAAAATGGGTAGGCGGACGTACAGAAGCACGTCCGCCTGACGTCTTGATACGAAAAACGTCTGCTCTGCCACGGTTCTACCGCACCAACAGCGGCAGGTAGATCAGCGCCCCCTGATCCAGGGTTACCTCGACTGGATCAACTGGTGTGCCAACTGTGACATTGATCGGCGACGAGGTAAATGGCAGCAAGTCGCTGCCTTCCGGCGGTGTAAAGCGCAACTGGTAGCTGCCATTGCCCACTCCCGGCGCTGTGGCGTAGTCGCCCGTATCATCGGTAGTGGCACTGGCGACACTCTGGCCGGTGCTGTTGAGTACGCTAACCCTCACATCACCAATCCCAACCTGGGATACGGCTGCACCGTGGAACCGGGCATTTGAACGTAGCACACGACCAGTGAACTGAATGCCACGGGCCAGTTCGGCGTTAATACCTGTCACTGGACTGGCGCTTAGGGTAAGGACATCGGCGCTGGCTAGATCTGTCTTGTCGTTGTAGTATTCAGCAATATAGGCCCCTGAGCCACCGCGTGGTTCAAAAAAGAGGCGATAACTGCCAGCCGACAGCCCTGGTGTGGTATACGTGCCGTCGCTACCTGTATCCACATAGCTCAACCGGTCACCATTGGCATCATAGATACGCACGCGCACATTCGCCAGGCCTGTACCGGTATCGGCTGCTGTGACACGCCCGCTGATACTGCCCCCGCGGGTGAGACTGGCGTTGATATTGCCGGTCACTTCAGTCACCGTGACAGACACCGGATCGGCAGTTTCACGGCTGGCTTTGCCGTTGTAGTATTCATCCAGATAGGCCTTTACCGTCGACAGACCTGAACTACTGGGCACAAACTCAACATGGTAGCTGCCGCCGGGCACGGCGCTGGTTGTATAGTACCCCCGCTCACTGGTTGAAGGCGCAGATACAGTGCGGTTGCCATCGATTGGCCACACCCGAACCATAACACTGCGTAACGGGCAACCATCGCCCATCACCCGGCCGCGGATCAGTCCGCCACGTGCCAGCTGGGCATCAATGCCAGATGTAACATTGCCCACTGTTACAGCCACCAGATCGGCTGTGTCAGAGGACGTTTTATTGTTGTAGTACTCGCCGACATGGGTCAGGGTCGAGTTGAAATTCACCCTGTAGCTGCCATCGCGCAGGCCGGTGCTGATATACCCGCCCTGGACATTGGTATTTGTACTAGCGAGATAATCGCCATCGCTGGTGTAAATAGTTACGGCGACATTTTCGAGTGGTGTGCCATCTTCAGTAGTAACCTGCCCACTGATCTGCCCACCAGGAGCCAGTTGCGCATTGATGCCAGACGTTTCATTGCCCAGCGTTACACTAACCAGGTCGCCTTGATTGCGGTCGAGTTTGTTGTTATACCACTCTTTGACATAGGCGGAAGAAGCAGGAGGGGCAAAAAGGAGCCGGTAACTGCCGGCCAGCAGACCCTTAACGACATACGTGCCATCAGCGTCAGTCTGGGCAGAGTTAATCCAACTGTTGCTGCTACTATAGATTGTCACATTTGCATCTGCCAGCGGTGTACCATCTTCAGCCGTTACCAGCCCGCTGATCTGGCCGCCACGGGCCAGTTGGGCATTGATAGTAGACGTGACATTGCCCACCGTTACCGTAACCGGGTCGGCTTCAGTGCGGCTGTTTTTGTTGTTATACCACTGATCTACATACTCAGAAGAAGAGAAAAGATCAAACAAAACGCTATACGTGCCAGCCGGCAGGCCGGCTGTTATATAGCTGCCATCTGAGCCAATTGAGACAGATGCCACTTGCAGGCCAGTGCTATCATAGATCTTCACCTGACCATTTGACTGGGGTGTACCACCATCACCCGTTACCAGCCCGCTGATCTGGCCGCCACGGGCCAGTTGCGCATTGATAGTAGATGTGACATTGCCTGCCGTTACCGCCACAGTATCAGCCGTATCCAGATCTGTTTTGTTGTTGTACCACTCGCCCAGATACGCCTTGCTGGCGGCCTGAGTAAATGATTCGGGAGCAAACCAGATCTGGTAATTGCCAGCCGGCAGGCTGGGCGTGGTGTAATTACCGTCCTGATTCGTAGTGGTGCTGAGTACTGAATTGCCACAGGAGTCATACACATACACGCGGATATCATCCAGGCCCGCCTCACCATCGCCAGTGACCTGCCCGCTAATCTGCCCGCCACGGGCCAGCCCGGCATTAATATTGCCTGTTGTATTCGCCAGCGTCACCGGCACCAGATTGGATACTTCCCGATCAGGCTGGTCGTTATACCATTCGCCCAGATACGCACTGGCTGTGCCGCTAGAGGGCGGATCAAACTCAACCAGGTAGCTGCCGCTTTGCAGTCCGGTAACGGTATAGACGCCTGTTGCATCGGTTCTAACCAGGCTGGCCGAGGAATAGAAGGAACTGCTATTGTAGACGCGCACATCGACGTTTGCCAGGCCATCGCCTGTATCATCAGCAGTGACCCGCCCACTGATCTGCCCACCGCGTTCAAGCACGGCATTGATACTGGTCGTTGTATCCGGTGCGGTTACCGTTACAACATCGGCGTTAGCTAAATCCGGCTGATTGTCATAATACTCGCCAAGATAAGCCCGTGTCACGTTATCCGACGAATAGCGTGTTTCAAACTCGACCCGATAGCTACCCGTTGCCAGCATCGCTGTCGTTGTATAGTAGCCTGAAGCGATTGTGCTGATTCCGGTGATATAGTTACCCACAGCATCGTAAATCTGTACGCTGACACCTTTCAGCCCCTCACCGGTATCAGCCGCAGTGACCTGCCCACTGATGCGCCCATTATCAGCAGCCGGTGCAGATCGCAATTGAGCTGCAGGATCAGGCGCTGTAGTTCTGGCCACAATCAAGTATACCGGAGCATCTGTGCCAGGCTTAAGATGCAGCATTGCTCCATCCAACAACTCCAGAGGCTGACCCGCGTTGCTGGCCCGTACCGCATAATCACCGCCCGCCAGTTGCCCCAGATCGAACCTTCCGGCATCATCCGTGATAGTGCCAGCCTGCACTGCGCCGTTGCGGATCAGTTCCAGGCTTAGATTTGCGCCAGCGTCCCCCTCAGCATAGCGCACCTCACCCCGCAGCCAGACCAGGGCCTGGTGATCGGACACATCACCGGGTATTGCCGCAACCGGTGATTCAACAGAAAAGGCCGATAATGCTGCAATAGTAGTGGTTTCAATGTCGCTGCCAGCGGTGGCCCTGGCATGCGCGTTGAGTAGTGCGGGCGAAGCAGCTAGAAGCAAACTGATCGCCATCAGGAGCGTGATTGAGCATACATACCTGCGTACATGGGACATAGTGTTGATAGCCTTTCTTCCGTACATGTCACTAACACGAGTTACGCGGGCACTTGTATCACCCTACTCATAGCCCCCGACCTTACACAAGGCAGGGGTTTGGGAGGGAAGTGCTTCAAGTTCACCACAGTAGTTGATATAGCGTATGAATAATCTACTGCATTGCCATTGGTACATACACGGTCGTCTACATTGAATAGCGCCCTGACATATCTGTTGCTGCAGAACGACCTGGGATAGTTGTTGTGCTGCTATCTGGCTGGAACCAGACTATCAATGCCAGGGGTGGGGCATTCGGGCGGAAAGAACGGGGTGTTTTCGTGAAGGTTGCCTGCATGAACTGTCTCCAATGCTGTCGATGTTCGGCAATGTTCACCGTATGAAAGCGATCAGAAATACGATGCACGCTGGGAGTAGCCTGTGCGTGCCATTATGCTTCTATAGTATCGCAGATTGGTGCAAGCCTGTTGCCACGTTGTAGCAGGGGTTTTCTAGCGGGGAAGTAGGGTGCTGGATCGGGGGAGTTTCTTAACCAGGGAAAAATGAAGTTTAACAAATGTAAACATACTAGAGGTGCTAGATGGGCCCAGCCATGGCCGCTTGCCGTCCTGACCCGCCCGATCGCTACTGACGTCAGCCAGATTTCGTGAGGGGAGAGTCGTGCATGGCTGCGCCCCGACAAGACCCCATTTTCATGCCAACCGTGTGCGCAAAGCGCATGGCAAACTGATGAGACATCCTCCACCGTCCATCGTCCATTTTTCTAATCGTCCTGGCATGCGTATAATACTGCTAACAGACGAAATAATTGTCTGGACTATAACTAATTATATATACACTCATGTTGCCGGGTTGTTGCCACTGTTGTTGCCATGTGCAGCAGACAACGCCCGCCACAGGGATACTATGACGGAACTGCCACCAGTCCCCTCTTTTGATGAAACGATTGGACGCGATGCGCTGGCCGTATTTGTGGCTGATCTACGTGCCTGGGTATTTCGTTCGAGCAGTCGGGCAGCGCGCTATTTTGGCCTTGACCGTAGTACGGTCTGGCGTTATGAAGAAGGGCGGCACATGCCGCCCGTGGGCTATCTGGCTGCCCTGGCAATGTTGCTCGTTGAGCGTCTTGCAGAGACCGGGGGGGATACAACAGAACAGCGCCAGCGTCTGCTGGCAGCAATCAATCAGGCCGTGCTGGTGTGTTATCCGGGTGTCGCCGTTTTTAGCAACTGGTCGGCGCTGAATAGTATAGCAGAGGAATATCGTGCAGGAACTGCCAGTGTGGTGCGAGCGACGGCAGTTGGCAATCCAACTAGTAGTCTCAGGCCGAAACTCACTGCCGATTGGGGCGAGTCGCCTGATGTTGAGATTTTCTTCGGGCGTAGCCATGATCTCGACTGGCTGTGGCAGCGCATAGGGGTAGAGCATTGCCGGGTGGTGAGCATCCTGGCCATGGGCGGCATGGGCAAAACGGTGCTGGCGGCCCGCATAGCTCATCGCCTGGCAGCCGACTTTGATCTAATCTTCTGGCGTTCGCTGGTCAACGAACCACCCCCCGGGCTATTTCTAGCCGACTGTCTGCGTTTTCTTACTGGCTTGCCTGAAACTGCTTTGCCTGGACGAGAAGATGAACAGATCCGACTGGTGTTACAGAACCTCAAAGAACGGCGCTGTCTGCTGATACTCGACAACTTCGAGTCGGTTTTGCACGGCGGCAGGTGTGCTGGCACCTATCGCGAGGGATATACTGCTTATGGGCAGTTGCTGCGTCTGGCTGGTGAAACAGCCCATCAGAGCTGTATCCTGCTCACCAGCCGCGAAAAGCCCAAAGATGTGCAGGCATTAGAGACGGCTGCGCGGACTGCGTCACGCGTGCAAAGCCTGGCGCTGAGCGGCATGGACAGCACGGGATCACGGGCGTTGCTGCATAGCATCGGGCTGGATGTTGAGGATGCGGCAGTTATGGCCTTAAAGACGCGCTGTTCGGGCAATCCCAAGATCCTGGAAATAGTTGCGGCGGCTATTCGCGACGAGTATGGGGGTGTGGTTGATGCCTTTTTAGATCAAGAGAGCATTGTCTTTGGCGATGTGCGCGAGACGGTCGAGCAGCAGTTTGTGCGGCTTATGCCGCTTGAAATTGAGATAATGGAGCGACTGGCCGTGGCACGGTCACCGCTCACGCTGCAACAACTACGCAGCCAGAT